>Ga0302326_10023439_pt1 | contig 12581 bp, 8 predicted proteins | sample Palsa_T0_3_FD_202264 | JGI IMG/M metagenome (GOLD analysis project Ga0302326, IMG submission 202264) | Peat permafrost microbial communities from Stordalen Mire near Abisko, Sweden - Palsa_T0_3 | ecosystem: Environmental > Terrestrial > Soil > Palsa > Peat permafrost | place: Sweden: Abisko... | reverse complement strand
CGGCTTTGTAGTCAGGGTCGTTTTCATCTCCCACGCCATGTACTGGAATAATCAAATCGAGGTTCGCCCCGGCTGCCCACAAGCGAGGCACCCACACAAACCCGTAATCATCTTCACGGCAAATCACGACTGACTTTTTGCCGTCCTGCGACAACTTTGCGATGTAATGAATGGCGACCAGTGTTTTCCCGATGTCCGGGTCACCCACAAACAAATTCAACGCACCGGCAAGTAGGATGTGGTCCACCGTCCAAGTCAACAGTGTTGCGGAAACCTGGGACATGACGGTGGTGCTCAAGAACAACTTTCTTTTTGGAAGTCCGGTTGAACCGTCGTAAATCGGCTTCGGATAGACACCGTTTAGTTCGGCGTTCCTGGCAATTGCCTTGGTGATGGGAAACTGACCGTCCGTACATCCGCTGGAGTGGCAATGGTAGGCAAGCCCACCATCGGTGCATGGATAAACGTAGTTGGCAGTCGTTTCGTTGTGTCCCGCGTGTGCCGTGCCTCCGTGGTTCGGGCAGGTGCCAACAAAAATGCAGTGTCCAGGTTCGTTGTTCTGCTCCTTAATGATTGGGATTTTGTTGAATTTCAGGTAGTCATAAATATCGAACTCCGGATGCACTTTCCTGCTCTTGGTCTTGCTCCGCTCCCTCGGCATTTGTTCCTGCGGTGCATCCGGCTCTGGAGGCAACGACGCGGCTTGCTCCGGGTCAATCTTCAACAACTGTTCCTGCATCTTCACCGAGAAGATGCGCGGGTGCGAAGCGTACATCTGGAACTCTTCGCCGCAATCGTTCAACTTGGCAAAGTCTTCGCTGTATAACTCGCCAGTCACAGTGAAGAATCTTTTTTGCCCTTTGGCCGGATTCCAGAATTGAATGTGCTGTGTGGCGACCACTTCCTGGCGAATCTTGCCGCGTCCAATGCAATGCAGACCGGTGCCACTCACGGAATATTCCGTGAGAGTCATCAACTTACTGATGAGAATTGCAGCCTCGCTGCACATCGCGCCGTTCTTCCCGATGATGTGGTCAAGGTCAATTGGCAGCAGGTCGGTGCCAAAGAACTGAAACCCAAGCCCGCGCCCAGAGCGCAATGGGGAATCTTCCTCACGCATCCACACTTTATCGACCATCTTCCAGGACTTGGTGCAAGCGTCTTCAAAGGTGAACCAGGTATCGGGACGATTGACGCCGCTCTTTGGTTGCTTGCCACTAAACCCAGGCTCCGGTTTTGCAATCTTGAACCATTGCGTCCAGTTCGGCATGGCGCGGAGTTCTTCCGGCCAGTTGGCGCGAATGCGTTCGATGAGTTGTTGTTCAGGCGTCATATTTCTTTCCGTAAAAGCAAAAGCCGCTCAAGGTGAGCGGCTTTCAAAAGTGGTGAACGGGCGATTCTTAGATGGATTTAGGGTCAATCCCGCCAGTAGTGGGGTGCTCCTCTTCTTTGATCAGTTGAAAAAACTTCAGTGTCCGAAACAAGTCTTCCCGTGACCAAGCGAGTTGCGAGTTAATCATCTTTAGTTGATTGGCTTGTTCCTGTTGAATTCGATTCTGTTCCTGCAACTCCACCACAAGTGGCGCGAGGACATCACTGAGCAATTCTTTTAGTTCGCTATTTTCCATGGAAACTCCCTTGTGGAAACCTTATTCAGTTACGACGTTGCTATCCTGTCAAACGGCTTGGCATCCGACCGCGCCAGAATCTTGTCGCTCATGTAGAGCAATCGTTCCGCTGGTGAGTTTGAGGGAATCAACTTAGGCTGCTTCTCCATGCGGATGCAGTTGTCGATAACCTTCACCTGATTGAAAAGGTATTTGTCTTTTGGAGGTCGCACCGGCTGCGGAGTTTTCTTGCGCTCGGTCACCTTCGTTCCGGCAGTTAACTGATGCTTCGCTCGGCACGACATGACGCGGCAACTTGAGCGATGGAAACGTGCGTGCGGTTTTTTCGGTGTGAACTCCACACCGCACCAATCGCAATTGCGTTGCGTTAACTGATTTGTAGGCACAAGAATACCTCCAACTGAATCTCTTCTTTTGTTTTGGAGGCTTTTTACGACAGCGGGTGCAACCCGCTAGCAGTTAGGGTCTGTGCCGGACCGTTATACCCCGTTACCGTGACCACCGAGCGGCAATCACAAGAGTCATCGTACTTTGTACGACGCCACAGCGCAAGTGACTTTTGGTCGCCAAGTGTAAAGTTTAGGAGACAACAACGGTGGAGGTCGGCGGCGCGTGGTGCTCTGAGGCAAGACCGCAACGTACAACACTCAGGATATATATGGTTACTCTTTTTGATTCAATGGGTTACGGCGACCCCATTGTACGTTGTACGTTGCACACGCATCAGAGAAACGTGTTTTGTGACCGTTCGTGACCGCTGGGGGGTCGTTATAGAGTACTTTATATTGTAAAGTATAGGTTTGTCAGGCGGTTACGATAACCGATGTACTGCTGTAAGTGGTTGCATCAAGACCGAGTTACACCTGCGACTTCCTATTTACTTCCCAATAACCTAGACAGAATCGAGTAGCGCGAATTCCTCACGGGGTTTTAGTTGTTCGTCCAGTTTGAAATTGTGTTTCTCGCGCAAGGTTTCCAACTGCTCTTTGGATAGAGTCCTGGTCGAAAGTGTTTGCACCACGTCTTCAGGCATCTCTAGATTGTTCCATTATCTCAGGATGTCTACTTCGCGGCCAAGAGACATCGTAGCTCACTCCGGCGTTTGGAACGCAAGGGCGGGCCGTTTCCGGCGCGGCGCTGGGTAAAAGAAGGCCGTTACCATTGCAACGGGCCGTGTGGGATTCTCAGTGTCTATCACCACTTGCATATACCCTGAAATGCTGGAATCGGTCAACTGTTTGTTTACTTACTCAGTGACTTCGCTTTCGCTTCCAAAAGTTTCATGCCCGCAACAGTCGCTTCCGGCGTGTCGCGTTTGTAGTGCTCAAAGAGTGTCGCCATGCTGGAGTGACGCAACATGCCCTGAGCCGCGAGCACATCGCCGGTGAGTTCTACCAGGGCCGTGGCGCAACCCCGGCGTGCCGAATACAAGCCCTTCCAACCGGCAACCTTGGCCTTCAGCCCGCGAGCATAAGCATTCATGTCACGCGGTTTGCCTTTGCGAGTACGAAAGACCCAACCGGCGTCAGGCTTGCCGGACTTTTCGTGCCACATGGCGAGCAATCCCGCAACTGGCTGAATGATTGGTATTCGCGCCTTGGACCCTGCCGTCTTGGTGTCACCAACGACGCCATGGACCACGGCCCGTTGAATACTCAACCACCCATCGGCGAAGTCCTCCCACTTCAGGCCGGAAATTTCCGAGGGCCGCAACCCTTGGAAGAACGCCAGCGCGAAGATGACCTGGGCTTCAAGTTTTCCGTTGAGAGCTTTCATTACGGCCTCGGCTTCGGCAAGACTGTAATGGTCGGTCGGCTCCGGCTCGCGCACCTTCTCCGTGATACGCACCTCGCGCCATGGATTCACCGCCAAGTAACCGAGGTTGACGGCGTGGCTGAAGAGGCCGGATGCGAGCGAGCGTACATGTTGCAAGGAACGCCGTCCAAGCGTGGCCGTGAGGCCGTTGAGCAGGGAAGTTCCGAAGTGGGTCCGATACTCACCGAGCGAGTAACCTGCAAAGTGGTCCTTCAGGTGTTGGTCCCAAATGCGGTCGTATCCGCTGGCGGTGGAGGCTCGCTTATTTTTGTCAACGTGCGGCTTGTAGATGGAGTCCCAGAACTCCACCACACCCATTGACGTGGTTGCCGTCAGCGAGCCTTTGTTGACCTCCAGCATGTGGGCATCGCGCAAGTCTAAAAGTGGTTCGGACTTTGCGGTCTTGTGCTGCTTGTCCCGCGCGTGCAACATGTGCGAGACTCGTTTTCGGGAGCCGTCTTTTGTCGCGTAATACTGCACGTACCACATGTTGCTTGCGAGGTAGAGTCTTCCAGTCTGACGCCGTGGTCGTTTCATGGAGTCAGTATAACGGGAAGTCAATGGGAAGCAACGGCTCTTTGGTAACCTGCAAGAATGGCTGTAAAGCATTGAAAGTAGTATGTTTACTGGAAATGGCCCCGTAGCTCAGCTGGATAGAGCAGCGGTTTCCTAAACCGGAGGTCGGCAGTTCGAATCTGCCCGGGGCCACCATCACTCTGGCCGTAGACGTTCTTTCACGGCCGAGTCAATCCGACCGTGTCCTGTTCCTACATGCCCTCTCCGCTTCCATGCTTCGGGGCGAAGTGCCAGCAGTAGAAGCCGCCCAGCAGGGTCAACAGGGCTCCCCACCACACACCCGCATGGTATTGAAAGAGCACCACTTGCCGGTCTATCGGAGGCGGGTGCACGACTTGGTAAATGCCCGCGCCCAGAATGAGCAGTCCGTTCACCAGCAGCGAGACGCCGATGAAAAACCAAATCGATACAGAACTCGCCGCTTTCGCGTCTGTTGTCATAGAAGGTCGCCTACCAGAAAATAATATTGAGGATCACAAATATCACCGCTACCACAACCGCCCAGAAAAAAGGCTTCTGATAGAGAGGGACGTTCTCTATCGGGGGAATCTTCGTCTGCCCGTATACCAGACCGGCCAATGCGCTATCAGGCACGGGTTTCGTTGCCAGACTCACCGTTACAGTCACGATCACACACACCAGGAATGACCACAGCGCCTGATACATGTCCTGGGCCAGTGCCTTGGCATCGGGCGAAAGAGCCACATAACGCAGCGCAGTCGGATCGACTTTCACCCAGGCCCACATGCTCACGGAAGAGAGCGTGCCGCACAACAGCCCCCAGAAACCGCCGGCACCAGTGGCTCGCTTCCACAACATTCCGAGTATGACCGTGCCGAACAAAGGCGCAATAAAGAAGCTGAACAACGCCTGCACGTAATCCATGATGCTCGCCGACCGCATCACCAGGTACGCCGTGCCCACGCTGATCAGCACGCCGACGATCGTGGTCCAGCGACCCATGTTTACATAATGATGGTCGCTGCCTTTGCTGTTGATCAGCGGCCGGTAAATGTCATAAGTCCAGACCGTGGTGAAAGCGCTCACGTTCCCCGCCATTCCTGACATGAAGCCTGCAATGAGCGCGGTGATTCCGAGGCCAAGCAGCCCGGGACCGCAATAGCGCGCCAGCATGAGAGGAAGAACGTCGTTGTAACTATAGCCGTGAGTTACCGTGGCCACCGATTCCGGAACCAGCTTCATCGGCAGCAGACCCAAGCCCAGCAATCCGGGCAGGATGACGATGATCGGCACCATCATTTTGAAGCCGGCTCCGATAATCGGCGCCATTTCCGCGCTGCGCATGTCTTTCGCCGCCAGAATGCGCTGCACGACGAGGAAGTCCGTGGTCCAGTACCCCATCGAGATAACCGCGCCCAGTCCAAAAACAATTCCCTCCCAATTAATTCCCATGGGGTTGTTAGCGAACGATCCCAACCCGGCCCAGAGATGGATATATTGCGCCGACGCTCTCTCGGTAATCAGCACCTTGAGGTGGCCCCAGCCCCCAGCCTCGTAAAGCCCAAGGATCGGAATCAGCAGCGCACCCGCCCAGATGAGAAAGAACTGCAGCACTTCGTTGAAGATCGCCGAACGCAAACCGCCCAGCGTCACGTAAACCGCAACCGTGAGAGACGATACCCAGATGCTGAAATTGATGTCCCATCCCAGCACGATCTGCATGACCTTGGCCATGGCGAACATGTTGACGCCGCTCATCAGCACAGTCATGAAGGCGAAGGAAATCGCCGATAGCGCGCGGGCGGGTTCGCCGAAACGCAGCTTCAAATATCCCGGCACCGAGTGCGTCTTCGAGATGTAATAAAACGGCATCATCACCAGCGCCAGAAACAGCATCGCCGGAATGGCGCCGATCCAATACCAATGAGTTGCAAGAATTCCGTACTGATAGGCAGAGCCCGCCCAGCCCATTAATTCGAGCGCGCCGAGATTGGCCGAGAGAAAACTCAGGCCGGCAACCCACGCTGTCATTTCCCGCCCGGCCATGAAAAAATCTTCGCCGGTGTTCGCCCGTCCCTTCAGGTAGATGCCGATGGCCAGCACCAGCGCAAAATAGAAAGCGACAATGGCAATGTCGACGGGCGAAAGATGAACCAGCGTCGAGGAACTCAACACCAGAGTTGCAAGATGCATGCGTTTTCACCTATCCACAAAAGAACTAAGCGCCTGGCGTGCCAAATCAGAAAAAATGGCCGCAAAGTTTCTAGCGAATCTCGCCAGTCTGTCCTGCGTAAACGTTTACGCGTGCCCGCTGACAGCCATTTGCAACGCCGCTCCGCAGGGAATCGCCAGATTCTAGCACAGCCGCGAGGAGTCACAGCTTAACCACGAGGGATACCGAAAGAACTACAGTGACAGACGTCTTCATCAAATCAGATCACTCGGATTGGCGCAAATCAAAGAAGCAAAATTTGTTTCATCCGCGGGAATCTGAGTCGATCCGCGGCAGCGTAACCGTTTGCGTTTCCTCCGACCGGTGACTCTCCTCCGACAACTTCCGCAACGACAATCGCTCGTGATGTGCCAGAACCAGACCCACCGGCACCACAGCGGCAAACGTCACCAACCACAGCAGAATCCCGCAACTCGCCGCCATCTCCCTGGGAGCGGCAAACGGTCCGGAAAGCATAGCGATGACTGCAAGCTGTGAACCTCCACCAATCCCCGGCAGTTGAAGCACGGATCCGGCCATGCTCGCCCCCATGAGAATCAGAATCTGGAGGAGAGGAATGTCCAAAGCAGGTGCGTCGTAGGAATGCGTCACCGCTTTGTAGGCGAGCGCGATCACGTACCACATTCCCACCGAGGTTAGAGCGGCCTCAACCAGCGAGACTGGCCCGTGGATTGTGTTTAAGCCCGTCCCGAATTTGCGCACTTCGGCGGCTGCTCTGTGTCCCAAATTCCGCGGCAGATGGGCCATCTTCTTGTCGACCCAACTCGCGATGGCTTCGCCACGGCGGTTGATCGCAATCGCAAGAACCGCGACGGCCGCGACGAGAAGGTTCAGCAGGAGCACCCCGAGCCTCAGGCTGCGATAGAACGGGCCTGGGTCGGGGATCGAAAGCATCCCCCCTTCGCGGAAAACTGCGACCGCCAGTAAGAGGGCGAACGCTGCAAAGTCGAAAATGCGCTCCACCGTCCACACCGCCAACTGCGATGAGAATGTAAGATCGTTCCGTCGCGCAATCAAATACGGACGAATAAATTCTCCCACGCGTCCCAGCAACGCCAGTCCCGTGAAACCGATCAGCGTGGGCGACACCAGAGACGTCGCAGTTACATTCGGCCGCACCGGCTTCAGAAAAATCTTCCAGCGCAGAGCCCGCAAAATGTATCCGAAGTAAATCAGCCCGATGGCATAAAGGACGCGGAACTTCCGGATGCGCCGAGCCTGACCCCAGAACGTGCCCCAATCGAAGCTTTGCCAATGCCGGTATTGCAGATAAACGAGAACTGCCAGGATGAGGAATACCACCGCGCTGGCCAGGATGCGCTTTTTGTCCATGAGGGAAGTAGTCGCCGCGCGCTTTCCGAAACGCAAAGCGGGAAACGGCAGCCCCCAAGGTATATGAGGCTGCCGCAGGGGTCAAACTCGGAGGCATGCGCTAACCCCGGCCTTCAGGCTTCAGCCATTCGGCTTCGGCAAAGCACGTGGACTTCGAGCAATGGACCAGTGAATCCGCGGCTGGAGAGTTTATTTTTCCGACCATTCCGGCACGCGTCCGGGAGTCCAGGGCGCGCCCGCGGCTTCCATGTCTTTCTCTAGTTTGGCCAAATCGACTTCGACCAGCGTATGAAGTTTCCCCAATTGCTCCCCAAACTCTGCGGCCGCGACGTTGTAGTCGTTCACGTGCGATTGCGTGGGCTTGGCCAGGGCAAACCGTTCCCCTTCCATAATGCCTTCCACGCGGTCGTTAATCGAGGAAGTCACCGGCTCGTTCCGTTTAGCCAGCTCTTTGTCGCCGCTGAGCGCGCGTTGAATCTCCCGATTGCGCTGCTCGATCGCATCGGCGACGGCTTCCAGTTGCTTCGCAACAGCTGGCGTCTCTCGCAGGGCCTGGCGAATTGACTTCAGCCGTGTCTCCACGTTCTCAGCGGTATGCGTTGCCCCGGAGACGGCTCGATACAGTCGCGAAACTTTGCGGTGAAATTCTTCCTGTGCAGTTCGATCAGACTCCGGCAACAACGAGCTACCCTCGGCGGCCACTTTAAAAGCTTGTGGTCCACCCAATTCTGTAACCGCACCATTCACCTTCTGGAACATGCGTACCGAGTAAGCACCCGGCAGCACCAGCGGCCCCTGCGCCGTAGCCGGAGTAAAATCGTCGTCACCCTCCGCGCTATGCTCGCGCAGCGCCGGCGCGGGATACCGCAAATCCCATGCCGCGCGCTGGAAGCCCTGTTCGGTCGCGCCGTCCACGCGTCGAATCGGCTCTCCACTCTCGTCGTACACCAGGAAGTAAAGCTCGGGTTTCGCCTCTTCCGCTTCTGCCCGCAACTCGTCGTTGCTGGGATAGGAAAGCGTCTGATTTTTCTTGGCCGCGTCTTTCTCGGCTTCTTCGCGCTTTTCCTTCTTCGTTTTCAGCTTGTCCTTTAGGAATGCCGTGAATACCGCGCCGTAAGGCGGGTTCGCCGCCGTAAAGAATGCATCCCCTTGAAACCCTTTCTTCGGACCGCCCAGCGGATGACTCTCAATGTAGAGCAGCGCATCCTTCACGGTGTACAGACCGGACGGAAGCCCCATGGAGCCGTCCTTGACCAGCCGCAGCGGTGCAATGTTATCCAGTACATAGAACCCGCGCCCGAAGGTGGCAATTACCAGATCGCTTTCCCGCGCCTGAATCACCATATCGCGCACCGCGATCGGCGGCAGCCCTCCTTTGAGCCGCACCCAATGGTGTCCGCCGTCGATGGTGAAAAAAGCACCGAACTCCGTCCCCGCAAAAAGCAAGTTCGCATTCACCGGATCTTCGGCAAATGCCAGCACCGGACCGTTCTCCGGAAGATCGCCGGCAATCGAACTCCAGGTCTTGCCTGCGTCCGTCGACTTGAGCAGATAAGGTTTAAAGTCTCCGTTCTTATGATTCTCAAACGCCGCGTACACCGTGCCGGCATCATGCTGCGAAGCCCCCAAGCGGCTCACGTACGTGGTCTCCGGCACGGCCGCAAACTTTTCGTACCTCGTCCAGTTCTGCCCACCGTCGCTCGTGACTTGAATCAGTCCATCGTCCGTGCCAACGTAGATCAACCCTTCCTTCTTCGGAGACTCCGCCAGAGCCACAATGTTCCCGTAGAACGAAGTCGACTGATTCTTCGCCACCGCATCCGGGCCCCACACCTTGCCCATCACCGGCAGCTTGTTGCGATCCATTTGCCGCGTCAGGTCGCCGCTGATGGCCTTCCACGTGTCGCCGCGATCGTCGCTGCGAAACAGCTTATTCGCCGCAAAATACAGCCGCGTATGTGAGTGCGGACTGATAATCACCGGCGAATCCCAATTCCAGCGCAGTGGAGGCTCGCCCTTTCCTTCCAGCGGCTGCAACACAATTTCCTGTCCGGTCGGCTTGTCGTAACGCACCAGCACGCCGTATTGCGATTCCGAATAAATCGTGTTCGCATCCACCGGATCCACCTGCGAGTGGAACCCGTCGCCGCCCGTCGTCACGCTCCAGTCCGAGTTCACAATGCCGTTCATCGTTCGCGTGCGCGAGGGCCCGCACCACGAAAAATTATCCTGCGTGCCGCCGCACACGTTGTAAAAGGGAAGCGCGTTGTCTACCGCCACGTCGTAGAACTGCACCGTCGGCAGGTTGGCCTTGAACTGCCAGCTCTTCGCGTTGTCGTAGGTCTCATACATGCCTCCGTCGGAACCTAGCAGCCAGTGCCGCGTGTCGTCCGGATCGATCCAGATCGCGTGGTTATCGCCGTGATGGTTTTTCTCCTCCACTTTCTCCAGCGTCTTGCCGCCGTCGAGCGACTCGCGCAACTCCACGCTCATCACAAAAATGCGATCCACATTTTTAGGATCTGCCACCACGCGCGCGTAATACATCGCCCCTTGGTCGAACTCGTTCCGCCGCTCCCAGGTCGCTCCTTTATCGTTCGAGCGAAAAATGCCGCCCTTGCCGTCGGTCGCCTCCACCGTGGCATACACCACATTCGGATCGGCCGGCGAAACCGCCAACCCGATGCGCCCCAAATCCACCGTCGGCAGCCCCGATTTCAATTTGTTCCACGTCGCTCCCGCGTCGGTCGACTTGTAGATCGCGCTCTCCGGCCCGCCATCGATCAGCGTGAACACATGCCGCCGACGCTGATAAGCCGCCGCATAAACAATATCCGGATTCGACGGGTCCAACTGCACGTCCACCACGCCCGTGTTCTCGCTGATCGTGAGCACGGCCTTCCAACTCTTACCTCCATCTGTCGACTTGTAAAGTCCGCGGTCGCCGCCCGCACTCCACAGCGGTCCTTCCGCCGCAACGTACACAACTCTGGAATCCCGCGGATCGATCACCACTCGCCCAATGTGTTCCGACTTCTTCAGCCCAAGATTCTCCCAGCTCTTACCGCCATCGACCGACCGGTAAATGCCGTCGCCGTAGCCGACGCTGCGCTGGCTATTACTTTCACCCGATCCCACCCACACCACAGAAGAATCGTTGGGATCGAGCGCAACCCACCCAATCGAGTAAGAACCTTCACCGTCAAACACCGGAGCCCACGTCGTGCCGTCGTTCACCGTCTTCCACACCCCGCCCGACGCCACGCCGACGTAATACTCGAACTTATTTTTCGGATTCACCGCAATCGACATCACCCGCCCCGAAGCCACGGCCGGTCCAATCAACCGAAACTTCAGTCCGGAGAAAGTATCGGCGGTCATCCCGCCTTTCTTCTCTTCCTTCGGTTCCTCTTTCTTGTCGTCCTTCCGTTCGGTGCCATTGTCGTCCTTCTTGCTTTTCGCTTTCTTATCCTGTGGCGCTGTGGGACCGGCCTGCGGCTTATCCGCATCCTTGTCCTGGGGAACGCTCCCGATGAGGAAAGAAGAAAGAAGTGAGAAGAACAAAAGGGCGGTGGCTACTGTGGCGAGAAGCGATTTCACAAGAGAGCTCCGAATCGAAAGATTTCCAAATCCGATATGTATACAGCAGATCACAGTTCCGGGAGAAGACAAAGAATCAGGCCAGGCTCTTCTTCGCGTCCTCCGCGGCTTTTCTTTGCGACCTCTGCGGTTAAAGGCTCTTGGAGTGAATTACCAAAAAGGCCGGCCCTTGCCACAGGTTAAAATCACACATGCCCCGCAAGCCCCAAACGCACGGCCACGACACGCGCTACGTCCAGATGCAGAAGAACTACTGCTTCGTCTGCGGCATGAACAATCCCAACGGCATGCGTCTGAAGTTCACGCTCGACGAGCCACGGCAAACTTTCGTCTGCAAATTCCGCCTCGGCAAGCGCTACACCGGACCGCCCGGCCATTGCCACGGCGGCGTCATCGCCAGCATCCTCGACGATGCCATGGGCAAGGTCAACAAGCTACACCACGTAGTAGCTCTCACCAAAGAGATGACCGTCGAATATCTCAAGCCCGTCCCGCTGCATAAGCCGTTGCACGTCGAGGGCAGGGAAGTCAGCGTCCATGGCCGCCAACACATCAACGAGGCCGAGATCCGCAACGAAAACAACGAAGTCCTGGCCCGCAGCCGCGGAACCTTCATCGCCATCGATCCCGAAAAAATGTTCGCCAAATATGTTGGGAGGTAGTAAAAACGATAGACAAAATTCCCGGGGCAACCCGGCGTGAAACAGAGTGAAGGTGACATGGGTGAAGTTGACGAATTAGCCGAGCACATCGAGCATGCCGGCCACGCCGGACATCTGGGCAAATATCTCGGCATCACCATGGCATGCCTGGGCGTGCTGCTGGCGCTGTGCGCGGCACTGGTCGGAGGCCAGCGCACCGAACTCATCGCCACCATGGTCGAGCAAACCAACGCCTCGATGAAATACCAGGCCATCTCCACCAAATACCGCGTGCTCCTGGCCCAGCTGCGGCAGTTGCATGCCCTGAACCCCGACGCGGACCGCTTTAAGGAGTGGGACGAGGAATCGAGAAAGCTGGTAGGTCAAATCTCCTCAGCCGACGTGGCGCGCGCCGCACGGGTGAACCGTCTGGAGAATGCCAAGAACCTCAACGCCGAGATTCCCACACACGAGGACCTCGTCGGCTTCGCCACGGTCATCCGTGCGCTCGATACGGAAAAGGAAGCCGCGCTCGAATGGTCGGAGTCCTACGAGTCGGCCACTCAAGTCCATGCCATGGCAGCCGAACACTACGAGTGGGCGCAACTGGCATGCGAAATCGGCATCGTCGTCGCCTCGATCGCGCTGCTGTTCATGAGCCGCCCGGCCTGGCTCGCGGCGCTGGTTCTTTTTGCCACGGCCGTCGTCATCGTCGGCATCACGTTCGTCTCGGTGTCGAGCCAGCTTCACGGTGCCGAGCAGAAAATCCACGACGCCAGCCAACGATTCATCGGT
>Ga0302326_10023433_pt1 | contig 12583 bp, 11 predicted proteins | sample Palsa_T0_3_FD_202264 | JGI IMG/M metagenome (GOLD analysis project Ga0302326, IMG submission 202264) | Peat permafrost microbial communities from Stordalen Mire near Abisko, Sweden - Palsa_T0_3 | ecosystem: Environmental > Terrestrial > Soil > Palsa > Peat permafrost | place: Sweden: Abisko... | reverse complement strand
CAGCACGTCGAAGACACCGAAAAACTGATGGGCCGCGACTTCTGGCCCTATGGTCTCGAACCCAACGTCCACGTGCTGCAGACCTTCCTCCGCTATTCCCACGAGCAGGGGCTCGCAAAGCGGTTGCTGACGCCGGCCGATTTGTTCGCGCCCGAATCGCTGGAGTCATTTAAGATCTGAGAGGCAAATTCAGGAGCCGATGACCCAGCGATGGTGGACGTTCAGCCGCGGCGATCTCGACACCACTATCGCGCAGGTCGGTTTCAATCTCGCTCAGATGGTGATCCCGGTTTTCCTCCTGCTCCCGGTCGGAATTTCCGCCGGATTCAGCGTTAAGCATTTGCTGCCCGGCTTCGCCTTGGGCTTTCTGATCGGCTCGATTGGCCTGGTCCTCCTCGCCGAGCGTCTTGCCCAGCGTGAAGGCCGAACCGACGTCACCGCGCATGTCTATGGCAGTAATGTTCCCGCCGTCATCGCGTACACGCTCGCGATCATGCTTCCGGTCTATCTCGAAAACCACGATATCGCCCGCGCTTGGGAGATTGGTGCCGCGGCGGTGGTTTGGACCGGAATCATCAAGCTCGCGGCTGCGCCGTTCGCGGGACTTTTTCGCCGCTTCATACCGCAGCCGGCATCGATGACGGTCTTCGGCGCGGCGATGTACAGCTACCTGGCGCTGGTCCTGTTGCAGCGGGTATTCGATCAGCCGCTGGTCGGGCTGATCGCATTGGCGATCGTCGCCACCGGCATCCTGGCCAATGTGCCGATTACTCGCTGGCGCATTCCTCCATTCATCGCAGCCTGGATCGTGCCTCTGGCCGTGGCGTTAGGAATCGGCTATGTTCATCCGGCATGGTCCGGATTATCGTTCCAGCTTCCTTTCGCCGTCACCACGGAACCCCTGCACGCCATGTCCCTCGCGCTTCCTTATCTTTCCGTGATTGCCCCCATCGCGATTTATCAAGTGCTCCAAGATATCGCATCGGTGGCGGGAGCCGCGGCCGTTGGCGACGACTACGATGTGCGCGCCGTGCTGGCCTGCGATGGCCTTGGAACGCTGGTGTGTGGCCTTGCCGGAAGCGTGATCACTCCGGTGATCTATGCCATGCATCCGCCGTACAAAGCAGTGGGCGCGCGCATCAGCTTCGCGTTCTGGACACCCGTCGCCGTTCTTGGGATCGTCATGAGCGGGCTCACGCTATTTGTTGCACAACTGTTCCCGTGGCCGATCCTCGCAGCCATCATCGCTTACGTTTCCATCGGCGTCGGCATAGCCACGCTTCGGCGCGTGGACCCGAAATATCTGGGCGCGGTTTTGCTCGGCTTCGTTCTTCCGGCCGGCGCAGTAGTTGCGACCGCGGTCAATTCGGCCCTGCCGGCTCTGAATTTATCGGCAGCCAACCCGGTCGTTCAGGCCGAGCTGAACCGCTCCATCTACTGGTCATCGGTGCTCGGACTCGGCAACGGATTCCTTTTCCTGGTTCTGGTTGTGGCTTCCGTAATCTCCGAATTGATCGACCGCCGCTTCGGCCGCGCCGCCACTTGGTGCCTGATCGCCGCCGTGTTCTCCTGGTTCGGCTTGATGCACTCCGCCATCATGCGATGGGCAGCACAGCCGGACTATGCCGCCGGGTGGCTAGCTGCAGCGGCGATCGTTTACTCGGCGCGATGGTGGAGAGGGGATGTCGCGAGAGGTTCGCCGCGAGAACTCTAGCCTGCTCCAAGAGCGGAAGGTCGTCGCGTTCGGTGCATCCGCCCAAAGCAAAGATGTCCGGATCGGAAGTCTCCAGTCGATCGTTCACCAGGATTCCGCAGTCGGTCTCCAGGCCGGCTTGCAGCGCCAACTGGATATTCGGACGAAAGCCCATCGCGATCACCACCAGATCAGCCGCCGCTTCTTCACCGTTTGTGAACCGCACGGCTTCCACGCGTCCATCGCCAAGCACGGCCTCGATCTCGGCCACCCTGACGTCGCATCCGCGCTTACGCAACCCGCGGCCAACTTCCGCCGCCAGCCAACCGCCGATCACTACGGCGCGCGCCCCTTCTGACGCTGCGTCGATAATTCTCCTGGTGTCATCCAGCGTCCCGAAGAAGAACACGCCGTCTTTGTCCAAGCCGTCCGTGGGAGGAATCACGGGGCTCGATCCGGTTGCCAAAATCAGTTTGTCGTAATTCGTCCAATCCCCGTCGCTGCTGCGAACCGCACGCCCCAATCGATCGATCTCCTCGACGCGGATTCCCAGGCGCGTCCGGATTCCGTGCTCCTGATACCACTCGATGTCATTCAGCGTGATGCTCTCAACATCGCACTCGCCGGCCAGCACGCTGGCAAGCAGTGTCCGGTCATAGTTGGCGTGGGGTTCGTCGCCGAAAATGGTGATGTCGAAAACCTGCCCGCTCTTGAGAAGCTCCTCCACGCAGGCCACGCCGGACATGCCGTTGCCCACGAATACTAGATGCTCGTACCTGGGTTCGTTCATGCCTGGTGACCGGAGAGGTCACTAATGAGTATATTTGCGGCGTGAATGGCCGTAAAGAAGAAATTTTCTATGACTCATATTCAATAACCTTGCTCAACCCTCGCAGCCTGTTACTTCGCTGCAGGCATTCCCTGATCTTGCGCGCCAGGATCTTCAGGTTGGCGCCGGTGTTGATGGTTCCGTGATCTCCGGGCACTTGCTCGACTACGAGATCGGAGAGAACGCCGGACCAGCCCAAATCCGCGCCGCCCCCTAGGAACTCGATCTGCGATTCGGCCCGGAACAAATGGACGCGGCCGCTGTAGGACTTGATCCGATAGCTTTCCGACGCCAGCAATTGCAGGCTCGAAACATTGTTCGCGCGGGTGGGAAGAGAGATCCTGGTTTTAGCCGAGGCTTGGTGGGCTATCTGCGCGAAGCCATGCCTCACTCGTTCGACGAAGTGTGACACGCCTCTCCCATGCGCGACTTGTTCCCAATGGAACCGATAGCGCCGGACGCGCTGTGTCCAGGCTTCGCTTGCCCGGCAGCCCGCGGGATAAGCGGTGTCGATCAGCGCCACCAAGGGCGGCGCCACGCCGTTGCGTTGAAGCTGGCGAGCCATTTCCACGGCAACCAACCCTCCAAAGGAATAGCCCAGCAGGCAAAACGGCTGCGATTCGCCCATCTTGCGAAGCTCCTCGATGTAAGCGGCGGCCAGCTGCTCCACCGTATGAAGCGCGTCGGTCAGACGGAACGGCTGCAGCGCGTAGAGCGGCTGATCCAGACCCAACTCCTGCGCCAGTCTGCGGAAGACGATGACCTCCCCATCGACCGCGCCAATGCAATACATGGGCGGTTGCGTGCCGCTGGCTTGAATCTGAACGATGGGCGCGTTCATTTGCTCAACCCCAGAGTCGCGAATGAGGGCCGCCAAGCCCCGAACCGTCGGAGCATGAAATAGCGTGGCGAGCGGCAGATCAAGGTTGAAACAAGCGTTGATCTCCCGGAACAGTTGCGCGGCCGTCAGGGAATGGCCACCCAGATCGAAGAAATCATCATCGACGCCGATGACGCCCAAACCCAGCACCGAGCGGTAGATATCTCTGAGCCGCGCTTCCACCGGGTCCACCGGCTCGGTTCCGGCGCTTTCATCCGATAGTATTTTCGGCTGTGGAAGCGCCCGGCGGTCAATCTTGCCGTTGGCATTCAAGGGGAAGGAGTCCAGGAACACGAAGCTGGTCGGTATCATGTACTCGGGGACTTTGTCCCGTAGAAAGCCCCGCAATTCGGCGGCGTCCGGCGGATCGCCGGCCTCGGAAATCAGATATGCGAAGATCCGGCTGTCTCTGGCGGCGCTGGTTCGGAGAACGGCGATAGCGTCTCGGATGGAAGGATGGCGCATGATCGCCGCGCGGATTTCTTCCGGCTCAATCCGGTAGCCCCGCAGCTTGATTTGATCGTCATTGCGTCCCAGACATTCAATATTTCCGTCGCTGCGATAGCGCGCCAAATCGCCGGTCCTGTAAAGGCGGGCTCCCGATGTTTCGCTGAAAGGGTCGGCCACGAATCGAGCGGCCGTCAACTCGGGTTGGTGCAAATAGCCATCGGCCAGCCCGTCGCCTCCGATGTACAACTCGCCTGGAACGCCGATGGGAGTTGGAGCCAATTGCGAATCCAGAATATATACCTGCGTGTTGGCCATGGGGCGGCCAATGAGGATCGGATCGTCCGGCTCGGAAAACTGGTAGCCCGTGGACCAGATGGTGGTCTCGGTTGGGCCATACATGTTCCACAGGCGGCCGACTTTTGGAAGGAGTTTGCGAGGCAGATCCTTCGGCATGGCCTCGCCGGTACAAACAGCTTGCAGGTCAGCTTTGCCTTGCCACCCGGAATCGATCAGCAGCTTCCAAATAGCGGGGGTGCCTTGCACAAACGTGACGCCTTCCCGATGGATGGTGTCTTGGAGCAGATGCGGGTCCATTGCCGTTTCGCGCTCCACCATCAGCATGCGCGCGCCGGCCAGAAGCGGCAGCCAAACATCCACGCCGGCGATGTCGAAAGCGATGGTGGTAAGCGCAAGAAGCACGTCCCGCGGGCCGAATTGGAACCAATCACGCACGGCCCACAGCAAATTGTTCAAAGCGCGGCGTGAAATCATCACGCCTTTCGGCTGCCCGGTGGAGCCTGAAGTATAGATCACGTACGCCAAGTCGCTGCCGGAGACGGGCACTGGCTGGTTCGCGTCCGGGTACCGGCGCAAATCATCCCAATCCAGAAAGACGAGTTTCCCGCTGAACTCCGGAAGCCGGGCGGCCAAATCGGGCCGGCCAATCAAAACTCCAAGGCGTGCGCTCTCGACAAGGGATGCGATGTGATGGTCCGGATGATCGGGATCCAGCGGCAGGTAAGCGCCTCCGGCCTTGAGGATCGCCAGCGGCGCGATCAGCAAATCGATGGAGCGCTCCAGACATAGACCCACCAGCGTGTTTGCCGTCACGCCTAGCGATCGGAGATGGGCCGCCAACTGGTTCGCTCGAGCATTTAGCTCCGCATAGGTCAGGCTCTCGTCCTTGAATTCCACCGCCACGGCATGCGGGGTCTTTTCCACCTGAGCCTCGATGAGTTGCTGCAAGGGGACTTCGCTTGGATATTCGCGCGCGGCCGCTGAATTCCATTCGTTCAGGAGCTGCCTGCGCTCGGGCTCGGTGAGAATCGCAAGCCGTGAGATAGGCTTTTCCGGGTCCGCAATCGCGTTGGCGAGCAACATTTCATAATGACCGAGGAAGCGTTGAATGGTGCCAGGATCGAAAAGCACGGAATCATAGCCGGCAGTCATCAAAGGGCCGGCGGAATGCTCTTCCAGATGCAGCACCAGCTCCAGTCCGGACGACCGCCCTTCCAGTTCATACGCCGAAACAGCGAGCCCGGAAAAGTGCACTGCTTCCCAAGCCGGTTGCTCCAAGATCAACGCGACTTGAAAGAGACAAAGGTCGGGGGTGGCGCCATCCGGCCGGCGGGCTCGAGTAGAGGCCTCACATTGGGCAAAGGCCTCGATAGAGCTGTGCCGGATCCGCTGCGCGAGTGCGCGAAATGAAGGATCGCCGGAAAGGTCCGCTCGCAAGGGCAACATCGCGGGAAATCCGGACGGGATAGGGTCCGCCGGCAAACCGAGATTGGATGTCGAAGCTCCAACAAGAAACTGCTGCTGCCCGCTATGCCGGGAGAGAAGCGCCGCAAAAGCCGCGAACAGCGTGGTGAACGGCGCCAGGCCCTCCGCGGCGCTGAATTTCCGCACGGAGGCCATCAGAGCTTCCGGCAACGTGCGAGATTCACGTCCAAAGATGCCGCCCATATAGGACGATTGGGCCGTTATGGGTCCGGGGAACCGTAACAGTTGGACGCCCACGCGAGCGTTGTAGAGCGCGCTCAATTCCCCTAGGACGGCGCCCATGAGAACCCCTGCGCCGGAGAGCGAGCGATGCATGCTGATGAGTAAAATGCTCTCGCTCGCCGAGAGCCGTGCCAGGGCGGCGCGGAGCAGGCCTCCATCCTTTAAATCGAGCGAACGATCCGCCTGCTGATGAATGTACCGGCGCGCTTCGCTTTCCCGGGCGTCGATTGGCAAGCTGCTGAAATCCTGAATTGACAAAACATCGCTGGAAGCGTCGCGGATTTCCCCTGGAATATTCCAGAGAGCCTGGTGCCTGGTGATAAGCAATTCGACACTATCCCGGAGGGCGTCCGGATTGAGCGAGCCGTGGAGGCGCAGAGCTTGCGTTACGCTGCGAGGCGATTGGTGAGGTATCGAAGGATCCAACAGCCAACCGTTCGGCCAAACCGGGATAAAGGCGGGCGCTACATCTGCCATATCACGGGAAGTGAATACATGTTAGCCCATAAGTACCATCCGGTCTACCGACAGGTACTAGATTTATTCTTCATCCCACCACTTCCCCATAGAGCGAGGAGATAATAGTCGAGTCCTAGCCGGAATCAATTTGCGGGCTTTCGACAAGAAGAATGTTAGGCTTAGCTGTACTTGCTCCAGCGTTTAATACTCAGTCGCTCCACAACTGCTATAAAGATTCGCGCGCTCTGCTAACCTGAAAAAGAAAGATGCGGACGATTTCCAAACGCACTCAGTATGGCCTGAAGGCTGTGATTGCGCTGGGGCAGCGGTACGGCGAAGGGCCGGTCCTGATTGCCACGCTCGCCAAGGACGAAAAGATTCCGCTCAAGTTCCTGGAGGGCATCCTGCTGGACTTGAAGAGTCGCGGGTTGCTCAATAGCAAGAAAGGCAAGGGCGGCGGATACCAACTGAGCCGGCCGCCATCCACGGTGACCATCGGTTCGATCATTCGGATGATGGAAGGGCCGCTGGCTCCCCTGCCCTGCGCGAGCGAGACCGCGTTCCGTGCTTGCGAGGAGTGTCCAGACGTGGAACATTGCAGCACGCGGATCATCATGCGCGAGGTACGCGACGCGATCGCGGAAGTGCTCGACAAAACCACGCTGGCGGACTTGATCCGCAGGGCGGAAGCGGCGCGGCAAGACCCCAAGAGCCGCGGGCCGCTCATGTATTACATCTAGCGGTTCAACAAAAATTAATAGGCGCGCCGGGCTGGCCGATGAGGTCACTTTATGAACCTCAAAAGGCTTGGCGCATACTTCCTCGGCAGCGCGATTGCTCTGCTCCTGATAGCCGCGAACGCGGCCGGCCAAGCGCCCCTTGGAGCGGCTTCTACTTATGCAGTTCTGGCTGGCGCTGGGGTCACCAGCACCGGGAGCAGCGTCATTGATGGGAACATCGGCTCGATCCCCACTACGGCGGTGGGTGGATTCCCTCAAGGCACCGTAGCGCCCCCGTTTACGGTGACATCAACTACTGCCGCGGCCGCGGCCGCGGCCCAGACCGACCTCACCACCGCTTATAACACCCTAGTAGCCTGCCGTGTACAGTCCAACACTGTTACGATCGCGGTTCAACGACATGCGTCCGCCCCGCGGTTCAGAGCAGCCGGCAGGCCTCTTCAAAGGCTAGCCGGGGATTGCGGGGGAAAAGCTTGGAGGCGTCGCCATAGCCGAGATTGCACAAGAAGTTCGATTTAACATGGTGAAACTCGGGAGGGTTCCCGGCCGAACTGGTAAAGAACTCCGCGTCCACCTTGGCATTATCGAAGCCGGACATGGGGCCGCACTCCAGGCCGAGCGCGCGCGCAGCGAGAATGAAATAGCCGCCTTGCAGGGTGCCATTGCGAAAGGCAGTTGTTTCGGCCAGCTGCGGGGAGCTGGAGAAAACATTGCCCATGGCGGGGTTGTGCGGGAACAGCTTGGGCATCTCTTCGAAGAACTTGAGGTCGTAACCAAGAATCGCGGTGACCGGGGCCTGCATGGTCTTGTCGGCATTCGCCGGGCTCAGCGCGGGCAGAAGCCGCTGCTTGGCTTCGTGCGTTCGCAGAAAGAGAATGCGCGCCGGGTTGGAGTTGGCGCTGGTAGGACCAAACTTCATCACTTCGTAGAGGTGGCGCAGAAGATGGTCGCTCACGGGCCGGTCCAGCCAGACATTGTGGGTTCGGGCCTGACGGAAGAGAATATCCAACGTCTCGTTGCTCAAGGGGTTGCTCATAGGTCTCGGTTGAAAAAAACGAAAAGCTACTTGCGCACGGCCACGGTTTGATCGCCGTCAACGTAGGCGATATACACGGTACCCTGCACGGCCGCGTAGCCTTTGGGCTTGGAACCCTTGCCGGTGTCGAAAGACCGAACGGTGGCGCCCTCCTCGCTTCTGGCGGCGATAGCGCGCACGGAGAGTTTCTTGCCGTCCACGGCATCCGCCTGGCCCAGCCGGAACATCATCTTGTGGCCGCCTCCGATTCCCAGAAATTTCTTGCCCGATCCGCTGGTGACTGTTCCGCTGACAGTTGCGCCTTTGGCAATCACGGTTTTGTCACCGATCTTAAGACCTTCGGTGACAGTGAAAGTCAGCCCCATTCCTTCGGGCGCGTCGGCTGGGACATCTTGCTGGAGGGTAATTACGAACGGAAAGGCATCGCTGACAGCTACAGGCGTGATTTGAATCGCCGGCGTGGGCTTGGGCGGCGCCGCGGTTGGGGCTGGCGGAGGGGGTGCGGGTACTGCCACCGGAGCGGGCGCCACTGGTTCTAGAACCGGCGGCAGATTCTTCGCGCTCTTATCCGATGCCTGCGGCTTGGGCTTGCGCGCAGGCTTGGCCGGGCTCGCCGCCGCTGGAGACGGCGTGGCCGAAGATGGCGTTGGGGAGGATGGCGTTGTAGAGGATGGCGTTGTGGACGGTGTAGTTGAATCCGTGGCTGGCGCCGGCAGGGTCGCAGGTTGGCCCGCGGGCGGTCCCACCGCGGACGGTTTGTCCGGCTCCGGTTGTGCCGGCGCCACCGACGCCGTAGCCTTGGCGCTCTGATTCTGCACCCGGTTCGTCCACCACCACCAACCGCCGATGCCCGCCGATGTCACCAATGCGGCGCAAACCAAAACGAGCAGAAGTGCAACGAATCTCGATGAATCGCCTTTGGCCCGCGCTGCGAACGGCGTGGCTTTCGCCGGCGCTTTGGGCGTGGCCGCCGGGGCTACAGGGGCTTTCCGTGCAGCAGTGAACGGGGAAGGCCCGTCCACGAAGGTTGCGGGCGGAAGAGGCGAGGGCAGAGTGAAAGATTGTGACGGGAAGGGAGACGGTTCGCCGGTGGAAGCGTCCGCGGAGTTGACCGGCGGGGGCGCCACGACGGAAACCGGACCAGTGTGAAGCGGCGGCACGAATTGTCCGCCGGGGTCGAGCTGCCGCTGCAAATTGATCAGCGCTCCCTCGATCTCCTGCATTTTCTGCCAGCGAGCCGCTGGATCCTTGGGCAAACAGCGCAAGATGATCTGCTCGAGCAAAGGCGGCACTTGGGGGGCCGCTTCATGAATAGGCCTCACCTCATCCCGCAAAATGGAAGATAAAGTGGAGATGCCCGATCGCCCTTCAAAGGCGCGCTTGCCCGTCACCATCTCATAGAGCACGTCGCCGAAGGAGAAAATGTCCGACCGCGCATCCACGTGCTTGCCTTCGGCCTGCTCCGGCGACATGTAGCTCACGGTGCCGATGATGGAGCCTTCGCGCGTCAACGCGGCCTCCGCCGTGCTCTGCTGTTCGCCGGTCTGGCCGGACAAGCCCGAGTCCACCCATTTGGCGAGACCGAAATCCAGTACTTTGACCAGTCCCGTGGTGGTGACCATGATGTTGGAAGGTTTCAGGTCCCGGTGGATGATGCCGGCGGAATGCGCGGCCGTCAGCGCGCTGGCAATTTGCGTACCGTACTGGATAGCTTGCGTCGCGGGCAACCCGCCGGAGGGAATCAAATCGCGCAAGGTTTTGCCTGCGATGTATTCCATCACGATGCACTGCAGGTCACCTTCCGAGATGATGTCATACAGCGTAATAATATTGGGATGATTCAGGGCCGAAGCGGCCTGGGCTTCCTGAAAGAACCGCCGCCGGCGCTCCGGGTCGGTGGACAGGCCGGGCGATAAAATCTTCACCGCCACCAGCCGATTCAACCGGCTATCTTGGGCTTTATAGATCTCGCCCATGCCGCCCGCGCCAATCTTTTCCACAAGTTGATAATGGAGGATCTTTTGGCTGACCATTGGGCTGACCATAGACGCACGGGCCCTCAGGCGCATTATCACCCGAATGCGAGAGGCAGCGCAATCCCGCCTACACTCCACCCTCACAGTGGCCTGAAACCAGGGCATGCTAGATTTGGTTGCATGCGCCGCCAGCCTCCCGTTCAGCAAGCATCGCCCGAAACAATGAAAGTGGAGTATGAACCTTACCCTGAGAAAACGCAGTTGGCGCGGTACATCCAGGATTACCCGCGCAGTTTTACCCGCAACCCGAAGCAAGCGCTGATCCGCCGGCCGTTGACTCTGTCCGAGCGAACCGGGCCCGTCGCCCTCGATCGCCGCCTGGCGATCCATGCGGAGGACATGTCTGCCAAGGAACCTGGCGGGCCGCGGGCCATTGGACAGTTCATCGCGGTGACTGGGCGAGTGATGGACGAAGACGGCGTACCGCTGGCGGGCGCGGTGATCGAAATATGGCAGGCTAACGCTTCCGGGAAATATATTCACGAACTGGATCGCCATGAGGCTCCGGTCGATCCGAACTTCACGGGCCTGGGCCGGTTTGTGACCGGCGACGAGGGCCAGTACAAATTTCTTTCCATTAAACCGGGCGCTTATCCGGTAATGGAATCGGATTGGTGGTGGCGGCCGCCGCACATCCATTTTTCCATCTTTGGTCCGAGCTGGATGAACCGTTATGTGACCCAGATTTTCTTCCCCGGTGAACCGCTGAACGAAACGGATCTGCTTCTAAACGCCGTTCAGGATCCGGAGGCTCGCGACCGTCTGATCTTCGAGACCACTCCCACCACTGTTGGCGCGGTGAACATGCTGACCTTCCGCCGCGACTTCGTGTTGCGCGGGAAGCGTAGGACTCCCGCACTGGATTGAACGCATGAGTTTGCCCACATCGCCCTACTGCACGATCGGCCCATTTTTCCCCGGCGAGTTCGCGGACGGCTGCTGCGACTTGACGAACTTCGCCGGAAAGCAAGCGCGCGGCCCGCACATTATGCTGACCGGAATTGTAGTGGAAGAGGGAAACCGGCCCATCCGGAACGCGATTGTGGAGATTTGGCAGCCGGATGCCAACGGCGTGTTTCGTCACCCGCTGGACCCGCGTTCAAAGGAGGCCGATCCGGGCTTCTTCGGATGGGGCCGCGCAAGGACGGACGGCGAGGGGAGCTATGTTTTTCGAACGGTGCTGCCGGGCGCGTACGCCACCGAGGACGGCGCGAAGCGTTGTCCGCATATCAACCTGATGGTGCTGGCTATTGGTCTGACTCGCCGATTGGTCACAACAGTGTTTTTCGGTGATGGCCCCGCGAGCGATCCGCTGTTAGATTGTGTTGCCGATCCCGGGCGGCGGGCTCGCCTGTTCGCGATCCGCGATCAGGCCGTGAACGGCGCGGAGGGGCTTCCGGTCTATCGCTTCGACATCGTTACTCGGGGAGAAGCGGAGACGCCGTTTTTTCTGGACTGACGGTTTCCGGCTCCGCCGCTGCAAGTGCTTGCCGCACCGCTTCTATCGGCAGATCTTTCCAATGCCCCATCAAGTTGTCGATGCTCATGAAGGAGCGCGAATCCATGCGATCGATATACAAATTGCCGTGCAGATGATCGATCTCGTGCTGCAAAATGCGCGCGTACCATCCTTGAGCCTCGACGCGGCGGGGCTGGCCGCGCTCGTCCAAATATTCGACCGTGACCTGGCGGGAGCGTTTCACCAGCGCGCTGAAACCAGCCAGGCTCAAGCAGCCTTCGAAGAACTCGGCTTGCTCGGCCGATTGCTCGATAATGCGCGGGTTGATGAGCACCTGGAACGGAACGGCTTTGCGCTCCCGCTCAGCCAGGCGCTCGGCGGAGATATCCTTGGCGTATTCGGGACGGTCCTCGATGACGGCGAGCTGAACGGGCAAACCCACTTGAGGAGCGGCCAAGCCGACGCCCGGAGCATCGCGCATGGTCTCATGCATCCACGCGATCAGTTGTTGCGTCTCCGGCAGGGCAATTTCTTCGTGTAATAGGGGACGGGCCCGTTGCCGCAGAACCGGCTCTCCCACTTGAACGATCTTCAGCCGCACGGTTTGATTCTAGCGGCTTGTGGGGCGGCCAGCCGTCGCGCCATCAACCGACTGGGGCCGTCGTGGTACCGGCAGTTGTTGCGAGCACAGCGATCACTTTGGTCAGCGCGGTGGCGATACTGGCCGCGAGATCGGGCAGCACGGCGGCGTAGGAGGCAGCCAGGAATCCGGCCATCAGCGCGTATTCGATCAGGTCCTGCCCATGGTTGTCTTTCCAGATCTTCAATTTCCAGGTGGCATTCAGAAGTGCGGTCATGAGATTTTCTCCTCGGCTCGATATGATTCTGCCAGCCGGGCGCGATCGGTCAAAGGCCCGAATGTACCGATTTTCGTGTGTCGCTAGGACTAGACGGAAAGCAATATCAGGGCATGGTTCGGCCTAGTATTGGGGTACCA
>Ga0302326_10023427_pt1 | contig 12584 bp, 7 predicted proteins | sample Palsa_T0_3_FD_202264 | JGI IMG/M metagenome (GOLD analysis project Ga0302326, IMG submission 202264) | Peat permafrost microbial communities from Stordalen Mire near Abisko, Sweden - Palsa_T0_3 | ecosystem: Environmental > Terrestrial > Soil > Palsa > Peat permafrost | place: Sweden: Abisko... | reverse complement strand
CGACGCGCAGGCGCACCTGCAGCAGATCGTGCCGCGGCTCGATGTGGATGTCGCTCGCGCGCTGGGCCACGGCGAGGCGCACGAGCTCGTGCACGAGAACGACGGCGTCGCCGCTGATCGGTTCGAGGTGGGGCGGGCGCTCGCGATCGGGCATCGGCGACTGTGGCCGATTAGATTCTCAAGCGCGCTTCCGGGGAAGGGCTTTTGCAGCCCCCCGTGCGGCCGCACCCCTTCCGGGCCCCGTCTTACGGCCGACGTTGACGGCGTCGAACGCGCTGGGGCACACGTCGCTGACCGAGCAGTCGCCGCACTGGGGCTTGAGCGCGTGGCAGCAGCGCCGCCCGTGGAAGATGAGGACGTGCCCCGTGTGGTCCCACTCTTGCCGCGGAAGGATCTTGCACAGGTCGGCCTCGACCTTCTCGGGGTCGGTCTTCTTGGACCACCCGAGGCGCTGGGCGAGGCGCAGCACGTGCGTATCGACCACGACCCCCTCCGGCTTGTTCCACAGCACCCCCAGGACGACGTTCGCCGTCTTGCGCCCGACGCCGGGCAGCTTCACGAGCTCGGGCAACGTTTGGGGTACCTCGCCGCCGTGGCGTTCGACTAGGCCGCGGGCGAGGCCCACGATCGACTTCGCCTTGGAGCGGAAGAAGCCCAGCGTGGCGACGTAGGGCTCGACGTCCTCGGGGTCCGCCGCCGCCAGGCTTCGAGCGTCGGGGTACCGGGCGAAGAGCTTGGGCGTGGCCTTGTTCACGCCGACATCGGTCGTCTGCGCGCTCAGCACGACCGAGACGATGAGCTCGAACGGCGACCGATGAACGAGCTCGCACGCCGCCGTCGGGTGCTGGCGCGCGAGGCGCGCGAGCGTCTCCGGCGCGAGACCAGGGGCCCGCTTGGCCCGCGCGCGCCGCTCGCGCGCGCCGATCTTGGGCTGGGCCGCCGCCTCGCTCAATTGAGATCGCTCGGGGGCGGGGGCACGCTCTCGCTGCCGGGGGGCAGCATCGAGTTGCCGTCGACCTCGGCCTCGGCCAGGCGCTCGAGCGCGACGATGCGCTCGGCCTCGCCCAGGGTCATCAAGCGGACGCCTTGGGCGTTGCGGCCCGTCTCCCGGATCTCGTCGACGCGCGTGCGAATCGTCTGTCCCCGGTCGGTGATGAGCATCACCTCGTCGCCGTCCTTCACCAGCTTGATGCCGACCACCGGACCGTTGCGGTCGCTCGCGTCGATGAGGATGATGCCCTTGCCGCCGCGGTTTTGCGTGCGAAATTCGTCGATCTGCGTGCGCTTGCCGTAGCCGTTGGCGCACACCGCCAGCACGTGGGGCCGCTCCGTCTCGCCGACGATGAGGCCCACGACCTCGTCGCCCTCACCGAGGTCGATCCCGCGCACGCCCATCGTCGCGCGCCCCATCGGACGCACCTGCTCCTCCGGGAACCGGATGCTCTGGCCCATCTTGGTCGCGATCAGCAGCTCGCGCGTGCCGTCGGTTTGCGCGGCGTAGAGGAGCTGGTCGCCGTCGTCGACCTTGACGCCGATGATGCCCTTCTCGCGGAAGTTCTCGTACTCGTCGAGCTCCGTCTTCTTGATCTGTCCGTTTCGCGTGAGCGTCACGACGAACGTGCCCTTCTCGATCTTGGGTACGCATACGATGGCGGCGATCTTCTCGCCCGCCTCGATGCCGATGAAGTTGACGATCGCGCGGCCCTTGCTCGTCCGGGCGGCCAGGGGGATCTCGTACACCTTCTTGACGTAGACCTTACCCTTGTCGCTGAAGAAGAACACGAACGCGTGCGTCGACGCCGCGAAGAGCTGAGTGACCCAGTCTTCCTCGCGCGCCTCCATCCCGATGCGCCCCTTTCCGCCACGCTTTTGCGCGCGATAGTCCTTCGGGCTGGTGCGCTTGATGTATCCGGCGTGCGAGATCGTGACGACCATGTCCTCTTCCTGGATCAGGTCTTCGTCGAGGATGTCGGCGTCGTTCTCCAGGATCTCGGTGCGGCGCTTGTCGGAGTACTTGGTCCGGATCTCCTCGAGCTCCATCACGATGACGTCGTCGAGCAGCTTGGGGCTGGCGAGGATCTCGCGGTAGCGCGCGATCGCGTCGCACAGCTCGGCGTACTCCTTCGCCAGCTTCTCCTGCTCGAGACCCGTGAGACGCGAGAGGCGCATCTCGAGGATCGCCTTGGCCTGGCGCTCGGAGAGCGTGTAGGGGGTGCGCCTCTTTGCAGACTCGATCTCGGCGTCGGGCCGGCCGGCGCGACGGACGAACGCCTCGAGACCCGAGAGCGGCAACGCCATCAAGGCGGCGCGCGCGGCGTCGGGGTCGTCTGCGGCCCGGATCGTCCGGACCACGAGGTCCACGTCGGTCACAGCGACGCCGAGGCCCTCGACGATCTCGAGCTGCGCTTCGGCCTGGCGAAGCTCGTAGCGCGTACGGCGTCCGACGACGTCGCGCCGGTGGGCGATGAACGCCTCGAGGGTCTCTTTGAGATCGAGCACCTCGGGTCGGCCGTGCGAAATGGCCAGGTTGATGACGCCGTAGCTCGATTGCAGATCCGTCTGCCGGTAGAGGTGATTGATGACGACCTGGGGAAGGACGTCCTTCTTCAGCTCGATGACGAGGCGGATGCCGTCGCGGTCGCTCTCGTCGCGCACCTCGGAGATGCCTTCCAGCTTCTTCTCGCGGACGAGCTCCGAGATGCGCGCCGCGACGCGCGCTTTGTTCACCTGGTACGGGATCTCGGTCACCACGATCTGCTCGCGCTCGCCGCGGCCCTGGCTCTTTTCGACGCTCATGCGCGCGCGCATCACGATGGAGCCGCGGCCCGTGCGGTAGGCGGATTCGATGCCGGAGCGCCCATAGATCAGGCCCGCCGTGGGGAAATCGGGCCCAGGGACCATGCGGATCAAGTCGTCGATCGTCGCCTCGGGCGTGCGGATCAAGTGCACCGTCGCGTCGAGCACCTCGCCCAGGTTGTGGGGCGGGATGTTGGTGGCCATGCCGACGGCGATGCCGTTGGTCCCGTTGACGAGCAAGTTGGGCACGCGCGACGGTAGGACCGTGGGCTCCTGCAACCGGTCGTCGAAATTGGGGACGAAGTCGACGCACTCCTTGTCGATGTCGGCCAGCAGCTCCATCGCGAGCTTGCTGAGACGCGCCTCGGTGTACCGGTACGCGGCGGCCGGGTCGCCGTCGATCGAGCCGTAGTTGCCCTGGCCGTCGATGAGCGGGTAGCGCATCGAGAAGTCCTGGGCGAGACGCACCATCGCGTCGTACACGGCGGTGTCGCCGTGGGGGTGGTACTTGCCGAGGACGTCGCCGACGATGGTCGCGCTCTTGCGGTAGCCCGAGGTGGGCAGCAGCCCGGCCTCGTAGGCGCTGTACAGGATCCGGCGGTGGACGGGCTTCAGGCCGTCGCGCACGTCGGGGATCGCGCGCCCGATGATGACGCTCATCGCGTAGTCCAGGTAGGACGTACGCATCTCGTCCTGCAGCGAGACGGGTACCCGCTGCAGGGGCGAGGTAGGGGGAGGCGGGTTCGGCGGAGTCTCGGCCATCGGCGGGCCTTGTTTCTAGTCCGTCACCGAACCGTGGTCGAGTGGCCCATGCCGGTTCGAGAGGGGTCGAACAGCAAGGGCGGGAGAGCGGAAGGACTTTGGGGTTTAGAAGAAGTTGCCGATGGTGAACTCGAAATCACTTCGCTTCTCGTAGGATAGGGGTTCGAGCGGGAAACCCCACTCGAAGCGCAGCGGCCCGAGCGGGGAGAACCAGCGCAGACCGAAGCCGCTCGAGGTGCGCAGGTACTGGAGCGATCCGGGGAAGGTGAAGCAGGGGCGGACCACGGGGTCGAACTGCGGCGCAGGGGTCGTCTTGCAGAACTGCTGCTCCAGGTTCCAGGCGTTGCCCGCGTCGGTGAAGATGACGCCGCGGATGCCCACCTTGTCGAGGATCGGGAACTCGAGCTCGAGGTTCGTGTACGCCTCCAGGTTGCCGCCGATGTTCGCGCCGTTGGCGATGGGGTTCGAGCTGGGATCGAGCGTGGAGGTGAGCGGCAGGCGTGCGCCGATGCTGCGCAACGTGAACCCGCGCACGTCGAGGATGCCGCCGAGAAAGTAGCGCTGGAAGATCGGAACGCCCTGCGGGTCCGGGCTGGTGATGAGGCCCCCCTCGACGTTCAGCTTGAGGACGACGCCCGAGCCGGGCTGTCCGGTGCCGCCGCCCAGCGGGTAGTAGAAGCGGCCCGTCACCTTGTTGCGCAGGTAGTTGAACTGGCTGCCGAAGAGGTCCGACGCGAGCTCGGTCGATGCCTGCAGGTACATGCCCGACGACGGGAAGAGGCGGTTGTCGCGCGTGTCGTAGGTGATCGTCGGGCGGAGCGACATGACGCGGCCCGAGTTGAACAGGTTGGCGAGCGGAAGCTGCTGGAACACGCTCGTGAAGCCCGATGTCGTCGTCCCGAAGAGCGAGGGCACGGCCGACGTGTTGACCGAGTCCCACTCGGTCGTTGCCGTCACCGACAGGCGCAGCCACGGCTGGATGAGCGCGTAGCCGAACGTCATCGAGCCGCCGATCGAGTGGCGGGCGAAGTTGGGGAAGACGAAGAAGGTGTCGTAGAGCTCGACGCTCGAGTTCCAGTCGCTGTCGAGGAAGTACGGCTCGAAGAACCGGATCGTGGCGAGCTGCCGTAGGCCCGAGAGCTGGGCCTGCACCGCCAGGGACTGCCCGTTGCCGAAGAGGTTGGCCTGCTGGATCTGCGCGGTGGCGATGAACTGCTCGATCGAGCTGAATCCAGCGCCGATCTGGAAGGTGCCCGTAGGCTTCTCGGTGACCTCGATGTTCACGATCATCTGGTCGGGGGCCGAGCCCTGCGAGGTGGAGACATCGACGCGCTCGAAATAGCCCAGCGCCGTGATGCGACGTTTGCCGATGTCGAGCAGCGTCTCGCTGAAGACGTGGCCCTCCTGCAGCTGCAGCTCGCGCCGTACGACCTTGTCGCGCGTCTTGGTATTCCCCTTCACCTCGATGCGCTCGATGTGCACGAGCGGCCCGCGGCGGATGGGGATGACGATGTCGACCTGCTCGTGGGCCGGATCGAGCTCCGTCTCGGGCTCGGCTTCGACGTTCGCGTAGCCGGCGTCGCGGTACACCGTCCGCACCGACTGGAGATCCCTGATGAGTTGCGCGCGGTTGAAGTAGTCACCCGACTGCGCCTGGATCAGCTCCCTGAGCGCGCGGCGTCCACCGATCGGCTCGACCTCCCGCGACGGATCGTCGGGATCGCGCTCGTACACGCGCATCTGGCGGATCTTGTACCGAGGCCCCTCGTGGATGACGACGGCGATGTCGATGCCCTGCCGGTCGGGCGTGAGCATCACGCGCGGCGTGCCGATCTGCACGCTGAGATAGCCTTTGTCGTAGTAAAGGGCGCTCAGCATCAAGACATCGCGCTCGAAGATGTCCTGCCGGTAGGAGCCGCCCGATCCGAACGAGAGCAAGTCGCCCGACCCCGTTTGCATCTGGCCCCGCAGCTCGTCGTCGGTGACGTGATCGTTGCCGATGAAGGTGACGCGCCTCACCGTGACCGGCTCGTGCTCCTTGATCACGAACTTGACGACGACCTCGTTCTCGCGCGCCTGCTGGATCTCGTAGGAGACGTCGGCGAGGAAGTACCCCTTCTCGGCGTAGCCGTCCTTGATCTTCTGCACGCTGCGGCGCACCGCGGGCACGCTCAGGATCTGATTGAGCTTGATCTCGACGATCTCGCTCAGCTTGTCCGTCTCGATCTCGTCGTTGCCTTCGAACTCCACGCCCTTCACGTTCGGGCGCTCGCGGACCACGACCCTCAGCACGACGCCACGGTCGTTGGTCGTCAAGTCGATCTGGATGTCCTCGAAGAAGCCCGAGTCCCACAGTGCGTGGACGTCGGCGGCGAGGGCCTCGGCCTTGAAGATGTGCCCGACCTTGGAGTGCAGGTAGGAGAGGACGTCGTCGCGGGCGACCCGCCGGTTGCCGACGACATCCACCGAGACGATCGGGCCGCCCTCGGCCAGCTCCGCCGCCGTACGGGGCAGCGCGACCTGGGGTTGCTCGGGCTGGTCGCCCTGAGCGGCCGGGGGGGGGCCGGGGGCCGGGCCTGCGGGGGGCGGGCTCGTAGCGGCCGTCGGGGCCGAACCGGCCGGCGTGGCCACCGGGGCGGCGCCCGCGTCGGCGCCCGCGGCGCTCGCCCACCGCGCGGAGAGGAGCGCCAGGAGCACTCCGGCCAGGACGGCAAGCAATCGTGCGGGTCGCATCGGGGTCACGTGCGGGACAGCCTGGCTGGCCACGCACGTAAATAGGCGCAACGCTCGTAGCGCACGCCGGAGGCTCAGGTCAACCCGACGGATGCGGATCGGCCTTTGCGCCAGGTGATCGCGGCCACCGCGAACACGAGGGGGGCCGCGGCGATGGCGATCTTCATCGTCGCGTGGTCCGCCACGAGGCCGATGAGCGGGGGGGACCAGAAGTCGCCCAGGGCGTGGATCGCGAAGATGGCCAGCGCCATCGCGCTGGCGCGCATCGCCGGAGGCGCGCTCCGCAGGATCGCGACGTTGATCGGGCCGCTCACGAGGAACACGGCGGTCTCGCAGGGCAAGAGCGCCGTGAAAAAGCCCTTCGACGTGGGCGCCCAGATCGCCAGGGCCGCCAGCGGGGCGCCAATCACCATCGCGATCTGGCAGGCCCGCAGGTTCCCGCGCGTCACCGCGGCGTCGAGCTGGTCTTCGGCGAGCGGGTCGCCCTGCGCCGCCTCTTCGCGGCGGCGCTCCGCGCGCACCGTCCGATCGGACGCCCATCCTCCGACCAGGGTGCCGGCCACGCCGCCGGCGAGGCTCGTCAGGCCGAAGAGCAAGCTCGCGTGCCCCGGTTCCAGGCCGTATCTCTCGTGGAGGTAGACGGGCGCCCAGTGCGCGAAGCCGCCGACGGCGAAGGCGTAGGCGCAGTAGCCAAGGACGGCGCGGCGATAGAGCGGCTTGCGCAGCAGCGAGCGGGCGGTCGCGAGCAGGTCGACGCGCGGACGCGGGCGCCTGGCCCCTTCGCTTGCCGGAGCCGCGACGAAGAGGCAGAGGACGGCGGCGACCAGGCCAGGGCCACCAGCGACGAAGAAAGCGGCTCGCCATCCTTGCGCGTGCAGCACGGCGCCGCCGACGATGTAGCCCAGGGCGCTGCCGATGGGCGTGGCCGCGGAGAAGATCGCCATCCATGCGCCGGCGCTCGCCGTGGGGGCGATTTCGTCGATCAGCGTGGGCGCGAGGGTCGCGTAGCTCGCTTCTCCCACGCCGACCAGCGCGCGCGCGACGATGAGCGACCCCGCGCCCGTGGCGAGCCCGGACCCGATGGTCGCCAGGCTCCAAATGGCGACCCCGAGGGCCATGAGGCGGTTTCGCCCGGCGGCGGTGGCCCGGTCGCCCTGGATGCCAAAAATTGGGCTCGTGAGGGCGTAGCCGATAAGGAAAAGGTCAGACAGTAACCCCCCGACCAGCTTGGAGAGATGGAAGTCGTCCTGGATCGGCGCCATCACCGCCGGAAGCACGGTGCGATCGACGTAGTTGGCGAGGTTGAGCGTCGTCAGCAGGGCGAGCACGACGCGCGGGTCACGGATTCGCCAGTTCACGCGGCCACCGACGATAGCCCAGCCGTAGAAGCATGCGTGGTCGGGCACGGCTGGCGCCCCTGCCGTCCTTGACACCCCGGCGCGCGAGCGGATAACAGCCCCGCGAGAAGCATCGGACAACATGCCGAAGTCGAAGAAGGACACGCTGCCCCTACCGTCCGCAGATCCCGAGCGCGACGGGGCACCGCCCAAGCGCCGCGCAACCGCCGAGTCGATGGCCTCGCGGCAGCGCGAGATCTCCGTCAGCGAGTTCTTCACGAAGAACCGGCACCTCCTGGGTTTCGACAACCCGGCCAAGGCGCTGCTCACGACGATCAAAGAAGCCGTCGACAACTCGCTCGACGCCTGCGAAGAGGCCGGGATCCTTCCGGACATCCTGGTCGAGATCCACGAGACGACGGCCGCCACCGCCAAGGCGCCGGCCAAGGCCACGGAAGGGGCGTCGACGGGCGCCGCCGGGGGCTCGTCGCGCTTTCGGGTCGTCGTCGAAGACAACGGGCCGGGCATCGTGAAGGCCCAGATCCCGAAGATCTTCGCCAAGCTCCTCTACGGGTCCAAGTTCCATCGCCTCAAGCAGTCGCGAGGCCAGCAGGGCATCGGCATCAGCGCGGCCGGCCTGTACGGGCAGCTCACGACGGGCAAGCCCGTCATCATCACGAGCAAGACGGGCAAAGGCCGGCCTGCGGTGAAGATCCACTTGCGCATCGACACGAAGCGCAACCAGCCCGACGTCTTCAGCGAAGAGACGCTCGAGTGGGCGAAGGACCACGGCACGCGCGTCGAGATCGAGCTCGTCGCGGCGTTCCGCGGTGGCCGGACGGGGGTCCAGGAGTACCTCGAGCAAACGGTCGTCGCGAACCCCCACATGGCGCTTGCCTACGTTTCGCCCAAGGGCGAGCGTCTCGAGTTCCCCCGGGTGAGCCACGAGCTCCCGCGCGAGGCGCAGGAGATCAAGCCCCACCCGCACGGCGTCGAGCTCGGGATGCTGCACGCGATGCTGAGCGACGGGGCGGGCAAGACCGTGAAGGAAATGCTCGTCGAGTCGTTCTCGCGCGTGTCGCCCGCCGTGGCCGCCGAGGTCTGCAAGGTGGCGCGCGTGTCGCCCAAGACGCCGGCCGACCGGATCCAGGGCGATGACCTCGAGCGGCTCCACAAGGCGCTCGGCGAGGTGAAGGTGATGGCGCCGCCGGCGACGGCCGTCGTGCCCATCGGCGAAGCGCTGCTCATCGAGGGCCTCAAGCGGCGCTTCTCGCACGCCGAGTTTTACGCGTCGACGACGCGGCCGCCCAGCGTGTACCGCGGCAACCCGTTCGTCGTCGAGGTGGGGCTCGCCTTCGGCGGCGATCTGCCGCTCGACGAGACCGCGGAGATCATGCGGTTCGCCAACCGCGTGCCCCTTCAGTACCAGCCCAAGGCATGCGCCATCAGCGAGAGCGTGTACCAGACCAACTGGCGCGGCTACGACCTGCAGCAGCCCAAGGGAGGCCTGCCCGTTGCCCCTATGGCCGTGGCCGTGCACCTCGCGAGCGTGTGGGTACCGTTCACGAGCGAGGCGAAAGAGGCCGTCGCGCACTACGACGAGCTTTTGCGCGAGATGAAGCTCGCGGTGCAGGAGTGCGGGCGCAAGCTGGCCGCGCACATCCGGGCACGCGCTCACGCGCAGCGCGAAGAGAAGCGGCGGAGCCTGTTCGAGCGCTACATCCCGGAGGTGGCGGGCGCGATCTCCGCGATTCTCGACATGCCGAAGGACAAGATCGAGAAGCCGTTCTTTGCGGCCCTCCCCAACTTCGTCCGGTTCGCGGACGAACCTGCGGCGCCGCCCGAAGGCAGTGCGCCCCCCGCGGCGAGCTCGCCGAGCGACGCTCCGCCGGCCCCACCGCCACCGCCGAAGGCAGGCAAAGGCCGGGGCAAGGCGGCGCCGCGCGGTGAACAGCTGGAGCTTCTCTGATGGCCGCCAAGAAGACCGTTCCCAAGAAGCCCACCGGGTCCGGCACCAAGAAGACCGACCGCGACGTGCTCACCCTCGGCAAGATCGAGAAGCTGGCGCGCGGCGCGCTGGCGCAGGCCACCAAGGGCGACAACCCCGCCGTCGACATCCGCACGCGCACCCTGTCGAACGTGAGCTTCAACCAGAAGCGCAAGATCATCGAGCTTGGCGACCGGACGCAGACGCGCGAGTTTTTCAACGTGTCGATGGCGCGCAAGTTCATGCAGACGATGCTGGTCGCGAGCGGCTGCAAGACCCTCATCGGCGAGGGCAAGACCGTCAGCATTCGTCAGATGTTCTACATGACCAAGCACACGCTCCCGGGCTCGTCCGAGAACACCTTCGAGGACCAGAGCGAGAGCGATCCGATCATCGAGGACCTCGAGGTGGGCATCGACGCGCTGCGCGAAGAGCTGCACCTCTTCGCCAACCGACGCGGCCTGGTGGTGGGCAAGCTGGTGGTCAACGACGCGGGCGACGAGATCGACCTCGCCCGGATGGGCCGCGGGGGCTGGGGGATCCCGAGCATCTGCGAGCCCGACGCCTTGGCCTTCGTGAGAAATTCGGCCGAGTTCATCCTGCTCGTCGAGAAACAGGCCGTGTGGCACCGCCTCAACGAGGATCGCTTCTGGGAGAAGCACAACTGCATCCTGCTGACGAGCGAGGGGCAGGCGGCGCGCGGTGCGCGGCGGCTCCTGCAGCGGATGGCGACGGAGCTGAAGCTCCCCATCTACGCGCTGGTCGACAACGATCCGTGGGGACTTTACATCTATTCGGTCCTCAAGCAGGGGAGCATCAACCTGGCGTACGAATCGATGCGCATGGCCGTCCCGCAGGTGCGGTTCCTCGGCATGAGCGCGTTCGATTACAAGAAATTCGCGATGCCCAAGGCGGCCGAGATCAAGCTCACCAAGGAAGACATCACCCGCGCCGAGCAGATGAAGGCCTATCCATGGTTCAAGGACGCCAAGTGGCAGCGCGAGATCCAGGCGACGATCGACAACGGCTTCAAGATGGAGGTCGACGCCCTGCTCACCAAGCGGATCTCCTTCATCACCGAGGAGTACATCCCGAAGAAGCTCCGCGATCGCGACTACCTGCAGTGAGCCCGCGCTACGCTGCGGCTCCTATGCCGCCCCGTCTGCTGATCTGCGCGCTCGTCGCGTGCACGAACGTCGTCGCTTGCGATCGAGGGGCGTCCGGCCACGGCGATCAGCCGGCGCCGTCGGCGAGCGCCATCTCCCTCGGCGTCGAGATCGGGTCGTGCACCGACGTGGAGGCGTGCGAGCGCGAGTGCCGCGCCGGATCGGCCGACCGCTGCCGCCGCCTGGCCGCCACGTACGCGTTCGGTCGCGGCGTCGGCAAGGACGAGGCCAAGGCCACCGACTTCTACGAGCTGGCCTGCGCGATGAAGGACCCGGCAGCATGCGTCTTCGCCGGGCAGATGTACGAGTACGCTCGCGGCGTGCCGGCCGACCCGGCCAAGGCGACGAAGCTCTACACCCAGGCCTGCGACGCCCAGTGGGCCGGCGGCTGCTACAACGAGGCCATCATGTACGAGAACGGTCGCGGCGTTCCGTCCGATCGCGCAAAGGCCGCCGACCTCTATCAGACCGCCTGCGCCGCGGGCGCCAAGGTCGCCTGCGACAAGGCGACCGACCTGCGCAAGCCGGCTCCGGCCAACGAGCCTGCGTTCCTCGACGCATCGGTCTTCCGGTGAGCGCGCCGCTCTTCGACAAGGTGCTCGTCGCCAACCGCGGCGAGATCGCCCGGCGCGTGATGCGCACCTGCAAGCGGCTCGGCATCCGCACGGTCGCCGTCTACTCCGAGGCCGATCGCGAAGCGCCCCACGTGTCGGACGCGGATGAGGCGGTGCTCGTCGGCCCGCCGCCGCCGAAGGACTCGTACCTCTCGATCGACGCGATCGTCGCCGCCCTGGCCAAGACGGGCGCCCGCGCCGTGCATCCCGGCTACGGCTTTCTCAGCGAGAAGCCGGCGTTCGCGCGCGCCGTGGCCGACGCGGGGGCCGTGTTCGTCGGCCCGCCTCCCGAGGTGCTCGACGCGTTCGGCGACAAGATGAAGGCGCGCAGCGTGGCACGGAGCGCGGGTACCGACCCGGTGCCTGGATCCGAAGATCCGCTCGCCATCGACACCCCCGAGGGCATCGAGGCGGCCAGGGCCGTCGCGCGCGCGGTCGGGTACCCGATCCTGGTGAAGGCCGTCGGCGGCGGCGGCGGCATCGGGATGCAGGTCGTAGCGAGCGAGGACGCGCTGGAGCGCGCGCTGCGGAGCTGCTCGGACCGGGGCAAGGCGGCCTTCGCCGACGAACGCGTGTACCTCGAGCGCTACGTGGATCAGCCGCGGCACATCGAGGTGCAAGTGTTCTGCGACGCCGCGGGAGGCGCCTATGCGCTCGGCGAGCGCGAATGCAGCGTGCAGAGGCGCCATCAAAAGATCGTCGAGGAGACGCCGTCGCCGGCGGCGTTCTTCGCCGGTGCCGCGGGCGAGGCCCGGCGGCAGGCGCTCTTCGACGCGGCGCTTCGCGTCGTGCGGCACGCCGGATACGTCGGGGCCGGCACGTGCGAGTTCATCGCCGACGCGCGCGGGAATCTATTTTTTCTCGAGGTCAACGCGCGCCTGCAGGTGGAGCATCCCATCACCGAGCTTGTCACCGGCCTCGATCTCGTCGAGCTGCAGCTGCGCGTCGCCGCGGGCGAGCGGCTCCCCGACCTGTCGCAGGTGCGCCCTCGGGGGCACGCGATCGAGACGCGCGTCTACGCCGAGGATCCGAGCAAGGGCTTCTTGCCGAGGCCCGGTCCCATCGACGATCTCGTTTGGGGCGGCGGGGCAGGGGAGGCGCAGACGGCCGCGCTCCGCATCGAGTCGGGCGTGCGCGCCGGCAACAAGATGACGCCCTTCTACGATCCGATGGTCGCCAAGGTGGCCGC
>Ga0302326_10023424_pt1 | contig 12585 bp, 10 predicted proteins | sample Palsa_T0_3_FD_202264 | JGI IMG/M metagenome (GOLD analysis project Ga0302326, IMG submission 202264) | Peat permafrost microbial communities from Stordalen Mire near Abisko, Sweden - Palsa_T0_3 | ecosystem: Environmental > Terrestrial > Soil > Palsa > Peat permafrost | place: Sweden: Abisko... | reverse complement strand
CGTTGTTCACTCACCAACTCTCGCACATCTGGATCGACTTTCGTGGAATCCAGGATGCCTTCATGCGCGACAAGGGTATCGACTATTTCGAGAACAGCCGACGTGCCACTTATGTGCAGCAGCGCTATGCCATCGAAAACCCCCTAAACTTTGCAGGCTATGGAGAGCATTGTTGGGGTATCACGGCAAGCGATGGACCCGGGCCTGAGACGCTCAAACTGCAAGGCATAGAACGCACCTTTTTCGATTATTTAGGACGGGGAGTCCCATATGGTCCCGATGATGGAACACTGGCACCGTGGGCCGTAGTGGCATCATTGCCCTTTGCGCCGGATATCGTTCTGCCGGCCATTAGTTTTTACGTTCGCGAGATCGAGCTGAAGCAAACAAACCCGTATGGCTTTAAGGCGTCATTCAATCCGACGCATCCCGGCGAACCCGGCAATTCCTTCGGCTGTTGGGTCTCGCCTTGGCATTACGGACTGAACCAGGGTCCGATCATCTTGATGATCGAGAACTATCGCAGCGGCATGCTGTGGCGGTTGATGCGCAATTGTCCCTATATCCGAGAAGGGCTGGTAAGAGCTGGCTTCACCGGAGGTTGGCTCGCCAAAGCGGGCGACAGTGCGGGTCGCGGCGGACGGGCAATGGACGCTGGCGCATCAACGACCGGCGCAGAATTACAATGACGAAAGCGGCCGCGATCTCCTGCATTTTCCTGGATATCGGAGGCGTGGTCCTCACGGACGGTTGGGGCCGTCAGGCGCGCAAGCTCGCAACGGCACATTTTGAGCTGGCACTGGCGGAGATGGACGCGCGACATCACCTGATCTGGGACACCTACCAGGCGGGCAAGCTCACTCTCGACGAGTATCTGGATCGCGTCGTATTCTATGAAAGACGGACTTTCACGAAGGCGCAGTTTCGGCGCTTCATGTTCGCGCAATCGCATCCCTATCCGCAGATGCTGAATCTGGTCGCCCAGCTTAAGGCTCGGCATCGGCTGAAGATCGTGGTCGTCAGCAACGAAGGGCGCGAACTGAACGCCTTCCGAATTCGCAAATTCAAGCTTGGCACGTTTGTGGATTCGTTCATTTCATCGTGCTTTGTCCGTGTGCTCAAGCCTGATACAGAAATCTTTCGGCTTGCGCTCGATCTCTCTCAATCGCAGCCCCAAGAGGTCGTGTACATCGACGACACGGCGATGTTCGTTGAGATCGCGCAAGGCTTGGGAATTCGAGGAGTCCACCACACCGACTACAATTCCACGGTCGCCAAGCTGGCCTCACTTAGGCTGCGCGATATGGAGGGAGCCTGCTGATGGTCTCCGCCGTTTCACCTATCCTCGCGATCAATGGCGGCTCGTCGAGCATTAAGTTCGCTCTATTCGAAGGAAGCGCCTCGCTTCGCCGGATTCAGAATGGCGCCATCGAACGGATTGGTTTTCCGGATGCCGTCATTCAGATCAGCGGCGAAAGTGCGGCGGGCAATGCCTCTAAGCCCATATCGGCGCCGGACTATACTGCTGCGGTCGGTGTCCTGATGGAGTGGGTCGATGGACGCAATGCACGCGATGCAGTAACTGCTGTGGGACATCGGATCGTCCATGGAGGACCGGTTTATAGTCAGCCGCAACGCATTACGCCGCAGATGGTCGAAGAACTGCACCGGCTCTGTCCATTCGACCCCGACCATCTGCCCGAAGAGATCCTGCTGACTGAGGCATTCCACCGGCGATTTCCCCGTGTGCCCCAAATAGCGTGCTTCGATACGGCCTTCCACCATGACATGCCGCGCGTGGCTCGCATATTGCCGATTCCGCGCCGCTACGAAGCGAAAGGGGTCCGGCGCTATGGATTCCATGGGCTCTCATACGCGTTCCTGATGGAAGAACTGGCTCGCCTCGATGGCGCGGAGGCTGCAAACGGTCGAGTCGTCCTGGCTCATCTCGGCAGCGGTGCGAGCCTGGCGGCCGTGCATGAGGGGAAGTCCATCGACACCAGCATGGGCTTCACTCCGGCTGCCGGTGTGCCGATGAGCACCCGCTCCGGCGACTTCGACCCTGGACTGGTTTCCTATCTGGCGCGCACCGAACAAATGAGCGCGAAGCAATTCGATGCAATGGTCAATTTCAAGTCCGGGCTGCTTGGGGTTTCCGAAACCAGTTCAGACATGCGCGACTTGCTGGGCCGCGAGGCGCAGGACGTGCGCGCGGCCGAGGCCGTCGCTCTATTTTGCTATCAGATCAAGAAATGGATAGGCGCGTTCGCAGCTGCTTTGGGCGGGATCGACACGTTAGTGTTTGCTGGAGGCATCGGAGAGAACGCGGCCCCTGTCCGTGAACGGATTTGCGACGGCCTCGAATTCCTCGGGATCGAAATGGATGGCAAGCGTAACGCCGAGAACGCGCCGGTGTGTTCGTCCGGTCGCGTCAAAATACGCATCATCCACACTGACGAAGAACTCATGATCGCCCGGTCCGTCGTCCATGTGCTCAACCTCGGCGCAACCCAGGATTCCTGAATCATGAAAACAGATACACTCACACCGGAAATGCTGCAAAAGATAGATGCCTATTGGCGTGCCGCAAACTATCTCTCGGTCGGCCAGATTTACCTCTACGACAATCCGCTTCTCCGCGAGCCCCTGAAACTTTCGCATGTGAAGCCGTTGGTCGTCGGACATTGGGGAACGGTGCCGGGCCAGAATTTCATTTACGTGCATCTGAATAGGGTCATCAAAAAGTATGACTTGGACATGTTCTATGTCGCCGGTCCCGGGCACGGCGGTGCGGCGCTTGTCGGCAACGTTTACCTCGAAGGCACCTGGAGCGAAATTTATCCAAACGTCACTCAGGACGAGGCCGGCTTGAAGTCATTATTCAGGCAGTTCTCCTTCCCCGGCGGGATATCGAGTCACGTTGCGCCGACCACGCCGGGCTCGATTCACGAAGGCGGTGAATTGGGATACTCGCTCAGCCATGCCTTCGGCGCCGCGTTCGACAATCCCGATCTGGTCGTTGCCTGTATCATCGGCGACGGCGAGGCGGAAACAGCGTCCCTCGCGACCTCTTGGCATTCCAACAAGTTTCTGGATCCGATCACGGACGGAGCTGTGCTGCCAATTCTACACCTCAATGGCTACAAGATCAGCAATCCGACGGTCTTGGCTCGCATGGAGCATGAGGAACTGGACCAATTTTTGCGTGGTTGCGGTTGGACGCCTTATTTCGTGGAAGGGGATGAGCCGGAGAAAATGCATCAACTCATGGCTGCCACATTGAACGCGGCAATCGACGACATACGGGCAGCTCAGGCAAAGGCACGGAATAGGAAGGACGCTAGCCGGCCGCGCTGGCCGATGATTGTTCTCAGATCGCCGAAAGGCTGGACAGGACCCAAATTCGTCGACGGCCTGCAGATCGAGGGCACGTTCCGATCGCATCAGGTACCGTTGATCGTGGATGACGCGCATCCCGATCACGTCGAGCTGCTCGAAAAATGGATGAAAAGCTATAAGGCGGAGGAGCTGTTCGACGATGAGGGACGATTAATGCCCGAATTGGCAGCATTGGCACCGAGCGGTGACCGGCGCATGGGTGCCAATCCGCACGCCAATGGCGGCATTCTGCTGCGTGACCTCCGGATGCCGGACTTCCACGATCACGCCGTGGCTGTACCGTCGCCCGGCGCTGTCGACGGGCAGGATACGATCATCCTGGGCGAATTCTTGCGAGACGTGGCAGACCTCAATCGTGACCGCGGCAATTTTCGCATCTTCGGCCCTGACGAGACAGTATCGAATTTATTGGGCGCTGTTTTCGAAGTTACAAATCGCCAATGGGATGCACGAACGCAGAGCAACGACGAATTCCTTGCGCCTGCAGGGCGCGTGTTGGATTCAATGCTCAGTGAGAACCAATGCCAGGGTTGGTTGGAAGGATATCTTCTGACCGGCCGACACGGGCTGTTCAACAGCTACGAAGCCTTCATCCGCATTGTCGATTCGATGTTCAGCCAACACGCCAAATGGCTGAAGGTGACTCTGGAGCTCCCGTGGCGTCGCAATATCGCGTCCCTTAACTATCTGCTCGCGTCCCATGTTTGGCAGCAGGATCACAACGGTTTCACGCACCAGGACCCCGGCTTCCTCGATCACGTCATAAACAAGAAGGCCGACATCGTTCGCGTGTATCTGCCGCCAGATGCCAATTGCCTGCTGTCGGTCTTCGATCACTGCCTGCGCAGCCGTCACTACGTCAACGTTGTCGTGGCCGGCAAACACGCGCTGCCCCAATGGCTCACCATGGACGCCGCAGCGATGCATTGCACGGAAGGAATCGGCATATGGCAGTGGGCCAGCAATGATCAGGGCTGCGACCCGGACGTCGTCATGGCGTGTTGCGGCGACACGCCGACGCTGGAGGTGTTGGCCGCAGTTTCGATCCTTCGGGAACGTCTGCCGGAACTGAAAATCCGCGTCATCAACGTCGTCGATCTCATGCGTCTACAGTCTGCGAGCGAACATCCGCACGGCCTGAGCGAAACGGATTACGACTCGCTCTTCACGAAGGACAAGCACATTATTTTCGGATTTCATGGATATCCGTCGCTGGTGCACCGGCTGACCTACCGCCGGACCAACCAAAATTTGCACGTCCGTGGCTACAATGAAGAAGGCACGATCACGACGCCGTTCGACATGAGAGTGCAGAACAAGCTGGATCGATTCCATCTGGTGCAGGACGTTGTCGACCGGCTGCCGCAGCTGGGCGTCAAAGGGGACTATGTGAAACAAATGGTTCGCGACAAGCTTATTGAGCACAAAAATTACATCGACAAGCATGGCAAGGATCTGCCGGAAATTCGGGACTGGAAGTGGGATGCAAGCACTGAACACGCAATTCGTGATGGATATCACAAAGGCCTAACTGGCCATTGAAGAAGTAACGGGCGACAGCCAGTCTCGGCGAAGTACGCTGGCAGGCGCGCAAAAAAGCCAAAATTTTCGCGGCCAATCGCGCGGTCGCAGGTTTCCTTTCAGTTGTCGGATTCAAGCGATACGCAAGAGTGTGTTGCTTTTGGCGATGGAAAGCCTGCATGTGGGTTGCCCCGGGGTGCGCAATCCGCCAGGGTGCCATATCGCAAATGAAAATGATTTCCGATTCAGTGCATTTTGCCACAAATACACTATCGGCTTCACGTCGGCGATCGACCGCGAAGGTGCCTTTGATGGAAAATGCACTGACAGCCGGCAGCAAACATATTATCTTGGCGAAATTCGACCAAGCGTCGTTCTCTGGCTGCGGTCTTGGGCCCGTAGCGCATTCTTTTGTTCTATCGAAAGCAAGGCGCCATAGAAGCCCTGGGATTAAAAGACGCGCACTCCGCGCTTCCTGAGCCGCGCGCCCATCTCGTCAAACGTGAGGCCGGTCTTGCTCTCGATTGACTCCAGGCGACAGTAGGTATGGCCGCCTTGTAACCGACGACGATGGCCGCGCTCCGGATCAGGCGGAACGGTCTTCCCCCATCGCTTGAGTTGCATCCATTTGATTGCCGAACACCCACTAACTCCGAAAACCTTGGCCGCCAAATGGGCCGATAGCAATGCGAATTCAAAGAAAATGGAGCGTTCGTCCAAAGCGAACGGAATCGTCAAGAACCAGAACATGTTTTCGTTGGATACCTTGCGCTTGAACCCAAAGGAAATGCCTCATGACAAAATATATTGCATTGCTGACAAGCGCGCTGACAGCCACGACTCTGTTGGCGGGGAGCCAGACGGTCCTTGCGGCCGCATCACCGACCGGCATTAAGAATGTGGTGCTGGTCCATGGTGCTTTTGCTGATGGCTCGGGCTGGCTGGCCGTTTCGAAGATTCTCGAGAGGGACGGCTACAAGGTGTCCGTCGCGCAGCCCCCCGAGACCTCATATGCCGACGATCAAAAATACACGAAGGCCGCAATCGACGCCATGGGCGGGCCGGTCGTTCTGGTTGGCCACAGCTACGGCGGGTCAATCATCTCGGAGGCCGGCAACGATCCAAACGTTGCGGCACTCGTCTACATCGCCGCCTTTGCGCTCGATGAAGGTGATAGCTGTGCGTCAATCGAACAGGCCGTACCGCAAGCCTCAAAGGCGTTTACGGCGGACAGCAGCGGCAACTGGTGGATAGATCAGCCGCATTTCGCGGCCGACTTCGCAGCGGACATTCCCCCAGCCGAGTCCCATTTCATGGCGATATCGCAAGTGCCGATTTCCACCGACGCGTTCACCCACAAGGTTACGAACTCCGCGTGGAAGCACAAGCCCACCTGGTACATGGTCGCCACCCAGGACCGATCCATCAATCCGGATCAGGAGCGCATGATGGCGAAGCGCGCCAATGCCAAGACGGTCGAAGTCAAATCGAGCCATGTGGCCTACCTGTCTCATCCGAAGGAAACAGCCAGGCTCATCGAAGAGGCTGCCACATCCGCACACGTCAACCAGTAGCCAATAAGTCTTTGCGGCTAACAGGTACGTTCTGCGCACCGGTAGGACGGGCTTAGCGCGAAGGCGTTCGATATCAAAAATCAATTGGTCCGAGGGGCCTTTACTGCAAGGAGAATGGTCATGACACAGCATATCAAGAACGTGGTCCTGGTGCATGGAGCTTTCGCGGACGGCTCCGGCTGGGAACCGGTCGCGAACATCCTCAAGAAGAATGGATACAAAGTTTCGGTGCCGCAGCACCCCGAGACGTCCTATGCCGACGACCAAAAGTACACGAAGGCCGCGATCGACGCGATGGATGGGCCGGTCGTTTTGGTCGGCCACAGCTACGGCGGGTCCGTCATCACCGAGGCCGGCAATCATCCCAACGTTGCGGCGCTTGTTTATATTGCCGCATTTGCTCTCGACGAAGGTGAGAGCTGTGCATCGATCGAGCAGGCCGTGCCGCAAGCCTCCACTGCATTCAAGCCGGACAGCAACGGCAACTGGTGGATCGACGAGGCGCACTTCGCGGCCGACTTCGCAGCCGACATTCCGAAAGAAAAAGCCGAGTTCATGGCGATATCCCAGGTGCCAATCTCTACCGATGCGTTCACCCATAAGGTTACGAATCCCGCGTGGAAGCACAAGCCCACCTGGTACATGGTCGCGAGCGAAGATCGGTCGATCAATCCGATCCAGGAACGGATGATGGCGAAGCGCGCCAACGCCAAGACGGTCGAAGTGAAATCCAGTCACGTGGCCTACATGTCTCACCCGGAGGCATCGGCCAAACTCATCGAAGAAGCCGCCACATCCGCACACATCAACCAGTAGCCCCGCGCTCTGTGCCAGTGATCTCCGCCGATCCCGCTAAGATCGGCGGAGCTTGCTTTCAAGTCTTCAATGTTGGGTCCCGCCTTGAGATGAACATCTAACGGCAGTCACCCACTTTAGGCTTTCGATGTTACAGCGCGCCTCCACCGGCCCGGGCTCTCGCCAACGATGCGCCCGAATGCGCGGGTAAATGCGGCCTGATCAGAGAACCCGGATTGTACGGCGATATCGGCTATCGGGAGATTGCCGGTCACCAGCAGAGCTTTCGCCTGATCAATTCTTCGCTCGATAAGCCAGCGATAGGGTGACATGCCGAAGGTCTTTTGGAATGCGCGCACGAAGTAACTCACCGACAGCCCGCACTCGCGCGCCAGTTCCGAAAGACCAATGGTGCCATCTAGGCGCTCTCTAATCATCTCGGTGGCGCGCATTCTCTGCCAAACAGCAAGTCGGCCCTGCTTTGTTTCAGTGTCTAAAGAGGGGAGGCCGGCATAGGTTTTCAGCACATGCGCGCCAAGGATTTGGCTGAACTGGTCCAGGGCCAACGATCCTGTCCACTCGCGAGAGCCTATCAGCGGGAAGACGTAACGTGTGAGTTGGGCCAGCACAAGGTCGAGCTCGCATATTGAAAATTTATAAGAGCCGACCGGTTCTGCCCCGTGATCTCAAGCGATTTCTTCCAATCCCCGTTTCGGCAAATGATAATGCACGTAATCAAACCCAGTTCCTACCCAGCAGACCGGATCGGACTCAAGGTCCATGACGCTTGTTCGGAGTGGTGGAATGTGGGGGACGTCAATCGCTTTGCCGTCAATCCAAAGCTTATACGAGCCTAGCGGTACGGGCTGTATTGATACGGACACGTGCAGCGCAGCCTCGCTGGGTACGTGCATGGTGCGATCCGGGATACCAGTATCAGACTGCAAGCGTGTTATTGCGAAAGGATTTTCTCCAGGCCAATCCGTGGAAACTTGCTCGCTCTCCTTGAGGTGAAAGACGGCGGCGAGCTTGCTTCCGAATACTCCGGCTGCGTCGTTTGATGGGTAGTATGTTGGCTGGCTCATGACGATTGTAAGACGCAGTCAGTCTAACTCTGAGAACGTACGCTTGTTTTTGAGGAGCGCATGCGAAATGGGCTCGAAGGCGGCGAGAAAAAGTGTAAGCGACGACTCGCATCGTGACGATGCCTCGCGAGGGCGGAAAGAAGAGAAAATGATCTGTTCTGGACAATCGAGCAGAATCTGCAAAAAATGGCGCGTTCTTCGACTGCGCGCCAGCCATTGGACGTTAGGCCAGACAGGCATTAACCTGGGGCCTTTCAACGGACGGCGACCCGAACATGACGGATCACCCCCAGCTTCAGTCGAAGTCAAACCTTTCCTATCGTTTCGATAGTATCCAATTCATTCCGGTTCGTCGGCTCCTGGTCGATAACGGAGAACGAGTGCATGTTGGGTCACGGGCATTGACCTTGTTGGAGGCGCTGATCGAAAAAGCGGGCGTGCTCGTGGATAAGGAGGAGCTTATTGCCCAGGTATGGCCGAATACGCTTGTCGACGATGCGAACCTGAAGGCACAGATTGCGAGGCTGCGGCGCGCACTGAAGGACGGGGTGCAGGGCCGACAATTCATCATCAACGAGCCGGGACGCGGCTATCGTTTCGTCGCTGAAGTCACCCGGCAAGAAGAAAGCTCCAATGAGGCGCCGGGTCACGGAGCGAAACACAATCTCCCCGTGCGCCACTCTTCCATAGTCGGTCGTGATGAACTCATCAGCAGGCTGGTGGAACAGAGCGCGACCCAAAGGCTCGTGACGATTACCGGGACTGGGGGGGTCGGAAAGACTACGGTTGCAATTGCGGTAGCGAGGAAGATCGCAAACGAGTTCAGAGATGGGGTGTCGTACCTCGATCTTGCTCCGTTAAGTGATCCATCGCTTCTCTCCGTGACAATCGCATCGCTGGTCGGAGCGCCAATATACGCCGGCGATCTAGAATCGGGTCTTATTGGCTTTCTTCAGGGCAAGGAAACTCTGCTTGTACTCGACAATTGCGAACACCTCGTCGAGGCTGCGGCTGGTCTCGTGGACCGCCTTCTAAGCGACATACCCACACTCAAGGTCATCGTGACGAGCCAGGAGGCGCTTTGCATCCCCGCAGAATGGGTGCATCGACTTTCTCCGCTGTCGTTCCCCGATCTTGAAAATGCTAATTCGCGAGAGTCGATCGAATTATACCCCGCGAGCAAACTCTTTGTTGAACGCGCGTTGGCGGCATCGAGCGCCTTTAAGTTCAGGGACGAGGATAGCCCCTATATCGTCGAAATATGTCGGAAGCTGGATGGTCTCCCGCTCGCACTCGAACTCGCCGCCGCAATAGCTGACGACTTGGGCGTGCGCGGGATAGCAAATAATCTCACGGATCGGTTTTCCTTGCTCACGCGCGGTCAAAAATCTGCATTGCCACGTCATCGTACGTTACGCGCGACGCTTGACTGGAGCTTTGGGCGTCTGTCGCTGGCGGACAAGGTTGTGCTTTCACGCCTCGCGGCGTTTTCTGGAAGTTTTTCGCTCGACGCCGCAAAGGAGGTCGTGTCGGACAAGCTTGTCGATCAGGACACTGTGTTTGAACAGTTGCTGTCTTTGGCCGCAAAGTCACTGATCACGAGAGAAGACCGGTCCGGTGAAGTTGAATACAGACTTCTCGAATCGGTTCGCGCCTATGCAAGCAGAAAATTGCAGGAAAGGGCCGATCGCGATCTTACGGCTCGTCGGCACGCAGCCTTCTGCTTGCGGGTCCTTGAGCGGGCGGCTATTGATGAAAAAGCGGAAATCGAGGACCGCGCGAGAATCGAGCTAGTGCGGCTCCTTGATGATATCCGATCAGCGCTCGCATGGGCGCTCGCGCAAGGTGGCGATCCAAAAATTGGAGTTGATCTGTCGCTAGCTGCATATCCTCTTCTCGTTTACTTGGGATATTTTGTGGAGTGCCAGAACATTTTGAACCGAGCGTTGTCCGTTGCCGAGGTTGCCGCTAAGCCGGACACTGCGCAAATCATAGCATTGCGTTCGTCGCTGGGCTTCTTGATACAGATCGCCGGGCGGCCGGTTCCGGAAATTCTCGCTCAGTGGAATGCTGCACTGGAGCTGGCTGATCGGTCGAGTGATATATTCCATAAACGGAGAGCTTTATTCGGCATCCACCAAGCTTGGTTTATGGACGCGAGAGCCGATCTTGCACTTAAGAGTGCGGAGCAATTCGCCGAACTGGCTGCCGGCGCCGGCGACCTCACGCAAGTAGGCGTCGCCGAAGCTATGATCGTGTGGACTCAGCATGTGCTTGGCAACCTCAGGGCTGCCGATCGGTTGATGGAAGTGCTCTGCGCCGCCAATAGGTATGAATTCCCGCCTCCCAACCGATATAACTATAATATCGGGATCACGACACGCATCTGCCGTGCGCGAACGGATTTGTTTTTGGGGAGATTGTCGCGCGCCGTCGAAGGGGCACTTCAATGCGATCATGACGCGAGGCAACAGGGCCACGCGCCCACCATTTTCTTCTCTGGGGTGGCCGGAATAGGGATGGTGTCTTTGCTCGCTGGTAAACTCGACATTGCCGAAAGTTACATCTTGGCATTCCTAGACGACATGCAGTGGCACCCAAATTTCAAAGATATTGACGGGTTCTTTAGGGGCTCGCTTCTCAACAGATTGGGGAGAGTGCGTGAAGGAACGGAACTCATGAAAAGCTCTGTAGAGCGGGATATGTCGAGAATAAGAGGCTCCGTACCCAATTATGTAGCCTTTTTGGGAATTTATGCAGAGGGATTGCTCAATATCGGAACCTATGACAGCGCGCTGTCGGCTGTAGACCGAGCGCTCGCGGATAGTGTTCGAGGTGGCATATCCTGGTACGATGCTGAGCTTTTGCGTGTGCGCGCTGAGATTTTAATGGCGAAGAAGGGATCTGATGAGAGCGTTTTGGAAACTTATATGCAGGCCCTTTCTATTTCCCGTGAGCAAGGAGCGGTATTTTGGGAATTGAAAGTTGCCACCAGTCTTGCTCGCTTCTTGGAACAGAGGAGTCGAAATAGCGAGGCGCTTGAGTTGCTTGGCCCGATTTATGGAAGATTTTCAGAACCCATCGAGTACCCGGACATCGGTACTGCTGGGTCCGTTATGCGCGAGCTTCAGACTTAGCGATTGGATGGGCTTCCCGCTGCACAAAGAGCGGAAGCTATTCGCCCCTTCTACGGAAGTGAACAACGGTGACGCCGTCCGATGTCTTCCGCGCTGGACCCGTTCGCAATTTCCCATGCGACCGCGATGGCGGAGTTCCCGCGACGCAGTGAATTAATATTTGAGGTTGACGCGTACTCCCACCGTCGCTGGCTCACCGCGCTGAGCGATGTCGATGCCGGTAAGGAAGAAGTTTCGCGTCGTGTCATAATTGGTGTTCGTGATGTTGTGTCCGAAAAGAGTAACCGACCAAGGCCCATTGTCCGGCGTCAGCGTGATATTGGCATCCATGAGCCAATAGGAGTGCACGTAGAAGGCAGGACCGAGCAGCAGCGGGTTGAGATGGTCGTGGAACACGTAATCCAGTTCCGTTTCGAGCGTATAGCCCGGCAACTTCCACAAATAGCTTGCCGCGCCATTGTAGCTGAGTGGCGGAAAGCCGAGGCGAGCGCCTTTCTCATTGTTGTAGACCGGGCTTTCGGGGCTAGGCTGCACGCAGATTGAGGCTGGCACGCACTTGGCGGTCGACGCGGCGATGTTGAGAAGGTTGTCGAAATCGTCGAACTTTCCGTCCTTCCATCCGACCGACTGCGAAATCTTCAGATTGTCGATCGGCAGCCAGTCGGCTTCCAACTCGCCGCCATAGAGGTGTGATCTCGGTGCATTCACGAGTGAACCAACTGGACCATCGATGCCCCACACGGCCGACTGAATCTGCTCGTCTTCATAGTGATAGTAGAAGGCTGCGCCGTTCAGTTGGAGCGTGTTGTCCGCAAGGTTCGATTTGAAGCCCGTTTCATAGGCCCAAAGAACCTCCGGCCTGACGGGTGGGGCTGAGGCGGAACCGTTGTAGGTCGTGAACCCGCCCGATTTCACGCCTTCGCTCACCTTCGCGTAAAGCATGATTTCTTCGACTGGTTTGTATTCGAGTTCGCCGAGACCAGACAGCCGTCCATCAGTGATTGACTGGTTGGCTGGCACGTTGAAATCGATTGGGGGTGCGCCCGGCGAGAATATCACCGCAGTTTCGAAGTT
>Ga0302326_10023423_pt1 | contig 12585 bp, 11 predicted proteins | sample Palsa_T0_3_FD_202264 | JGI IMG/M metagenome (GOLD analysis project Ga0302326, IMG submission 202264) | Peat permafrost microbial communities from Stordalen Mire near Abisko, Sweden - Palsa_T0_3 | ecosystem: Environmental > Terrestrial > Soil > Palsa > Peat permafrost | place: Sweden: Abisko... | reverse complement strand
GCTGGAATAGTGCAGTTCGTGAGCCTCTTCGTCACTCAGGACGAAGCCATCTTCGGCCAGCTTGATCGCCGGAGCCATCACCCAGGCCAGCCCCAGCTTGCCGTACTTTTTCTCTGCATACGCCATGCCCGCCACGGAGCCGGGAGTGGCAATGGCGCGATACCCCGTGACGCTCGATTGCAGATTGTCCGCAGGCAGCACGTTGCCCTTGGCGTCGAGATACATATTAGCCGAGACAGCCAGCGGAGCCTGCTCGCGGTAATCGATAAATGTGGAATGGCCGTCGCGGGTGCGCAGCAGGAGAAATCCGCCCCCGCCCAGGTTTCCGGCGACCGGGTGCACCACAGCCAGCGCAAAGCCGGTTGCGACCGCGGCATCTACGGCATTGCCGCCAGCTTTGAGGATCTCCACGCCAGCGTCAGAAGCCAGGTGATGCACGCTGACGACCATGCCGTGCTGAGCGCGAACCGGTTGCTCATCGCGATAGGCGATGCCGCCGGTTTCCTGGGCTGCTGCGACGTGTGTAAAAACTGTGGAAATTCCAAGAATGAGTGCGAGCAGAGGAGTGCGCTTGAGGAATGAGCGAATAATCATCGGATTGGGACCATAATACCGCCTGCGGTCGGATCAACCGCGGCACAGCCACTGACCCGAATGACGGGAAAACTTTCGCCAGTAAATTTCTTGTGTGCGCCCGTCCCATGCATTACGCTTCCAGCAGCCCTCAATCCACGCTATCCGTGTCAGGAGGCAGCTCCGCCATGCATCCTAATCGCGTTTTTAGACTCGCTGCTCATGTGTTGCTTCCCATCGCGCTGGCGCCTGCGGTCGGCTTTGCACAGCCTTCCGCCAATCCTTCCTCCAGTGCCGCCGTGAGTTCGGCATCGACGGAGCAACCGGACAACTACCAATGGCTGGAAGACGTCAACGGCGCGCGGTCGATGGAGTGGGTGAAGTCCGAGAACGAGCGCACCGCCAAGGTTCTCGAAGCAGACCCTCGATTTGCCGAGTTCCGCGCCGAGGCGCTCAAAGTGCTTGAGTCGCCTGACCGGCTGGCAATCCCCGATTTTCGCGAGGGAACGGTCTATAACACGTGGCAGGATGCAGATCATATTCGCGGCATCGTGCGTAAGACCACGCTCGCCGACTATCTCAGTCCACAGCCCAAATGGCAGACCGTCCTCGACTACGACGCCCTGGCCAAAGCGGACAACGAAAAGTGGGTCCAGCACGGTCTGCGGTGTCTCTATCCTGGGGATGGTCTTTGCCTCGCTGGTCTTTCTGCCGGTGGAGAAGACGCTGACACGCTCCGCGAATTCGATCTCAAGACCGGGAAGTTCGTCAGTCCGGAGGCGGGCGGCTTTGTACTGCCGAAATCCAAGCAGCGTGTCGCCTGGATCGATAAGGACACGCTACTCATAGCACGCGACTGGGGCAACGGCACGATGACCGCGTCAGGCTACCCCTTCGTTGTGAAGATGTGGAAGCGCGGCCAGCCGCTCGATCAGGCCAGCGAGATTTTTCGCGGAACCCAGGCGGACGGCGGCTACGGCATCTCTCCCTGGGTGGCCAACGATGCGCAGGGCCATCGTGCTGTCCTTATTTACCGGCCTCTCAGCACCTTTGAAATCGAGCTCTCGCTGGTAACGCCCGGGGGCGTTCAACTGCTCGGACTTCCGCGCAAGATCGTACCCAGCGGGCTGCTGGATGGACAGCTCATCCTGGAAATCAACGAAGACTGGACGCCGGCTGGCGCTGCGGCAGGATCGCAGAAGTTTGTCCAGGGCACTGTCATTTCCCTCTCGCTCACCGATCTCGAAAAAGATCCGGCACATTTAAAGCCCACCGTAGTCTTCGCGCCCACCGGCCAGGAGTTCGAACAGGAAGTCGACACGACTCGCAATCACCTGCTTCTCACCACGCTCGACCACGTGCAGGGCCGCGCCTACCAATACACGCGCAGCAAGGACGGCGCCTGGACGCGCAAGAAACTCCCTGTCCCTGACAATCAGACCGTCGGAATTGTGACCACCAATACCTCGGACGACAAATTCTTTCTCTCGCTCACCGGGTTTCTGACACCTTCTTCGCTCGAACTCGGGGATGCCGCGACTGGTGAGTTGAAAGTCGTGAAGACGCTGCCGGCACAATTCGACGCCTCGAAGGATATCGTTGAGCAACTGGAAGCGACCTCCAAAGATGGCACGAAGGTGCCGTACTTCGTCGTACACCGCAAGGACATTGCCTACGACGGCTCAAATCCCACGCTGATGACCGCCTACGGAGGCTTCCAGGTCTCCGAGACGCCGCGCTATTCCGGCCTGACCGGGAAGCTGTGGTTGGAGCACGGGGGCGTTTATGTGCTGGCCAACATCCGCGGCGGCGGCGAGTTTGGGCCGGCATGGCACGAGGCTGGTCTCAAGACCCATCGCCAGCGCATTTATGACGACTTTGCCGCAGTCGGCCAGGATCTGATCGCGCGCAAGATCACTTCGCCGCGTCGGTTGGGAATCCAGGGCGGATCCAATGGCGGCCTGCTCGTGGGCGTCGAGTTCAACCAGCATCCGAATATGTGGAACGCCGTCGTCATCCAGGTTCCGCTGCTCGACATGCTGGGCTTCGAGCACATCGCGGCTGGGGCCTCCTGGGTCGGCGAGTACGGATCTGTATCGGTCCCCGAGGAGCGGACATTTCTGGCCTCCATCTCGCCGTATAACAACCTCAAGCAGGATGTCACGTATCCCGAGCCGCTCATCTTCACGACGACCAAAGATGACCGCGTCGGCCCGGTCCACGCGCGCAAATTTGCCGCAAAGATGGAGGAGTACCACAAGCCGTTCTACTACGACGAGATCATCGAAGGCGGCCACGCAGCGGGTGCGGACCTGAAAGAGCAGGCGCGAACCTGGGCGGAGATGTACACGTATCTTTCCAAGAAGCTGGTGGACTAAGTGGCAGGATCGGAACTGAAGTGAGGAATTAAACTGAAATTCCGAGATGCCGACAACCGTCCGTTCACACGCGAAGATCAACCTGGGGCTGGGCATCGGCGCACCCCGCGCAGACGGCTTCCATGGCCTGGTGACGGTCTACCAGACCCTGGAACTCTACGATCTGCTGACGGTTTCCGCGAAAAGGGCGGAAAGCACCTCGATCGTACTGACTTCGAATGACCGTCGCGTTCCCACAGATGGCCGTAACACTGTGTGGAAAATGGTCGAACTGGCGCTCCGGGCTCTGGAAATCTCCGCCGAAGTCTCCATCCATATCGACAAGCAATTACCGATTCAGGGCGGACTCGGCGCGGGTTCGGCCAATGCCGTGGCCGCACTTGTGGGCCTCGAAACGGAGCTTGGAATCGGCTCGGAAAACGACCCCGACTGGTGCGCGACACGTCTCGATCTCGCCGCTCAGGTGGGCTCCGATGTGCCGCTTTTTCTGATCGGCGGCACAGTTCTCGGCCTCGACCGCGGCCAGCGGGTTATTCCCATGCCCGACCTGCTTTCCGAATCGGACTCGACATGGTGTGTGGTCGCAACACCGTCGGTAGGCGTCTCAACCCCGCAGGCTTTTCGCGACTGGGACGCGCTCTGTCTGCGCAACGGTTTGACCGCGAAGGCAAGCGAGGCTAAACTAAATGAGTTGAGTCGCGTCTTGGCCAGCGCCCTTACGGGGGCAAACTCCTTTACGGGAGTTGAGGCTTGGAACGGCTCCTCCGGTGTCTCTTCCCAAATTCGCAATGATGGGGGACGAGACCTGGCCGGACCACAGGTGTCCGCGCTTGTCCGCACCGGGATAGCGAACGACTTCGAATCCGTCGTCTTTCCGCAGCATCCCCTTCTAGGCGAGATCAAGCGCACTCTTGCGGCTTCCGGTACTCCGGAGGCAGCTCTCCATGCTTCGTTGTCCGGGTCCGGTTCAGCTCTCTTTGGTCTTTACCGAGGCCAGGGAGATGCAGAGGCAGCCTGTGAACGGTTGCGTGCGATGGGGGTCAGAAGCTTGTTGACACGTCTTCTTCCACGCCTTGCTTACTGGCAGCAAATGGTTCAGAAATAAGTAACTTGACAGCCGTCAAGGCGTGGAGAGACACTCCTTCGGTTGCAGGATGAGATGGATTACTGGGCGATCGACTAATGGTAGGTCAAGTGCCTTTGACGCACTTTGTCTAGGTTCGAATCCTAGTCGCCCAGCCAGAGTTTTCCGGGGCAGGATTGCAAGAAGGTCATGGGGCGGGAAGCCCCCTCAACCAAAGCCAACCAGCTTGGGAGGAGCATTCGAATGAGCACCGAAGAGCAGGCAGTTGCAGTCGAAGAGATTCCGGTAGTAAGCGCGACCGGAGCGGCAGTCTTAGTGGATGGCGCTCCGAAGATGAAAGAGGCCAAATTGGCCTCTGAGCGGAAGCGGAGCCGGGGATTGGGCGAGGACAAGAGCTTCAAGCTCTTCTCCGGGACAGCCAATCGACCACTGGCGGAAGAGATTGCCGGATTTGTGGGCGTGAAGCTGGGCGAAAGCAAGCTGCAGCGCTTTGCCGACGGTGAGGTCTACTTCCAGTTGCTCGAAAATGTTCGCGGTACCGATGTCTTTCTAGTCCAGCCGACCTGCTTTCCGGTAGATCAGCATCTGCTTGAGCTGCTGATCATGATCGATGCGCTCAAGCGAGCCTCTGCCGCGAGGATTACGGCAGTGGTTCCGTATTACGGCTACGCCCGGCAGGACAGAAAGGACCGTCCGCGCGTCGCTATCAGCGCCAAGTTGATTGCCGATCTGTTGACCACAGCCGGCGCCAACCGCGCACTGTTTGTGGATTTGCATGCGGCGCAGATCCAGGGCTTTTTCAATATCCCGGTGGATCATCTTTTTGCCAGCCCGGTGCTGGTAAGCCACTTCCGGGAGTTGAACCTGCCCAACCTGACCGTAGTTTCGCCCGATGCGGGCGGCGTGGAACGGGCAAGATTTTTTGCCACCAAGATGGGTGCTCCGCTGGCGATTGTGGATAAACGCCGGACGGACATGAATGTTGCGGAAGTGATGAATGTAATCGGCGATGTGCGCGGGCGTACCTGCCTCGTGATCGACGACATTGTGGATACGGCGGGAACGTTGATCAAGACAGTCGATGCCTTGCTGGCGAATGGAGCAGCGGCAGTTCATGCCTGCGCCAGCCACGCGGTACTGTCAGGACCGGCGATTGATCGCATCGCCAACTCGCGTATGGAGCAGCTGGTGGTGACGAATACCGTTCCGTTGCGCGAGGCGGCACAGAAGCTCGCCAAGATTAAGGTGCTTTCGATCGCCGGGCTTTTGGGCGCGGCCATTGAGAGCATTCACATGGAGACCAGCGTCAGCACGCTGTTTAACTGAACTGCGAGTGTGAAGTGTGGAGTGTGAAGTGTGATTTCGCGGCGTTGATAAGCCTTGTCACACTCCACACTTCACACTCCACACTGGCACTAACAAAGGGAGCGGTAACCACTCCGTGCCCGATAGAGATTGAGAGAGATCAATGCCTGAAGTCGTAATAGCCAAGCCCCGCCAAGTGCCGGCCAATGGTAAGTTCAACAAGAATGCAGCACGCCAGGTCCGCATTGCCGGCAAGATTCCCGCAGTGGTCTATGGCGCGGGACACGAGTCAGTCGCCGTCGAAGTCGACCCCAAGCAGATTCTTCGTATTCTGCACTCCGAGTCCGGTCACAACACCATCTTTGATGTGGACATCGCAGGCCAGGGTCTGGCCAAGGTCATGATCGTGGACTGGCAGTATGAGCCGATCCGCGACTCGCTGCTGCACATCGACCTGAAGCGCATCGCGATGGACAAGGCGATGAAGGCCAGCGTCCCGGTTCGCCTTATCGGCGTCGCCATTGGCGTCAAGAACGAAGGCGGCATGCTCGACCAGGTATTGCGCGAGGTTGAAATTGAGTGCCTGCCCGGAGATATCCCGAGCCACATCGACGTCGACATCACCAATCTGGGTCTGCATGGCGTGATTCGCGTCAGCGACCTGCCGCACTCTGGTTCGATCAAGTTCCTCGATGCCGAGGATGCAACCGTCGCCCATGTGGTTTCTATTCGCGCCGAAGCCGAGCCTGTCGCAGCAGTTGCTGCTGCCGCCGAGCCGGAAGTCGCCAAGAAGGGCAAGACCGACGCTCCTGCCGCCGAGGCCAAGAAGTAAGGCTTGGAAGAGATATCACAAGTGCCGGGGCCGGCTTCTTATTCTGGCCCGTTTCTGGTGGTGGGATTGGGCAACCCCGGCATGGAATATGTTTGGACGCCGCATAACGCGGGATTTATGGCAATCGACCGCATCGCGCAGCAGCAGGGCGTTGTGGTCCAGAACCGGCGATGCAAGGCACTGACCGCGACGACCCGATTGGGCAACCGGGAAGTGATCCTGGCCAAACCGGAAACCTTCATGAATCTGAGCGGGGCTTCGGTAGCCGCTCTGTTGAAGGAGTTTGGAATTGGTCCCGAGGAGCGAGGCAGAAACCTGGTCGTGCTGTACGACGAACTGGATCTGCCCCTGGGCACCATAAAGATCAGGGAACGGGGTTCGCCGGCAGGCCACAACGGGGCTCGCAGCATCGCCGGAGCCCTGGGAAGTCATGAATGGCTGAGGCTTCGAATTGGGGTAGGGCCGGATCTTCCGGCTGAGGCGGTCGCCGCCGGAGGCCGAGAAGCGAGAAACGGGCGAAGGGGCGGCAAGGATTATCTGCTCGACCCGATGCGCAAGGCAGATCTGGCAGTGCTGGACGAGGTTCTGGACAGAGTGGCGACAGCCGTCCGAAGCATCGTGGAAAAGGGACCGGCAGCCGCAATGAATGAGTTCAACCGGAAAGACTGATCAAGTCGGACCGGCGAGGGAAAGCAAAGCAGTACTGGTAAGAAGCCGCTAAGGTTTTCCACCGATCAAATGATCTGTGGAAAAGCCGGCGGGGTGGCTGAAACTGAAGTTTCAGCGGAAAGAGTTAAACATGGATCGTTTGTATGAAGTAATGTTCATTGTCCGCCCCGACGTGGTCGATGAAGAACTGGACAAGCTGGTTGCAGGCTTCGAAACCACCGTCACGAATGGCGGAGGCGTCATCAAGAATAGCGAAAAGCTTGGCCGCCGCAAGCTGGCCTACACAGTTCGCAAGTTCAACGACGGCAACTACGTGTTGCTGACCATTGAGGCCAACGGCCCGGTGGTAGCCGAGCTGGAGCGCCGCCTTCGCGTCACTGAGCCGGTGATCAAGTTCATCACCGTGCGCATGGACGAGGAAGAAAAGCGTCTCGCCAAGGTCAAGGCTTTGCGCAACGCGCATCAAAAGCGCAGCGCCCAGCCAATTGCCCATCCTCCCGCACCTGTTGCAGCCCCGGCGCCAGTCTCTGAGCCCGCGCCAGTTGCCAGCGTTGCGGAAGCCGAGCCTGCCCAGGCGACTGCTTAGTTTTTGTTTGCATGCTGGCACTCGGTCTGGATAAAGGCCGGGCAGGTCAGCCGGAACCAGCGACCCGGAGATGCCGGGCAACGCCACAAGAAAAGGAAACACTATGTCCGACGAGACACAAGTCAAGGCACCCGAGAGCGGTGCATCCTCTGGACCCGCTGGCCAATCCGGTCCCGGCGGCCACACTGGCGGCGGCCGCCCTGCTGGCGCTCCGCGTCCTGCCGGTGGTCCTGGCGGTCGTGGAAAGTTCTTCCGCCGCAAGAAGGTTTGCAAGTTCTGCACCGAGAAGATCGATGCGATCCCGTATCGGGACGTCCGCCTTTTGCAGGGCTTCGTAGCCGAGCGCGGCAAGATTGTTCCCCGGCGGCTCACGGGCGTTTGCACCACCCACCAGCGACGGCTGACGCGTGCCATCAAGCAGGCCCGCAATATAGCCTTGCTGCCGTTTGCGGCGCGCCACTAGGAAGTTTGCAATAGCGCTGAATATGACTCAAATCGCACAGCCTAAAGATTTTTCACAAAATCTCTACGCTGCATCTTTTGGGGACTAGTCAGACTATTGTGGTATGGCTCTATAATCCGTCGCGGCGCAACCCCCGGGGCTAAATCGGTGTCAAAAGAAGACAGGACGGCGAAGTAGCTCGGGCATGTTCCCCGCCCGCAACACTGGAGAGTTTCAAAATGGAAGTCATTCTGAAAGAAGACGTAGCAAATCTTGGTCACCGCGGAGACGTGGTGAAAGTTGCCGAGGGCTATGGTCGCAATTTCCTGCTGCCGCGCAAGCTGGCATTGCAGGCTACCGCATCGAACAAGGCCGTCATTGAACAGATGAAGGCCGCAGCTGTCCGCCGCTCCGCTTCGGAGAAGGCACTTGCCGAAACTTTGGCTGCCCAGCTGGAACCCGTCACCCTTGCCTTCACCCGCAAGTCGGGCGAAAACGGCCATCTCTTTGGTTCAGTCACCTCTGCGGATATCGCGCACGAGCTTGAGATCAAGGGCTTTGAGGTTGACCGCCGTAAGATTCAGCTTGTCGATCCGATCAAGGCCATCGGCGAAACCTCGGTAGCCATCAAGCTGCACCGCGAAGTCACCGCCCATGTGAAGGTGACTGTCGCTGCAGAGAATGTCGCCGAGCCCGTCGCCACCGAAGCCGCCGTCGCTGTTTAAGCGGCTCCTTCGGGTCTGTGTCACGTTTTTGCCTGCCTGCCCTGAGCTTCGGCCCAGGGCGGGTTTGGCGCTCATCCAGTAGTTCTTAGGTTGTCTTCGAAGTTGCCGCTCTCCTCAAGGGCTATCTCGGACGCGCTACCCGGATGTGTACCTTCCTCGACCGTTCTCAAAATCCCGTTTAAATCCCGGATATTTGACGCACCCAGTGTCCGGACTCCTTCTCCACCAGCGGCCCTGACGCGTTCGCAGAGTCATGCGACAAGGTGGATAAAGCCCGGCTGCGATCGGTACGCAGGGTCGGCACAGCTCCGAGCAGGCTTTTCGTATACGGGTGCGCAGGCTGAGTAAGAACCTGCTGCGAAGGTCCGCTTTCGAGGATCTGCCCGGAACGCATCACGGCGACCCGCCCAGCCATCTGGCCCACAACGGCCAGGTCATGACTGGTAAAGAGCATCGAAAGTCCTCGCTCCCGCTGCAAAGTCTTCATCAGCTCCAGGACCTGCGCTTGCACCGTCACGTCCAGCGCGGTTGTCGGCTCGTCGGCGATCAGCAACTGCGGCTGATGCACCAGGGCCATGGCAATCAGGATGCGCTGCCGCTGCCCCCCAGAGAACTGGTGCGGATAGTCGCCGTACCGCCGCGCCGCATCCGGAATGGCGACAGACTCCAGCGCATCAATGGCGCGCCCTTTGGCCTTTTTCGCTCCCGCGCGCGGCTCATGCGCCAGAATCGCCTCGGCGACCTGGCGTCCAACCGGCATTACCGGATTCAGCGCCGTCATCGGCTCCTGGAAGATCATTGCGATCTCCCGCCCCCGAATGGTTCGCAACTCCTGGCTGGAAAGTCCGAGCAGTTCTCGTCCCTGCCAGCGAATCGACCCTTCGACGCGAGCCGCAGGATCAAGCAGCCCGAGAATCGCCAGCGAAGTGACACTCTTCCCAGAGCCCGACTCGCCGACCAGGCCGAGCACTTCGCCGCGATCAAGCGTGAGGCTGACACCGCGCACGACTTCCTTCGCGCCAAACCACACACGCAGGTTTTCAATCTCCAATAGCGGCGGCGACGATCGTTGCGGGTGAGAAAGTGTCGCCATGCATCCTCAGGGAAGGAAGAGCAATCTGTTATGCCCTTCCGGCAAACTCCCGCGTCTCCGTGTACACCTTGATCTTTTCATCCTGCTTGACGAAAAAGGGAACGCGAATCTCGATGCCCGTTTCCAGCTTGGCTGGCTTGGTTACCGCGCCGCTGGCTGTATCGCCGCGGACCCCCGGTTCGGTGTATGTAACGGCCAGTTCCACTTGCTGCGGCAGTTGCAGGCCGATCGGGTTGCCGTTGAACTTATGAATCTGGAGCAGGGTGCCTTCGAGCAGGAAGTCCAGAGCGTCGCCGACCATATCGCCATTGAGTGTCAGCGTCTCAAAGCTCTCCTGATCCAGGAAATAGGACCCGTCGGCATCGCTGTACAAATACGACACCTCGACCATCTGCAGGTCCGGCTCTTTGAACTTGTCTCCCGCCTTGAAGGTTTTGTCGAAGACTGCGCGGGTCAGCAAATTGCGCATCTTCAGCCGAACCAGCGTCTGGCCGCCTCGTGCCGTGGGAGTGGAAATCTCCGATTCGAGGCAGTAGTAGGGAGCGTTCTCGAATTCGAAATACATCTTGCGCTTGACGTTGATCGCATCGATCAGTGCGGCCATAAAATCCTCAGTGAATGGTGAACCCACCAGGAGTTGAATCTGGAACCAACGGATTTTGAGTTTCGATTCAACCTGGTAAGTATATGATAATCCGTCCAATGCAAGCGTAATCCAACGTAATCGTAAGTAATTGAGCGACCCCAATTTATCTCAATTCGCGGCAAATGGAACCGGAGTACCGCGTCCTACGCAAAGCATGCTGCAATTTCGTCGAAAATACCGTGGTTACACTGTAGTGACAGGAGCAGCCGAAAGAATGGTGAAGAGGATTTTCCCTATGACCGGGTCTAGGTCCGGATGGGCCGCTATGCTGGCGCTCGCGGCAATCTCATCCACCATGGTCCTGGTCAAAACGTCATCGGCGCAATCTGCGACTGCCGCTACTCCTTCCACCGTTTCGACTGGACCTGAAACTCTTTTCCCCGGCCGCTTTGTCGACATCACGGGGAAGACAGGTATCCACTTTCTGCACCAGGCCCCGCACACATCGCGCAAGTATCTAATCGAAACCATGGGTTCCGGCGTGGCCCTCTTTGACTGCGACAATGACGGCCGCCTCGACCTCTTCCTTGTGAACGGTGCGCCATACTCAGACCCCGAACCGAAAGGATCGATACCGCAGAAGACCGGCTCGCAGTATTGGAACCGGATGTATCACCAGAAACCAGATGGGACATTCGAAGACATCACCGAAAAATCCGGACTTCAGGGGATTGGCTATGGCATGGGGGTTGCGGTAGCCGATTATGACAACGACGGCCACGAGGATATCTTCGTAACTGCGTATGGCGGCAACCGGCTGTATCACAACAATGGCGATTGCACCTTCACCGATGTTACCGAGAAGGCAGGTGTAGCAGGCAGCGGCTGGTCCACATCTGCCGCCTGGGTAGACCTGGATAACGACGGGCTTCTGGACCTGGTGGTGGAGCGCTACGTCAAGTGGGACTGGGACGATGTATGGTGCGGCGAACATCGCGAAGGGTATCGCGGCTACTGTCACCCGGATGTCTTTGATGCAATCCCCATGCTGGTCTATCACAACGATGGGAACGGCCATTTCACTGAGGTTTCGCATAAGCTGGGTCTCGATAAACCCGCGAAAGCTCTGGGCATTGCCATCGCAGACTATGACCGTGACGGCCGCATGGATCTTTATATCGCCAATGACTCAATGCCTGAGTTTCTCTTTCATCAGAAGCCAGGCGGAACATTTGAAGAGGTCGGTCTGGAATCCGAAGTAGCAGTGAACACCGATGGCCAAACCTACGCAGGAATGGGCGTGGATTTTGCCGACTATGACAATGACGGTTGGCCTGACATTGTCGTAACAAATCTGGCAAATCAGCGCTACGCAAGCTATCGCAACAACCGGGACGGAACATTCGACTATGCATCGAATATGAATGGCATCGGCGCCATCTCACTCCTTCATTCGGGATGGGGCGTCAGGTTCATGGACTACGACAATGATGGCTGGAAGGATCTGCTGATTGCGCAAGGGCACGATCTGGATACGATTGAGAAGACCTCGCCTAATCTCCACTATCGCGAGCCCATGTTGCTGCTGCGCAACACGGGCCAGAAATTTGTGAATGTCTCGTCTGTCTCTGGCGATGTATTCAAAGAAGCGTGGGTGGGCCGCGGTATGGCGATCGGCGATCTGGACAACGACGGCCGAATCGATGCGGTGGTCAGCACCAATGGCGGTCCGGCCTACGTGTTGCACAACGAAACGGCCTCCACGAATCATTGGATTACCCTGCATCTCACTGGTCACAAGAGCAATCGGGATGGCATTGGCGCCGTAGTGAAGCTGACAACCCGGCAAGGGTCGCAATGGGTTACGGCCACAACCGCAAGCGGATATCTTTCCTCGAGCGACCCCAGGGTTCACTTTGGTCTGGGTGATAGTCCGGTAGCAGATCGTATCGAGATCCACTGGCCCAGCGGAATCGTCCAGGCGCTCACCAATATCAAAGGAGACCAGCAAATTCAGGTCGATGAGCCGGTCACTGCAGACCAAGCAGGGAAGGCCAGTCAGACCGAGCCTCATTGAGTAGTCGAAATACGAATTAATGGGGTGCTAGCATGATTCGCGCGAGCCTAAGCTTGATTGAAGCAGCAATGAAGTAATTTCATTTTGTGAATACTCGGCACCCGAATAGAACCACGGACCCGACGCCTTATAACTTCAGGCAGCCGGTGGAGTGCAGCCGCAGGAACTTCGCGGGATAAAACATGTCTGCAGCTTGATTTGCAGGGCTTGTTTCGAGCCACCCGACGAAGCGGTC
>Ga0302326_10023422_pt1 | contig 12585 bp, 11 predicted proteins | sample Palsa_T0_3_FD_202264 | JGI IMG/M metagenome (GOLD analysis project Ga0302326, IMG submission 202264) | Peat permafrost microbial communities from Stordalen Mire near Abisko, Sweden - Palsa_T0_3 | ecosystem: Environmental > Terrestrial > Soil > Palsa > Peat permafrost | place: Sweden: Abisko... | reverse complement strand
GCCGAGTTTTTCGAACAGGCGGTTTCCCGTGATCCGAACTACGCCGCAGCCTATGCCGGGCTGGCGGATGTCTATGCGAATCAGGCTTACAACAGCCTCTCTGGCCGCGAGACCTACGACAAAGCGCGAAGCATGGCGCGGCGAGCATTAGAGCTTGATCCGCAGAATTCCGAGGCTCACATCTCATTGGCAACGGTTGATATGTTATTTTTCCGGAACTTCCCCGAAGCCGAAGCGGAGATTCAAAAAGGTCTGGCACTTGATCCCAGTTCTCCCTACGCCCACCAAGTGGCAAGCTGGTTCAACATGGAGATGGGCAGAATTCAAGAAGCTGTCACTGAGGGTCGCAAAGCTGTGGAGCTTGATCCGCTCTCGTCGTTTTACAACTCCATGCTCGGGTACACCTATTACTACCAGCGCGATTACAACCACGCCATCGAGCAGCAGAACAAAACACTGGAGATCGACCCTAATCATTCTGGAGCAATTTGGTGCATTGCGCAGGCATATGAACAGATGGGGAACTACAAGCAGGCGGTGGAGCAATCGGCAAAGTTCGAGCAGTTACGAGGCAACGATTCGCGTGCTAAGAATTTCAGAGAGATTTTCAAGAAGTCTGGGTACGCGGGAATCCTGAGAGAATATGCCAAGATTAGCGAAGCCGCAGGCTACCACTACGGCGCGGCAACGAGCTACGCCATGCTCGGCGAGAAGGATGCTGCGTTCGCGGCTCTCGAGCAAGCTGCTGCTGCAGGCAATCATATCGACACCCTAAAACTTGACCCGGCGCTCGATAATATCCGCTCCGATCCACGTTACGCCGACTTGCTGCGCCGGATGGGGTTGCCGCAGTAAGGGAGTGGTCAAAAGGTATAGGGGCTGACCATCGACGGGCGAGCCGAAACGGGGGGCGAAAGGCCGCATAAAATGAAGCTGCGGATCGCACCCTTTTGAAACGATGAATTGGCGACGGCTTGGGATAGCCTGAAGTCGCTGGATTTCCGCTTCCTGCGTGTATCGCTGTGCTCCTCGTTGACTCTGCCTCGTCACATCCCTAAGATTGCACCCTGAGTGCTGCGCCCATGATCGGCCAAACCACTTCGCACTACCGCATCATCGAGAAGCTCGGGGCGGCGATATGGGTGGTTGTTTATAAGGGTGTACATGTCCTTTCAACGTTACGTGATTTAGCAGGAGGGCACCATGTGGCGAGAACGGGCGCTGAAAATCGTGCTGGTGTTGGTCGGGTTGCTCTTTCTAGCTGGCGTTTACCCGTTGTGGAGATTGCAACTCGATCCATCCGAGCAGATGCTCGGTGGCGTCTATGCTGCTTTGGGAGTTTTCCTGCTGCTTGCATTACGGGACCTGTCAGCGAATCGCAGCCTGATCGCCTTCACGGCATGGTCGAGCCTTGTTCACGCCGTCATTATGGCGGTGCAGGCATTCCATAATGTGATCCCACGCGCCGATCTGCTGCACGCGGTACTTCCGCTTGCTGTCGTCGGTGTTGCCCTGATCGCGCTAGCTCCGGCAAAGCAGTCAGGAGAGCGGACACCCGCACCCGGTGCGTAGGCTCGCACGCCGACCCCGGTTTCCGGGAATCAGAGACTTTCGGCAGTGATCTAATTAGTGTTGCTGCGCCTTTCGTTCCAGGAAAGCCACCACGCTGGAAACGAAATCCGGAACTGATGGCCTGGCTCGACTCGCTTTGAGGCATGCTGAATTATCAGAAGGATTGTTCGGCCGGGGCCCGCAAAACTTGGGGTCCCGGCAACTTTCCTTCTCATTAATCGATCCTTCTGATTATTTTTTTAATCGCAAGCTTGCGATTAAAAAAAACAACAAGTGATTGCCCTGGGCCGGCTCGGATGGCCCTTGCGCCGCATCGAGCAAGAGACCGGGGTGCGTCGGGAGACCGCCGGAGCCTAGCTGAAAGCGGCCGGCGTCGGAGTACGCCCGCTAGGTGCCTGGGGACGGCGACCGCCTTCAAAACCGGCCAACGAAAATGGGGTGACCACCGGGTCGGACGCGGCAAAACCGGCCAATGCCGGGGAGGTGATGCGCTCGACCGTGTCGAGGCCTTTACGCCGGACCGAACACCAAACTCGGCATCTCTGTGGTTGCAGTCTGGCACATCACCGACCATTACGGACAGCTAGTCGAGTACCTACGCTTGAACGGTATCGGTCCACCGTTCACACAGAAATACGGGGTGAAGGTTCGGTGACTCGTGGGGAGACGGCGCTCCCGACTTCCCGATCTCCGTGGAGCCCGTGGAGCGTCCTTCGTTGACTCGTCTTCCTCGCCTCCCTAAGGTTTCTAGCCCTTAATCATCCGCTCGAACGTGTTGCTCTCGATGAACTCGGTGAGGCGGTCCACTCCTTCCGGCGTTCACGAACTCTCTTCACTGGACGTGCGCGTCAAACACGCCTGTCTCGACTTGCCCCGCGCGTTTGACCTGCACAAAAATTCTGTACTCGCCGGGCTTGGGGAATCCATATGGAAAACTCACTTCTGGCTCCAACGCGGTCGCCGCCATCGGCATCGCCATTCCACTTGGTGTGCCGGCAACTCCGGTCACGGGCCCTGCGCTCGCCAATTCCAGCGCCGCCATCGAAACCGATCCTGCCGGATGAATATGCGCAAACACGCTCATGTCGGAGCTCACAAACTCCGCATGCCCCGCCATGCCCATATACGGTTCCATGTCTTTCGCGGGCTGCCCATCCTTATCCTCAAGCCGAAACTTGAAAACCATCGCCGTATTTGCGACCAGTGGCTGGTTTCCTCGCTCCCAAACAATCCGCCCGCCATCCGCCGGTCGCGCTACGGTCTGATCGCCCGCCTGCGCCGCCAACGGCCTCCCTGTCCACGTCGAGTCGTCTCCCTCGAGCGGTTTCCCATTAATTTGCGCCAGATCTACCTGCCCTATCAGCGTCCACGGGAATCCGGCCTTATCCACGACGTCCGCAAATACTTCGTAGTGTCCCGCGGGCATGCTCGGCAAATCATCCACAAACGCTCCTCCCTCGACGCGCTCCGGATGCAAATGCCACATTTGTTCCATCCCCGGCGTGCGAATCAAAAACAAGTGCATCAAATGATTGTGGTCCGGAATGACGTCTTCCATCTTTACCCTCTTCGACCATTCTGGATCCTGCCCTTTCGCCCGAATGACCAGCCGGTTGCCATTTTCGAGTTGCGTCTCCGCTTCCGGCGGCTTGAAAAAGTTGACGCCTCGTTTGTAGCCCGACGCTTCCGCGCCCCACCACGCCTTTCCCAGATAAATGATCCCCAGCACCACCAACGCAGTAATCGCCATCATGATTTTGGCGCGCCGTTTCTTCGCGTACGACGGCGTTTCCCCCGGTTCCAGATTTCCTTCGCGCGTCGCCGCTCCCGCGATAAACACCAGGCCTGCTGCCAAGAACACCAGCAAAAATCCCAGCAACCCTCCTAGCGATCTCTCCATCGGCAGCGTGCTCTGCGCAAACGCCGGCACAGGTACGGCAAGTTCTGCCCTGCCCTTGCCGCCCACGACCGTAACGCGCACCTTTAGCGCACCGGATTCCATCAGCCACAGACTTCCCGCAAAAAATTGTGCATCCTGCTGCGACCTTTCGGCCACGTCCGGAATTGGCGGCAAATCCGAGCCCGCCCCGCTCAGGCGCATCGGCACGATTTCAATCCTCTCCACGTCGTTCGACGCGCTTCGCACCTGAATCTCCGCAATCCCGGGAATCACTTGCGGTACCCGCACGGTCACGTACAAGTGATAAGGCCCCGCGTCCCCCTCGAAGTACACATCCGGACTTCCGACGTGCGCGCTCACCGAAAGCGCCGCCACCAACACCAGTGCAAGAATCCCGATCGTCCGTCGCCGCATGAATCTTCTCGGTTCAATTCGCGTTCAAATCAAGAGTGGACTCGCGAGAAACGCGCGCGCGCGCTCACCTTCGCATCCGACGCATCCAATCGCCCCACGCCAGTCCCAGCCGCGCCATAAGCACACTGAAAACCAGCGCCACTCCGATCAGCATCCAGAAATGGCCGCGCGTTTCGTCCCCATCGAATTTGTACGGATCGTAGAGAAAATTCGCCGGATCGAAATAAGCAAAATACGCCATCCCGAAAATCCGGTTGCGCGCCGCGGGCGACATCATAAAATCCGCAAACGGCCACTGCACCGCCAGAAAACTCAACAGAAACACCGGTCGCCAGCCGCCACCTTCCCCATTCCCCCGCCTTACGCCACAAAAGGTCCAGAACAATCGCGGGCACAATCAACAGCAGCGGAAATCGCAGCGGAATCAAATGCGTGACGTGCTGATAGACCGGTCCGAGTTTGGGCTGCGCCGGAAACAACGGCAGGATCCACTCAAACGCCAGCAAAGTCCCCGTATAAATGCCGGCCACCGCCGTACAACCCCATCTCCACCGTGAACTCCAGGCAGGCGCTATTAAAGCTGGAGGAATGGCTATGGCCACTGCCAGGTAACAAGCCGCCGTATGCATTTCGTTCGGCCACGTACTGCCCGTGAGAATCAATCCCATCTGCGTCACGCAGCTCGCTCCAATGAAAAGCATGAGTAGCCCCAACGTGCGGCGCACTCTCTCCGACGCCCTGCTCACCAGCCCAGCCATCAGCGCCATCGCCCCAATCTTGATCGCGAGAGAGCCCAACGACAGCAGCGTATGCGGCGGGCTCACAATCTTCACGTCCAATCCATACGCGTTGTGCCACCAATTGTCGAATGGCGCGGACGTAAGCATTGCCACACAGCCCCACACCGCGATGAACGCCCCAAGCGGCCCGCGAAATCCCCAGATTTTCACCGACGCGTCTTGCGTCCTCGCGTCGCTCCCAAACGTCGCCGTCAAGATCATGTACGCGCACGCGATTCCCACCAGCACTCCAGTCATCTGGATCATGATGTGCGCCGGCGTCCAGAACGTGTCCCTCCCAATCGACATGTGCCATGATATGTCCCACAGTCCCCCGATCATGCCGCACACGACTCCCGCAACCATGCACCAAATCGTCCACGGCACGGACTCCACCCTCGCCCGGGCTGGCATGGCCAACGGCGGCCTCGCAATATGTTGTCTAAACGGGATCGATTGTCCCATCGCTTCCAACTCCTCTTACCGCCACCACAGACGGCTTCTTTCCTGCCTTTCCGCGAGTCTACATTGCGGGGCTCGTTCTGCAAACCGGCTTCCGCACCCCCTGCAGTAGCATTCGTTCCCAAAGTACGCACGGTGTTCCGTTTTATTTCACTCCCGAAAAAGTTCCGGAAACATCCCGACCGCTTCTGCGTACCATGGCCTTAGGGAAGCTGAGCGACAAATAGAGCTTCTCTGTCCTCTGAAACGGTTCTTTAATTGACGCTGCCCCAGTTAGCGGCTCATCCCTGGTGTTGAACTCAACTGTCGGCACGAACCAAATCTTGCCAGTCCGGTACTACTTCATCAGCGAAAAACCCGTCGGACGCACGTGCTTTCCGGAGGACAGCCGGGGAATAAGAATATTGATCGGCGGAAGGTGGCGCATGCACTGCGGGCGCGCTGGGCAAGAGTAAAGGCTGCGAAGAAGAAGGGGGCGAGTATCTCGGGGTGCCTGCTGCGGCGAGTTCGCAGTAGGCTTTTGTGTTTGGGTCAGGCGCTCAACTCTCCGGGTTGCCAAGTTGCTGGGATCGTAATATCTCCCGGCCCGTGGCGGCTATCTGCGACTGTTGATCTTGGATAGCAGGCGCAGAATTTCCAGATAAAGCCAAACCAAGGTGACGATCAGGCCGAATGCCCCGTACCACTCCATGTACTTCGGAGCACCCGCGCTGACGCCACTTTCGATGAAGTCAAAATCGAGGACGAGGTTCAAGGCAGCGACAATTACCACCACTACACTGAATCCGATCCCGAGGAGACCAGAACCATTGATGGCAGCAAAGCGGACACCGAAGAACCCGAGCACAAATTGAACCAAATAGAAGACGGCAATGCCGCCAGTAGCCGCCACCACGCCGAGCTTAAATTTCTCCGTCACTCGAATCACGCCCGAGTGATAGGCCATCAGAAGAACGAACAGCGTCCCAAAGGTCAGGCCGACGGCTTGGATTGCGATTCCGGGATAGCGCAGTTCGAACATTGCGGAAATACCACCCAGCGCCAGCCCTTCCAGCAGGGCATAAATCGGCGCGGTGATGGGGGACCATTCTTTCTTGAAAACAGTCACCATTGCGACAACGAATCCACCGACTAGCCCAATCCCCATCAGCGGCAATACCGCATCTGAAGTAGGAGCGCGGAAAAACCGACTCCAACTCCACGCCGCAGTCGCCACCACGCAAAGCAGCAGAACGCCTGTCTTATTGACGGTCCCGGTCAATGTCATCGCTTCGCCAGATACCGCCTGATCTACACGAAAGCTATTGACGTTCAAGGCCGGGTTCGAGGTCTTCATCAAGGCCATTCGATTTCTCCTTATCTATCGCGGCAGTCACGGCCAATTCGCAGTCCGATAGGTGACCCTACATGGCACCCATGTACCGCGCCCAACGAGCAGGTGGCGAAGCAGTTTATCATTTCATGGTCTTTGGTTCCTTGAAAAACTTGGGGCGTGGGTTCGTGGGAGCGTTTGCTCATACTGATAGGGGGCTGATGCCAGCGTGGTCGCAAAGGCCGCCTGCACCTCTGAAACGCCCCAGCCGACCCGAATCCCGTCCGGCAGCCAAATCCCAGCAGAAGGGCGTCCCGATGAGTCACGCCAGCCAGAGCAGTCCGCGCGGGAAAGCGAACTCTCGCCGAAATCACGACTGCTGCGCTTTGTGAAACACGTAGAAGAACACCGTTACGCTGAACGCGCCAAACGCATAGATGAATGACTGGAACAACGTCAGCGCAGGAACCAAGTCCCGAAGCACATTGAGGAAGGTGAGGACGAATGTCCACACTAAGAGAGCCGTCATCGATATCGTCCCGATTAACGCCAGCAATGCTGCATTTTTGAGTGTCATAGTCGGAGTATGAACGCTCGTAGTGTCAGCCGCAACTCCGGCGAAAATATAAGATGTCATGCATTGACGGGGCTCTGGGCGCTTGTCCAAATTTGAAGTTTCCGTTACCAATAGAATGTGGATGCTGCTCAGATCCAGATACGACGCTTAACGGCAGCCGACGCAGCCTTGTATCGAGACGTTCGACTGGAAGCTCTTCGATGCAACCCTGAAGCATTCGGCAGTACGTTCGAAGCTGAGAATGCCCGACCTTTGACTTTCTTCTCGGAACGGCTTGGCAGTTCAGCATCGTTTGGAGTTTTCCATGATTCGGAACTCGTCGGTATCGCTGGGTTGTTGATCCAAGAGGGACGAAAAGAGGCTCATAAGGGGCTGCTCGTGGGTATGTACGTTCGCCCGAACGCAAGGAAGGCCGGGGTTGGACGGCGACTGGTCGAGACCATAATCGAATTTGCACGCGAGCGGGTCGAACTGATCCAACTAGCAGTTGTCAGCGAGAACGAACCAGCGCGGCGGCTCTATGAGCGTCTAGGTTTCGTGGAATACGGACTCGAAAAGAAGGCGCTTAAGCAGAATGGTCGCTACTACGACGAAGTTCTCATGGCAAAAGACTTAACAGCAGACTGAAATTTGACCACGATTTCAGAGGAGCCGTACCGTGCGGCTGAGCGTCACTGTCGTTCTGCTTGGAGTCTCGTAACCTCGGAGTGCGATACTATGTCGCGAGAAGTTCAAAGGCAGGACAATCATCGTGACTAACTTCTTTGCGTTGACACTCATTTTCGCAGGACTGCTGATCGCTGCCTTCGCCGTTCCTTCATCTCCATCGAACGGCCTGCTGCTCGTTGCTAATAAAGGGGAGCAGACTCTCGGTCTGATTGATCCAACTGCGGGACGTCAGATTGCCACCATCGCCGAGGGAGGCGTGACGGGACACGAGGTCGCCGCATCTCCCGATGGCAAGCGGGCGTTCGTGCCGATCTACGGCAACTCTGGGGTCGGCATGCCCGGCACGGACGGGAGCACACTGGCGGTGATCGACCTCAGTGAACGCCGCGGAATCCGCACCATCGACTTTGGACACGGCGTTCGCCCTCATTGCGCCGTCTTTGGGCCCAAGGATGGTCTGCTCTATGTGACGACGGAGCTAGACAAATCTGTAACCATCATCGACCCGCAGTCTTTAAAGATTGTCGGGAGCGTTCAGACCGGGCAGGCCGAATCCCATATGCTGGCAATCAGTTCAGATGGGCGCAAGGGCTACACCGCCAACGTGGGACCGGGGACGGTCTCGGTGCTCGATCTTGTAGGGCGAAAAACACTCAAGGTGATCGCCGTTGCGGAACACGTGCAACGCATCTCGATCACGCCTGACGACCGTTGGGTGTTCACCTCTGACACCGAGAAGCCCCGACTGGCGGTAATCGATACCGCTACGAATAAAGTTGATCGCTGGATTGCACTGCCCAGTACGGGATACGGAACTGCGTCGACGTCGGATGGAGAATGGCTGCTGGTGGCGATGCCTGCCGCGAACGCCGTGGCGGTCGTCAATCTCGCGACGTTGCAGGTCGTCAAGACGATCAGTGTGCCCCCGGCTCCTCAAGAAGTGGTGATCCGACCGGACGGTCAATTCGCTTATGTTTCCTGCGACCAGAGCCATCAGGTGGCGGAAATTCAGATCAACAACTGGAGTGTGAAGCTGATCGACGCCGGGCGCGGGGCAGATGGTCTGGCATGGGCTAAGTGACTGCGTGATTTCGTCTGTATCTCGGGGCCTCTCCGTGCGGCCGAGGAAGTCCAAATCCCATCCCAGTGATGCCGAGAAGTGCTCGAGTACCGACGAGAACCTTCACCCAAGACGAGCCGCAGACAGACGCCGGGCTTGACCGCCTCGGAGACTTCCCCAAGGGTTGCAAGGGTTGCAAGGGTGCAAAGCCGCTGAAACCTCGAGGCGCTCGACGGAATTCGAGCAGTCGCGTCGAAATAAGAGGAACCATTACATGACCAAGGGTGAAATCGCCTACTTGCTTCTGCGCCTCACTCTGGGCGCGAACATTTTCCTCCACGGGTTTTCCCGGCTGATCGGTGACCCCGCTGCCTTTGCCGCATACATGGACAAGCAGATGCACAACGCCCCCTTGCCGGGATTCCTAGTACACTTCGTCGGCGTCGTCTTGCCATGGTGCGAAGGAACTGTGGGTCTGTTGATGATCCTTGGGCTGTGGACATCGGTCGCCCTGATCGCAGGCAGTCTGCTGATGCTCGTGTTACAGATCGGCACTTGCTTGGCTCAAAATTGGGACATCGCCGGAGCGCAACTCATCTACGTGCTGCTGTACTTTGTCCTGCTGACGTACTGCGAGAGGAATCGCTGGTCGCTGGATCGGTGGTGGGAAGCACGACGACAATAAGAAGGGCGTCCCTGATTCCGCCGATCCCAAGAAAGGGCGGAACCAGCCGTGCCGTGCGGTTTCCGACAAGAAGCACAAGCGGTGCTGCAGCGGAATCCACAGTCCGTTTACAGTCCATTAAGTGTGCCTTATGCTGTCTAAGCGGCTAAACAGAGCGTCAAGTTCCCTGCAAGTTGTTGAGGATTTTTTGGCTTTTCAAATCCCCCTCGCGCACCAATTTTTTCAATCACTTAGAAGCGTCCCACAATCCGCTACAGTCTATTGAAACTTCCTGCTCACTCCTTATATCCGCGACTCGTCGAATGCCGTCTCACGAACCGTTCAAGCCTCCTTGCCGACACAGTGGTCTCGTGCTCGAAGTATATTATTGCTTCGACTGCGAGGACGCTATGAACTGGACGCGATTTGCCGCTGTCATCGCTTGCGTGTTCTTGGCTTGCGGCTTTGCCGCGACGCCATTGGCGCTAGCTCCACAATTGGGGACATCAGCTAAGACAACTCCCCTTATCCTCGAAGAGAACGAAGGAGAGCGGCGGGCCGTGAGAGGGTGGCCCGGACACCCTGATCCGAGAGAGAGCTTCATTTTGAAAGTTGACCCCAAGAATGGCGGTTCCTCGCGTCTCGTCTTTATGACAGCAAACCTCGCGCCCGGAGGTGAAATCGTCACCCACAAGCACCCCGGAGCCGACGAAATTCTCTTTCTAGAGACGGGAACGGCGCGGGTGCAGTTAGGAGATTCAGTGAGGGAAGCGCACGCTGGCGCCACCGTGTTCATCCCTGCCGGAACATGGGTTTCTGTTTCCAACATTGGGAAAGAGCCCATAAAGGGCGTGACAGTCTTTTCCTCGCCCGGCTTCGAGGATTACATGCGCGACGTATCCGTTCGGGAAGGAGAGAAAAACGTGCCGCTGTCGGAAGCTGAAGACGCCGAGATTGCCAAGAGGCATTCCCATGCCGTGATTTACAAAGAACCGTAGATAGTCGGAATTATGCGAACTGAGGTATTTTTCAGCAGCCAAGTTCAATTCGATGATCCTGCCCGAATGAGCTACACTCACGCTCATGTCGGTCGCCCAAATTGCTGCCGGGAAAGTTAGCCTTCCTGCGAAGAATCATGGCGGGCTCACTGGAAACGTCTTCCATCCAGTTCCCATGTGGAATGAAAACCGTCGCTCCCCTCCCTGCGTCGTATTGCTCTAGAATCGCTTTACTCCGCATTGCTGTCATTGACTCTTGCGATGGCGGAGAGCAGACTTACGCTCAAAAACAGCGCGAGGTATCCTGTGAGGCTGAGTGTCGTTGAAATAGCGGCCGCGATGCTGCTTACGGTTTGCATGTCGCCGGCACAATCAACTCAAGTTGGGTCGACGCCTGCTCCGGAAACCGGCGCAAAGCCGCTCATGCTGGAGAAAACTGAGGGGGAGCGGCGTTTGTGGCGTCCCGAGCCCGGCGAGGTTGACCCGGGAGGATTCATCATCAAAGCCAGTCCGAAAAATAATGGCTCTCAGCATTTGGTATTGTTCACTGGCGCGATGGCCCCAGGAGACGCAATACCAACGCACAAACACCTGGTACAGGATGAAATCCTGCTGATCGAGAAGGGGACCATTCACGCGCATCTGGGGGAACAGGAACGTGATCTGCATGCGGGAGGGATGATCTTCATTCCGGCGAATACGTGGGTCAGTGCGAAGAACACCGGCACCGAGACCGAGAGCGATGTGGCCATATTTTCAGCACCCGGCTTCGAAGATCACTTGCGGTGCGAATCGGTGCCGGTGAACGAAAAACCGACAACCATTTCCCAGGCAGAAGAGAATGTGTGCGATCGCCTGGGGCAAGTTGTTTACCAAGGCCGAGGAGAAAAAGACCCTGATTCCCGTACGGCGCCCGAGGCTGGCGCAAAGCCACTCCTGCTGGAGGAAAATGAGGGCGAGCAGCGGACGTGGCGGCCCGAGCCCGGCGGGGCCGCCGCCCCGGGAGGATTCATCAAGGTCAGCCCGAAAAATAATGGGTCTCGGCATCTCGTGCTGATGACCGGGGAGATGGCTCCGGGAGATGCAATACCAACGCACAAACACCTGGGGCAGGATGAAGTCCTGCTGATCGAGAAGGGGACCGTTCACGTGCATCTGGGGGAACAGGAACGTGATCTACACGCGGGTGGGATGATCTTCATTCCGGCGAATACTTGGGTCAGTGTGAAGAACACAGGCACCGAGACCGAGAGCGGCGTGGCCATATTTTCAGCACCCGGGTTTGAGGACCATATACGGTGTGAGACGGTGCTCGCCAACGAGAAACCCACACCCATTTCCCGAGCAGAAGAGAAGGAATGTGATCGCCTGGGGCATGTTGTCTACAAGGACCGCGGAGAAGAAGATCCCAAGAGGTGAAGCCCAGGCAACTCTCGCAGGGTGTCGTTGATCGCGTGCCCGTCATGCCTCGAAGCAGCGATCAGTGGCGTTGGTTTCGTCCACTCGATCCTCTATCGTCGCGGGATCCGCGATGGTGGGTTCCCGAAGCAGATCTGGGAGAGTTGGTCGCAGAGTGGGTTTGCGGACTGAGCTCGCTTTTGATCTGCTGGCGCAGCCAGCGATTCGCGGAGTCATTCTCCACGCTCTCATGCCAGTACATCTGTGCCTCGAGTTGAGCTGTTTTCAAGGGAAACGGATAGACACGGTTACCCAGTCCAGCGTTCAGGATCTGCGCGTGCCCCAGGGATAAGGTCAGCAGAAGATTGGTATCGCTGACCACTCGGCAGGCAGCAAAATTATGCTGGCAGCGCAGAACAATCTTCCTGCGGAAGCCGAGCCGACTCAGTTCTACGTCGATCAGACTGGGGCCGTACCGGCGCGAGGAAACTAGCACGTGGGACTGTGCGATGTAGGTGTCGAGATCGAGGGTCCCGGAGATTCCGGGATGCCCAGTACGAGCCATCACCACGAACGGCTCCACGAGCAGCCGTTTCTGATGAATGGGTTCACTGGTCGTCATCGGGACGTCGATGGCGAGATCGAGGGAGCCGCTCGCGAGTTCCGCTTCCAGGTCTCTACGCTTGACGCGTGAGGTGGTAATCGACATCTCTGGCGCCTCGCGTTCTAGGCGCCGCAGCAAGCTGGGGATGGCCAGGGACTCAATGTACTCCCACAGCG
>Ga0302326_10023421_pt1 | contig 12585 bp, 11 predicted proteins | sample Palsa_T0_3_FD_202264 | JGI IMG/M metagenome (GOLD analysis project Ga0302326, IMG submission 202264) | Peat permafrost microbial communities from Stordalen Mire near Abisko, Sweden - Palsa_T0_3 | ecosystem: Environmental > Terrestrial > Soil > Palsa > Peat permafrost | place: Sweden: Abisko... | reverse complement strand
AATCGTATCGAGGTGGAATTGGTCGAGCGGGTGCCGGTGGCGTTCCTGCGGCAGGGAAGCGATCTGGCGCTGACGGACGCGCATGGCGTGATTCTGGACCGCCCGACGGAAGGCGACTTTCATTTTCCCGTAGTCACTGGAATTAACGCGGTGATGCCGGCCGATGCGCGGGACCGGCGGATGCAAATGTATTCGTCGTTTCTGCACGGGATCGACGCGGCGCGAGGCGGCGCGAGCGAGATGGTCAGCGAAGTGGACGTGCAGGACGTGACCGACCTGAAGGCGACGCTCCAGGGGCTGCCGCCGGTGGGCGGCAATTCGGCCGGGTCAAATCCTGCTTGGACCGAAGCGGACGGGCCGTTGTTCGTCCATTTTGGCGACCGGGATTTTCAGGCAAGGTATCAAACGCTGCTCGATAACTTGGGTCAATGGCGTGCGACCGCGGGGCGCGTCGAGTCGGTGGATCTGCGATTCGATCGCGAAGTAGTGGTGAACCCCGAAGAACATCTGCCCGCAGCCCGCAGGACGACTGTCGCGGCAGTGGCGTCGGCCACCGGGAACGGCGCGGCTAGCCATGTGGCGATAGGGCATGGCACTTTGCAGGCGGCAAAACCAGTTGCCGCGCACGTCGCGGCGAAATCCGCCGGCGGCAAAACGACGAAAGCGAATGCGGCGAAGGCGTCGAGCACCAAGCCGGCCGCGAGTAAAGGGCGCGATCGCTGAATCCGAGCGCTCGCAGGGATTGAGATTCGTGTCAGCGCTGGGGGCCAGCGTCTGAAGCAACGAAGGAGTGGGGGACTTGGGAAAAAGAGACAGGCAAGTGGTTGGGCTGGATATCGGAAGCACCAAGACTTGCGCGCTGATCGGCGAAATCGATGACGACGGTCACGTGAAGTTTCTGGGCTTGGGCGCCGCGGAATCGAAAGGGTGGCGCAAGGGCCAGATCGTGAATCTGGATTTGGCGGTGAGTTCGATCCGGCGCGCGGTGGAGGAAGCTGAAGCGGTAGTGGGTTTTCCGGTGGAGGCGGCGCTGATTGGGGTGGCGGGCGGCCACGTTCGCGGGGTGAACAGCCGCGGAGGAATAACCCTGGGGCAGAAATCGCGCGACGTCGATCGCGACGACGTGCGCCGGGCGGTGGACGCGGCGCGCAACGTTTCGCTGCCACTGGACCGTGAAGTGCTGCACGTGCTGCCGCAGGAATTTTTCCTGGATGCGCAGGACAACATTCGCGATCCCGCGGGAATGATGGGGCAACGCCTGGAAGCAAACGTGCACATCGTCACCGCTTCCGCAGCCGCTGCCCAGAACGTGGTAACCGCGGTGAATCGTGCCGGGGTGCGAGTAACGGATACGGTGCTGGAGGCGTTGGCGTCGGCGGATGCGTGCCTGACCCAGGACGAGCGGGAACTGGGCGTGTGCCTTTTGGATATCGGCGGCGGGACCACGGAAGTGATCGTCTATAGCGGCGGGGTGGTACGACATACCGGCGCGGTGCCGGTGGGCGGCGACCATTTTACAAATGACTTGGCGGTCGGGCTGCGAACGCCCATTCCGGAAGCTGAGGCGATCAAGAGGAATCACGCCACGGCTTGCCGCGAGACCATGGTTCAGGACGCCGCGATTGAAATAGCCAGCGTGGGCGAACGTCCGCCGCGGACGGTTTATTCGCGCATGTTGTGCGAGATCGCCGAAGCGCGCACCCAGGAACTGATTACCCTGGTGCGCGATGACCTTCGCCATGCGGGCCTCGACACCCAGATTCCCGCGGGGCTGGTTTTCACCGGCGGCGGATCGCGGCTGCACGGCCTGACGGAATTGGCCGAGCGCATGCTGGCCATGCCGGTGCGCATCGCGTCGCCACGCGGGCTGGCGGGTATGAGCGAAGAAGTGTCACAACCGGAATATTCAACGTCGGTAGGGCTGGTGTTGTACGGAACGCGCGCGCGCCGCATGGCCGGGCAGCGCGCCACCGGATGGACCAGCAAGTTCAAAGCATTATTTGCAGGTCAGTCATGAGGGATCCTCTGAGGGGAGGGATTATGTCGAAAGAGCTGCGAGTTTCATTTAGCGAGGATGTTACCAACGGCGCTCGGATCAAGGTGATCGGAGTGGGCGGCGGCGGTTCGAACGCGGTGAATCGCATGATTCGGGCGAAGGTGGAGGGTGTTGAGTTCATCGCCGCGAATACCGATTTGCAGGCGCTGAAGTTGTCGCAAGCACCGGTCAAGCTGCAGTTGGGCGCAAAGCTCAGCAAAGGCCTGGGTGCAGGCGCCAATCCCGAGGTCGGGCGGAAGGCTGCGCTCGAGGACACCGAGAAAATTCTGGAAGCGCTGGACGGCGCGGACATGGTATTCGTCACCGCCGGACTCGGCGGAGGCACCGGCAGCGGAGCGGCGCCGGTGGTGGCGAACCTGGCCAGCGAGCTCGGCGCGCTGACCGTGGCGGTGGTCACCAAGCCGTTCGCGTTCGAGGGCAAGCGGCGCTTGCAGCAGGCCGAGCAATCGCTGGCCGAGCTGATCGGATGCGTCGATACGGTGGTGGTGATTCCCAACGAGCGATTGATGGAAACGGTGGAGCATGGCACCAGCTTCTTCGAGGCGTTCCGCATCGCCGACGATATCCTGCGCCAGGCGGTGCAGGGAATCAGCGACATCATCACCATTCCCGGCATCATCAACCGCGACTTCGCGGACGTGAAGACCATCATGTCCGGACAGGGCTACGCGGTGATGGGCACGGCGGTAGCCAGCGGCCCGAACCGCGCGGTAGACGCGGCCAACCGCGCCATCAACAGCCCGCTACTGGAAGACAATTGCATCCAGGGGGCGCAGGGAATTCTGATCAACATTACCGGATCGTCGACGCTCAGCCTGCACGAAGTGCATGAGGCGTCGTCGATCATCCAGAAGGCCGCGCACGAAGACGCCAACATTATTTTCGGAGCGGTGCAGGACGACGCCATGAAGGAATCGGTGAAGATTACCGTAATTGCCGCCGGCTTCCGCGAAGTGGCGATTCGCAAGAATCAGCCGCGTCCGTCGTATCTGCCCAAGACGTGGAAGGCAGCTCGCGAACCGCAGCCCGCAGCCATGGACGCACCGCGCAGCATCGACGAAATAATTCACAAGGTGCCGGCCGACGATCTGGACGTGCCCACGTTCCTACGCCGCCAGGCCCAGAAGGCGTAGGACGCTTCGCAGCCAATTTAGATCGGCCGCTGCCGCTCGAATCCGGCTGCCGCAGCGAACGGAAGGCTTTGCGCGAAGCGAGAACAGGCGACAGGAGTCGCATCTCGTTTCGCGCATTTTGCTTTACAACCGATAATCGGGTCGCCGCACTTTAGGGCGAGTATTCTCCGCAAGTTTTCAGTTCATCGCATACCGTAACGTGCCCCAGGCCCAACCTCGTTCTGCGGATGGTGCTCTCCGGCCGGGCTGCTAACCTTCCCGACTGGCAAATTCCGTTCAAGCGATTTGAATCGCCAAGGAGCATCCAGCCGATGGAACAATCGACCGTTTCACCCTCAAGCGTGCGTCAGTCAGCCGTCTTTGCCGATGCCACAGTCAAAAACGAATCCAACTCATCTGGCGTGTCCTGGGCGGCCGTAATTGGCGGCGCCTTCGTCGCCCCCGCGCTGTCGCTCATTCTGCTCGCTCGGGGCACTGGCCTCGGCCTGTCGTCGGTTTCGCCATGGTCCAACGTCGGGGCAAGCGCCTCCGCTATCGGCGCCGCAGCCATCGTCTGGTTCATCGTGATGCAAATCCTGGCATCTTCCTTTGGTGGTTATCTGGCTGGCCGGCTCCGCACAAAGTGGGCCGGCATTCACTCGGACGAAGTCTATTTCCGAGATACCGCACATGGTTTCCTGGCGTGGGCTGTTGCGTTGGTTATCACCGCGGCATTCCTGGCGACGGCCGCCGCGGCCATTGTTGGCGGCGCTACTTCCGCTGCTTCGGCCGGTAGCAGCGCTGCCTCGAGCGCAGCAAATAGCAGTCGCGCCCTCGATCCCAACCCGTATTTCGTCGACACCTTGTTTCGGTCGGATCGCAAAATGCCGATCCGTCAGTCGGGAATTTGCCCATCGGGAATTCACCGGCGGCCGGATCAGCGGTTGTAAATCCAAATTCGACGGATAGCCGAACTCGCGGCGAAGCAGCGCTAATTTTTGCGAACGGCATCCGGCACGGAACGATACCGCCATCCGACCAGGCCTATTTGGGTCAGCTTGTCTCCGAACAAACCGGGCTAACACAGGCCGACGCGGCAAAGCGCGTGTCGGACGCTTTCGGCGCAGCGCAACAGGCCACCGACGCCGCGTGCAAGGCGCTAGCCCACGCATCGATCTGGATCTTTCTGGCTCTGTTGATTTGGGCGTTTTGCGCGAGTCTGGCAGCGACATTCGGCGGCCGCCAGCGCGATCACGTCGTCGTGGTTTAACAGCAGTCCCGGCTTCAGCCGTAAAGAATCAGAAGTGAACTTAAGCGAAGGTCATAAGGAGGCTAACCATGCGTTCCATCATTTTTGCTGTTGCTCGGAGTGCCCATTCCTATTGTCATTCTCATCGCTCTATTGAGTCACTAGATCGCGAACGGAAGTTATGAGGCGGGGGCTAACTGTGCGGTCTGCCCCCGCCTCAGGCTATTGCAACCTCTATTGTTCTGCTTCGCGTTCCCAGAATCGCCCGGTGCGGGCGGCCGCTACGAAGTCTTTGACGCCGGCCTTGCTGTCGAGGTTCACGATTCCAGGTTGATCCGAATCGACTCCGGCGCGACCGGCCAGCGCGGGGCTTCCGGCAATGCCCACTGCCTTACAGTGGCGAACTCCGTCCATCACGAATGACACGGCATTCGGATCGCCGGAAAGTTTCTGATCCCCCTTCGTGCCCGACAACACCCCAACCGCATCGAAGAGAACCGACGGCGAGGCTCGCAGCGCCATGTCTGCTGGATGCAACTGGCCCTGAGAATCGGTTTCCCCTTGAATTTTAGCGGTTACGATCGCCGCGGCCGCGCCTTCGCTTTCGATCTGCGCCAGCAAGTCCTTTTTCAGCTTGGCGTCGAAGCCAGCCCCGAGCAGCACTCCCACTTTCCGGCCTGCCAGTGTGGGCTTGGTCTTTCCGTAGAGCCGGAGAGCCGGGCTAGGGTCCAAATCCAAAGGAGTTCTAGCCGGAGTAATCTTCTCGGCCTTGCCTTCGGCGCCTAGTGCGGTGATCACCCGGTCGGCGAGATCCTTGTCGATCAGGATGAGGTGGCCGAGCATCTTGAAGCGGATGGCCTCGGTTTCCAGTTTGCCCAGTTCGAACGTCAGCGCATTTGCCAGGTGCTTTTGTTCGGGCGGAGTGATCGAACGATAGAAGAGCCGGGCTTGGGAATAATGGTCGGCAAACGTCTCCGATCGCGCCCGCATCGGGCTGCCCGTCGCCGGGCGGCTGTCAGACGTGTGGAAACCCCGCTCCATCGATTCGCGCGGCGCCTCCGGATCGAGCGAGTTCGGTTCGTAGCTCACCCGCCCCTTTTGCAGGCTCATCTGATGAATGCCGTCGCGTTGCAGATTGTGGAACGGGCACTTCGGCGCATTCACCGGGAGCTGATGAAAATTGGGTCCGCCGAGCCGGCTGATCTGCGTGTCCAGGTAAGAGAACAGGCGTCCTTGCAGCAACGGATCTTCCGAGAAATCGATGCCCGGAACGATATGGCTGGGGCAGAACGCCACTTGTTCGGTCTCGGCAAAGAAGTTATCGGGATTGCGATTTAAGACCATTTTCCCGACCATCTCCACCGGCACCAATTCCTCGGGAATCACCTTGGTAGCGTCGAGCACGTCGAACTCAAAACGGTCGGCGAAGTCCTGGTCGAATATTTGCAGACCGAGTTCGTACTCCGGAAAATCGCCGCCGGCAATCGCGTTCCACAAATCGCGGCGGTGGAAATCGGAGTCGGCTCCGCTGATTTTGACCGCCTCGTCCCATAGCACCGAGCTGTTTCCCAGCCTTGGTCTCCAATGGAATTTGACGAACTGGCTTTCACCGGCTTCATTTACCAGCCGGAAAGTATGGATTCCGAAACCCTCCATCATCCGGAGCGAACGTGGGATGGCCCGGTCAGACATTACCCACATGATCATATGCAGCGATTCCGGCATCAGCGAAATGAAATCCCAAAAAGTATCGTGCGCCGAGGCGGCCTGGGGAAAACCGCGGTCCGGTTCGATCTTTACCGAGTGGATGAGGTCGGGAAACTTCATCGCGTCCTGGATAAAAAAGACCGGAATGTTATTCCCCACCAGGTCGAAATTGCCTTCCGAGGTGTAGAACTTCACCGCGAACCCGCGCACATCGCGGGCCAGGTCCGTCGAACCGCGCTCTCCGGCCACGGTCGAAAAACGCACGAAAACCGGTGTCTGCACCTTTGGATCGTTGAGAAACGCGGCCTTGCTGAACTTCTTCATCGATCGATAAGGCTGGAAATATCCATGCGCCCCGGCGCCGCGGGCGTGAACGATTCTTTCCGGTGTTCTCTCGTGATCGAAATGGGTGATCTTTTCCCGCAGGATGAAATCTTCCAGCATGGTTGGACCGCGTTCGCCGGCGCGCAGCGAGTTCTGATTATCCGAAATCGCCAGGCCCTGGTTGGTGGTCAGCGGCACCTGCTCGCGTACGGCCTGCTGATGCGTTTCGCCGCCCGAAGAAGTCTTGCTGGAATCAGCGCGAGATGATTTTGGCTTGGTAGGTTTTTTTGCCATGGTTCGTAGCCCCTCTGGGTTCACTTGAGCTTGAATACCCGTCCGTACGAGTACACGCAGACACTGCAGGTAACCGCATACACCATAGTGAGGATCGGGACGGCACCGCCATACTCGGTACTGTGTAGGAACGAAAGCAGAAGCCGGTTCGCAGCCAGGGGACGGACTGCACCCGTTGACCGCCTCCGCCGTTTTGGACGGAGCGCTGCGCATATTCATTTTCGATCTCTACATGGTTCTTGGGATGGCAGCGGTTCCGGCGGTCCGATCACACTGATGTCTGGAGTCAAATTGCTACTGTTGCGAAGAGGAAACGCATGGCTGACGAAACGCTGCGAACACTATACATCGATGAATTGAAAGATTTGCTAGACGCCGAAAACCAACTGATTAAAGCGATACCGAAGATGGCGGAGGCCTCCACATCGCCCGAATTGCGAGCCGGGTTTGAGCATCACCTGGTCCAGACCAAGAATCACGCTACGCGCCTGGAGACGATCCTGACCGCACTCGGGGAAAAGCCGAAGGGCAAGAAGTGCAAGGGGATGCAGGGAATTGTAGAAGAAGGCGACGAAATTCTCGGAGAGGATTTTGAAGGTGCGCTGATGGATTCCGGCATTATCTCAGCGGCGCAGCGCGTCGAGCACTACGAAATGGCAGGCTACCGTTGCGTCCGAGACTACGCGAAGTTGCTCGGGGAGACCAACGCGGTGCAATCCCTGGAGCAGACGCTAGAGGAAGAGAAGGCAACCGATCAGAAATTGACGGAGCTAGCCCAAACCATCAACCGTGCAGCAGCGAGCTTGGCAACAACCGCTCGCGGAGCGAAGGCGTAACGCCCCAGGCTACGTGATGGCAGAAGCGCGGCGCGAGCCGCCCTTTCGTCCCGATCCCTTCGGCTTTAAAGCTTGTAGCCAATCTTGCGCACGAACTCGTGGCGCGCCTTCGCGTCCTCGGGTCCCTCCACGCCGGCTGGAGACGAACCATCGATCACGCCGACGATCCCCCGGCCTTGCGCGGTCTGCGCGACAATCACTTCCACTGGGTTCGCCGTGGCACAGTGGACGGTGCACACCTCAAAACAGTCGCGGACGCGGCCCAGCACGTTGATTGGATAGGCCTCGCGAATCAGCAGGACGAAGATGTGTCCCGCTCCAATGGCCCGGGCGTTAGCGGTTGCGGCGCGGCGAAGGTCGTCGTCGTTGGCCTCGATGCGCGTAAGGCATGGCCCGGACGCCTCGTTAAAGGCCACGGCAAACTTTGCGCCGGGCACGGTATTGACCATCACCTCATAGAGATCTTCGGCGGTTTTGATGAAGTGGGCGTGCCCTAGAATCAGGTTCGCGCCTTCGGGAATTTCCATTCGCACCGTAACTAAATCCATGCCCACTCCCCAATCCGGGAATCTTTCCCAGAACCAGAGCCGCAGTAGCCCGCCGCAGGGCCCGTTACGGGCAGAGCGGTGGTCGATTCGCAGCGAAGTCCATTATCAGCAGTGTTGGCGATTACGGCAAGCGGCCCGATGGCTTGGAAACCTGCGTGCTAGGATGAATATCGAAGCGAAATCAGGTTCCAAAAAGAAATCAGCCCTGCAACTAGCGCACTTTTTACACGCGACGTTGAAGCATTTGTCACATTCATCGCGTAATACTGAAGTGGAAGATAACGACCGTCGGACAGTCTGAACGCCCGGCGGCATTGAGGAGGGTTCGTTGGTCACTGGAACCGATTGCGTCGACGCGGAAAGGGAAGCCGGCCGTCTCGCGCCGGAAGTCTCCCGCCTCGAGCTGGAAGCCGCACCGGTGGTGTCTCCAGTGGTGCCTCCGCCCTTGTCTGTGCCCGTCGCGAAAGAGGGTTCGTACGACATCTGGGACCGGACCCTGCAACGGACCAAGCGATATCTCAGAATCATCTCCGGCTTCGTGCTGCTCATTGCCGGAGCGGTGATGTTCTTTACTCCGGCGCCGGGCTGGATCGTCATCCTCGCAGCCCTGGGCATTCTCGCGGCTGAGTATGTCTGGGCCCGCGTGTTGCTCGATCGCATGAAAGAGCAAGGCACCAAGATCCGCGACTTCGTTTTGCCTCGCCAGAACCCCAACCGAGTCTGATTTCCGCGCTTTCGGAAGTGTCCCTGTACATTTTTCCGAAATTCCAACGATGAGAAACCGATCTTCGCTCAGTCGGCAGTATCTTAGCGCGGGTAAGGCGCGGGTGTAGTCCGCATCACCCCGGCAGACGGAGTTGCGCCGCTACTCCGCGAAGATAGGCAGGTGGAGTGGCGGCTGGACGTGAAAATCCATGCGCGCGATCTCTTCCAGGGCACGAGCTACCAACGACGTGCTACACGGCTCCAGGGTGATTACAAAGGGAAGGGCGGAGTGGGGGTATCCCGGCTTTTGCAGGACGGCGTCGATACTGATGCCGTGGCGGGAAAGCACCGTGGCGAGCGCGGCGATGATTCCGGGGCGGTCGTTGATTACCAGGCGCAGGTAGTGGCGGATGGTGAAATCTCCGCTGACAGCTTCGGGGATCTCGATGGGCGCCGGCGGGCGCGCTGGGCCGCCCCCGCTGGTGGCGATGGCGATGAGATCGGATACCACAGCAACCGCTGTGGGATCGCCTCCGGCGCCGAAGCCGGAGAAAACCATCTGCCCCGAAAATTCGCCGGTGGACGCAACCAGGTTTCGCCCGCCTTCCACGTGCGCGATCAGCGACGTCAGCGGCACCAGTGCGGGCTGGACGGCGGCAAACAGCTTGTCCCGTTCGCCTGAGGTGGGAGAAACTTTCTTCGCGGACGAGATTTGCCGAATGGTGCAACTCAAGTCGTGCGCGTAGGCGAAATCCACTGCTTCGATGGTGGAAATAGGCCGGCAGGAAATTTGCTCCGCGCGGACGCGCATGTGCAGCCCGGCCTGGGCGAGGATCACCAATTTCGCGCGCGCATCGATGCCATCGATGTCGCTGGATGGATCGGCCTCGGCGAACCCCAGTTTCTGGGCCTCGGCCAGCGCAGTGGCGAAGCTCGCGCCGTGAGCTTCCATCTGCGTGAGGATGAAGTTACAGGTACCATTGAGAATTCCCTGGATCTGAAACAGCCGGTCGCCCGCCAGTCCCTGCTCGATGCCCATGATTGCCGGAATGCCGCCAGCCACCGACGCGCCAAACTCGATTCGCTGGCCGGAAGCGGCTGCGAGCTCGACCAGCTCCGGGCCGGACTCGGCGATGAGCAACTTGTTAGCCGTGACCACGGATTTCCCGGCGCGCAGAGCGCGGCGAATCAGCGTACCCGCAGGCTCCAGCCCTCCAATCAGCTCAACGACGATTTCGGCGTCGGAGGCCAGCACTTCGTCGAAGCTGTCTATCCAGCGGATGTTCGCCGGCAGAGCATCGGACTTCTTGCTTTGCACGTTGCGGTTGCAAATGGATATCAGCCGCAGCGGTCCCGCAGGATCGGCGCAAAGAATCTTGGCGACCGACCGGCCGACGGTGCCGAAGCCGACCAAGGCGACCTTCAGCGGGCGAGCCGCACTACCGGAGCCGGCTGTGCTGGCAGGGAACTCGGAGGACTGTGGGTTCTGGGTCACAAAAATCCCTTCGTACGATTGTGGAGTGCGTGATGCCTGGCGTGGGCAGCACTGGGGTCCGCGCCAACGGATTACGAAACCTCGACTGCGCGAGAATTGTATCAAGACCTGAGTGATCGGCGAAGCTGGGTGATACCGTATCCATCACAACGAATTACAGGAGTCCCCCGATGCCGGCGGTGCCGCACCTTGGATAAACTTACTCAGGAGCCTGCACGGTTGGTCAAAACAGGAGCTTAGCCCACGGCCCCAATATGGCAATGAGGAGAACTTATGAATAGCTTCAAATGTCTTGCGCTGGCTGCTGTGGCTGGAATCTGCCTGACGGTGGCTGCCCCCAAAACAGCGGCGGCTCAGGTCGAAGTCAGCGTTGGAGTGGCTCCTGAATGTCCCTACGGTTACTATGACGTTGCTCCCTACGCTTGTGCCCCCTACGGTTATTACGGCTCGGAGTGGTTCACGGGCGGCGTATTCATTGGGGCTGGCCCCTGGTTCCACGGTCCGGCCAACTTCCACGGACACGTAAATAACCGGTTTCATCCCGAACATGGCTACAAAGGCCCAGTGCCCAATCGCGGCGACAAGCCCGAGCCGGCAAAACGCTTGGATAAAGTAGACCACTTCAAAGGGAACGAAGTGCGCGATGGACGCGGCCACGCAGTGGGAAAGCGCTAAGAACAGCCATGCGATAGGCGTAACAACTCGATCCTCCGCGAGGCGCTTGGGCGCCTTGCGGCAGGATTTGGAGCAATTCCGACCACCTCTCCGCACAGCGGCCGTACCCTCGAGTATTGATTTTGCGAGCTTTTAGCCGATCCACCTCTCCTTCCCTTGTTCGGTCATATTTCAACTCTGAAAGCAGCGGCTCGATTTGGGTTTCTGGTTGCCGTTATAGGCCAGGGAGCGTTCCCATACTATATTGTCGCCTTCCTGGGCACCTCGACGCTTCAGGGAGATTTCGAGGCCCGGAGCAAGAACGCTGTCCTTCTGAGCCCGTGCGTTGCCAGTGTTCATCAGATGTGTCCTGCTGGAGGCTATGAAATGATGCAACCGATCGCAGAAGCGCCGCCGCATCCCAAGGCCAGGATTACCGGCGTCGTCTATTTGCTCTATTTTCTGACGGCAATATCTTCCGAGCTGTTCATGAAAGGGCTGGTTGTATCTGACGACGCCGCGGCTACGGCGAACAACATATTGGCGCACGAGCCTCTATTTCGGCTGGGGTTAGCAACTGGCCTGATCGCTACCGCCTGGTACGTCGCTTTGACGGCTCTCTTCTATTTCCTGTTCAAGCCTGTGGATCGGAGCCTCTCGTTACTCGCGGCGTTCTTTAGTCTGGTGGGATGCGCCATTCTGAGTTTCGCCAGCGTCTTTCAACTCGCCTCCTCGGTCGTTTTGGGAGGCAGCCAGTACTTGGGTGCCTTTAATGTGGAGCAGTTGCGGGCCCTCGCGCTGCTCTTTCTCAACCTGCGTATTCAGGCCGTCAATGTCAGCCTGGTATTTTTCGCATTCTATTGCCTCCTGATCGGGTACCTCATCTTTAGGTCGGCCTTCCTGCCTCGAACTCTGGGAGTGCTGATGGCGCTTGCGGGTTTGGGTTGGCTCGCCTTTCTGTCACCTCGCCTGGCAAATCAACTTTCCCCCTACATTCAGGTCTTCGGCTTCCTCGCGGAGGTATCGCTGATGATATGGCTCCTCGCGAAGGGTGTGAACGTTCAACGATGGAAGGAGCAAGCCTGCGCCGCGGAGGCACGCCAATGAGAGCCGCCATCTATAACAGATACGGACCTCCCGATGTAATCCAGATCATCGACGTGGAAAGGCCCATTCCCAAGGACGATGAAGTTTTGCTAAAAATTCGCGCGGCTGCGGTCAATCCGCTTGACTGGCACTTCATGCGAGGCACGCCTTACGCCGTTCGCCTGATAGCCGGCTTGCGCAAGCCAAAGGACACACGACTGGGCGTGGACGTGGCTGGCCGCGTGGAAGCGGTCGGCAGGAATGTAACGCGGTTCAAAGCAGGCGACGAGGTGTTCGGGTCGTGCCGTGGGGCCTTCGCGGAATACGCGTGTGCTTCCGAGTCGGCGTTGGTCATGAAGCCAGATAACGTCACCTTCGAGCAAGCTGCTTCTGTGGCTATCGCGGCATTCACGGCATTGCAGGGCCTTCGCGACAAAGGCCAGATTCAGCCCGGGCAGAAGGTCTTGATTAACGGAGCGGCGGGAGGCGTGGGTACGTTCGCTGTGCAGATCGCCAAGT
>Ga0302326_10023416_pt1 | contig 12587 bp, 9 predicted proteins | sample Palsa_T0_3_FD_202264 | JGI IMG/M metagenome (GOLD analysis project Ga0302326, IMG submission 202264) | Peat permafrost microbial communities from Stordalen Mire near Abisko, Sweden - Palsa_T0_3 | ecosystem: Environmental > Terrestrial > Soil > Palsa > Peat permafrost | place: Sweden: Abisko... | reverse complement strand
TGCGGCAAACATCCAGGCCGTCGCCGCCAGGAACCATGATGTCCAGCAGAAACAGCGCTGGAGCCTGCCGCTCGGCATCGGGAATCAGGTTGGCGGGGGTGTGAAAGACGCGGGGAGCGAAACCCGCAGCCTCCAGGTGATGCTGAACGAGACGGGAAATATCCGTATCGTCCTCAAGCACAAACACTATCTGGCTCAACAGCTCAATCCTCGTTTGTCAGTCCGGGCTAATTCGTCCCGATTCGTTCAGTCCCGTCCGGCGGCCGCTGAGAAATTGCGCTGTGCGGCCGCACGGAGTCATCCTTAGAGTAGCCCGGAGAGGCAAAGAAATTGCAAACGTTTGATGAATTTGCGAGCCACGTGCCTATGGGCTAGGGAACGCTAGCCGCCTGTGCAGCCGCAATATACGCCTTGACGTCAAATTCCAGCATCAGGCGCTCGGCCTGTAGTTGCTCAGCCGCCTGGGTGACCTGGTTCACATAGATCGCGTGGTCTGCATAGCGTTCCTGGATGGACGGACGCGGGTCGCCTGCTGCGATCCGTTCCGCGCGAGTCTCGTAGAAGGGTATTCTCTGGCCCGAGGCATCGCAGCCGTCCACGATCGGAACGGGATCACCCGGAGCCGGGGCTCGGTACGCGTATCCGGTGTAGGTGGCGAGTGGAACGGAGATATCAGGTAGACGGATTCCGGCGATGTCGTTCCCGTCGGTATCGGTTTTGGGTACAAAGACCGGATAGGGGCTGCCGAGAAGAATGGGCGGCTGTACGTCCAAAATCCCCTCGTGAAAGCGCGGCCCGAAGTCGAACAGGTCGCCAGTGTGCATGATTCCGTTGTAGAAAACGCCGGGAATGTAGGGGAATCCCATGCCCGACTGCGGCAGCGATGGGACCAGCGTGCCGCTTGCGCGAGTCGGTACCCTGTTGGCCGGAGGCAGCGTGCCATTCGTGACCCACGCATCCATATCCAGGGTGAGCGCCCGCAGCGTGGTACTGGGAGTCAGCGGATTCTGCGGCTGGCGGCAGATGCCGGCGGCAGTGCCGGCGCCATGCGGCAGGCTGGACAGCTGGTAGTACCTTACGTTGGGGGTGAGGTTCAGATCGAGGTCGTGGCCCTCGGTATCCGTGGTGAGCATTGAGCCGCCCTTTGAGTAGAACTCGTTCTCCGAATTCAGTTCGAAGATCAAGGGGCACGTGTCCGTCCACAGGCAGGCATCGAGACGGCCGCCGAACTGTCTCGTGACGGGATCGACGAGCGCCTGATTCGCCCACGGGAACTGGAACTCCGGGAACCAGCGCGCGATGTGCTGCCGTGAGGTCTGAGTGGGCTGCGAGAAACGGTAGTTCATGTAGACGCCGTCGCCGCCCGCGATCCAGTTGAGCATCCCGTCGAAAACCTTCTTGTGCTGGCGATTGTCAAAACCGGCCTCGCTCCACGGACTTCGATCATTCCCCGCGGCAACCTCGGGTTGATTGAATCCGTGCAGAAGGAAGTCGTGCAGGGTGCGGCAGGGCTGAGAGACACACGTGGTATAGATGGCCTGTACATCGCCCGCCAGCGGATTGGGGACGCCTCGTTTATCTGTCTTCGCCGTGCGCAGGAACGTCGCAAAGTCGCGTAGTGAGGCGAAGCCGAGTCCCGCTACGAGCGGGTCTTTGGCGATGTACGTGAACTCATACAGGGCGGTCGGGCTGTAGGTTCCCGGCCCTCCGAACACCAGACCATTGGTGAGATGGACCGCTGTCAGGGTCGAATCGGTGTAAGCCCATCCCGAGGATGGAATCACGATCGGCTTATCCCCATAGTTCTCCCGCACCGTCAGGGTCGCCTGGGATTGGTCCGGCGTGGCCGCAGGGTAGGCCAGCTTCTCTGTAGCTGGCGTCGCAGTGAAATCGATAACGAACTCATCTGTCGACGGCCCGGTGATCGGGGAGCCGTCGCGGTTGGATGCGACCGGGAAGGTCACTCCAAAGGTGGAAGCCGTAGTGCTGCCGCTTGGCGTGACGGTGATGTCCCACGCGATATCCACGATGGAGAATCCCTCGTTCATGAGGAACCCATCCCCGACCGTAAAGCCAGCTGGCAGCCCCGAGGTGCACCATGATCTGTCATTTGCGGTGCCATTGTTGAACGTGCTTAGGCCAAGAGTGCCGCCTCGATTCGGCAGATCGTAGATGACCCTGTGATTGCCCTTCGACAGGTTGATGGGCCTGAAGATCTGGAAGTCCGCCGAATAGGTGACCAATCCTTGAGCGTTTCTAGGCGCGTTTTGGATGTCGACAATTACGGCATTCTGCGGATTGGCAGGATCAACCTCGCCCGTGATCGTCCCCTGAATGAGCTCATACTGCCCGACCGAGCCGAAGCTGGCTCCTGCGAACGTCGGAGACTGAACGCAGCTGATATTGATCTGCTTTACCTCTGCGTTCGAGCGTACAGCTGAGCAGAGAACAGCCAGGACAGCCATCCCGATGAGAAGAGTTGAAGACATTGCCAAATGGACGCGAGCCTGAACTACACCTGTTTTCACGGAATCCTCCTTCTTCACCCCTTATGGGGCCGGAATTGTAGTCTCCTGAGTCATTGATTTCCCGCATGATTGTCATCCCCGAGCAACCGGGTTCCCCAACAACAGGTCTTCGTTTTGTGAGGACGCAGGAGACTGGAACTATCTCAATAGCTGGAGCAGGTGGGCTGCTTTGAACCATCTCGCCCCCATTTGCATGGAATTACCTCTGAAAGGCGCATACTGGAGACAGACCTGACAGCCGACACCCGCCAGCATTCACGTTCGTCAGTCTCACGGCAGACTGGCATCACTTCGATGCCAAACGTACGCAAAAAGTGGCGCACCAAAAGTGGCGCAAATCGCTGGCTAATCGCGCCATACGAGCACTGAAAATAGCTCGTAAGTGATTCATTCGGTTGGAGATGAGTCGAGAAAAACACACCCCCCCGGGGTTTTTGCTCTTTTGGGTCGTTTTTCGGCAGTCGAGGCCACATTTTCCGCTCATGCAATTGCACTGGTCAACGCCCTCTGGTCAATACCAATAACCCGGTGCGATCACCCGCAGCGCGGCTCGCACCACGCGCGTGAGCGCCTGACCCGGCGAGTTGTAACTCTTCGACTTGAAGCCGGAATAGCCGACCGGCTCGATGTTGCACGGAAACCGCAGATAATATCCCGGCTGCCCCTTGAACGGAATCACCTTGCGAAAGATCAGGTGCTCAAGTAGTCGAACATCGGTTGAGTTCATCTCCTTGCGCGAGTCGCGCAGGACGCGGTCATAGAACTCGTGCGAGCAGGCGAAAAGCTGCGTGCTGGCGTCGTAGCCGCGCCGGGGAAAGCCAAGTTTGCGGCAGTCCACCATAAGGCTGAATGGCTTGGCGATGCTATCAAGAGCTTTGCCCAGGGCCGGAAACGTCAGCCGCCCGGTCACCTTGATCACGTGGGTCGACTCCCGGCGCAGCTTGCTCAGAGCCAGCCCCTGGTCAAGCATTTGCATCTCGGTGAAACCGTAGTTGGTGCCTGCGGGAATCGTATTTCCCGCAACGGAGAGAATCTCGACCGGCTTGCCCAACGGATTTTCGTCAGCCGCAATGGCGCGCAGTTCAGCAAGATCAGCGCCGGAGTTTTCCAGCAGCAGAATCCGCTCCGCCGCCGGATGCTGGTAGCTGAGCCAGTAGCGCAGCGCCTGTTTGTAGTCGCCAAGACGAAGCCGCGGATCAGCCCGCTTAACTCCGGCATTCGCCGCAGGAATGATCGTCGCCGTCATCACCAGCAGATAACTTTCTTCTGCCTTGGGCTGCTCACGAGATTGGCGGTTTGGGGCCGATGCCATAGCGATCATTAAACCCTACGTCGCCAAGTCGAACCAGGCCAAACGATAGTAGCTAAATGTCATGGAAGAACCGTAAGGATTATGAGATTGGAGTATACGTCGACGCTCGTTGTCATGTCGCGATTGTGAACCCTCACCCTATACGTGCCCGGAATTAGATATTTTGGGTCTGGCTTGAGCGGCCACACAAAAGACCGCTTACGGCCTGGACTAAGTGCCAGCCACAGTGGACCAAAGTTAGGCTGAGGGGTTCGCTTACGATTGGCGCTTCCACTTACATGTGGCCCAATGTCTTCGCCCTTTTCGCTCAGCGCTTCCACTTCGATACCGCCGTTAAAACCCTCCCCTACTTTGACAGCATGATCGGTCGGATTTGATTCGATCACGCTAATTGCCAGGCCATCTCCAACGTGTATCGTCGACTCGGGAAGGGAGATTTTGATCACAAACGTCGCCGGAGGCTCTTGTTGAGCTGTGGCTGCGCAAACTGAACACAAGACAGTTGCAAAGAGCATGTACCAGCTAAATCTGTGCCGATTGGGAATCATAGAACCTCAAGATTACCTGATTTGAGCCGTGTATTTACGCGCGGGCGATAAACCGCAAGCGCACATAGTCACCCGTCCAGTTGCCCTGCTCATCGCGCAGCACAGGCTCCAGTAACGCAACCGTTTCAGCAATCACCACCGGTCGCAGCGCCTCGGGCACAGCCTCCAGAACGCCGCGCCGAAATGTGGTCAGCCAGCCCTCCATGCCCGAGGCCGCGAGCGGCGTCGGGCGCGGAATGAGCTGAATTTGTTCTACCAGAAAACCGTGCCTTTCAAGCCGCGCCCGATACGCGGCCGCAGTGGGAAAGTAGTTCATCTGTTCAGCGCTGAATTCGCGAGACAGCCCATGCCGCGCCAGAACCGCCGCCAGCGCCACCTGGATCGATGCGATATTCCCATGTCCGCCCATCTCGGCCACAAACCGGCCTCCCGGCTTGAGCGCCCGCTTCACGCAAGCCAGCATTGCGTCCTGATCGCGTACCCAGTGCAGAGCGGCATTCGAAAAAACCGCGTCGAACTCGTTCTCAAACGGAAGCGCCTCGACATTGCAGATTCTCGCGTCCACACCGCGGCTCTTTGCGCCTTCCACCATCGCTGGCGAAGCATCCACGCCGACGACCTGTGCGTCCGCATCGGCGATCTTCGTCGTCAACTGACCATCGCCGCAGCCCAGGTCGAGAATTCGCTCGCCAGGCTGAGAAGCCAGCCATTCCAGCACGCCCGCGCCAAGAGTGGGAACAAAGGCGCCGATTTCCGCATATACCGTTGGGTTCCAGCTTTGAATCATGAGTTCTCCTTGCATCGATTCTCAGCCAGAGAGCCTCATTAGACAAAGTTATTCTATTTCGGTTCGTGATAACTATTTCTAATAGACGTCGAGACGCAGCACTTCAGCGGTTAAATCGACTGCACCGGAATCAGCGTCAGATCTTCCACCAGGCCGACCTCGCGCTGCACAAAAGGCTCGCCGTATTTGACCCCGGCCAGCAATCCATAATGCCGCGCCTCGGCAAACGTTCGTTCGCGAATCTCCTCTTCCGGAACAAACAGTCCCCCGCCCTGCGCCTGATTTGCATATTGCGAACGATAGGCCATCAGTGCGGCATGGCGCTGCTCGATGAACGGGGTGATGTCCACAACGAAGCTGGGGCGCACATCTGCATAGAGGCTGGCGTAGATGATTTTGAAAGGCCTGTGCGGACGCGTGTCACCGGCTTCGATTTTGGCTTCGATTTTGGCTTCGAACTTGGAAAGCCCAGCCAGAAAGCATGCCTCATAGCCCAGCGTTGAGCAGGTGGCGTGGTCCGGATGGCGTGCCTCCCAGTAGGGCAGAATCACCACTCTGGGGCGCAATTCGCGGACGATCTGGGCAACTTTCAGGCGATTTTCGAGGGTATTGGCGACCGCACCGTCCGGCAGATCAAGCGCCTGACGATGCTGAACGCCGAGGATACGTGCAGCTTCATCGGCTTCTGCGGCTCGTTCGGCAGCGCTTCCGCGCGTGCCGGACTCGCCCTGGGTCAGGTCCAGAATTCCGGTCCGCAATCCCAGGGCGGCCATGCGCAAAAGCGTTCCGCCGCAGGTCTGTTCCACATCGTCACGATGTGCGGCGATAGCCAGCACATCCACAAGTGAATCAGGCCCGCCCGGGGTTTGCATCGCGCTTAGTAGACGGTGTTGTCGGAATCCGATAAGGCGTCCATGTAAGCGACGTCATATGCGGTGCCGGTCACGGTCACGTAGAAGTTGTTGATCGCCGAACCGTCGGTGGTCGAATAGATGTACACCTGCCCGCCCTCGGCAATGTAAAGCTTGTGCAATCCGGTCACTGCGGCAAGCCCGGTCAGATCGCCCTGGAAAGGCTCGATCATGGTCACCGTGTTGGTAGCGAGGTCAAACATGGTCAGACAACCGTAGGGTTGCCCGGTGGCATAACGCTCTCCCTGGGTGCATTGGACGCCGCCCACCCAAAGCGTATTGTCGTCGGCCACGATCATGCGCGTGCGCTGTCCCGGCTCCGAATCGCTGACGGAAATGGGACTCGCTGCCGTATTGTTAGTCAGGTTGATGGGCGTGAGATAGCCGGAAAAGAGCTGTCCGGTTGCCAGCGTTCCAGTCGGCGAGCCTTCTCCGTAGACATAAAGCGTATCCACGCTGCTAGGACCGCCCGGCGTCTCAAGCGCATTGCTGGACCCTCCCGGCACCGGGATGGTCACCATCGACGGAGCACCGGTAGCCGTTCCCTGAGTAGGCAACATGCCCGATTGCTGGCCGTCAGTTACGATCATCGGCCCCACAGGGAGAATCGAAACGGAGGATGCCGTTCCGCCGCATTCCGGCCCGCAGCTCAAAATAAAGGCTGAACTGCCATCCGCTGAAAAAACAGCCTTCACCGGACGATCAAAATTCAACGGCGCACCGTAATACACGTTGAACTGGCTGTTCAGGTGGTCGGGACTCTGTACCTGCGCGAGACACATGCCGGGCAGGTCCTTTGGCTCACAATCCACATAGGGAGCCGGCCAGCTTTGATTCGACAGGTAATACGACGCCAGCGCATTTGAGTCCTGAGCTGTGAGCTTGCGCGGATAGTAGGCGTAATTGGAGTTCTGAACAAAGGCCATCATCACCGTTCCACCGGGATTCATGGAAACGCGATAGACGCCGGGCAAGCTCAATGAGTACGTCCCGCCAGTTGCCTTGTTCACCACGGTCAGTTGCTGAGAGTCCTGGTTGGCAGCGATCACATACGTCTGGCTCCTGGACGTGAAAATGCTCGAGGAGAGCGCGCCGAGCGAGGCTTCCGCTCCGCTGTACGACTCTTTGGCGTAGTTGACCAAGGCAAAACTGCCGTCGCCGGAGCCATAGACAGCGCCGATCTGTTCTTCCGGCATGTTTTGGATCGTGACCGGGAGCGAGCCGGTGTAGCCGGAGATGCTGTAGGACGGGACCTTGTCGTTGTAGCTCTGCCGGATGTCGTAATACGCATCGACGAACTGTAACAGCCCTTTGCTCGCTGAGCTGGGGTTCTGAATGGCGATCAATACGCGGTTTGCGATCCCGCTTGGGGGCAGAACGCGTCCGGCAAAGTAATAATTATTCCCGCAGCCCGCCAGTATTCCCGCGGTCACCAGCGCCGCCAGGGCGGAAAAAACGAGACTTCTCTTCTTCAAAATCCGATACCTCAAATCAACAGGCTGACTGGCCAAGTATAACAAAGCGGGGCGGTACCCATAAGCATTGACTCCAGCGCCCGTTTTGAACACAGCTCGCAATCCGGCAGCAGCGATGTGCGGCTGATACTCTTCCTGCTTGGACGCAGCGGAGCGTCGCAGGAAAGCATAAGGCGGACTCCCTGGCGGAACTGCCCCACAGGTATCCGAGGCCGACCCTATCGTCTGCCAGATCGCCAGTCGGATCAGTAACTGCAACGTTCGACTCGCAAACGCGATAGCATATTGGGTAACGTGCGAACTCTTAAAGACATCTTTGCCGAACGGCCAGTGCTGTGCGACGGAGCTATGGGTACCGTGCTCTACGCCCGCGGGGTCTTCATCAACCGTTGCTACGACGAGTTGAATCTCTCCGATCCCGCCCTGATCCTCGCAATTCATGAGGAATATCTGCAGAGCGGCGCGGAGATTCTCGAAACCAACACCTTCGGAGCAAATCGCTTTCGACTGGCCCGGCATGGCCTCGCCAGCCGCACTGCTGAGATCAACGCTGCCGGAGTGCGCATCGCACGCCAGGCCGCCGACCATCTCAAGGAAAAGCAGGCCGGAGACGCATGGGTAGCCGGTTCGGTGGGCCCTCTGGGCGTGCATCTGGAGCCCCTCGGCAAAACCAGCCTCGAAGAAGCTCGCGCCGCCTTCGCCGAACAGATCTCCGCTTTGTCGGAAGCGGGCGCAGACCTGCTCATTATCGAAACCATGCCCGCCCTGAACGAAGCCCATGAGGCGTTGCTCGCGGCAAGAGATGCCGCTCCGGAGCTGCCCGTCTTCGCCATGGTCACCGTCGACGACGACGCTAACTGCCTTGACGGCTCTTCACCGGAACAGGCTGCGACGCTGCTCACCCAGTGGGGCGCGGACGTAATCGGCTGCAACTGTTCCACCGGCCCGGCCACAGTGCTGACCGCGATCGAAGCCATGCGCGCAGTGACTTCCCTGCCCCTCGTCGCGATGCCCAACGCCGGAATGCCGAGGGCCGTCGAGGGCCGCAACATTTACCTATGCTCGCCCGAGTACATGGCGAGTTTTGCCCGCAAGGCGATCAAGGCCGGAGCGCAGTTCATAGGCGGTTGCTGCGGGACCACGCCCAACCATATCCGTGCCATGAAGTCGGCCATCCGCGCCATCGACGCACAGACTCGCGCCGCTACCGGGGCCAGCGGGGTGGAAGTACAAAGCAAGGCGTCCACAGCAATCACAACTGAAACGCCGCCGGCGCCGCTCAGCCAGCGTTCCCGCATTGGAGCGCTCGTCGCCGAGGGAACCTTCGTCACGCTCGTCGAAATCGTCTCCCCGCGCGGAATTGACTGCAGCAAAGAGATTGAAGGCGCGCGCCTGCTGGCCTCACTCGGCGTCCACGCCATCAACGTACCGGACTCTCCGCGCGCCATGCCTCGCATGAGTGCGCAGAGCCTCTGCATCCAGATCCAGCAGCACACCGGCATTGAGACAGTGCTGCACTATACCTGTCGCGATCGCAACGTATTGAGCATCCAGTCCGACCTGCTTGGAGCCTCATCGATCGGCCTCAAGAACATCCTCTGCCTCACCGGCGACCCGCCCAAGCTGGGCAACTACCCAGACGCAACCGCGGTCTTCGATGTGGACGCCATCGGCCTGGTCAACATCGTTCGCCGCCTCAATCATGGCCTGGACATCGGCGGCAACGCCATCGGAGCATCTACCAATCTGACCATCGGAGTCGCCGCCAACCCCGGCGTACCGGACATCGAACAGGAATTGCGCCGCTTCGCATGGAAGGTCGAGGCCGGCGCTGAATACGCCATCACCCAGCCAGTCTTTGACCTGCGCCTCCTGGAGAGCTTCCTCAAGCGCATCGAAGAGTTCCGCATTCCAGTGATTGCTGGAATCTGGCCCCTGACCAGCCTGCGCAGCGCCGAGTTCCAGAAGAACGATCTGCGCGTCGCCATGCCCGAATCCGTGATGTTGCGCATGGCTCAGGCAGAAAACCCCGAGGCTGCGCGCGCCGAAGGCGTTCGCATTGCGCAGGAGATGCTTGAGGGAGCTCGTCCGATGGTGCAAGGCGTGCAGGTTAGCGCGCCCTTTGGCCGCTACGCGCTGGCAGCAGAAGTCATTGCGTCGGTGCTTCCGCAAATGAAGCAAATTAGTTGAAGCAACAGTTTTTGAAGGAGCAAGATCCCAGCATGGCCAGTTTTGAAGATTCCCTGAAAAAGCTCGAAACCATCGTCGCGCAGTTGGAAGAAGGCGATCTGGCGCTGGAAGAGTCCCTCAAGCTCTTCGAAGAAGGCGTAGGCCTGTCATCCACATGCAAGCAAGAGCTCGACGCCGCCGAGGGCAAGGTTCAAATGCTGGTGAAGCAGCGCGACGGCAGCCACAAGATCGAACCGTTTCCGACCGAGAGCTAACCTGCCTTCACGAAGCGTTTCCAACGCTGGCAAGCGTTCAACATTTAGCGCTATTCAAAACGATAGATCCACGCCCCATATTCGCCTACCGGACTCCACCCCGGCCCAGGCGTCAGCTCGCCACTGGCATACGGGCCTGCTAACGCGATAATCGCTCGTGCTCCGGTATTTCGAAACGCCTGAATCACCAGCGCGCGCTTCTCAAGTGGAAGACTCCAAAAGATATGTCTATAGTTTTCATCGGCTTGTTCGCCTGAGTCGTGGTCCAGAACAGTGCGGTCCCACGGCGCGAGCCGCCACGGTAGAGCGCCGAATTCCGCCACGATTCTCAGCCGGGAAACGTAGGCCCAACTGCACAGGTATGTGGGGTGGCCATCGTCAACTACGGCTATCGGATCACCAGCGTTGAGGCCAAGAGACTTGAGCGCTCCCGCCAGCTTCCATTGCGGATCGTTGCGGAAGTCCTCTCTGTGGATCGCGGCCCGGATCGTCTCATCGTCGCTCACCGCCAGTTCGGACACCGCACCCAGGGAATACACCAGCAAAATCACCGCTGCCAATGCGCCCTTGGCCTTGAAGCCGCTCTCAGCAAACGGAATCAGCGGAAACAGGCTCAGGATCATGAAAAATGGAGTCAAATAGCGGGATTCGACATGCACCAGCATATAGATCGCAATCCCAAGCATTGCCGGCGCCCAGATAGGCCATAACGACTTCCAGCCATTTCGCAGCGACATCCGCCAATCACGCCTGGTGCAGGCAGCCAGCAATGCGATTGCTATGGCATACAAAATCGGATTCGTCCGCAGCACCCTTTGCAGAGCGAATAGACAACGAACAATGGCACCAGCCTCAGACCGGAAGCTGAAGTAGCTTCGGTATCCGCGGTACCAGTAAGCCATGTTTTCATAAGGCGGATAGGTGCTCCTAAACGGGGTGGCAAATTCAAAGACCGGAAGGTCGGCCATGAGCTGCCTGGTTGCGTGGATAGGCGAACCGAACTCATCTCCGCCCTGCCAGTGCGTCCAATGCGGAACATGGTTCACATGAAAGGCGTAATTCAGAGCTCCCGATGCGCCGAGAGTGAATTGTCCGTACGACCAGCTGATCGCCGCGATAAACGGAATAGCAAGGACATAGAAAGCGACGGTAGCAGCGATCCAGGGACGCCACGATGTCCGTCTTGAAATACAAATCAAGCCCAGCATCAGGAGAAAAATCGCCGCCAATGAAAGAAAGATACCCTTGACCCAGTAGCCCGCTCCCAGAACCGAACCCAGCATCAGGCCCAGAACCAGATCTGGGATCCGGCCATTGTCAGAAGCCCGGCCCACCCGATCCCTTGCCGCTGCCTGGTTGACGATACGCAGGGTCAAACCCGCAGCCAGCAGAAAGAATGTGGTCACCATGAGATCCGGCGACACCCGCGATACGTGATCGAAGCCAAGACCGAAGCTGAGAAAGATGCATCCCGACAGCAATTCCATGGCCGGCGCATTGGCTCGCGCCAAACCTGAATTCGAGCCTGGATTTAAGCCTGGATTCAGAGATGGATTCAGCAGCGAGAAGACCTGCCTCAGCAGATATCTCCATGTGGCGTACTCGGCCAGATAAATGAGCCAGTTCAGCAGCAGTATCGCGTACCACTCTCCCTCGGCCGTTGCGGGAAACACAACGCGGAAGAGCGCGATCAGACTCGGATAGCCGGGACTCCACATGGGATCAAAGATTGCCCGCCAGTCCAGGTCTGAAACTGCGCGGTTCACATTCAGATAGGCAATCCAATCACCCACATAGCGGCTGCGGCCATAGATGCCCTCCACCGCGCCAAGCACTGCGATCACCACCCACGCCAGGGCGGCAGTTCGCAGACGCAGCTTTTCCCAAACCAAATATAACGGTGATGAGGTGACTGACGGAGCAGTATTGAGCACTCTGTTCGATCCTCGCTTGATCAATGAGGCCTGATTTTATGTGGCTTGAATTGTGCGGCTTGACCTATGTCGCTTGTTCTATGCGACTTGATCCACATGATTCATCAGATCCACATTGATCCTCGGGGGAGGATCGATCTTTGATCCGCGAAAAACTCGTGCCTCGCCTGAAATCAAAGATCGCTATCAATATTCGTTCTTACGGCAAGATTAGCACGGTCAACACCGCATTTCCGCATTTCATTTCCGGGAGCCATCCATCCGCCACGCCACCGGCAGCCATGCCCGCAACTGACATCGCCAGCCGCCGCCCTGTATGATCTCTCTGTCCGAACCAGAGAGCGAGATAAGACTCGATCGTTAGAAGAGAATCTTTCTACCCGGATCATTCCGATGGCCATACTCAAGTCAGCCTTTCCTCCACAACCATCTCTCGCGGAGGCCCTCGATACCGTGCGCACCATCGAGGCTGCGTATATTTCAACTGAGCCGGATGACCAACCACAGCCAGAGATCGAGAGCGAGATCGCATGAGCCCAACTACTGACACCGCATTCCGCCTTGACGGCCTCCATGCACTCGTTACTGGCGGGGCCAGCGGCATCGGCGAAGCCACGTCGAAAGAGCTCGTCCGAGCCGGCGCCTTTG
>Ga0302326_10023415_pt1 | contig 12587 bp, 10 predicted proteins | sample Palsa_T0_3_FD_202264 | JGI IMG/M metagenome (GOLD analysis project Ga0302326, IMG submission 202264) | Peat permafrost microbial communities from Stordalen Mire near Abisko, Sweden - Palsa_T0_3 | ecosystem: Environmental > Terrestrial > Soil > Palsa > Peat permafrost | place: Sweden: Abisko... | reverse complement strand
CACATCGCCAATCGAGGTCTCGATCTGTTTCCCATCCCACTTTGACCAGTTGGGAGCATTGATGCGCTTCTGCTGTTCAAACTCCACATCGAGAGCCGATTGGGATCGAGTGCGCTCGTCGACTACGGCAGTTCCACGCCCCTTGTCCGCCATCTTGGGAAGTGCCGGCAGAGGTGGGTCGGAGTTGATCAGGAAGCTCCGCGAAGCACGGTACTCGATCAAGAAGTCGACCGGCCGAAGAGCACTGTTGGCTGCGCTGTTGAGGGTGCCGTCACTGATCAACTCCAACGTGACATGTTGGCCCGACTTGGTTGCGATCAGCAGGTTAGACTGTGCCGGCTCTTTGGTGATCGGTTTGACATAAACGTACTCCGGCTCACCCTCGTTGTGCTCGGCCTTGAAGGACCCCGGACTTCCCAAAATTACGGATGTGACTTCCTCCGGCATACGAATCGTCGACTCAAACTCGGGCCGTAGATGCAGCAGCGTCACCTCCTTTGGATCGATGGTGACGGTGGCGACGCGTGCGCCAACTGTGGGATCGGACGCGTAGAGCCGCAGCGGAAGTAGAACTGCGACAGGGATTAGCCAGCGAGATTTCATCGTATTGGTCTCCTCGGCGGGCTTTGGGCCGGATACTTACGCAACAGAAATTGCCGCCGAACCGCTTGAACGTATGCCACAACTTCAGGATTGCGGTAGTTGAGTCGCTTCTGTCCTACCCAACGGTCACCGGCATAGTAGGCCGCGGCGACCAGCCGCAGGTCACCGCGAAATTCCCACATCAATGTGGTCACATAGCGCGTGCCCGCCGCGATGTTCTGCTCCACATCGAACGGTTGATAGGCGCCGAAACGCCGGGCCGTAGCCGGCATGAGCTGCATCAATCCCATCGCACCTTTGTTCGAGACGGCGCGGGGATTCCATCGCGATTCAACGTCGATGAGCGCGGCGATCAACTCGGGCGGCACCCCATAGTACCCTGCATAATGCCTCACGTAGTGTTCTGCCATCGGCGGCCCGATTTGGGCGGACGCAATGCTGGCGAGCAGGAGAAGCAAGATGGTCAGCAACAATTTCATCGCTCTGGCCCTCTAGATAGCGCCATCCCTTCTGCAAAGCGAGCGCCGTCGTCCAGCAGACTCTTGAATCCTTCGCGAAGCAGCAGATGTCGGCGGTCCTTCTCGGTCTTTGCCAGGAAGGGCAACAAGACGTCGCGAAGGTCAGCCGTCACTTGATCTGTACCGAGCAGCTGGAGAGCGTTGGCGAAATCGATCATCTCTGACACAGATGGAGGTTTTTCGAGAGAGTAGTTGCGAAAGGCCAGAGCAATACCGGCCATCTCGCGATGGAAGGCGGCAGACGCGTTTGGTGTGCGACTGGCGATGATCTCCGCTTCACGCTTTGGTGTCGGGTGTTCTACGCGAATGTAGAGGCTGCGCCGGCGAATCGGGTCACCCAGGCGCCTCTCTTCGTTGCTGGTAATGACCACAAACGGAATGCTTGTTGCGTTGACCGTTCCAAACTCCGGAATCGAGAGTTGAAAAACGGACAGGGCCTCAAGCAACATTGCCTCGATCGCTTCTTCTACCTTGTCTATTTCGTCGATAAGAAGCACACAGGGACGTTCGGATTCGAGAGCGCGCATCAGCGGTCCGGGACGGAAGAAGTCACGGCCTTTGAGAGTTTTGACGATCTGCTGCCAGCTCAAGCCCTGTTCCTTCGAGAACTCCATGTAGAGCCTCTGGAGACTGTCATCGAATTCGCCGATGGCTTGCTTGTCGGTGACGCCCTTGTAACACTGCATTCGCTCGATGTGCGTGCCTGCGGCTTGGGCAACCGATACGGCTAGCTGCGCTTTACCCGATCCCGCGGGCCCTTCTAGAATCAGAGGCTTCTGGAGTTTGGCTGCCAGAAAAACCACCTGAGTCATTACGGGATCGATGAAATAGCCCGTGGCGGCCAGTCTTCCAGACAAATGGTCGAGCGAATCAAACATTGGGCCCCTCCCGAACGTCACGGGGGATCCGTAGTGCCAAATGCCTCCGCTCTTCAACCAAGTGCTGGAGATCCACATAGACATGCATCCACATCACGACGATTGACCATACCCAAATGAAAAGCAGGACGAGGATTGCGGCTGCAATCGACGGCACTCCCGACCAATCCTGCCAGATAATTCCGCCGTACCGGTGGAACACCAAGGCGTCAAGCGCCGTAAGCAAGGTGGCAATTCCAAATCGCTTCTCTCGTCCTCTCACCGGAGCCTCCTGAAACGGAAACAAGCATGTCTCTGATCCAAAACTCAGTCAAATTTCTGAACCTCAGGGGTCCAAGGCGAAATCGCATATGCCGAGGAAAGAGAATCTGCCAAGAGCCTGTCCTGCATGGTTCAAGCAGGCTTTTCAACAGAGCCCTTGCAGGCGTCTGTGAACTCGCAGGGCTATTCGTTCGGGAATCCGCATGGAGGTATACCCTCTCTTGAGTCTGGTTTGCGGATGAGCGATCTTTACCACTCCCGGCTCTTTCGTAAAGAGGCGTCTGATCGTGTTTTCACTGAAAAACCAAAGCCTGGAGAGCTCGGCGACTGTGTAATGTCGTTCAAGAGCTGGAACGCCCACGGTTGACTGGCGCTCGACGGCATCCGTAGCGCCGTATGTTGATTCCAGTTGAAGTTCCATTTGGCACCTCTCTTGATTCTTGGTAGCGCGGGGAGGTTCGAGAATGCTGGGCCGCAGCATGGGAGCGGCCTCGCGAACACCATGATGCGCGCGAGTTAGAGGTAGCGCAGGTGCAAGGGTCGGTCAAATTGGCCCAACTCGGGGATGGGCTAATGGGATTGGCGGATCATTGCGCGGGGAAACGTAGAATGAAAGTCGCAGGTGCGAAATGACGGATCGGAATGGCCGGCGCCTCAGGGAAACGAGAGGACCGCAACTTGTTCAGCGCACGAGCGAGGTCAAAGCATCTATGGCCACAATGCCCGGCGCCTTGTCAGGGTTTCTCAGTCATGAGCTAACTGACGACCTCAGACTTGTCTTTCGCAGAGCTAACGTGAGCCCCGATCTCATCTATGCATTCTCAAAGACGGGCAGAATCGTCACCGAAGAGAACCGGATTCATCTCTCAGCTACCCAGCACAGGGAGTGGAAACAAGCGCTGCGCGACTATCGGCAGCGTGCAGAAGCGGACAGCAAAGCTGTTGCTCTCTGTTACGATCTGCATCATAAATCTGGCCCTTCAGATTTATCCAACAAGAGGCGATTTGTGGCTTCCGAGCTGGGTGTTGCCGTTCTTAACGCGTTGGAAGAAGAGATCAGCTCTTTTGCAATGGAAGGCGTGTTTCTGAATGCATGGCTAACTTTGGTATTCAGCCGCATTCGTGTCCTCGCTGCGGCTGCTGAAGAGCTTCGCCAACAGTTTGGTGCCGATATGGCGGAAATCCGCGGTCTGCTGGACGAGATGTACGATGATCTGCCGAGCCCTTCCTGGAGTCCCGCCATCGAGAGGCGAATTGCCAGGATCGAAGCAGTACGGGCAGTGCCCGAGACGTGGCTCGGAAAGCCGCCTGCCTCCAGGGAAGAAGCTGAGTGGGAGATCACTCCCGCCTTCGAGCATATCGAGTCAGCTCTCTCGTTTTGCGAAGCAGCCAGCATTCCCCAGGATGTCATGGAGTCGATGTTCCTTCGGTTCTGGGTTCGCACCCGCGTTCTCAATGATCGGTTGCCCGAACTGTTTTTCCAGGTGCTCGATAAGAACTGGGAGTTGGTCCATGCGCGGATTCAGAGCCATATGGCACGGTATTCCGGTCCGCGCCTTCAGTAGCGCCCACCGCAGAAACTTTGGGCCGATTCGCCGAGCGGATGACCTGCCAGCCAGACTTTATGTGATTTGAGGCGGAGGCGTTCGGTGAATTGCTCTCCGGGCCCGGCTGCGGAGGTTGTCCAACCAGCCATGCATTGCGGACGCTTTCCTGAAGCTGGATCTGCCTCGCCTTTACGAAAGGGGCGTAGCTTTTTTCTGTGATCTTCACCGACGCGTGGCCGAGAAGGAGCGAGACCTGGTCGATGGGAACGCCGGCGAGCAGCATCTCCACCGCAAACGTATCCCGGAACATGTGGGGATGACAGCGCTTCGGAGAGTCGTCGGCAGTAGTGATGTTGGCCAGCTTGAAGAGCCGGCGATAGCTGCGCTGCCAGTTCGCTACTACGCTCTTCGCCAGCCCGTTGCCGCTCCAGAAAAAGTAGCGCGGATTGGGCTTCGGACCAGCGGGCACCTTCTCAAGGGCTTCGACTACATGGGGAGGTAGTGGCACATAGACCGGCGTTCCAGTCTTAGCCTGATAGAGCAGAAGACTATCGCCGTGAAGCCGATGTCGCTCAAGAGTGACCGCGTCGCGGATGCGGAGCCCGCTCCAGCGCATCAACAGGGTCATGGTGTGGAGGCGTGTCCGGTTGTCCTCTACCGAGACGCCGCCGCCGCGCTTGTCTCCGCACTTCCAGGTCGCATCCAAAATCCTTTGGAACTCTTCGCGAGGGAAGTAGTCGGTTGGGATCTGGACGACCTTAATCTTGCCCAGGCCCATGCAGGGATTCTGAGCGATGTACCCGCGGCGGACCGCAGCCCAGAAGAAGCCGATCAGGCGGCTTTGTTTCTTCTGCTTGGCCAGCTTGCCGTCCTTCCAGGTCTCGCGGAAGGAGAGCATGGCGTCGAGGTCGATCTGGTCCAGATATTCAAGTCCCTGAACTCTGGTCCAAGCAAGGAGTTGTTTTCGGAAGATAGTGTCGAGTTTTGAAAGCGTGGCTACTTCGAGTTCCCGGCTGCGGCCATCTGCCAGATAGGCCTCGACGGCTCTTTCGACCGTCACCCTGGTTTTCTCTGGCTTGGCTGCGGTGATCGCCTCTGGCACCGATGTGATCGGTTGAGCTAGCGGTCTGGGTATGCTCACAGGCGCCATCGCACGCTCCGGCTCCGAGCCGAATGGCGGCAGCCCCTTCTCCAGAGCCTCTTCCAGCTTGAGGCGGTACTCCTCGGCGTCATTCCACTGGCGCGTCCCTGCGCTCTTGCGGAAGTAATCGCGCTTGACCTGTCCGCCGATCCACTTCGGACAGTTGCAGCGCCGGTACGTCCGGTCGCCGTTGTATTTGCATTCGCTAGAGTGACGGGTGAAAACGGAAAGCAACAATGGGGCCTCCCACTTCGGCTCCGATTGTGCTGGGATCGCGGAAGTGGGTCAAAACCAAAAGCGGCTACGTACAAATCACGTACAAAAATCCGCCCGAATTTTGCCCATCTTTGCTAAGTTGTTCGTAGGGAAGGACTTGGAAGTGGTGGAGGCGGCGGGAGTCGAACCCGCGTCCGAAATCGTGGTCAGCCGAGAGACTCCATGCTTAGTCTATTCAGAAGTTTCGCTTCAGACGCTCAGAACAGACAAGAAACGCCTGGAACTAGTCCGATGATCTTGTCATTCCCACACGGACCGAGCGGGAACAACCAGCCTGCTGTGCGACGCCCGCTCTCAGCCCACAGGCAAAGATGAGGAGGACGGCTGCCTATTTAATTAAGCAGCAAGTGCCAGATTGTTGTTGGCAATTGTGTTTTTGCAAGCGATTACGGGTGCTCACACCCCGGCATGCCTCTCTGCCGCATCCGATCCCGTCGAAACCGTGACGCCCCCACATGTGTGGACATCAGCCGGGCCTAAGGCTCGTGCTGCGTCTCCTATTGTACGCTGATTCGCATCGGAATTCCCGACGCTGGTTTTACTATCAGCGCGATCGCATGAGCGAAAAACGTGGTCTCAACTGCTGAAAAGCGAGCAAGAAGAGCGGAAAACCCGGGTGGGCAGTGCTTTCCTTGGCTCATCTATCACATAATAAATGACTTAAGGTCTGTTTTTGGTGTCGTTATGGGACGATTAGCCGGTGATTTGCGCCGCTTTTTGTTGCGAACTGATACCAAACCTGCGGTGTGATAGAGGGTAGCTTTAGATAACTGGGAGTGCTGCCCTGGTATCGAACTCCCAGTTCCACCTTAATTATGCGCTAAACAGAGTTAATTACACGCAAACGGCGGACGAGACGCTGGGAACCTTGTTTCACATTCTGACACATTCATGCGATTGCCCCTGCCTCTACTGTGCTTCCAGCGCGATGCTTTCGTACTCATGGCGCCCGATCGCCGCGCGAATCTGAGCCGGCGTCTTGCCCAGCTTGGTTTGCTGATAGGCGAACAGGCCTTCCTTGGCGCAGGTCGAGCATTCTGTCCCATGCAGGCCTTCAAAGCAACTGCGCAGGCTGGTATGGCCCAGTCCGCGATCGCAGCGGCAGTTGCAGGGCAGTTGATAGAGCACGCTGGAGACCTTCGCCGCCTGCTGGTACACACGCACCTGCCAGGGGTAGCGGAAGTTTTCTCCGGTCAGCTTGGCTCCGCTCAGAATCGGGGGAAGGGAGCTGACCTTTAGGGGGGCCGACGGGTGATAGGCAGGGATGTCGTCGGCGGGATTCGTCCACTGGGCGTAGCTCATTGCGGTTGCGGTTGCCAAGACGAGAGCCGCAGCCCAGCGGCGGGAAATTCCAATCTGCATGTTCAATCCTCGTAGCCCTATTTTACGCATATTCAGGGGCACAAAAAAAAGGCGCCACGAACGGTTTCTGTTCGTGGCGGGAGGCCAGTGACGCAACTTACTTGCTATTGAGGATGGGAGACTCACTACCATCGCCAACAGCAATATATACACCTTACTATAGATTTCGAGGAATGCAAATACCAAAATCAACATATTTTGAAAGGGTATGAGAAAAAAAAGACAGGGTCTCATCTGGTGGGGCGGGTAAAATGGTCTTCAGAAACAGTTGCTTCTATCCTCCAACCGGGCGAATTATCCAATGACAAACGAAACAAAAGAAGATAGTTACGAGAAGAACGACCGCGGGATTTCGAGCCTTTTGAAGGTGGGTTTGATCTCCGCAGCGTCGGCTGTTGCAGGCGGATTGGCTGCCGCATGGTGGTACAGAAAAACTCTAAATAAACTCCAGAATCCCATATCTTCGGCTGTTATCCCAAAATTGGGAGATTCTGCCGAAGACTCGGAAGACGTTTAGAATCGGTGATCGGACTGATACGCGGAGTAATACATCACGCATCAGGATTTAAATCGCCTTACAGGACTTTCCCAATTTCCGCGGCCAGCGAAAAATCCTTCTCGGTAATCCCGCCAGCGTCATGGCTGGACAGGGCCAACTGGACCTTGTTGTAACGAATATCAATGTCAGGGTGATGCCCCGCGCGTTCGGCAATGGCAGCCACGGAATTCACAAAGCTCATCGCCTCGCGAAAATCAGTGAAGGAAAAGCTGCGAGCGAGGGCGCCATTCTCCAGATGCCAATCCGGAAGTCCGGTGAGTCCGTGGTCGATCGCTTCCGATGTGAGTGCGGACATGTGTAGCTCCAATTCTGGGGATGTATGTGTCTTTTTCTGGAATTTACCGGAATGGCGTGGCAACGGGGGTGGGCTCAAGGGCTGCGGCCTGAGCAGCGGCGTGGCCGGTGATCTCAGTGCGCAGTTCAATCCAAAGCTCATTGGGAATCTTGAGAAAAACCTCCACCACGGCCGGATCGAATTGCGTACCTGAGCAGCGGAGAATCTCCAGCCGAGCCACGTCGAAGCTTTTGGCTCCCCGATAAGGACGGTCGCTGGTAATGGCGTCCAGCGTATCCGCAATGGCAAAGATGCGGGCTCCCAGTACGATGGCTTTGCCACGCAGGCCTCGCGGATAGCCGCTGCCATCGTAGTGCTCCTGATGCGAATAAACGATCTCGGCCGCTTCGTTCAGGAAGGGAATTTTGCGCAGGATGTTGTAGCCCCGCTCGCAGTGCTCTCGCATGAGTGTCTGCTCGGCCAGGGTGAGCTTACCCGGTTTGCGCAGAATCGCGTCTGGAATCGCCATTTTGCCAATGTCATGGAGAAATGCGCCACGGGCGATCACTTTGATCCCATCCGAACCGACTCCCATGGCCCGCGCCAGCGCGATGGTGTACGCCGTCACTCGCTTGGAGTGCCCTTCGGTCTCGGAGTCCTTCAGGTCCAGCGCGTCGCCCAGCGCTTCGAGGGTTATATCGTACGAGCGCTCCAGGTCTACGATGGCCTGGTGCAGCAGTTCGGTGCGCGCCTGAACAATTTGTTCCAGATTCTGCTGGTAGCTCTCGTTTTCCTTGAGCGTCCTGCGATGCTCAAGAGCCCGGCGCACGGTGGTCAGCAACTGGTCGCGTTCAAACGGCTTGAGCAGGTAATCGTAGGCACCTTTGCGCATGGCGCTGATGGCCACGCTCACGTCCTGGATTGCCGTAATCATTACCACGGGAGTCTGTGGCTGGTCGATGTGCAATCGCTCCAGCAGGCCAATCCCGTTGCCGTCCCGCATCACCATGTCCGTGAGGACGAGGTCAAAATGCTGACGTTCCATCAGATCGAAGGCTTCTGCATTGCTGGCGGCCTGGACAGTATGGTAGTTCTGACGGTCCAGGGTGGCTCCCATCATCGAGCGAACATGGGGCTCGTCGTCAACTATCAGAATTCGTGCAGAAGACCCCATCCACTCCTCCCGGCTGCGCTTCAGACCCACTGCTAAGTATTATCATTCACCTATACAGTACTCCGATTGCATTTCAAAGGATGTTCATTACCTTGGGCATTATCGTTGGAGAGACCTCGTAGATCAAGACTCCCTTGGTTTGAATACCTTTCGCTCAGCTCTCCTTCTTTAGACGAGAACGCTTGGCTGCCGCCCAACCCTCTTTGGTGACCTGGCGGGCTCTGCCGACAGACAGAGCGTCGGCGGGCACCTCCCGCGTGATGCAGGAGCCAGCGCCGATATATGCCCCATCGCCAATCGTGACGGGAGCGACCAGCGTCGAATCGCTGCCTACAAATGCTCCTTCGCCAATAAAGGTCATGTGCTTGTGAACCCCATCGTAGTTGCAGGTAATCACTCCGGCTCCGATATTCGAGCCCGCGCCTACCTCAGCGTCGCCGAGATAGCTCAGATGGTTGGCCTTGGCTCCTTTGCCCAAGCGCGCTTTCTTGGTTTCGACAAAGTTGCCCACATGCGCCTCTTCGCCGATATCGCTCCCTGGCCGCAAATGGGCAAAAGGGCCGATCTTGGCATCGCTGGCGATCACGGAATCCGTGATCACGCAGCTCTGTCGTATAAGTACTCTATCGGCCAATATTGAGTTCTCGATCACCGTACTCGAACGAATTAAACAATCGGACCCTATGCGCGTTGCACCCAGCAGTTGCACATACGGCTCGATCACGGTGTCCGGGCCCACCTCGACATCGGCATCGATCACGCATGTCTCAGGGCGAAAGATCGTCACTCCCTGCGCCATCAGCCGATTCGCGGTTTTCGCGCGCAACAATGCGTCCAGTGCTACCAGCTCGGCAATCGTGTTCGCGCCCAGCACTTCGGGGGCATCGGCTGCTTCCACAGCCACCACAGGCTCGGCCGCTGCGACCAGTATCTGCGCCAGATCGGTGAGATAGTACTCGCCAGCGCTGTTGCCTGCCGTCAATTGATTCAGATGCTGGAGCAGCGTTGCCGTCCGAAAGGCATAAATTCCCGTGTTGATCTCGCGAATCGCTTCCTGCTCAGGGCTCAGCGACTTCTGCTCCACAATTGCTTCGACCTGCGCCGATCCCGTGCTCTTTCGAATGATTCGTCCGTAGCCGAAGGCGTTCTCAGGCGCAGCCGTCAAAATCGTCATCGCTGCGCTTTTGCTCTGGTGAAAGGCCCAAAGCGACGCGATCGTTTCAGGACGAATCAGCGGCACATCGCCGGAAAGCACCAGAACATGTTCATAGCCGGCGATTGCCTGCTGCGCGCACTGGATCGCGTGTCCGGTGCCGAGTTGCTCAGCCTGCAACACAAAATGCGCTCCTGTGCCGGCCAACGCAGCTTCTACGCGCCCGGCTTCGTGCCCTACTACGACAAAAATATCTTTGGGATCGACAATCCTGCTGGCCGCAGCAATCACATGCGCCAGCAGCGGCTTGCCGCCGATCTCGTGCAGCACCTTGGGTCGTCGCGACTTCAGCCGCGTCCCTTTGCCAGCCGCCATAATCACAATCGCCAGACTCACTGCTTCCACCTCATCTTGCTCTGCATACACACTCCCGGCGTGGGCGGACGACTCCGTTCCACCACATCGCCTCATACGAAACTATGCGGGACGCTTTCCGGAGTCAATCGCAGCCCTTCATGATGTATTCATCGAACTTCGGCGGGTCGGTTCGAATTCGCTAACTGCAACCAGTGGATGCCTTGACCCCATACGGCGAATCCTCGTATGCTCGGGAGCGTTCGGCAACGGCTCCTCATTGGCGAGTCCGACCGGGAAGTGGAGACACATGATCCCAGCGACCACCGCGGAAATCGGCGAGCAAGCGATCAAGACCGGGCAAGCGATCGAGACCGGGCAAGCGAACAAGACCGAGCAGGCAATCAAGCCGGTGGCGAACGCGCAGCCCATGCTCGTCCGCAGCGCCGCTGTTCTTGGCGCTGGCACCATGGGTTCCCGCATCGCCGCGCATCTGGCGAACTGCGGCATCCCCGTCCTCCTGCTGGACATCGTGCCTGCTGGAGAAGAAAAATCCAGAAACAAACTGGCTTCGTCAGCCATTGAGGCCCTGCTGAAGGCCAAGCCGGCTGCATTCTACGAGCTGGGCATGGCCCGGTTGGTCACTCCTGGCAATTTTGAAGATGATCTGCCCAAGCTCGCCAACTGCGATTGGGTGATCGAAGCCGTGACCGAAAATCTCGAAGTGAAGCAGGCGCTCTTGACTCGCGTTCTGCCGCATATCGGGCCGCGCGCTATCCTCACCAGCAATACATCGGGATTGCCGCTCGCGCAAATTGCTGCCAGTCTCGGAGGCGCTTTGACTGCAAGCGCGGGGAAGCGGTGGTTCGGCACTCACTTCTTCAATCCTCCGCGCTACATGCGTCTGTTGGAGGTGATTCCAACAGCAGACACCGACCCGGCTGTCGTCGCCTCCTTTGCTGCCTTTGCTGACCGTATCCTTGGCAAGCAAGTGGTGCTCGCTCACGACACGCCTAACTTTATCGCCAACCGCATCGGCGTGGCCAACATGTTTACGGCGCTGACGCTGATGCAGGAACAGGGCTTAACGGTCGAGGAAGTGGACGCACTTACCGGCACGGCTATCGGTTGGCCGCGAACTGGCACCTTTCGTTTGGCCGATATGGTGGGCATCGACATCCTGGCCCATGTTGCGGGGAACTTCAAAGAAGGCTCGGCCGATGGCGCTGCGGTCGAACTGATTCGGGGCATGGTTGAGCGCAAGTGGCTCGGCGACAAGACCGGGCAGGGTTTCTACAAGAAAACGCGCGACGCCAAGGGAGAAGAACAGCGGCTCGCCCTCGATCTCAACACCCTTGAATACCGGCCGCTCGCCAAAGCCAAGATCCCTGCGCTGGATATGGCCAAGAACGCCAGCAGCCTTCCTGAACGGCTTCGCCTTTTGCTTTCAAACGATCCTAAACGGGATAAAGCCGCCGCTTTTCTATGGCCGCTTCTGGCTCGCATTTGGAACTACTCCGCCGACCGTATCGGCGAAGTTGCGGACGATGCGGCATCAATAGACCGCGCGATCTGCGCTGGCTTCAATTGGGAGCTGGGCCCGTTTGCGATGTGGGATGCGGTCGGCGTAGCTGGCAGCGTCGCACGGTTTCGCGAACTTGGCCTGCCGGTGAGCTCTCGCGTTGAAGCGCTGCTCGCGGGCGGCTTCGAAAGCTGGTACGGGACTGATGATTCCGGCGAGGCCGGCGGCTTGACCTGTTTTTCACCAATTTCGGGCCAGATGGAGCCTGTTGCCGCTGTTGCCGGCCATGCTCGGATTGCTGATTTCCGCGTGGCAAGAGGAGAGAATCGCGGAGTAATCCGCAAGAATCCCGGCGCATCTCTCATCGATCTGGGGCAGGGGATTGGCTGCATCGAGCTGCATTCGGTTAAGTCTGCGATTGGCGGCGATGTCGTCTCTCTGGTCAGTGCCGCGCTTGCGCCCGCGGGGGATTTTGTGCGCGATTTTCGAGCCTTCGTGCTATCGAGCGATCAGGAGAACTTCTCGGTCGGCGCGAACTTGATGCAACTTCTGCTCTCCATGCAGGAGGGCGAGTGGGATGAGGTCAATCAGGCCATTCGCGGCTTTCAGCAAATGACTGGCGCGATCAAGTTCTGCCCGCGTCCGGTCGTCGTTGCGCCTTATGGGCTCTGCCTTGGCGGGGGAGCTGAGATCAGCCTCCACGCTGCCGTTCGGCAACCTCATGCCGAGCTGTACATGGGTTTGGTTGAGGCTGGTGTCGGGCTTATCCCCGGAGGTGGTGGGACAAAGGAAATGGCTCTGCGCTCCCATGATCTTGCGATGGCAATCGCACCGCCTGAGCCACGGGATCCAACTTCCAAATTCGCGCAGTCCGGCGAATACGCTACGGCACTCAAGCGCGCGCTGGAAACCATCGCTATGGCTAAGGTTTCAACCTCGGCGGCGGAAGCCCGCAGCTTGGGACT
>Ga0302326_10023414_pt1 | contig 12588 bp, 12 predicted proteins | sample Palsa_T0_3_FD_202264 | JGI IMG/M metagenome (GOLD analysis project Ga0302326, IMG submission 202264) | Peat permafrost microbial communities from Stordalen Mire near Abisko, Sweden - Palsa_T0_3 | ecosystem: Environmental > Terrestrial > Soil > Palsa > Peat permafrost | place: Sweden: Abisko... | reverse complement strand
AGCGCGCGGAACGGGAGATTCGCGCCAGGCTGAAGCCTTTACTTTAGCCGGCGAACGCGTGGTGCTCGGCGATTACAGGCCTGGATAGGGGGTATAGACACGGAGCGAACACGAAATCCGCCAGTGTTCGCTCCGTGTCTATACCCCCTTTTCCGGGTGCTTTAAGCGACGAGCAAAACGCCGGTGCGCTGCGAAGTAAGAGCGGGGTGCTTCGAGCGACGAACAAACGCCGGCGCGCTGCGGAGTAAGGGCGGCGCTAAGTAGGAGCGGCGGTTCTGGATCGCTCGAGCGTGATGAAGCTGTAAGAATGGGCGTTTTTGTCGTCTGACTCATGGCGTATGCGGGATGCTTCGTGCCATTCGGCGCCGCGCCAGCCGGTGAAAAACGTGTCACCGTCCTCGATTTGTGCGTGGACCAAGGTCAGATGAATGCGGCTGGCGAGCGGCAGGCATTGGCGATAGATCTCAGCGCCGCCAATCACCATCAAGGGCGCCTGCGCGCCGGCGGCAATTCGCGCGTCGTCTAGAGTTTTGACCACCACGCAACCGTCCGGCGCAAAATCCTCCGAACGGCTCAGCACGATATTCGTTCGGCCGGGCAACGCCTTGCCGATGGACTCGTAGGTCTTGCGGCCCATCAACACGGGTTTGCCGAGGGTCAGCGATTTGAAATGCCGTAAATCCGCGGGCAGGTGCCATGGAAGTTGATTGCCGCGGCCGATCACGTCGTTGTCCGCCACGGCAACCACCAATTCGAGATTGGCTGCCGCCGCGGTCAAGCGACCCGGCACTTGCTCAGGATCCATTGCGTCAGCTCCTGCAAATCCTCGCGCTCGCCGTCCTCGGGTCTCTGCAGCAACACGTAATTCTCATTGGTGGCCAATTCCGCGTCGAATAATTTTACCAGGCCGCCGGCAGCGAAGCGGTCGGCGCTGAGGCGTGCCGGAACCAAGGCGACGCCGACGCCTTGCTCCGCGGCGAGCACCACCGCCGACATGGTGTCGAGACGCACCAGGCGATTCGGCTTGATGGGCTCGATACCCAAGCCTGCCGCCCAACGTTCCCATGCCTCACGCCGCTCCTCATGAAGAAGCAATGTCTTGCCGTTCAAATCGTCGTACGAGCTGATTGGATTTTCCAGCAGGAACGCCGGCGAGCAGGCGGCGATGAAGCTCTGTGGGAACAAAGGATGAACCGTCAGACCCTCCCAGGGACCGGACCCCACGACGATGGACAGGTCGGCCTCCGGTGGGTGGGTTTTCGGCGCGGAAAAAGTCGTCTCGATGCGAATATCGGTTTCTTCGCGGGCCTGGGAAAAGGAGGCTAAACGCGGCAGCAGCATCTCATTGGCGAAAAACGACGGGACATTCAGCCGGATGATGGTGCGTCCGTAGCGCTCTTGCAGCTGTTCGGTAATCGATTCGAGCTTCGAGAAAATATCGTTGATGTGCTCGAGGTAATGGGTGCCGGCATCGGTCAGCGTGAGTGTGCGCACGCCCCGTTCGAACAAGGCGAGACCGAGTTGCTCCTCGAGCGCCTTGATTTGGTGGCTCACGGCGGACGGAGTGACGAACAATTCCTCGGCGGCGGCCTTGAAGCTTTGCAGCTTGGCCGCGACCTGGAAGGTCTTCAGAAACTTGAGCGACGGCAAGCGCATAGGGTCAACCAATTCTTGTATCGGGGCGTGATTACCGTTGGGCCCCTTACGGCATTTTCTCGCTATTCTACACCATGTAGTTCCAGCAATATCCGTGCCAGACGCGAAAACCCCCGAATTTACCGTCCACGCCCCGGCGTGAGCATCCTCTGCCATATCTGCGGGCGCCGGACGGCCTGCACCGCACGATACTAACGCAGGGACTGTGCCAATTGAATGACGGAGCTTGCCAGGGCCCGGGAGGATATCTCCTGTCGGCGCGACACCGCATTACGCACGTTGCTCGACGCTCCACAACTCGCTCGCCTTCTGCGGATCCCGAAGCAGGGTTCCCACGCCGCTGATGGCCACATAGATATTCTTCGCTGGATCCGCGTATCCGAGACTCACCCGGACGTCGCGATGAAGCTCATCGACTTTCCAGGCTCCGTATCCTTCAAGTGTTTCGCCATGAGGGGTCGCGTTTCTTCAGGAATGCGTCCATTCCTTCGACGGCATCCCCAAGCAGCACATTTCGCACCATGGTTTGGCCGGCGACCTCGTAGGCGCCCGACATTCCGTATTCCAGCTGCTCGTAGAAAGAACGTTTGCCGATCGCAATGGCGGCGCCGCTGCGCTTCAGTATGCGCTCAGCGAATCGACCCACTTCCGCGTCGAGGCAGTCGTCCGCAACCATTCGGTTGATCAAGCCCCAGTCGAGCGCCTGCGCGGCGCCAATCTCGTCGCCGGTCAATAACATTTCCATCGAGCGCTTGCGGCCGATATTGCGTGCAACACCCACCGCGGGCGTCGAGCAAAATACGCCGATGTTGACCCCGGGCATCGCGAATTTTGCCGATTCCCCGGCGATCGCGATGTCACACATCGAGACGAGCTGACATCCGGCAGCCGTGGCGATCCCATGAACCCGTGCAATGACTGGCTGGGGCAGTTGAGTAAGCTTGATCATCATCCTGTTGCAGGACGCGAACAGTTGCCGCTGCCATTCGCCGTCACCCGCATGTTGCCGCATTTCGCGCAAGTCGTGGCCGGCACAAAAGCCACGGCCTTCGCCACGCAGGACGACCACCCGGACGGTCGCATCCGTCGCTACGGCGTCGAGTTCGCCCTCCAGGGCGGCAATCATCGATAGCGATAAGGGGTTGAACCGATCGCCGCGATTGAGAGCGAGCGTCAGAAGCGCGCCGGTCTGGGATCGCGTGACCAGCGCTTCGTCCGATGAGGAAGAGGTTTCCAATGCTACCAGCCTCCCACTCCCGGCCCGTAAATCGGACCCAACGGGCCCCACGACCCCCACGCAGCCCAATTCCAGGAAGCATCGTAGTAGTCCTGCACCGCCATTTGTTGCTCGTGGGCCAAATCGAGCTGCTGGTTCGATATATATCGATTGAACGCCTGCTGCGGCCCGACATAGAGACAGCCGCAATCGGGATCGGCGTAGATATAGTGGGTAACGCCGTCGTGCACGCGCGCCACGAAGCGGTTGGGAGGCAGGCGGTGCAGCATGGCCTGTCGTTCGGCCGTGTTGGCGATTTGCACCGTAAATCCGGCAGCCGCAAGGGCGTTCTCTTGCTGAGCCACGCCCCCTTGCGTCTGGCAGGCGCCAAGCCCACCGCATACGAGCATCACTGCAGCCAGCAGTAACCCAAACCTGGATCTTGCCCGCTCGGGCAGCCCGATGAGTCCATTCGTTTTCATGTCTACCCTCGATTGTGCGATCGCATCCCCGATTGTGCGATCGCATCCCAGTGTAGGGCAACCATACATGTCTTGCCCCGGTAGCGCATGCGTCGGCGCGTACCCAGAGTGGGAAAGCGGGGTGGCGAGTGTGCGCCGCAATACGCTGCACCTCTGCACGGGGATGTTGACCGGTTCACAATGTCAGGGGGGATAAGAGGCTGGACGCCAACGTAAAGACAGCAGTTGGCGTCCAGCCTCTTATCCCCCCTGACCGTGCGCACTGGCCGAGGTACATCACCGCGCAGGAGGTACATCACCGCAGGGGAAGCAGATTCGGTGCCATTGGCGGGGTGGTGTGGAGCGGTGAGAGTACTCGCCCGAGGGGCTGAGCCGTTGGCCGGCAACTGCTGCCTCGTTGCCGGGCAACGGGCTCAGCCCCTCGGGCGAATACCGTCAACCTCTCAACATCACCGTGCCGAGGTATACGGCGCATACCCACTTTCGTACAAATAGCGCTCTAATACACAGGGAGACTCGAACTGGGTTGTATCGGCATGGCCATGTCCGGCAATCGAAACTTCGTCGCAAGCATTGCCGCCCGGTACGGTCCGCGGTTGCGCCGATTTCTGTCGGTGCGTCTGCGCAATGCCGATGATGTTCCGGATTTGGCGCAGGAGGTTTTCTTGCGTCTCCTGCGCGTCGAAGGTTACGAGAGCATCCGCAGCCCCGAAGCCTACCTTTTTACCATTGCCAGCCATGTGATTCATCAGCATGCCGTGCGGCGCTCGAGCGAGCCCACGTCGGTTGACATAGCCGAAGTGTTCTCGGAACTCAGAACCCCGGTGAGCGATGACCCGCCCGATCAGGCCGCTCATGCCCAGCAGCTCGACGAACTCGAGCGCATCCTCGCGTACCTGCCGGCGCGGGTCGCGACCGCGCTGGTTCTGCACCGGATCGCCGGTTATTCAGTGCAGGAGGTCGCAGATGAGCTGGGCGTAGCGCGGGAAACCGCCAAGAAATATCTGGCGCGCGCCGTCGAACACTGCCGAAATCTGCGGGCATCCGAGGGCAGCAAAGTCCCATGAGAATCAGACCTTCGAGCGGCACGACTCATGCGGCCATCGTTGCCGAGGCCTCGCAGTGGTTCATCGAGTTCCGGGCCGGCGATGTGCACGGTGAGGCGCGCCTGCGCTTCATCGAATGGCTGCGGCGATCCCCCGAACACATCCAGGCGTATCTCGAGGTATCGGGTGTGTGGTCGGAGCTGCCCGATTCCGACCCCGAGGGCAGATTCGACATCGCTTCCCTGATCGAACGCGCCCGAAACGAACCCGATGTCATTCCGCTATCCCCTAGGAATCCTCGGTTGCCCCCTGTCCCGCCGGTGGCGCAACCCCGTGCATTGCGCAAGCTCCCGCAACGCGCCGTGCTGGCCGCGGCCGCTCTCGGGCTGCTTGCATCCATCAGCGTTCTATTCCTTTGGATCGGCCGCGATGCGGGCCGCTCTTATTCCACGGGAATCGGGGAGCAGAGAACCATTCAGCTAGTGGACGGATCGACCGTCGAGCTCAACGCGCGATCGACAGTCAAGGTTCGTCTCACCGAGCGTAGGCGCGATGTGACGCTGATCGAGGGTCAGGCGCTGTTCCGTGTTGCGAAAGACAAGCACCGACCCTTCGTGGTACGGGCGGGCGACGCCCAGGTGCGCGCGGTCGGAACGGAATTCGATGTTTATAAGAAGCAGATTGCGACCGTCGTGACCGTCGTCGAAGGCCGCGTCGAAACATACGAGGCATCGGGAAGTGCGGGTACAGCGGCCATCGTTCTATCCGCCGGCGAGCAGCTCACCGTTCTGCCGAACACCGTCACGAAACCTACGCACATCGACACCGTGGCAGCCACGGCTTGGGTGCAGCAGCGTCTCATATTCGAGGAAACGCCACTGAGGGACGTTGCCGAAGAATTCAACCGGTATAACCGCCGGCCGCTGGCCATCGATGGCCGTGAACTACAGAACCTCAAGATCAGCGGCATCTATTCCTCGACCGATCCGACGTCGCTCATCAACTTCCTGCGCAGCCAGACTTCGATCCGCGTCATTGAAACGGAGGACCAAGTGCGCATCGTCCGCCGCGACGCGCACTGAGCATACCCACTTTTTATGTGATTACGCTCTACTGTCATGGGGACCGGCGGCCCTGTCGGCCGGCCGGCGAAAAAAGCTTCTCGAGGGGCGTGGGAGCGCTTTTGCATCTCGCGGTTCTCGCGGTTGCTGTTTGTGTTTCCATCGCCGGCGTTGCTATCGCCGACACTACAAGTGCCTCTATGCGCAAACCCACCCACATTGCTGCGCAAGATCTCGGGCCCGCGCTCAAGCAGCTCGCACAAAGCCGTGGACTGCAGGTCCTCTACCTGTCCAATACGGTTCGCGACGTACGCACGCGCGGTGCAAACGGAGATCTCACCGCCAACGAGGCGTTCGACCAGCTGCTCGACGGCACGAGTTTGACCTACCGCTATCTCGACGAGAACACAGTGACTGTCGTCCCATTGAGCGATCCCTCCGTCTCAGGAGGAAACGGGGCGTTGCCGCCGGCGGCGGCGGGCAACCCAATCGCCGCGGATTCGCCCGCGCGGCTGGCCAGGACTGCTACTTCAGATAGAGTTTTGCTTGCGCAGGCAGCACCGGCATCCGCGCAGCAGGCGCCCCCCGCGCCGGCGGACTCTCAACCTCTGCAAGAAATCATCGTGACCGGCTCGCGCATCGCGGCGCCGAATGAGGTGAGCACCAGCCCCATACAGGTCATCTCGGCCCAGTCCATTCAGGTGTCCGGCAAGACCGATATCACCGACATCATCAGCCAGCTGCCGCAGATCTACACCAATGATCTGGGCCAGGATCTCGGCAACGGCACCTCCGGCCTGGCCACTGCCGGCGGGGTCGCCACCGCGGATCTGCGCGGACTCGGACCCGGCCGCACCTTGGTGCTCGTCGACGGCCGCCGGCTCGGAGTGGGATCTCCGAACACGGCCATCACGCAACCGGCCCCCGACCTCGACCAAATTCCCGCAGGCCTCGTGGATCGTGTCGAAGTCGTCACCGGCGGCGCCTCCGCAGCCTATGGCTCGGACGCCATTGCCGGCGTCGTCAATTTCATCATGAAGCGGGACTTCGAGGGCTTCCAGGTGGACGGCAACGTGGGCGAGAATTTACACGACAACAATGACACGTTCATGCAGGGCCTCGTGCGGCAATTCGGCTATACGCCGCCCACGGGCCTGACTCAGGACGGGCGTAACCGCACCTTCGACATGCTGATGGGCACGAACTTCGCGGACGGTAATGGCAATATCACGGCCTACCTGAGCTATCGGCACGCCGATCCGGTCCAGAGCAGCCAGCGCGACTACGGCGCCTGCCAATTGAACCCGATCCAAGACGCCGCCCACAATGTCATCGGCGCTGCATGCGGCGGCTCTACCAACTCGAATTATTTCCAGCCGGTCACGGGCCCCGACGCGGGTACTGCCTACAGCGTGCATGGGCACAGCTTCGTCCCCTGGGAAACGGTTGCGACGACGCCTCCGGCGATCTACAACGGCCAGAGCGACATCTCCCTGACGCGCGAAGACGACCGCTACAACGCCGCCATCATGGCTCAAGAAGAGATCAGCAGCTACTTTCAACCGTATGTCGAGTTTTTCTTCATGGACGACAAGACGCACCAGCAAGTGTCGCCGGCCGCCCTGTTCCAGAACGCCAATCCGCTCGATCCCACCGGCGCGGGCGACTACTACGTCAGTTGCAGCAATCCGCTGTTGAGCACGCAGCAGCAGGCGATCCTTTGCACGCCGTCACAGATCGCCGCGGACAAGGCGAACCCTGGATCGGCGACCGCGCAGGTGAACATCGGCCGCCGCAACATCGAGGGCGGTGCGCGCTATACGGATTTCGAGCACACCAACTATCGCACCGTGTTCGGCGCCAAGGGCGATTTCGCGGATGCATGGAGCTACGATGCCTATGGGCAGTACTTCTACACGGCATTTTTCGATTCCAACCAAAAGTACCTGAACTTCCAGAGCATCACCAATGCTCTGCTGGTGACGGGTACCGCCGCCAACCCGGTGTGCATAGGCGCTCCTCGGGGATGTGTCCCGTACAATATCTTCTCGGACGGCGGTGTCACGCAGCAGCAGCTCAATTACCTCTATGAGCTGGGCACGGCACAGGGAGCCTCCACCTTGCGCACCCTGCATGCCGATATCACCGGCAAGCTGGCGGAGTATGGTGTCAAATCGCCGCTCGCAACCGAGGGCGTGGGCGTGAATATCGGGTTCGAGCACCGCAACGATCACGAATTCTTGCAACCGGACGCCGCCGAGGAAAGCGGCTTGCTATCCGGATTCGGCAGCGCCGTCGCGCCGATCGACAACAGTATTTCGGTGGCGGAGGAATTCGTGGAACTGCGGGCGCCGCTGCTGCAGGATCAGCAGGACGCCAAGGAGCTTCTGTTCGATACCGGCTACCGCCGTTCGGATTATTCGACGATCGGCGTGACCAACACGTACAAGTTCGAGGTGCAATATGCGCCGATCGCGGACTATAGGATCCGCGCATCTTATGACCGTGCCATTCGTGCGCCGAGCGTCGCCGAGTCGTTCACTCCACCCATTGTCGGACTCACCACGGTCGTTCCCGATCCCTGCGCACCGCGCATCACCTACACCCTCCTACAGTGCGAGCGCACGGGAGTGACGGCCGCTCAGTACTACAGCGGCTCGATCCCCCAGGGGACGGCCGCGCAGTTGTCGGAGGAAACGAGCGGCAACCCGAATCTCAAGCCCGAACGGGCGGACACCTATACCGTCGGCGTGAATTTCGCACCCAGCCAGATTCCGCATCTTACGGGCAGCATCGATTACTACCATATCCAGATCAAGGACGAGATCGGCGTCATCCCCTACTTGCTGGTGCTGTCGAATTGCGCCGACACCGGCAACCCGATGTACTGCAGCCAGATAGTACGCCAGCCGAACACCGGAAGCCTGAACGGCAACAGCGTCGCGGGCGGCGGCTATGTCATCCAGGAGAATTACAATCTGGGCACCGCGTTGAACAGCGGTATTGACGTGCAGCTGAACTATAAGCTCGGCCTGTCTGCGGGCTTCGGCGACTTGGTGTTCGGACTCGACGGAACCTACTTGCTGCACAACGAAACGACACCGCTGCCGGGAGGGCCTACCTACGATTGCGCGGGATTGTTCGGCTTCACCTGCCAAACGGTCAATCCACGCTGGCACCACTTTTTCAGAACGACCTGGGAAACTCCATGGGATGTGTCGGCGTCGCTCACGTGGCGTTACATCGGCGCAGTCTCGCAGGACAACGACAGCTCCGATCCGACACTGCATTTCTCCACATTCGGCGGGTACGACTATTTCAACGCCAGAATCCCGGCGTACAGCTATCTGGACCTCGAGGCCACGTGGAACGTCAACAAGATCGTGCAGGTCCGCGCCGGAGCCAACAATGTGCTCGACAAGGATCCGCCCCTCGTCAATACCGATATCGTTGCCGGCGGTGCTGCAAACACCTACAGCACGTACGACCTCTTCGGTCGCCAGCTGTTCCTGGCGTTCACGGCGAAATTTTAGAGGGCCAAATGGCGGCACAAGAGAAATTCGCCCTGCAAGCTCCGCGCCCTCTGACGCCGCGAATCGTCGACGAGGAGCCGTTGGTGCGTTCCGAAGCCCAATTGACGCGGGGAATCCTCGGCCTTTTGGGCCGGCGACCCAAACTTCTGGTCGGCGAGCGACAACATCGACTCTATCCGCTGGACATCGAGAAGATCGACTACATCGAAGCCGACGGCAACTACGTGACCATCCGGGCGGGCAACGCGGAATACATCAGCCGGGATTCCATCAAGCGCCTATCTGCGGATCTTGCAGCCTTTGGTTTTGTGCGAATCGATCGCTCGATTCTCTTGAATATTCGCGCGGTCCATTTCGCCGAGCCGGTCGGTCATGGGACCTTGGCCTTCACGCTCACTTCCGGGGCTTGCTTACATTCCAGCAAGACATACCGCGAGACGATTTTGCGCGTATTGCCGTGGCATCACTGTCGGGCTGGAGCGGATCTATGAAATTCCAGTGACTCAAGCGCTGCGATTCCACCACCAGCCGGCACCGAACAGCGCCAGCATGGTCACGGACGAGACCAGTTTGAAGAGGGTACCGAAGATCAATCCCACCCAAGCGCTCACGCCCACATGCGTCGAGCGCAGGATGCTGTTGCCGGCCGCGAGTTCGCCGGCCAGCGCACCGAAGAAAGGTCCCAGTAATAGGCCTGGCAGCCCAAAGAACATCCCGATGAGCGTCCCCAGAAGAGCGCCCCATACGGCGCGCCGGCTGGCTCCCACACGTTTCGCGCCCAATGCTCCCGCGAGCAGGTCCAAGGTCAGCCCCACGCTGCCGACCAAGGCAATGCACAGTAGCCACCCCAGGCCAATGTGGCGGTAATGATCCATGCCCGCGATCAGCCAGATGCTGCCAAAAATCAATGGAATGCCCGGCAGCACGGGCACGACCGCGCCGACCAAGCCCACCGCGATCAACGAGGCAGCGATGACGGACAATAGGACGTGCATTAACGATCAGTGCCTGTCGGCGGGAAGGTCGAATACGATGACCTCCCCCGCTCGCCCATGGTCGATGCTAATCGACGACTCCTCGGTGACTTTCAATGCGTCTCCGGCACTCAAGGCAACGCCGTTGACGCGCACTTCGCCTCGCGCAACGTGCACATACCCACGTCGCCCTTTGCTCAAATCCAAAGTCGCGCTCTCGGCGCCATCGAACAGGCCCGCAAACAATCGCGCGTCCTGATGAATGACCACCGACCCGTCGGTTCCCTGCGGCGAGGCGATCAGCCGCAATCGGCCGCGTTTTTCCGCCTCCGGGAAATGCTTCTCCTCGTAGCTTGGTTTGATGCCGAACACGCTCGGTTGCACCCAGATCTGAAGAAAATGCACGGGCGAATTGCTCGAAGGATTGAATTCGCTATGCAGGACACCGGAGCCCGCGCTCATGCGCTGGACGTCGCCCGGCCGAATGACCGATCCATTGCCCATCGAGTCCTTGTGCGCGAGCTCGCCTTCGAGCACGTAGCTGATGATTTCCATGTCCCGGTGCGGGTGGGTCCCAAACCCCTCGCCTGCCACCACCCGGTCCTCGTTAATCACCCGCAAAGGGCCGAACTCCACATGCTTCGAGTCGAAATAGTCCCCGAATGAGAAACTGTGATAGGAATTGAGCCACCCATGATTGGCATGACCACGATCTGCACTACGTCTGATGTTGTTCATATGACCTCCTGTTGGCAAGATAAGGCCTGGATAGTCGATTAAAAAGCGCGATTTTCGGATTCAACGGATCCACAAAGTAGATAGATGAGAGGTCGGCCATGACGAAAACGTCGCTGGAGCAGTGGGGCATATTGGCCGCGGTGATCGACGAGGGGGGGTTTGCGCAGGCAGCCGAGGTGCTGCATAAGAGCCAATCCGCAATCAGCTACGGTGTCGCCCGCCTGCAAGAGGCGCTCGATCTGCCACTTTTGGTCGTGGAGGGACGCAAGGCCGTACTGACCCCGCATGGCAAGACCCTGCTCAAGCGGGCGCGGCCGGTGCTTCGAGATCTCGAGACGTTGGAGGCGGTGGCGCGCACCTTGAAACAAGGGTGGGAGCCCCACCTGACCCTGGTGGTCGACGTCGCTTTTCCTCGGGAGCGCCTGCTCCGCATCATGGGGGAGCTTCAGCAGCTATGCCCCAATACGGAGTTGCGGGTGTCGGATGCTGTCTTGTCCGGCGCCGAAGAGGCGATAACGGATAACAGCGCCGACGTCGTAGTCACGACCCGGCTGCCGCCCGACCACCTGGGCGAACTTTTACTCACCATTAATTTTGTCGCGGTGGCCTGCCCCAGCCATCCGCTTTTCGAGCTCGACCGCACGCTCACCGCCGATGATCTCGTGCGACACGTCCAAGTCGTGTTGCGCGATTCGGGTGTACGCCATCCGCGTGACGAAGGGTGGCTCGGTGCCGACCGGCGTTGCACCGTCAATAGCATGGAAGCATCCATCGCGACGGTGAAAGCAGGATTGGGGTACGCATGGCTGCCGGAACACATGACCAGCGAGCACATTGCGCATGGCACCTTGAAGCTGCTGCCCCTCGCCGCCGGCGGCGTCAGGGCGATGCAATTGCACCTGGTTCTGGTACGCCCTGAAACGGCCGGCCCCGCGGCGCGAGCCGCCATCGAGATATTCCACAGGCACCGCCCCTTGTAAAGTTACGGTTATTTGTGCGCCGGCGCGTCGCTGAAGTATTGCTGCAACGAAGCCACGCCCAGCCGTTTTGCCTCAAACAGGCTTTCGAGGTGCTCGCGCGAATTGACGAGCCCACGGGCGCGCAGTATTCCCGCCTCATCGATGAGTGCCGCAAACGGCAGGCGGCTCACTTGGTAAGTGATGCCTAGCGGCGCGGAAAGCACATATGCCGCTGCATCGAGGTTGTGACTGCGCGCAAAGGCGCGCTGTTCCTCCAAGTCACCGTCGCTGGCGAGAACGATGTCCAGCCAGCCACGCTCATCCCTGCCGCTGGATTTGACGACCGGCAGCAGCGACTTACACACGGGACAGGTGGGCGACACGAACAAAAGCAGCAGACTCTTGCCGTCGGCACGGGTTTCCCCAATGCGCACGGACGCACCGTTCAGAGCGGGCACCTCGAGCACAGGCGCCTTGTCGCCGACCGCCAAACCCCGGTTGAGCATCAAGGCGCCGACGGGCGCGATGCGTTCGTGGAGTACCCCGAGCTGGCGCATCAACGCCAGGACGACTACCAGCAACGAGGCCACGATCACCCATAGCACGATGTTGGAAATAGCCAATGCGCTCATCGAACTCCCCTCAACCGCGCCGAGCGCCTCGCAACATCGCCGAGCAACAGGTCAACACACAGATAAACAAGTGTAATCGTCACCAACCCAAAGGCCAGAGTAACACCGTCCATGGGACTCAATGGACGCGGCGACCATGGAAGCAACGAAATCCCGGCAAATCCCGAGATCATGCAATTGCGCCAAACCATCCAGCGGGCGATGGGCCTGCGCTCCGCCGGTCCCCCGCATCCGCAGGCCAGGTCGCGTCGGCCACGCCCGAGATTGACGGCGATGGCGCCCGCGTATGTC
>Ga0302326_10023413_pt1 | contig 12588 bp, 6 predicted proteins | sample Palsa_T0_3_FD_202264 | JGI IMG/M metagenome (GOLD analysis project Ga0302326, IMG submission 202264) | Peat permafrost microbial communities from Stordalen Mire near Abisko, Sweden - Palsa_T0_3 | ecosystem: Environmental > Terrestrial > Soil > Palsa > Peat permafrost | place: Sweden: Abisko... | reverse complement strand
CACCGTGACCGACGCGACCATCGCATCACCGGCGTGCACCTTCAGCTTGAGCGCCACAGGCGCGGCGGGAACCAGCTCATACCAACCCGAGTACACCGCGCCGCCAGAACGGCTGCAATCAGCATCAGTACCTATCTGCTCAAGTGCGTGCGAGCTTTCGTGAAAGCCACCAAGCCCAACCCAAGCCGCCGAGTAGGTGTCACCCCGGTCGCTACACGTCGCAGCTGGCACCGTCCACGAGCCAGAAATACTGCTGAAAGCTGAGCGACCGCCCGCGGACGGCACAACCGCATAACCAGCCCAGTTGCTGCTCACCGACGCCGCGGCGTTCGCCGAAGCGCTCGCCCACACCGCCAGCATGGCGCAAACAACGGCCGCCACACCGAGAACCCAGCCGACTCGCTGTAGCACTCGACCGTCGAGTTTGAGACTGGCTGTGCCCGCGGCCACCCGGTGAGGGTCAAACGATCACCCCAGAAACAGCTAAAGAAAGTGTAGAAAAACTGTAGGAGTGCCCACCGCCGGCCCACTCTTACAGTTTTCTAACACCTAAACCGCTTTTGCGGTCGATTACCCGGACAGCTCCACAGTCACTAACAGGAGGGACTCCCCAATGCTCGTCAGCTCTGTCGACAGCGCCTCGAACATCTCGACCATCCAGCCACGTCAACACACACCCCCTCAGATGACCGAAGTCGCGAAGCTGCTGGGCCTCAGCACCTCTGAACTCACAAGCGAACTGCGGAGCGGTGCGACGCTAAGCGACCTCGCCTCCAAGAAGGGCATCTCGAGCACCGAACTGATCAAGACGATCGAAGGCGAACTGACCGCCCACAAGCCAGAAGGGGCGCCCGCCCTGTCGTCGAGCCAACTCACCCAGATAGCAACCAGCATCGCCAGCGGGACGCCGCCACCGCCCCCAACCGGCGGATTCGGCGGACAGGACTCCACAAACGGATCGCAGAGCAGCCCGTCGACGCTCGCCGAATCGCTCGGGATCGAACCGAGCGCGCTGCTCAAAGAGCTCGAAGAAGGCAGGGGTCTCAGCGGACTGATGCAACCAACCGGATACACCGACGAAGGCTCGGCATCTCAGCAGGTATACGCCGGCGGAGTGTCATTCGACGAATACATCTGATTCCTTAAGAACCCTAGGTGCTCGCCAGCGTCGCACCTCGCTGACGCGAGCTACAACGACTGCGACCAGAACTACCCCAAGCCGTACAGCCGCTCATCCAGCCTGCGGATGTGCCGTTCGCGGCGGAGACCCTCGAGCGCTATGCAACAGGACCCAACGCCGCGAAGGGCATCCATACCGCGATCGCTGGCGTCGCCTGGGAACGAGCACTCGCTGAGCAGATCAACCACCTCAGCCAAACGCACCAACAGATCCGCTGCGTTGCTGAGCGGTGGTGCCCGACGGGCAAAGGGATGGACCTCGACCTGATCATCCAGGACACCCAAAAGGGCGTCGTCTGGATCATCGACGCGAAGAACGCCCGTGAATCGGATAAGCAGCTCTTCGACATGAACCGCCAGATCCGGCTGCTGCGCGCCAAGCCCGATCTCATGGGCCGCTGCCCGACCATCATTGGACTCATTGTCCACCGCAAAGACCAACTCCGCGGCGCGATCCAACCCACCGAATACCCCGGCATCCTACGCTGCACCCCACACGGCCTGCACCAGCTACTCCAAGCCAGAGCACTCCCCGGCACCGGCCGCGAACCGGGAACCCAACCCAAGACCGCTTAACTGGCGCTGTGGTCTACAGCCGCTGACGACTACTCAGATTAGTCAAGCGCTCTTTCGATCCCGTCAGCGATGCCTCAGAATGGGAGCGACCAGCAAGACCTGGAGCGCCCCTGCTACGGGTTACGCTCCTTGAATGAGTCTTCCGAAAGAGTTGCGCGCCCTTGTCGGCAACCCTGTTCTTCCCTTCATCGGAGCAGGCCTCGCCGTCGAAGCCGGTGTCCCGCCGGCGTCAGGGCTCGCCGCGCTTCTGCGGGACCGAGGAGGCTTGGATGAATCGCTCCCAGCGGACTTGGTGGACATCACATCGGCACTCGAAGCCGAGATCGGGATTGCGCCAACCGAAGAGCTTGTCCGAACGGTAATCGGGGAGCTGACGGTGAGCGCGACACCGACGCTCACCGCCCTGGCCGGATGCCCTGGCCGCCGCATCCTCACCACCAACTACGACGACGCGATCGAGCAATCGGTGCGGCAAGCCGGCCTGATTCCCCAATCCTATGAACGGACCAGTGCCCAGCCGCTGCTGCCGCGTCCCCTCGGAGAGGTCGCGGTTATCCATGCACATGGGATGGTGACCGGCTCCGGTCCTTTGGTACTGCCGGGTAAGAGCACACTGACTCAAAGCTCCGATCCGGCCTATCAAACGGCTCTCGCGAGTCTGCTGGCCCAGCAGCCCGTTCTCTACCTCGGGTTTCGATTCGGACCAGGCGAGCTTGCTCTCGAGTCAGTCCTCGCGTTCCTCGCAAGCCGTATGTCCGAGGTACCACCCCAGTTCCTGCTAATCACGCGCGATGATGCCGAACAGCGAGCCGAGCACCTACAAACGTTGAAGAGCACGGGATTGCTCACCGTACTTACCTATGACGAACCCGAGCACGACTTCGTTCTCAAGGCCGCTCTTCTACTTGCCCCCCGCGCCGATCCGGTCTCGGGGGTTATCTCCAAGCGCATCGACAGTCCACCGCCCGGCTATCTAGCACCAGGACTGATCGAGTGTGCCCCGGACACCGACCGTGAAGAGTTGGATCGCCTAACCTTCGGCGCTGACTACGACTGGGGAAACCCGCTCTCAAAGCCAGATGCGGTTATCGCAGCTTCACGATCGCTTGTACTCGCTTCACCCGGTATGGGTAAGACTGAGCTACTGCATTACCTGGCGCGGGATCCCAATTCACCTCCGGCCGTCGTGGTCACACTCAAGGAAGTGGCAGCACATTTGGATTCGCACGCCCCGCCGGAGCTTGCCGTGGCAAAGGCGCTGCCCGACGGCCGCTCGGGGCGACCAGATGTTGCCGTACCCACGCGGGAGTCACTCGATGACAGCGGATTTCTCTTCTTGCTCGACGGCCTCGACGAGGTCACAGGCACCCTACAGCCAGATGTGGCAGCTGCAGTCATCGAGGCGAGTGAGCGTTGGGACCAACACCGATGGGTCATCACGTCAAGGCCTATCATGGACAGCCAGGCCCTGATTGACGCCGGCTTTGAGGCCTTTCGGATCTGGCCAAGCCGCTCGTGGGTAAACGAGTATCTCAAAGGCCGAGGGGTACCGCCCGACAAGCTTGAGCGACTTGAGCAGGCCGGAGGCTTCGAGGACATCGTGAGCATCCCGCTGTTTGCAGCCGCAGCAGCCGATCGACTGCTCGATCCAGACGGAGCACCGCTCGAGCGGCCTCTCGACCTCCTGGTCGATGTACAGCGCGAAGGTGCACAGAAGGAGGCGACCAAACAGGCCATCGACGGCGATGTCTTCGGCTGGCTGAAACGCCTCGCCCTCGGGCTCGAGTTCCGCGGACGTACCGACGCGACCGTGAGCGAGCTGGCTGATGTGATTGGCACCGGCGAGCTTGAGGCTCGATCGCTACGTGAGCAGCTGATACGCGCGAGTCTGCTGGCTGAGCTTCCAGGGCTAGCGAGCTTTCCCCGCAAGACGATGCAGGAGGCACTGTGCGCGCACACAGTGCTCAGCAGCCACGACCTCAAGCATGCGGTGGAAGAGTTCGGGATGGCCACCGTCGCCGGCAGGCGAGCGCTCCGCAGCGATATCGAGTTCACGTTGGAGCTCATATGGGAGAACGGCACTCACGAGCAGCGGCTTATTCTGCGCGAGCTCGATCCCTTGCGCTGGGCACGAACCGTAATCACCTCGGGAAGCGAAGACGACGCCGGCGACGCGTTCGATGTGATCTGGGCTTGGCATCAACAACACCCAGTGTGGTTCTCATCTATGGACGAAACCGTGATCCGCACCGTGTATCGCGCCGTCATGGCGATCGGTAACAAATGGCCCGGGATTATCGAGGCGCGCCGCGACATGCTTGTCGAAGCGACGCGCTCGCCCGCGCCGTCCGATCGCTACAACGCGGCCACTGCGCTGTCGTCTCTCGGCAGTAGCCAAGACACCGATTGGCTTATTCCTCTGCTGAGCGACTCCCATCGGATGGTCGCTCGCCGCGCAGTCGAAATTGTCCGGCAGTGGCAGGATTCGGACTTGGCGTCCGCGCTCTGGGACGCTCTCGAGCATGCGGTTCCCAATATCGCCGAGCAGATCGTGATCGCTCTCGGTGAGGTGGCGGGCGCCGATCAGGATGAACTTGAACGCGTCGCACGTGAGGCCGATAAACATCACCGGGTGATACGTCACCTGCTGCCCAGCCTTCTCTCACGGATGTGTCGCACGCGCGTCGTCTCGCTACTAGCGCACTGGCCATCAGACCTAGAGTTGTGGCGTCACGCGCTTAGCGCCGGTGTTGGTGCAGATTCCGAGCCTTGGAGTGAGGATGAGGTACGGCAGCTTGTGGAGAGTATTCTCGCCAGAGGCGTCTCAGCGAGGGATATCGTCGCGGTTCCAGCGTTGCAGGACATGCTCACCGACCGTGCCGATGTCGTGCTCGACGTGCTGCGTGACCGCGCCAAAATGCAGCCTCACAACCGTTCGATCCAAATGTTGCTGAGCACATTGCCAGCAAGTGCTACTGACAGCCATCGAACGACTGGCCCGCTCGCTTCATATCTAGCGAACGTCGACGCCACACCCACACCAGAAGTGTCACCGGCGCGCTCGATAACCATGGATGAGCGGATAACCCGTGAAATCGACAATGGCGACATCAACGAGACCCACTGGCGCGTCGAATTGGACTGGCCTCGGAACCTCGGGCAGTCACAGCTTCAACGTCTGGCAGAGCTCTCTGCTGCCTGGTGGCCGACCAAGCTTCTAACCGATGTACGCGTACACAGTGACGAGCCGGAAGACTCTCGCGCGGTTTCAGCAGTCAGCGCCGGAGCGGCCGCCGATGCGCCGTTGGACCGTGAACGCTGGCTGCAGCTCTTCGCTGCTACCCAGCTCGTTGACCTAGTGCAGAACTCCTATCGGTGGCTCGCCGGTCATTACAGCCCTCAGCTCGAGTCCAACGTGCTCGAGCTGATCTCGCAGGCTCCTGACGGCCATGTACTGTCGATCTACATCGCCTCATTGCCTGGCATCGACCCCCCGTTCATCGACGCGTTTGTGGAGAGATTGGGCCAGCTCACAGACGGCGGATGGTGGGCCAATGCTGTCGGAGTACTTGCACAACGCGGATACCGCACCGAGCTCGAAAGGCTTCTCGATCTGGAACTAACGGAGGAGCAGACGCAGACGCTCCAGAGGAATCTCGCAACTCAGGGGAACAGTGACGCTCAGGTAGCGGTGCTTAACCGCATGCTCGCGTGTGCACGCGGCGGCGAGCAGGTGGCTGCCCTTCATTGGCCCAACCGGGTCACCGATGAGCGAGTAGTCAAACTACTCGGCGAGCTACACCAGATCCTTCCCAGGCGTGCAACCATCAACAATGACCCGCACAGATCGATCGCGGGCATCCTCTCCGCCAGCCAGTGCGAAGAGGCAATCGCTGTCTATGACGAGCTCGCAGCCCTCGACGACCCTGATGCGCCTTACTACTGGTTCTCCCAGGAGGGTATCATCCGACGACTCGCCAGCGACCGCGTGCTCGAGCGGTTGCCGGACAACCTCGACGAGCTGGCAACCTTCACTGAGTCTCTATAAGCGGCAGATCTCAAATGCATTGCGTGACCGCAACTGTGGGGATACCATGACCATGCTGTCAGCTAGGCGAAAATCCGGGCTGAAAACCCTGGCCAGATGGCTGCTTCTGAGGAATCTCCTTCAGGGTCCAACCTGACGGGTATCTCGGTACCACTTGATAAGCGATCTTCACCTTTCTCACACGGGATCCAGCGACGGCGCCTGCGAGGCCCCCGATTAGCGCAGCCACCAGCGCGATTTCAGGGTTCTCGGACGCTGACCCCAGTGCTCCACCGCTGAGCAAACCGACGATCGCGCTCTCAACTGCTTGGTCCACCCACTCGGTGACTGTAGCTTCCACGATTGAGTACCCGAGTTGCTGAGCAGCAAGAAAGATGTCGTTCAACGCCTCGTAGTGATCTGCCCGCTTGAGTCGAAGGTCGAGTTTGTAGCTTCCCTGGGCTGTTTCGGTCAGCTCTCGAACCGTGACGTCCTCTAGCACTTCCTCCAGCGCCTGTTGTGTGAACAATGAGGGGAACTGCAGCACCGGCTGGATCTGAATGGTGTAGGTGTTCATAGAAGCATCCCTTTGCGAAATAGTTCTTGGATGGCGACCCCCAGAGTCGCTGCGATCGCGATCGCAAGCAGGACTCGCGGTTCGCTGAGTCCTCGCTCGATGTTGACGATGGTCTGACGGCTGACGCCGAGCTCGCGAGCTAGCCCCTCCTGGGAGAGGCCCAAGCGTTCCCGGTGCTCCTTCACGTTTGATTCGTACTGCGGCATGCTCGGATACTACTCCTGACTCTGGTTCATCGTCAAGCGTACTATACATGATAATCTTTGCATGGTTGCCTTTACGGCGATCCTTGACCAAGTACCCGATCGCTAACCCTCGTCCGGCGGGGCATACAAGCCGAGCCGAGGAAGGCCAACGCCGCGATGACACGCACCAGAAACGACTGGTAGATAGAGCGGAGTCACTAGCCCGAGTCTGCCTTGTGACGTGCCTCCCGGTCCTCACGGGCGGCTTCGCGTTCGTAGGATGCTGCGATTTCGCGCAGCACTCTCGAGGTTCTTGGCCAGCGTGTGGCGGTTTGGTCTGACCAGGTGAGGTAGCCGGCAACAAGAGCACGCTCCTGCTTACCGCCTTCGTAGAGGTCGCGGGTGGTGGCTCCACGGGCATTGAGCTTGCCGATATGCAGGCCGTTCTCGAGATCCTTGCTTCCCAGGCGCTCAACAAGATCACGGACCGGCTCAGCTGGCCACGCGCCATCGCTTCCGTTCGGGCTGCCTGACAGCAACTGGCCGATAAGCTCATCGCCGACGTCATCTCGGTCCAGGTCGGTGAGCAGCAATCGGGCGTTGCTGACCCACTTATCGAGGTGCTGAGCATCGATGCTGCCGTCGTCTTGGAGCCCTGGAATGGTGCGCCACTTGTGAAGAACCTGCCAGGCATGCATGGCCTGAGCGGCAGCCTGCTCGTCGTGAACGCGGTCAGGCTCGTTCTTGCCACGGAACACACGCGAGAGGAGGTCAACAAAGAGGGCTGGGTCGTCCGCAAGCGCGGAGTAGAGTGCGTGGGGAACGCGGTAGCCCTCAAGGGTGCGATAGAAAATCCACTCCAAGCGTGCCAGGGTCGCCGCCTCGATGTTGGCCGATTCGAGGAAGTTCAAGAGGAAGCCGATCTCGTGGCCGAGCGATGAGGCTCTGGACTCCCGCGACTGCGTGACTGCTGCAGCGCTGAGCGTATCGACCACTATGTCGGGAGTTATCTCACCGGATGTCCTAGCGCCGGGCCGGTGAAGATTCATCGAGAGCGCCGTGACAGCCGCCCATGGCCGTCCGTGCTCAACAAGCCGACGGATCGCGAGATTAGTCTCCTGCGGCGTTGTACCAACTGGTGTGGCGTGCTCCCAGTAAGCGTCACTGAGCTCTGGGGACATCTGCTCCAGCAGGGTCCACAGTTGCTCGTTGGGCCGAGCTGCAAGCGCGATGATGAGCCGGCGACTGGATTCGTTTTCGTCGATCTGGTCCAGCATGCTCGCGACCCACGGCACCCCGTCGGTAAAGGCTCGTTGTCCAGCCCACGCCCGGGCCATCTCTGCCCGCTTCTCATCGGACTCGAGCCAGGACAGTAGGGTCGTGGCGTAGTCGTCCGCGAACAGCTTCGCAACGACCGCGCCGAGCTTGCCGGGGACAGGACAGCGCGCGGCTAGGCGCCCAAGGCCCTCGATTCCCGTGGCTGCGGCAGTCTCGCGTGCTGCGTTCTCCTGCAGCTCTGTTTCTGCGGCTTCATGCGTATCGAAGTCGTCGTATTTGACGCCACCGATATCAGGGTGCCAGTCAAATACGCGGGCGTAGCGCTCAACGTCGTTGGTGGGCTCGATACCATCAGCGATGCTCTGCAAGCGAGCGAGCGTCGCTTCGTCCATCGCCCAAGCCGCGGTTGCGAACCTACGGTGGCGTTCGACCTCGTTAGTGAGTGTCTCCCAGACCAGCAGCCGATCGCTCGGGTCGGACGTGAGTTCCTCGATTCGCTCTTCACAGGCGATGATCAGCCGGTCACGCTCTTTGGGTCCTAGCGAAGCGATTTGGGGTAGCAGCTCTGTCCAGCGACCGGCGTCAGCCCCCGAGCACCCGATCGCTTTTCCAACGAGATATTCAACGAATGTGGCCCACTCAGTGAGTGGGACACCCCGACGATCAGGCGTCCAATCGCGATACCGAGGGCTCCGGGGAGACATCGACGTGGCATGGGTTGATGGCCAGAGGTCCTTGATGAGTTGCCAGCCGATATCAGGGTGCGCCTCCGCGACCTGATTAACCGCGGCGATACGGCGCTCGAGCGAAGCATTCGTGTGGCGGATCCATGGCACGAGGATCGCCGCGAGGCTGGCCTTCGGACGGTTACTAAGACGTCCTTCTGGGTCGATGGCAGCGAGTTGCGCGAGCGCACGGATGCCTTCGAGGAAGTAATCCTCTGACCAACAAACTGTCTCAAGCGCCCAGAGAAGCCCAGAGTGCGGAGATGAGATACCGAACACGGGTGGTGTCCCGCTGTCCTGAAACATTGTCCCAAGCAACGGCGTCGGTCCGCTCGAGCCTTCGAGCACGCTATCCAGGAAGACCGCTGGGGCCGCTTCGGCGAGCATCGGCAGCTCGGTGCTGAGCGAGCGCCAGATTGCGCCTGTGGAATCAGCGTCGGCCTTTTGAAGGATTTCGCGCGTGACATCCTTCGCAACATCTGCGCAGGTTCCGAGATTACCCAGCGGATAGTCTCCAAAGGAGGCCATCAGTGCGAGTCCTTCGGCGAGTCCTTCTCTCAACGCTTGGGAGTGATCTCGTGCTATGCCATTGAGACCCGCGAACGGGCGTTCCTCGGGGCTGAGATCTATCGCTGGATCAGCTTCAAGGAGAACGCTCTGGATGAGCGCATTCCATCGACTCATGTCATCCGATGTGAGCGCCGAGGCGAGTACCTCGAAGGCCTCCTCGGGTGACGCGAGGCGCCAATGTGTACCCGAGAACACGAATGGTGGATCATCGCCGCGAGCGGCCGCCCTCAGATGACGCTCGATATCCGGCCACGGCCGACCGACTAGGGAGCTGATCGCGGCGTGGTCGACATCTGTTTCCGCCCACGTGCCGGCAAGGAGCAGCGGTGTGAACACGGCGCTGTCGGGTGGCTTGGCCCACGGCGGCTCCTTGAACACTCCGCTGGGCGCCAGCCGGCGCATGAACGCTGGCATGCTTCGCCGGGCGAGGGCCGCAGCTCGGTCGGCACCCTCGACGTCCATTTCCGTCTCGACGAGGGCCTCGCATGCAGCCCTGCGCTCGGGGGGTGGAAGCTCAATCGCCTCACGACCGGAGAGTTCGCCGGCACCCGCAGGGATAACAACATGCTTGCCGGTTGCAACCGCGAGGCTGATGTCCGCAGAGGCGAAGTCGGGGATCATGACTGCCGGCCCCGGCCCTGTGGCAACTCGATCCCAGACCTCTGGTGAGCCAATGACCAGGCCTGGCGAGATAGGCGGATCATCCGAGGCGGCTTCCGTGGCGAGGCAGATGAAGGCCAAGGCATCCTCTCGCCATGAGGCCTTCACCACCATTGACGCGGGCGGCTGAGTGAGTAGCTGGTTGACCTTCTCACGCTCCTCCTCGCGTCCGGCGAGCAGGAATGCCGGTGGCAGCATGGGGCGCGTCCGACCGCTGAACTGGCTCCACCAGCGCTCCGCAGTCATCAGCCCCCTGGGGTTCAGGCCGATCTGCTCAGAAATCCAGTAGTGGACGGCTGGCGTCGCTTCCAGCCAGGCCTCCAGATCGTCGCCATCGATGACCCGAACTCGTCTCCAAATTCCTTCAGCTTCACGCTCACCGGCCCATGTGCTGGCGTCCCGCCATCGCTTCGGAGTCACGAACAAGTAAGATGTCTCACTCGGATTCACGCCCTGGGGATCCTTCGACCGCTTCTCGTAGTCGCTCTGAGCCTTGGAGCGCGGTGAGCGTCCGACACCGAGCTCGAACGCAAGCCGACCCTCGGGCAGCCATTGCGTTGCGGCCCTTGCGGTCGCTCGCATGTCCCAGCCACCAAGAGAGATACCCTCGCCAGCGCGCGCCGAGAGCTCTTCAATCCCCGGGGTGGCGGCAAGCAGCCGACGCACGAGACGCGGGAATATGTACTTGGCCTCCTTCTCCTCGGCCCATCGGCCGAGTCGCGTGGCGTCAGCGAGCTCAGGACCAACGATCCTTCGACTCGTTTGAGCCGTGGACACGTCGGATGATTGTGCTGCACGTACCCGCTCCACCTCTGAGGCTGCAAAGCGATGGAAACGCGCTCCGGGCTTCCGCGCTGACTCTAGGATGCCCTTGTCGACCCAGTTCCGTACCGTGTTCTCATGCACCCCGAGACGACGTGCTGTCTCGCTCACAGAAAGAAACTCAAGCTCCACAGAATCAACAGCCATCCAACAAGTCTATCAGCCTTGTGGTCTATTGTGTATGCTGTCAGGATAAGGGTTGAGCATGAAAGATCGCCTGGCACGTCGCGATGGTCAATCGAGACCACCGGAGCGATTGACCGAGCGATCGCGGCGCTTTTTACGGCAGCTACGTTGGGTTCGGCGCACCTCTTTGGACTCGACGCCGATCTACTGCGGCTCGCTCAGCATCTGTTCTGATCACATCTTCTTGAGCCTGCGATCACCGCACAGCTCGGCCCACAGGTCGCAGATCCGGTACGACCGAGTCGCCCGCAAAGATGGTGGCTCATGCACGTCCAGACCCCCAGCTGCCTCCAAGCGACCCCTGACGAGGCGGCCTCGTGACCGTGCGCCTCGAGTGGGACGGCAAGCCCGAGCGCGTCGAGCGACTCCATCTCCCCTTCCAGACCGTCGAGACCATCAACGAGTCCCGAGCGACTCGTGAGCGAGATACGGGAGCGCTGTTCGGCGGGGAGGGCGTGCGGACCGACGAGCGGAACCAACTGATCTGGGGCGACAACGCGCTCGTGATGAGCAGCCTGGTCAAGGACTACGCGGGACAGATCAAGCTTGCGTACATCGATCCCCCGTTTGACACCGGTACCGACTTCTCATTCCGCGTGGCTGTTGGCGACACGTCAGTCGACAAGCTGCCGTCTGTGCTGGAGGAGCACGCTTACCGGGATACCTGGGGAAGAGGCCGAGATTCCTATCTCTCGATGATCTATGGGCGGCTTGTGATGATTCACGAACTCCTTGCGCAGGATGGGTCCTTCTATCTCCATTGTGCACCAAATGTAAGCCACTACCTCAAGCTCGTGTGCGACGAGATCTTCGGCTCAACAAATTTCCGCAGCGAGATCATCTGGAAGCGTACGACCGCTCACAGCGACACCAAGCAGGGCCGGGCGCTTCATGGCGGCATCCATGACGTGATCCTGTTCTACACCAAGAGCGACACCTGGACCTGGAACACCCTCTACGTACCCTACGACCAAGCCTACATCGAGTTGAAGTACCGGTTCGTCGATGAGGAGACAGGCCGCCGCTACCGACTCGGCGATCTCACTGCCGCCAAGCCAGGTGGAGATACGAGCTTTGAGTGGCACGGTCGAAAGCCATACAAGGGCCGCTATTGGGCCTACTCACGGGAGAACATGGACCAGATGTTGGCGGAGGGACTCATCCGCTTCCCGGACAAGCCAGACGGCGTACCTGAGTTCAAGCGCTATCTCGACGAGATGCCCGGAGTTCCTCTCCAAGATGTCTGGACCGATCTCGACCCGATCAATGCGAGGGCACTCGAGCGGATCGGCTACCCAACCCAGAAGCCAGAGACACTCCTCGACCGGATTGTCAAGACGTCGAGCAACGAGGGAGACCTCATAGCAGACTTCTTCTGCGGCTCCGGTACTACGCTCGTAGTCGCCGAGAAGAGCGGTCGAAGATGGCTCGGCTGCGACCTCGGTCGCTTCGCCATTCACGCTACTCGTAAGCGGCTGCTCAACATTCCTGACTGCCGACCATTCGAGATCAGAAATCTGGGCGCGTACGAGCGTCAGCGGTGGCAGATCGAGTCCGGGAACGGCGCGTTGAGAGCGTACCTGGACACCATCCTCGCTTTCTACAACGCTGAGCCCATCGAAGGCTTCGAGCACCTCCACGGCCGCAAGGCCAATCGGATGGTCCATGTCGGGGCCACCGATGCTCCGGTCACGATCGATGAGACCGAGGAAGTCATTGATGAGATGGCCGACAACGGGATCGAGGCGTGCGACCTGCTCGGCTGGGAGTGGGAGATGGGACTCCACGACACGATCTCCGAGC
>Ga0302326_10023410_pt1 | contig 12591 bp, 12 predicted proteins | sample Palsa_T0_3_FD_202264 | JGI IMG/M metagenome (GOLD analysis project Ga0302326, IMG submission 202264) | Peat permafrost microbial communities from Stordalen Mire near Abisko, Sweden - Palsa_T0_3 | ecosystem: Environmental > Terrestrial > Soil > Palsa > Peat permafrost | place: Sweden: Abisko... | reverse complement strand
CCGTTTCCTACTCGACAGATTCATGCACACGCGAGAGGTCTACCACGCACTCCACAAAAGCGGACTCGCGAAACGGTATATTGTACAAGATGTGGGAGTTCCGTTGCACTCCGCAGAAGAATTTCTACATTTTCTTGACGAAAATTATCGACTTTACCCGATATGGTTATGTCCGTTGCAGCTGACCGCCCGAGCCAAGACGTCGCCCTATCATTGCACAAAAGCGGATAAGTTACTCAACTACGGCGTTTGGGGTCCCGGGCCCACTAATTTGGATGGATTTGTACTGGCGAACCGTAAGCTGGAGCACAAAGTCCACGAACTGGATGGATTGAAGGCATTGTACGCACACACGTATTACACGGAAGAGGAGTTTTGGGAGATCTACGATAAGAGGAAATATGAGATGTTGCGAACCAAGTATCATGCTACATATCTTCCAAATATCTATGATAAAGTGAAGGTGGACGTTGCGGAGGAGAAAAGAATTTTGAGGGAATCATGGAAGGCTTGGCTTTCGGCTTGGTTTTGGAGTATTTGGCCTTTGATGGGATTATATGGCGTGTTCCATGTTCTTTTTCGAGGGAGGTATATGATATCTTCGAAAAGTGGTCGAAAATTGGGACCAGGAACTAAAGTAGATTGAAGGGCGTTAGCAGAACTACAATGCCACTAATAAATTCCAAATTCCAAAGCGTTGCATACCACAAGAAGATCTAATGGGGTGGTTGGCAGAGATCTATCACAATATCATTTTTAAAGGGAGCGAGGTTAGTTTTTGCTAGATGATTATTGGTGGGATTTGTTATAAGTTAGATACATCAAAGCGCGGAGCGCGGCAATCTGTATAAGCCGGGAGAGAAGGTCCAATTCGGGTTGCAGACATCTGACAAGTTTAGAGAGGCTCTATTTGAACAAGGCGACTATTACAGACGAAAACAGTCCTAGATCATTCTATACCTCTTTGAACTCAGAAGAATATGGTGAATAACATGTGTTCTTTCAACTGGGCAGAGTCGTCTGATGAGTCTGGGGCGCTTGCATCTGACGGATGTAGTACGGATCCTTGAGGCTCTAAGTCAAAGAAAGGGAAAGAGCGAAAGCAAATGTAACCCCCTATGCGAGCATGACGCCAACCCCTGAAACGACTCAGACTGAAGTATTGCTCACCGTTGTGAATATCTCATTGATACACTTTTCCGAGGGGACTGTACGGCTTTTTTGAGGTTAGGGTAGATATTTACATACATACATACCACAAAGGGGCCCCGGGCGATCAGCAACATACTCACTCTTGCTTTGAAACCTCCGTTGCTAGCTGCAAACGTGTTCGTCTGGTATGGGTGATTGGGATGGAAATAGACTCAGAGACGCACTCATCATATCCAGTCGACGTATGTACCCGGTCCCCTTTCCTATGGCTAATATGAGTCTTCCCTACTTCATGCCACCGCTTTCGTCGTTGTTGACACCAATTTTCTACTCAACAGTCTCTCGTTGATCGAGTCTCTTCAAGCGTGGCATTCGAAGTTCAGACATGCTATTGCTCTGCCATGGACAGTAATTCAAGAATGTAACCCTTCGTGCGAGGTTGACTGATCCCAAGTGGATGGTTTGAAAGCAAGCAAACGGAGCAACAGTGGATCCAGGGGTAAACCAATCGGTGCGCTAGCCAGAGAGGCGATTCGTTGGGCTCAAGACGCGCTACGCTCGGATCATAGTGGAGTCATCGGTCAGCGTAGGCACGAAACGATAGACGATGCAGTAATCGGCGACGATGCAATCCTCGCCTATTGTTTGTATGTTCCTGTATCACAGACGCATCTAACTGTAAGACACTTGAAAAGAAATTACTCCGCGCCAGTGACGCTGTTGACCAATGACTACAACTTCGCAATGAAAGCGCAAGCGAACGATATCCTCGCATTGTCCGATATATCTGCCTCTGGCGAACCGTTATCCTCGGATCTTCTTATTCGGCAAGTTCTTCACGGCCCAATACCATTGGAGAACACCTTCATACGGCCCAAGGAAGGAGACGATATTCGCATGTTGGATCTTTCTGGTACGGCCGAAGACCATATAAAATTCCTCCCTGGTCTAGGCGCCTCGAGATATGCGCCGAAAAGCCCATGCGCCAAAAATCGGTCGCAGATCACCATTGATCCCAAAACTGGCGCCGTGGTGTTGGTCAAGCCCGGAGAACGGCCCCCACTTAGAGAGGCGAACAAAAAGTACAGTGACCTGGAGGATTTGATTAAAGAGTCATCAGACATAGAGGAGTTTTATACACATTTTGAGAACGATACTTATGCGGATATCATGGCGTTGGAGGCGAACAAGTATTTGAACGAAGATGAAATGGAGTGGGAGTAAAAATATTCAGGCATTGCAGTTTTTCCCCATAGCCATGATTCATTAATACAGAGAAAGCATTATGTTGCCTTTACTAATAGTATAAATATCCAAGAAAGGTACCGTCTATAACCATTCTAACGTTCAATGAATGGTTTAGTCCCTCTCCGGCTTATGATTGATGGCTCGAATGATTCTGAATCGACGCTTGCTTCGACGGACTTCAGTCTCTCGGTACGCTATAAAATTATTCTTAAATTATAGATGGTATTTCGAGTTTGCAAGAGAAATTGACAACGATGTAGTTTCGTCGGACGGTTACATTTAGTTCTCTTAATTCAGTAGTGTTCATGGGCTGCAGACCTTTTAAAGATGTGGTATGAAACCAGACCAGCTGATTGACTCGTATGCGCTTAGTGGCTGAGATCGCAAGCTAATAAAATCCTCCAAAAGGATATATCCTCGGAACACCCAATACACGGCTCCTAAGACCGTGATGGGTATCAATGCCTTCAATGGTATGCCTAAAGCTGGATCGTGGCCTTCAGAGTTGTATTTAAGGCTTGCTGCGGCGTTTAGGAATCTTCTGCGGCGTTCGCTGGTTTTAGGTAAAATGCCGGATTCGGGGTCTTCAAGTTGTGACCGTGACAGGGAGGTTGTGAAGCAATGTTTGAGAGCGGGATGAAGGTGCCATGCATACCAGTCAGACAACCAGTAAAGTACAACGCATGCCGTAGTACCGACTGCTGAGATCTTCCATAAGATGCGTTCAATTTCAGTTGCGAAATGGAAGTTCCATGCGGCTAAGTGTACGCTGGCAAAGAGGCAGGTAGCAAATACGGGAACAATAGATGAACCGCGAGAAAGCATTGGAAAGTTGTCATCTTGAATGTGCGTAATTGGACGTCTTTTTGAGCCGAATTCGATACCAAGGTTTCGAACGACCCGCATCCAGAATGTCCAGTATAAGTTCCAGGAGGATTTGTTGCCGCTGACGAAATCCAAAGGGGTAAACTTGTAAGGTTCCCGGGCCTTATCTCCAGCTGCCTTCAAAATATCAGCCATCTTGGCGTTTGGAATTAGGACGATCGGAATCGTAACATCCATCGGCTTATGCGCCCAAAAAAAGCAGGTTCCGAGGGTACAAATAATGAAACCCAGTGTTGTCAACTCAAACGTAGTTATCGCAAGGTGCTGTGTTACGCGACCCAAGCAGTTGAGCGTAAACCATAGAATTTGGATTACCGTTAGAAATCGACCGATCCCATCTGTCTTGTTTTTGTCTTTAATTACTGCCGGGTCGATGGCGATCGCCGAATAGGGGATATATCCTTTTTCTACCAAATAGTGGACTTGTTTTGCATCGAGCACAAACTCAACAAAGTCCGGGGGATGCAAGACAAAGCCACCCATGTCAGCCAAGAAGGCGTGCCTCATGGTCCACTGACTATAACCCAGTCGCTTGAAATCTCCGACAGAGCGGCGGGCCGAGGCCCATTGGCCTAAAGCGAGCTGGAATATAAACTCCGGTCCGATTACTCCCAAACATGCCATACAAAACTTCTGAATAAACCATCGCCATCGACCCCAGTCTGAAGGAGGTACATTCAGGCAAAGGACGCTCCAGCAGCAAAGAAAGATTGTCGTGTTGCATTGCCAGATAATATCGATCGTGCCGCGGCCATTCGGTTGAGATGTCCATCCTTGTGGAGGTGCAGCTTGAGTTGTATTGCTCTTTGGCAACAGAGTTGTATTCGCCGTCGATGAGAGATCATTGTAAACTGAGGCTGCAGTGACTTGGTTGGTCGATAATAGCAGGGCGATCAACGAAATCCCCAAACACAGGCGACAAATCATAAATGAAAGCTGACTCAGCCGTGCAACTGCATACGAGTTAAATAACTAAGGCGAGGAAACTTACGTACCAAAACAATAAGGTCGACGTGAAGAGTGTTCTTTCACCTGAGGAGAGTGCGGTCAACGGCCGAGATATATAACCTCGATGAAGACATTTCTTACCTGAAAGAGACCGACTCAATCATAGCTATCGAGTATTACTACGCGCACGGACCGAGTTTTGGTTTTCTAAGCAGCGTCACGAACCTTAAATTGGCTGCTTTCGTCTCTTACCGGCAGCGTTTTGGGATCAAACTTCTGCCGTTTCAACCCGGTTGCGCGCTTAGGCGTATAATGCAAACCATTCAGTTTCAGCTCTCGCTACTAGTAAGAACACGGAAGGGTTAGTGCCGGCCTGTTAATCGACTCCTCACTGGGAGCTCTCACGTTCAAGCTGTTTACCATTGGACCGATTTCCTTGGTCATTAGACTAACATACTCGAGGATGTCATAAACGATTCCACATCGGGTTTGACTTGGTTCTTCGGCCTGGCGGAGTATGAATGCAAGGACGTGGCAGGCCTAGGAGTGATTGGACTCCAGTACAGTAAGGGCGATGGGCGGACCTCCTCCAGTATATTCTTTGCAATTGCCTCGCTCTTTGTTATTTGCTAAATCCAAACTTGAATAGGTTTAACAGGCTGTCAGAGACCGGCCTCGGATAACTCTGAACAATTGACCTACGCCGGAACAGCTTCGCGATCGTATATTGGCTTCATTTATCACTAGTAGGCCGTGAGTTTAACTCACGGCAAGTCTCATCGGGCCACAAGAGGGAATATTACACCGCCATCAGGTCCCCATCAGACTAGCTACCCTGTTCACGTCAGATAGAGTGGCTGACCCCGACCATGGCTTGGAAACAACGAAATGTTTCTACAACTTACATACACTTCCGTGTCCGAAGTTGGCGAATACATGGGAACAGGGCTGGACTAACTCGGAGGGGTTCTCTTAGTATCATACCTGTTTTGCTTTATTCATCTTGAGGTTCACTTGCATTTGCCTTGAGTTTTATTTCAATTCTGTATCATTGCCTTAACTTTGTTATTGTGGCTCCCTGTGTGAATTTTTGCGTGGGTTCGCCCTGGCTTGTCTTGAATCTGCGCAAATATTTCTTTGTCAGTGCCTTTTTTCCCCCCGTGTTGTTGGATATCTTCTAGCCTAATTGTGTATCCGGGGGGGTTGCCTCAGGCAAAAAATCGCCCCTTCCTCGCTTGGTCCTCTTCCTTCATGGGCATCAACCTCGAAGCAAAATATCCGACTGCATTTCCCTCTTCGCCCCTTATCAAAGGAAGCATGGCGTTTCAAAAGGCCGAAAAGCATTTCGTACTGTCTAGTTACTAAAGGCCGACTTCCTTCATCTACTTTTGTATTCAATCTCATGCATATGCACTTTGGCAGGAGCGTTTTGATTATCTTGTTGCTTTGATTATGTGTTTGAATTATCAACTTCCTTGCTTAAGATGACTCGTTTTGATCATTTGTATTAATTGCGTTTGTTCCGTTCCTGTTTTCTGCAACAACTCGATCTCTCAGTTCCTTGAGGAATTATTTTGTTCTCATTTGCATACAAGTACGCTCTCCGACGTCGCGTTCTCGGACTACTGCAAGGGGACAACTGCTGATCGCCTCCTCTGATGACGACGACAGAGGTACAACTCATTAGGACAAGGAGAACCAGGAGTTACGGAGACGGCAATTGCGCGAGCGAACCTAAACTCAACAAAACCAAGCCACCCCCCGATAGGTCCAGCTGTTAATTCTTTAGTCACGAAATCGATGTCCAGTCTTGTATTTGTCTTCTAAGCCTTGTGCTCGCATTCATTTTGTTACTAAATTGGATGTCGTATTTCTCTTGAGCTCTAAACACTTAACCATCCTTCTATTTCACTACTAAAGTATTGTCCTTTAAGGTCGATGTTGTTTACAGATACATCACAGCCACATCCTGTCCATATCCTACCTTCGACCACATCTGCACTGTGATAGCTGCCTCAAAATGGTTTGAACCTCTTTCATTATAATACATACTAATGCCTATAAACTTTGGAATGCTGTACAATGGACGCTAGAGCTGTCGCAGGGCCTGGAGAATGCTAGCGCTAGCTGGAGCTGGGGCTGGAGCCTGCAGCCTGCAGAATGCGAGCTCGAGCTGCGAGCTGGAGAGTTGGAGCTGGGCGCGCTAAAGGATGCTGGAGCATGTAGACGCTGTAACAGGAACCACCCTTATTTCTCTTCAAACACTGCTATTCCTGTTACATCGCTGTGACACCCATGTCGTCATGGCTGTTAGAATATTAGGTTAGGTATAGCTCGGACTGCTTTTATTAGCCTTAGCCCGCAGTAATTCATTGTTCATCGTCTCCCAAACAACAGAAATCCTAACAGGCTATGAGCCCGGCTTGACGCACAAATCACTGCTCACGTCGTATTGGAATTGGAATTGGAATTGGAATTGGAAATTTGGAATTGGAATTGGAAATTTGGAATTGGAATTGGAATTGGATTTGGAATGTCGTTGGACCTGAGTTCTTTGACGTCAGTCTTTTAAAGACTTGAGGTTTTGAATGGAAGCAATTATCGGTCATGGTCATTTGCCATGAAGATGATGTTGGTTACCAGGGACCTGTGGGAAGTCATTGATCCTGCAGAGAGGTGTTACGGAGCGAGTTCGGGAGTAACTCCGGAGTGCTCGGGGAACGAGGCAGAGCTCGGGGAACAGGAAGGAACACGCCAGAGCTAGAACAGAAGGTACATGGTTGACAATTGTTGCAAACTAAGGTACATGAAGATTCTCGGGGGTACAAAAGCAGTCCCCGAGAAACCTAACCTAACTAATGTAACTACTAGAAAACTCCGTTCATGACAAGAGGCCTCCAGACAGCAGAGCAACAGTACAGTTGGCTTGGGACAAGAAGGACAAGGCTGTATTTGCCAGTATCGCATTGGCGATGAAGTCATCGGAACAGGAACATATTTATAGTTGTAAAACGGCAAAGGAGGCATGGGACCATTTGAAGGAGGTTTATCAAGGGAAAGGAATGCACAGGTTGTTGTCTCTGATGAGGAGCTTGGCTTGGGCGAAGTTGTCAACAAATGTCAGTGGGAAGGGTCAGATGAAAGAATACATTCGAGGGGTTATGCAAACGGCGGACGAAATTGCAGAAATAGGACACAAGCTGGACAATCCAATTGTCATGGGATTTATTCTCAATGGCCTTCCAGACAGTTATCGCTATCTTGTCGTTAATTTGGAATCTCAGCTTGAAGAAATCAGCATTCAGGATTTGTCGGCTCTGCTAGTGGATGAAGAGATACGGATCAGTTCTAGGGCGTGTGGGTTAGCAGATGCATATGGGAGGGAATATCCGAGGAATTATCAGGCAGCATTGGCAAGGAAACAGGCATGCAAGCATTGTGGCAAGGATAATCATCTGTCAGAGAGATGTTTCAGGAATATGGAGCACTGTGAGTATTGTGGGAAATCCGTACATGATGAGGATGGCTGCTTTACCAAGCAATTTCGAGAGAAGAAGAAAAATGGAGGCAAATCGTCAGGAGGGAAAACAGAACCGTATGGAATGGTTATGGCATATGAGTCAGATGGTTGATAAAGGAGAATGGAGCGCAGAGAATGGGTGCTGGTCCAAGATCTGTCGGTTTGGATTTTCTGTTTGAAATCTCATTTTTGGCTTGGATTCTTTTTGTGTGTGGAGAGATAGGGGGGGATACTGTCGAGGGCAGGGGTGTGAGGTTGAAGTATTTCTGGGTTGGTCGTCTCATTGGGGGTCAATCTCGGGGTCAATATTCAAGGCTTCGAGCTTGGAATGCTGCTTGGGAAACACTACACCATCACCATTCCTTCGGCTCGATGGGGCGTGTTAGAATATTAGGTTAGGTCTAGCTCGGACTGCTTTTATTAGCCTTAGCCTGCAGTAATTCATTGTTCATCGTCTGCCAAACAACAGAAATCCTAACAATGGCATCCACATCGCCGTCACAGTTATTCTCCATATCCTTAGCCCCGGCGTCGAGCTGATCTGAGCCTTGGAGCTTGATTGGACTTCCTGTTCCTGCATTCGGCACTCGATTTATTGCCCAGAGTTTTGTGCGTGCAGCACAAGTGACGATTTAGTGATCATAGAACTGTGCGCCAGTGATGATTTAGTGATACAGTCAAGGTCGAAACTATTGGCGCATCACCGATTTTACGAGTTCCAGAGCATTGAGTGCTCTGAAAATCGAATCCATCAAATAGCACGCGTAATTCATCGATTCACAGCCATTCAAGTGTCAAATCTTCTGCGCCATGCCAGCTACTATAACTGACGCGAAGAAAGCACGCATTCAACCCTACTGGAGCTCGGATTGTCGCCTCAAGTCATTTTTAATGAGGAACATATGTCACTCAGAACTGTTCAACATTTTGCGACTAATATTCATTGTCATGGCTCAATCCAGGCATCTAAAGCCTTGTAGCAGGGTAGACCACATACGATTACGCCAGAAATGGAGCAGGTAAAGCCTTTGTAACCCATTCATTCTCTTCCAAACATTCGTCGAAATTATTGATCATAGGCATTTCTTGAATACCTTGCTGCACGACGATCCATGTATATCGATGAGCAGGCTTGCTTTCTGTGGGATACCTTTCATGTCTGGGTGTCTGAACAGAGCATCAAACGTATCTTGAAGCGTGTTAAATGGTCCAAAGAAAAGGTACTTTGCTGCTCACTTTTACGGCCATTTTCGTGCCATTTTTGACTCTGTAAATGCAAATACGCGCTACACAGCAGAATCCTGAACTCAGGGCAGACTGGATACGTTGCATGGCAAGCTACGATGCTAATCAACTGATATTTGTTGATGAATCGGCGGCTAATGAACATACTATACATCAAAAGTATGGTTGAGCTCCAGTTGGAGTCATGCCTTATGAATGCAGATGCTTTGAATGATCAGAACGTTGGTCTATCCTTTCTGCATATATCGTGGATGGTTTTATCATATGGGAAGTAATACACGGTTCGTTTACAGCTCAGATGTTTGAAGAATGAATCGAAAATGAACTAGTTCCACTCTGCAGCCCTTATCCGCATCCACGCTCTGTAATTTGCATAGACAATGCTCCAATTCATCAATCAGAGGTACCTGACACTGTTCTGAAGGTTATTGACAGTAAAGGGAAACGGTCGGCTCGAGGCCAGGTACATCACCAGGTCGAGCCGACCTGGTTATGAGCGGTCCTAGTAGCTAACGACTCCGGTTCCACACTGGCTTAGGTAGATGTTGAGATCGAGCCGATCTCAATCTTCTAGATCTCTGGACCGATCGATCCAGTGAATGTCGGGTCTAGAAGTGCTCTGGACCGAGCCCGACCTTGGACCGAGCCGAGACCGAAGCGAGGAACTGGTGAATTCATGTTGATGAGATGACGAGGTGTGTATCTCGCAGCGATGTAACGGGATGTAACGGGATGTAACGGGAATAGCAGTCGTTTTAACTCAAAAGGGATGGTTCCCGTTATATTAAATGCAATGTATGCTAGGTATACTATGAAAAACACAATGTGTAACGGAATATGAAGTCTAACCACGACAAAAATTAACTTTCCCGTTACATCCATTCGTTACACAACCACTTTCACTCAACTATAAAAATCCTCCTTCTCCTCCTCCTCCTCCTCCTCCTCCGACTGTGGTTGGGGAAACATTCTCTCAATAGATACCTTTCCAACCGGCACTTTATCGAGCTTTGCACACCACTGTCAGGGGACGAGGATCTAGCTTAGTCATTCATAAAATATATAGCGTCTAGTCGCCACATAGAAATCATCATCATATCTCCTTCATATTACACGTCCGGTATCTTACATTGGTGGCCCCAGACACTTACCAGAGGTTCTATAACTACAAGGTACCAGCCATCTTCCAACTCCACCATACCGACTGGAGCTGGATCCGGCAACACCAAGTGCGCCCGTTCGTCCCCCGGTGCAAGCTCCCAAAGCACCCAGAACACGTCGCACAGCATCCGTGCATCCAGAGACTCTTTGGCCCACGAGAGTTCCATCCCTTCGCGCCAGAGGACTCATCGATGAGAACCAAGATACATATCCCGTGGGGATTGGTTCCTCTCGCTCTTCCTCTTTGTCCGCTATCTCGCGCGCTCCTACACCCGCGTCATCGACTTCCGCGACGCCATCTGCTTCTGTCACGCAGTCTACTACAACTTCTGCTCCCGTCTCGCATCCTGCCACACCGTCTCCATCAATGGCAAACTTGTCTCAAGCCAACCTTGATGCCATCATCAACGGGCTGGCCAACAATCTTCTCAATCGTCCGGAATTTGTAAACAACCTTCGCGGCCCTCAAGGCCCCCTCGGACCGCAAGGCAATCCAGGCACAGGCAACGACAACGCCGGGGTCCAACTTATTGACACACGCTGGCGTATCGAGGAGTTTGGTTTATTCGAGCCCGACCTTTACGTGGACGACAGAAATCCACCCGGCGATGTCATCACCGTCGGCAAAGACTCTATTTATAGAAACGTTGATGCTTTCTGCGAAAGGATCAAAGACGCAATCTCCACAAAGGGCGTAGAGACTGTCCGCGACAACCTCCACCTCTGTCTTTGCGGTGCTGCCAGCCACTGGTGGACCTTTGAACTTTCCGAGATTGACAAACTTGCAGTTCGAAGCGACGGTACCCCTCAGTTGACGCAATGGATTACCCGATTATAGAGCCGTTTTCGCCCTCGCATGGCTCAAGCAGTACGCGAGAACAACGAGATCTCCTATCGCGTCCCCGATGTCAGGGCTGGCAAACGGGTTCTCTCCTATTTCCAGACAAAAATTTTGGAAGCTCGAGCCGCCAGCTTTGAATCTACTCATGCACAACTCATCCAAGTGTATTCTAGCATGGATGTCGCACTCCGCAGAGACTTGTTCGAGCCCACCGCACAGACGACGCTTGATCAGTACAGGGAACTGTTGACGGAGAAGGAAGAGCTCTGGATCGAAGCCTATAAACCTCGCCTTCCAACTCCGGTGCCTCCATTTCGCAGACAACGCAACATCCAAGGCCTTCAACACCCACAGCAGTACCAACCTCAGTATTTCCCGCGCCAACCACTCCAACGCCAGCAGCCCATGTTACCGCAACCTCAACCTGTCAACCCAAGGCAATCCCTGATCATCACACCCGTTCGCTCCTCTACGCCCTGTCACATCCACCTCGCGCATGGCGAGACGTACTACCACCCCGCCAGTAGCTGTCGCCTCCGAGATCAGATGCCTTCGACTTCCTTTACCTCCGGTCAGCAAACCCCTGCGCTTCCGACTCGCCACCTCTTGCCGGACCAACAAGGCCCAAAAATCGAAGTCATCAATTTCCAGGAACATAATTACGGTAACAACGAGCCCCGCTACAACGACGCTCGATACTACGATGCAGAGTCAACCCCGCCAGCGGACTACAACGCCCATGGGATGGATAATTATCACCAGGACCTCGAATCTGACGATTACCGCTACGAGGAAACCGATAACGCTTCGAGATATTTTGTCGCCACCCCCGCACCTCAATCTTCCTCATTTTCTTGCGCCACTTGCTATACAACCTTCCCTTCTAGGAACAAGCTTTTTAAACACCTTCGCGAAATGAAACACCTCACGACTACCCTCACTTAGATCCCCAAACGTAGTGTAAACGTCTTCTCCAACACTGCCGACACCCGCCCGATTATCAAATCCGAGTCGCCGCCGGTCTCCGGGTCTGGGATGGCCTTCCGCAATTCGAATTTTCTCGAAGTACCTATCAGGGCCACCACTACTGGCGACGACATGATGGTCTGTGTCGACACCGGTTGTGGAATGTCTTGCGTCGACAGAAACTTCATGACTACTCAATTCAAAGATGTGGTAATCTAAAATATCCCCTCGGTTGAGATTCGTGGACTTGGCAACAAGGTCCATCAATCGAGCGAATATGCCGTTGTCACCTTATATCTTCCTGGCTACAAAGACAAGGATGCCGTTCTAACTGCCATTACTCGGGAGGTTCACATCGTCGACTCTTTGCCTTGCAACATGCTTATTGGTAACGACATCGCAGATCCGGAAGGTTTCCTCATTGATGTTTCGAAACGCAAAGTCACCATTCGCTCGTGTAAAGACATGGTCTGCCCCCTCCGTATCACCCCTCGCGGCAAACCGGTGGAACACAGGATGGTTCGCACAAAGCATGAGATGGTTCTAAAACGGCACTACACGACAATTATTCCCGTCGTTTCAAAGAAACTCCCTGATGACCGCGACTACAGGTTCGTGGCCCACT
>Ga0302326_10023409_pt1 | contig 12591 bp, 11 predicted proteins | sample Palsa_T0_3_FD_202264 | JGI IMG/M metagenome (GOLD analysis project Ga0302326, IMG submission 202264) | Peat permafrost microbial communities from Stordalen Mire near Abisko, Sweden - Palsa_T0_3 | ecosystem: Environmental > Terrestrial > Soil > Palsa > Peat permafrost | place: Sweden: Abisko... | reverse complement strand
ACAAAAAGCGATCAGGTGTTGATGCCATCAATCGTGGGGGGCATCTTGGTCACATGAACCCGAAAGTGTGAAGTCGAAGTCATGGATTCGTGACGCGGGCCGGACTTGCGGGTCAGGTGATGCATCATCGGGTGGTGACGCGTGGACAGCTTGCGATGGGCCGACAGACTGAGCCGTCGATGGGTTCTGGTCACATGACGGTGCGACTTGACCGTCAAGAGGCGGTGCGTGCGGTGGGAGCTGACCAGCCTGTGATGTATGGTTTTTCCCAACATGGGGACGGCCGGTACGGCCAGCATGGCGGCGACGGCCCATTTTACGATCGTGGACTTCAACATGAGATTACTCCTTGGCAATACGGCCCCCGCGCGACATTGCTTGGGGTAAAAGTCTTATCGGACCGAAGGGGCGCGGGGGATGAATAAATCTTAGGTGTCTTCAACGAGGGTTTCGCGGACGACTTCTTCGATGCTGGTGATGCCGTCGTAGATGGCCAGGAGTCCGGCGCTGCGAAGGGTGCGCATCCCGCGTTTTTTGGCTTCGAGGCGGAGAACCTGAGTGCTGGCGTGCTGGATGATCAGGTCGCGCATGTCGTCGTCGAGGAGCATGATTTCATAGACGCCGAATCGGCCTTTGTAGCCGGTGTTGTTGCAGTTGGGGCAGCCTTTGCCGTAGTAAAACTTTTTGCCGACGACATCGTCGTGGCGAAGCTCGAGTTCCATGAGCTGTTCCAGCGTGGGGGTGTATTCCGTTTTACAATTCAGGCAGATTTTTCGGACGAGGCGCTGGGCGATGATTCCCTCGATGGTCGCGGTGACCAGGAACGGCTCGAGGCCGAGATCGAGCAGTCGGGCGACGGCGCTGGGGGCGTCGTTAGTGTGCAGCGTGCTGAAAACCAGATGTCCGGTCAGCGAAGCCTGCACGGCAATCTCGGCGGTTTCCTTGTCGCGGATTTCGCCGACCAGAATGATATCGGGATCCTGACGCAGCATCGACCGAAGAATGCGGCCGAATGTCAACTCAATGTCCGGCTTGACCTGGCACTGGATGATGCCGTCGATGTCGTACTCGACCGGGTCTTCAGCGGTGATCAGCTTGCTGCTGGGATCGTTGAGTTCGCGCAGGGCGGAATAGAGCGTGGTGGTTTTTCCGGAGCCTGTTGGACCGGTGACGATCACGATGCCGTTGGGCTTGTGGATGAGCTGGCGAGTGACAGCCAGGTCTTCATCGCGCATGCCGAGCTTGTCGAGATCGAGGCTGACGGCGGCGCGGTCCAGGACGCGCATGACGACGCTTTCGCCGAACATGGTGGGCAAAACGCTGACGCGGAGATCGATCGGCTGGTTGTTGACGCTCAGTTCGATGCGGCCGTCCTGCGGGAGCCGGCGCTCGGCGATGTCGAGATTGGCCATGACCTTGATGCGGCTGCTGATGGCGGCGGCGATGTGGGCCGGCGGGGGCATCATCTCATAGAGCACGCCGTCGATGCGGTAACGCATCTTGAATTCGCCTTCGAACGGCTCGAAGTGAATGTCGGAGGCCTTGTCCTTGATGGCCTGGAGCAGGACAAGGTTGATGAGCTTGCGGACGGGATTTGAATTGGCGGCTTCCTCGAGGCTGTCGATGTCGATAGATTCGCCGCGATTTTTCAGGTCCTTGAGGGCGTCATCGGATTGAAGCTCGCCGAGGATTTCACCGAGTCCTTCCGCGGCGGCCTGGTAATACTTGGCGATGAGGCGCTCGAGCTGCTCGGAATCGGTGGCGATTTTGGCGGTGACCTGATACTGCATCAGGGACCGCAGGTCGTCCAGAGCGCGGAAATTTTCGTGGGATGCCATGGCCACGGTGAGAGATTTGGTCGCGGCGTCGAAGGTCAGCGGGAGCACCTTGTTGGTGGTGGCGATCTGGGCGGGGACGGCGGCGAGAGTTGCGGCGTCGACGGTGACGCCCTCGAGGTTGATGACCTCGAATCCCTGCTGGGCGGCGAGGGCGATGTTGAGATCGTTTTCCTTGATTGCCCCCATGTCAATGAGAATTCGACCGAGAGCGCCGCCTTTTTCTTTCTGGAAATTAAGGGCCTTGGTGTATTGCTCGCGCGTGACCCTGCCCATTTTCTGAAGGACACGGCCCAGGGGGCGGCCCTTTAGCTCGGAGATGGCAGGCATTCCGGTCGGCTGGCCTCCGGGATTTGGAGCGGCGGGCGGATTGCCGTCGCCGGCGGGAGGAGTTATCGGGGGGGCGATCGGGGGCTTGCCGTTGCCATTTCCGCTGGCATGAGGACGTGGGGGCTGTGGTGCCGGGGTTGATCCGGGGGCTGGGATGCGGGTAACGGGGATTTGGCGCGGCGGAGCCGGTCGGGCGGGGACGCCGGCGGGGGTTTTTGGGTCGGGAGGTACTTGTGACATCAGTGCGTCCTTGGTTGCCCACGGATTGCGATCCGTGGGCTTTCGAGTTCATTTCTACTTTTTCGCGGCCATCGCGGCCATTCGGGCGCGGTTGGCTTCCATCTGGGCGCGACGCTCGGCATCGGGGGTCGCGGCGCCGCCACCACCGCCGCCGGGCGGTTTTGGCTTGGCGGGAGTTCCGCCGGTATCACTACCTTCGCCCTCGGGATTGTCCTCCCCAAGCCCACCGTCGAGGCCCGCCCGGGTGAATTTTTCCATCATCTGGCCGGGAACCTTGCTCTTGTCGATGGCCTCTTCCTTGCTGATTTTGCCGGCCTGATATAAGTCCCAAAGGGTGTCATCCAGCAGTTGCATGCCGTAACGTTTTCCGGTCTGGATTTCGGAGTCAATTCGAAAGACCTTGTTTTCACGGATGAGGTTCTGAATGCTGGGGGTGACATACATGAATTCGTAGGCGGCGACCATGCCGTCGGTGTCGACACGAGGACACAACGCCTGGGAAAGCACGGCGATAAGATTGTTTGCAAGCTGGACGCGCACCTGTTCCTGCTGGTCGGTGGGGAAGGCATCGATGATGCGGTTGATTGTGCTGGCGCAGCCGCTGGTGTGGAGGGTTCCGAAGACGAGGTGACCCGTTTCGGCGGCGGTGATGGCCGAGCCGATGGTCGCCAGATCGCGCATCTCGCCGACGAGCATGACGTCCGGGTCCTGGCGCAGCGCTCTTCGCAGGGCCTCGGAAAAACTGGGGACATCGACGCCGATTTCGCGTTGAACGACGATGGATTTCTTGTGGTTGTGGTAATACTCGATGGGGTCTTCCATCGTGATAATATGGCGGTCGAAATTCTCGTTGATGTGGTTGATCATGCACGCCAACGTGGTGGTTTTTCCGGAGCCGGTGGGGCCGGTGACCAGGAAAATTCCGCGCGGGCGGCGGCAGATCTGCTCGGCCATCTTGGGCAGGCCGATCTGCTCGAACGTCAGCAGCTTGCTGGGGATTCGCCGCAGCACGATGCTGGCGAAGCCCTTTTGCTTGAAGACGGAGACGCGGAAACGGGATTCCGTGCCGAAGGCGAAACCGAAGTCACCGCTGCCGGTTTCCTCGAATTCCTGTTGAATGCGTTCGGGCGTAATGCTCTTCATGAGCGCCATCGTGTCTTCGGGTTCGAGGATTTTGGTCTGGAGTTCCCGCAGGTGGCCATGGAGGCGCAACGTGGGGGGTTTGCCCACCGCCAGATGGAGGTCCGAAGCGCTGCGTCGCACGCAGGTCTCGAGCAAACGGTCGATTTGAAGTGTGGAAGCCATGACTGATTATATCCAGGCAACGAACAACTGAATCATCACAATGTTGCAATGCCTTCGATCTGTGCCACCTTTACAATTTCCTCCGCGGTGGTGACGCCGCCGAGGACTTTGATCCGACCATCGGCGAGCAGGGATTTCATTCCACCCGCGAGAGCGGCTTTGCGAATTTTGTTGGTTGGAGCGCGTTCGAAGGCCATCGTGCGTATTTCGTTGTTCATGTGCATGAGCTCGAAGATTCCGACGCGGCCGCGGAAGCCGGTGCCGCTGCAGTAATCGCAGCCGCGGGGTTTGTAGATAATTTTATCCCGGAGATCGTCGGGCTTGATCCCGGCGAGCTTGAGCCACATGGGGTCCGGTTCCTTGTCAGCCTGTTTGCATTTCGGACATAGGGCGCGAATGAGGCGCTGGGCGAGGATGGCCTGAACGGAACTGGCGACGAGGAATGGCTTGACGCCCATGTCGATAAGGCGGGTGATTGCCCCCGGAGCATCGTTGGTGTGCAGGGTGCTGAAAACCAGGTGACCGGTGAGGGCGGCCTGAATGGCGACCTCGGCGACTTCCTTATCGCGGATTTCGCCGACCAGAATGATGTTGGGCGCCTGGCGCAGCATCGAGCGGAGAATCTTGGCGAAGCTCAGGCCGATGTTTTCGCGCACCTGACACTGATTGATGCCGACGAAATTGTATTCGACGGGATCTTCGGCCGTGATGATTTTGCGGTCGGGGCGATTGAGTTCGTTCAGTGCGCCGTAAAGGGTGGTGGTTTTACCAGAGCCGGTCGGGCCCGTGACCAGGAAAATGCCGTTGGGGCGTTTGATGATTTTCTGGAAGATTTTGTAATCCTCTTCCTCGAATCCCAGGTTCTGGATTCCGATGCGGACGCTGTCGGGGCGCAGAATACGCAGGACGACGGATTCACCGTGATAAGCCGGGAGCGTGCTGACGCGGAAGTCGATGTTGACCTTGTCGATGTTGAGCTTGATGCGGCCGTCCTGGGGAAGGCGTTTTTCGGCGATGTCGATACCGGCCATGATTTTGAGGCGGCTGATGAGGGGGCCTTTCATGCGAAGGGGAATGCGATCGCGGTCGACGCATTCACCGTCGATGCGATAGCGGACGCGGACCCGATCCTTCATGGGTTCGATATGGATATCGCTGGCGCGATTCCGGACGGCTTCGCCGATCATGGCCTGCACGAGTTTGATGATGGGCGCCTGGGTGGGATCGGAACCGGTGGAGTCCTCGTCGATGCCGGTCAGGTCAACCGATTTGTCGATCGACCGGTCCACGGATTTGTCCATCGAGCGGTCGAGTGATTTATCGAGCGAGTCGCGCAGGCGGTCGATGGTACGATCCATCGTCTTGTCGATGGTGTTGGTCGAGCTGGTGTTGAAAAGCTCGTCCAGCATGGTTTTGATCCGTCCCTTGGGGGCAAGGACGGTGCGAATGTCCTTGTTGAGGCGAAATCGGAGGACTTCGAGCATTTCGAAATCGAGGGGATCATGGATCGCGAGCCGGAGGCGGCCGCTTTCCATTCCCAGGGGAAGAATGAGGTATTTCCGCATCAGGTCGTCGGGGACCAGATTCACGGCATTGGGGGGAACGGAATTTTTGTCCAGATCGACATATTCCATGTTGTGCTGCTGGGCCAGGGCTTTGTAGATGTTGGCCTCGCTGCACAACTTAAGATCAACCAATGCCTCACCGATGCGGAGGCCTTTCGTTTTGGCGTGTTCCAGGGCCTTGGCGACTTCGCGGGTTTGGATGATTCCCCACTCAACGAGAATTTCACCAATCTTTTTCTGCTGCTTGGCCATCTGGATAGTCCTTCGTAGGAAGCTTTAACAACCTGGCGGGCAATCGGCCGCAGGCACAGCCGTTACCAATGATATACTGCCGATTCTCCGGCGGGGTTCGAATAATCTGTCGCGGGTAGTGTACCTGCAAAGGTGGGGTAGGCTCAAGGGAAAAGATGAGTTTTAACCCAGAGCGGGCGCGCCCTCCGGCCTCAGTATTCCAATGGGATGCGTGTTTTCCAGCAGCAATTGCATGTGGGGGAACGGAATTTCGATGTTGGCGGCGTCCAGGGCCTTCTTGGCCTTCTCAAGATATTCATAGAAAACCGATTTTTCGACTGATTCATCGTGAATCCACAGCCAGATGAGAAGGTTTACGCTGCTGTCGGCACAGGCGCTGACGGCGACGCTGGGAGGGGGATCTTTGCAGATTCGTTCGTCGCCGTGAACGATGGCCAGAAGGGCCGTGCGGGCACTGTCGATGGATTCCTTGTAGGCGATGCTGATGGGAATTTCGACACGGATCATGGGATGCGTGCTGTGGTTGGCGACGCGGTTGGAAAGCATGTAAGTGTTGGGCATGACGATGGTTTCGCCGCTCAGATTGAGCATTCGCGTCGAGCGGAAGCTGACGCGCAGGATCTTTCCGAAGATGTTGTCGATGATGATCCAATCACCGACCTTGAACGGCTTGTCCCAGAAAATCACCACGCCGGCGATGAAATTGGCCAGCGTTTCCTGGGCGGCGAAGCCGATGGCCAGACCGATGATGGAGACTCCCGTCAGCAAAGCCGCAATTTGAATGCCGATCTGATCGCAGGCGATCACCAGAGCAAACCCGAGGATGGACCATCGGAGCATCGCGCCCAGCATGTCGCGAATGCTGGAATCGACGTGAGCCCGGGTCATTGAGCCGAGGATGATCCGGCGAACGATCCGGTAAAACAGCCAGAAGATTCCGAACAGAATCACTGCGGCGACGAGCCGGGGGATGAACGCGAGCGCGCCCAGCACGATGGTGTTGACCGATCCCTGCCAGAATCTGAAATCCTGCATGTCCTTGAGCGTGACGATGCCGCCGCTGAAGACGTTGAGGAGATTGTTTTTCAGCGGGCTGATGACGGCGGAGGTGTCGAGAATTTTTCCATCCTTGTCGAGGGCGACGATGCGGTAATCGACGCCTGCGGATTTGACCTCCGGGTCGTTGAAGTTGGAGGCGCTGGAAGCGACGGTGCTGACTTCGGTCCATTGGTTGGCGTTGTGGTCGGTGCGTTCGATGCGGAACTGGGCGACATCGGGCAGGTCGCTGCTCCATTGCAGATCGACGCCACCCCCGCTGTGGAGGACCGCGGTGAGCTGAAGATGGGCCGCGGTTCTTTTTTCGGCGGGTGCCGTGGAGTCGGCGCCGGCGGCGTCGAGGACCGCGGATTGAGCGCGAACGGCCCTGGTTGCGAACGAAAGTACCAAACCAATCGTCAGCAATAGCGGCAATCTGTGAAGTATTCCCCCAGCCCGGGTTGAGGGCGCGTGCGTCAAAAAGACCTCCATTGCAAAACGGCCATTATCTCACAGAGCAGGCTCAGGACAAGCGGATTTAAAAGCTCCGGCGGGGCGGCGATTTGGTTTCTTCTTGTCTCGATGTCTGCGAGTCTGTATTACACAGGCCATGTCCAGGCTCAAGGCGCCCCAGCGGCGCGAGCAGTTAATCGAAGTGGCGACGAAAATATTCGCCAAATGGGGATACAACGCAGCGACCACGGCGGCAATCGCCGATGCCGCGGGGGTCACCGAACCGATTCTGTACCGTCATTTCGCCAGCAAGCAGGAGATGTTCGTGGCCATCACGCGGGCAATGAGCCAGCAAACCCTGCGGCACTGGAATCAATTGACCGGGCATTCGATGAGCGCAGTGGAAAAGGTCCGCAAGATCGCTCATGAATTTCCCAATCACCTTCGCGATAATGAAGATGCCTATCATGTCATCCACGGAGCGCTCGCCACGAGCCGCGACCGCAAGGTGCTGGCCGTGATGAAGGAACATTACGCCGGGATCGAACGGTTCTTTTGCAAGATCGTCCAGGATGGCCAGCGCGACGGGGAATTCCAGAAGAACCTCGATCCGAAGATCCCGGCCTGGCAACTGATCAATATCGGGATCGGGTATGCGATGATCTCCCTGAATCTCCAGCAGTTCGATCACTTCTCGGTGGAAGACGCCGTCGAATTCATTCTGCGCGGGCTGAAAAGCTAGCGCGGGATTCGCCGATCACGCCGACGTCGTGATAAAACGGTTGCGTGGGGCGAGAAGCTCGTCCACCGATGCCTTGGCGTCGGCCAAGGTCGTCTGGGTGCTGAGCTGATTATTCTTGCCGGGGAGCCCCACGACGAACCGTTCGATTTTCTCGTGCGTCAGGTCGCTCGAAAAGACCTGGTGAACGATCGCGTGTCCCCGATAGATGTGCGTCTGCTTGATGGCCATGATCTCCCTTTGAAAGTGGTCAACGCGGGATGGATCGGCTTATTCTTGAAGTCCTTGAAGGGATCGCCGGCTCAAAATCGTTTGGATCGGGATCGGGCGCTTCTGTTTATCCGGGGGATGATCTTGGATGTATGGCTTGCGGAGGGTGAGCCGTGGGAGGGTGGGGCGAAAAAGGCGCGGAAAGAGGTTTAACTGTGGGAAACCGCGTGAAGATGCGGGGGTTTTTCAGCGTTTATCACCGTTTCAGAATCGCAGGCTTATGCCGGCGACCCATTCAAATGTTTCCGAAGCCTTGTTCAGCCCCATGTTGGCGCCGGTGTCCAGCACGACGTTGTCGTTCAGCGGATAGGTGAAGCCGATGTCCAGGGTCTGCTGGGACTCCTGATGGGATTCGGTGCTGACGAAAGCCCAATATTCGAGGTAAACATCGAAGTTTCCGAGGATGACGCGATCGACGGATATGGAATTCTGCCAGCCCGCGACATCGCCGGTGTCTGTCGAGTTTCGCTGCCAGGAGATCGTCGGCTGAAGACCCAGGTGAAAACCCGCGGGGAGGTTCATTAAAAATGGAAATCCGACGAACAATTCCGGATGGCCGTTTCCAATATTCTCACGGGCCGTGGGAATCTTGAACTGCGGCTGAATGCCCAATGCCGTGGCCCAGATGTTATCGCCGCTTTCGTTGCCCCAGAGATTGAGCTTTCCTCCGACCACTGTATCGCCAAAGCCGTTTTGTCTCGACGACTGGTTGCTTGCGTGGTCCGTGTCTCTGAGAAAATCGAAGGAATCGACGACCGCGTTCAATTCCAGGTCGTTCAGTATCCCAAGTCGGAGATTGAATTGGCCAAGATCGAGCGCGTCGATTCTGGCGTTGTCGCCCTGGTATTGTTCCCGATCATAGACATAGTCGAACGCACCGATTTCGATTTGGAGATGACCCGCATCGATCGTGTGCGGCGTGTTGGTTTTGTTCGGCCGGTCGGTATCCATATCGCGCAATTGATCGGCGGGGGTTGGATTGAAAAGCGTATATTGCCACTTGTCGGTTGGTTGCGTGGTCGCGTCGCCCAAGGCAGCCGCTGCGGAAGCGAGAAACAATGCAATCGCAAGAATGGCGGCTTTACATAATGGCTTTGTCATGTGCTTTGTCCCGCCCCGTTGCGTTGGGTTCTTGCCCGGCCTTGAGCAATAGCACCGGCACGCTGACGCCGTGCTGCACCCGGCTGGCGGTCGCGCCCAAAAATATGTCGGCCAGAAGGCGATGTCCGTGCGTGCTCATGGCCAAAAGATCGCAGCGCTTCTCCTGAACCCATCGAACGATCTCCTTCACGGGGTCGCCATAGGCGAGAAAGGCTTCCACCGGAATGTCGTCGGCGTGGAACTCAAGGCGAACTTTTTCCAGATATGCCTTGTCCTCGGTGATTTCCGGGCTGATCGCATCCGCGCCGAAAATCCTCGCCGCCCAGCCGTCCGCCACATGCAGCAGCACCACGTGGCTGGACATGATCCTGGCCAGCTCTTTGACGTGCTTGAGGATCGCTCGATCGGTCGGCGTGGCATCCAATGTGACCAGAATAGTCTTGTACATGTGTGATCCTGTTGGTTCCGGCGGTTCCACCGCAGCATTGGCTCTCAACTTCCCGCAATGACTTGCCAGGCTTGCCTGAAGGCGTCCGGTAGTCCGTAAATGTCCAGCGCGGTGATCAGGATCGCACTGGTCCAGGCAGTGGTAAGCAGGAACCAGCCGCTCCTCCAATTCCCCATCCGTTTGCGGGAACTGGTGAAATGAAGCAACGGGAACATGGCCAGGGGCAATTGCAGCGCCAGCACGACCTGACTGAGGTTGATCAGATCCGTCGTGCTGCTGTCGCCGCGGATGCCGATGATGAGAACGGCGGGGATGATTGCCAGCAGGCGGGTGATAATTCGGCGAACCCAGGGCCGGAGCCGCCAGTGCATGAAGCCTTCCATCACCACCTGGCCGGCGAGAGTGCCGGTGATGGTGCTGGCTTGACCGCTGGCCAGGAGAGCGATGGCGAATAGCGGGCTGGCGGCGGCGACGCCCAGCAGCGGCGCGAGGGTCAAATAGGCGATCCGAATCCAATCGGTGTCATCGCCAAACTGGACGATGCGGCCGCCCGGCGCGGTGACGCTGCTTTTGCCATAGAAGACCATTGCGGCCAGCACGAGAATCGCGGCATTCACGAAAAATGCCAGTGTGAGCGCCACGGCGGAGTCGATTGTGTTGAACCGGATGGCCGTGCGGATGGTGCCCTCATCCTTTTGCAGTTTGCGACTCTGAACCAGAGCTGAATGCAGGTAGAGATTATGCGGCATGACCGTCGCGCCAATAATTCCGATGGCCATGTAAAGCATTCCGGCCTGGCGGAATCCCGGGGTCACAAGAGCATGTCCCATTTCCAGAAAACTTGGCCTGGTCTGCGGAATAACGAAAATCTCGATGAAGTAGCAGAGGGCAATCGTGGAAATCAGCACCAGCACTACGGCCTCGATGGTCCGCATACCGTATCGTTGCAGTGCCAGCAGCAGGAGTACATCTCCGGCCGTGATGATCACGGCCCAGAAAAGGGGGATGTGGTTGTGCGTGAGCAGGTTGATGGCGACGGCGCTGCCGAGCACTTCCGCCAGATCGCATGCGCCGATCGCGAGCTCGCACAGCAGCCAATTGGGCCAGCGCGTCCATTTGGGATACCAGTCGCGGCAGCATTGGGCCAAATCTTTGCCCGTGACCACGCCGAGCCGCGCCGAGAGCACCTGGAGAAAGATGGCCATCAGGCTGGCGATGGCGACGACCCAGAGCAGGTTGTATTTGAATTGGGCGCCGCTTTGCAGGTCGGTGCCCCAGTTGCCGGGATCCATATAACCGATGCTGATCAGCAGCGCCGGCCCGACGTAGGCCCGCCATTGCTTCCAGAAGGCGGCCCCGTGATGGGGAATCTCAACCGTGCTGTGCATCCCTTCGAGGGAGAGGGGACTCTGATGGGGCGCGATTACCGTCTCGGCCTTAAGGTCCGCATATCCCAATTGCGCATTATCCATCGCGTCACCCAACCAATTTCAGCATACCAATATCATTAATTTGATTAATCAAAGTAATAATACCGAGCATCCATAATTTGTCAATCGGCTGTTTGGCCGATAAACTTTCAAAAGGGCAAAAAGAATGCGGGCGGTTTATGGCAACGAGCACCGTTGAAAACTACCTGAAGCGGCTTTACCTCGAGCAGCGGGGGGGCGATGGAGAGATGGTCCCGATGGGCCGCGTTGCTGCCGCCATGGGGGTCGTGCCGGGGACGGCCACGTCGATGGTCAAGGCGCTGGCCGATTCCGGCCTCGTGGAATACGAGCCCCGCGGCGGCGTCAGGCTCACCCGCAGCGGTGAGCAACTGGCCCTCCACGTCTTGCGCCGCCACCGGCTCGTTGAACTCTTTTTAGTCAAGGTGCTCGAACTGGACTGGTCGGTGGTTCACGACGAGGCGGACATGCTGGAACATGCAATCTCCGATCGGGTGCTGGAACGGATCGATGCGCTCCTGGGCCATCCCACGGCGGACCCGCACGGCGATCCGATTCCAACTGCCAAGGGGCATTTGCACGAACCTCGGCGGATGAGTCTTGTCGATTGTCCGATCGATGTGCCGCAGACGATCGCTCGCGTGCTCGATCAGGACCCGGAATTCCTGCAATTCGCCGAACGCAACGGTTTGGTGCCCGGCGCGACAGTCACCGTCGGCAAGCGGGAACAGGCCGCCGAGGCGGTCAGGATTCGAATCGGTCGGCGCGAGGAAGTGTCGTTGGGAATGGTCGCGGCGGCGAAAATTCTCGTGGAGCCTTCGGCGTCAAAACTACGCTGATGCGCGATCGTATTAAGCGGCGGCGGCGTCGATTGGGCGGATCGACGATTCGGAAAGAGGCACGATCTGGAAGCCCGTGGTTTGGTTGCGGGGGATCAATTTCATCAGGTTGCGCATCGCGTCCAGTTCCTCATCGGAGTCGAAAGCGCGCTTGGGGACCATCAGGCCGCTGGATTCCCATGTGAAAAGCAGGAACAGGTTGCGGGTCTCCTCGCCTTTGACGAAGGCGGCCCATTGCAATTCGTGCCGGCAAACCGTGTCGGACAAAGCCAATCCCTCGGCGGAAATGTCGACGGTTTGATGGCGATGAAGGTCCGGGCGGTTTTCCCAGTGCCGGGGCAGCGATGTTGAATGGTTGTGGGCGGCGATGCCGCTGACATACACCAGAAGTAGCAGCCAGATGGAATGCGGCAACAGGGTTTGCCAGGTCAGCTTGTCGGAATGAGCGGCGCGCGGGTTGAACCGGGCGTTCATCCAATGTTGGAATACCAGGGCGGCGATCAGCAGAATGAATGTGCTGAGGGCGATGGCTTGGCGGCGCGTGAGCCAGGGGAATCGCCGGGCGCGGAAGCTGGCCGGGAGGCTCATCGCCAGCCAGGTGAATCCAAAGGCGACTATTGCGATCCACATGTTGATCCACGCCATTTGTCCGTCCTGGTCGCCGGCTTTCTGCCAGAGGAAACGGGTCACCACATAGTAGATGCCGAAGACGACGACCAGAACAACGATCT
>Ga0302326_10023407_pt1 | contig 12592 bp, 9 predicted proteins | sample Palsa_T0_3_FD_202264 | JGI IMG/M metagenome (GOLD analysis project Ga0302326, IMG submission 202264) | Peat permafrost microbial communities from Stordalen Mire near Abisko, Sweden - Palsa_T0_3 | ecosystem: Environmental > Terrestrial > Soil > Palsa > Peat permafrost | place: Sweden: Abisko... | reverse complement strand
GTGGCCGCCGGGGGGGCGCCGGCGCGCGCCGGCGATGACGGCAACCCGGTTTCGCCGGCTTGCGGTCAACTCGCGTCCACCGGGGATTGGCCGCCTCGACTTCACGTGGATGTCGGAGGATGCAGGGCTCCTCGGCCCGAGCCCGATCCGTGAGGACTCCTTTACGCTACGGCGAACGAGCATCAGCGCGCTCAGCCCGGCCGGCAGGCGGTACCTGCGCCTCACGGTGGCCGCCCCGTGCACAGGGGCTCGTTGACACGGTGATCCATGAGGTGAGCCTCGTGCTCGCCTCCGCACGGTTGCTCGCGCGGGCTGCTCCAGGCGAGCGTGCCGCGCTGAGGTCCGAGCTGTTGAGACGCGCCAAGCCGCTGTCGCAGACTTCCGCTGCGCTGCGCCGCGTGCTGGGTATCCCCTTGGTTTCACCGGACGCCGGCGCGGTCGCGGATATTGGTACCGGGCACTGATTAGTTGCGCCTGTCAATGCTGACCGGGTGTTGGGGTCCGCCTCGTGATCGGCGGACCCCAGCCGTTCGCTTCGGCTCGCGGTCTACTTGAAGTAGATCATCACCGGGTTCTGTGCCGGCCCGATCGGCGGGGCGATCAGGAACCCGGCACCGACGTTCTCCTGCGCGGTGATCATGTACGGGTAGGAGGTCCCGGTCTTAACTGTCTTGGGTGTCTTGACGGAGCACTCGAACACGATGCTGTACCAGCGACACGCCGTGGTCTGCTGGGTAATCCCCGGACCGTTCAGAACCGCCTGCACCGCACCGGCTTTCCCGAGTGCGGCGGCGGCCGCGGCCGTGATCGGCTTCCCCTTCTGGTCGGTCAAGACGAACCAGACCGGGATCGTCGCGCCGGGCTGGAAGGTGTCCTTCCACGGTGGGGTGATGAACCCCTCAAAGCCGTACTCGACAACGATCGACTGCTGCACGCTGGTCGCCGGCAGATACTGCGAGTTCCCGGCCTGCGAGGCGCTCACCACACACACCCCCGCGCCGGTCAGCGTCAATTTCGACCCCGACACCGAGCAGGGCCCGCTCTGGACTTCGTAGCTCACCGGCAACCTCGACGGCGTCGCGGTCGCGTCCAGCGTGACCGGGCTCGCGCCGACCAGATACGGCCCCTGCTGCCCCCAGCTGATGCTCTGCGGCTCCCCGATCGTGACCGTCTGCTGAGCCTCGTTGGCCTTCGAGAACGCTCGCGTCCAGTTGAACCCGCCCGCCTGGTCCGCGGTCAGCACGCACGTCCCCGTCCCGGTGATCGTCAGCGTCGACCCCGTCACCGAACACACGCTGTTCCCGCTTGACACCGCATACGAAACCGTCAACCCCGAGCTCGCGGACGCGTTCAACGACTCGGTCACGGTCGACCCGGAATACGCGTACGACGCGTGCGAGGCCCACGAAATCGACTGGGACTCATTGACCGCCAACTCGAAGACCTGCTCGGCGTTAGTGGGTGGACCACCTTGGCCCGCGGCGAACACATCGCCGTACTGATCGACCGCGACCCCCTCGGAATCAGCCACCCCGGTGAATGGCAGCGGCGCACTGGCGTAAGACCCGCCCGCCTGCGGCGAGAGTTCCACCACCTGGTTGCCATCCAGCTCGGCGACATACACGTTCCCGGCGTGATCCACGGCCACGCCGAATGGATTGGGGAGCCCCGATGCGATCGTCTTCAGATCAGAGGCAGGGTCCCCCGCGGGGAGCTCCTGCACGGTTCCCGGAAGCTCCGCAACGAACAGGTCGCCCGCGCTGTCGACCGCCACCCCAGTCGGGGCAGGCAAGCCGCTGAGCACCGTCGTCGTCTGCCAGCTGCCGCCCTGCTGCTGCTGGAGCTCGTACACGTCCCCGGTCTCGATGTCGGTGACGAACAGGTCGCCGGCATTGTCGACCGCCACCCCCTCGGTGTCCTCGGCTCCGGGCACCACGATGGTGGTCGGCGAACCTCCGCCAGCCGGGATCTTCACCACGCCGGCACCGCTGTAATCGGCGACATACAGATCACCCGAAGCATCGGTCGCCATCAATGCGGGAAGGAACGAACCTGAATCGGGCTCTGTCTGCACGCCACCCGGTGACAGCTCCAACACTGGATCGCCTGAGCTTGGGAACGTGAAGCTACTTGCGAACACGTCCCCCGCGGGGTCGACCGCCACCCCCTGGGACTCTGCCAATCCGGTGAACGGGAGCGTCTGCTGCGAGTAGCTCACCGCCGCCCGCGCCGACCCGGCCAAGCCACCTGCCACGAGCACCGCACACACCGCCACCAGCCACCGAACCAGCCGCGCACCAACCAACCCGCCACCGCTGACGTCCATTACCCCTCCGATCCAAGAGTTGCCTCAACAGGACCGACACCCGTCCAGCGGGGCGCGCTCAACGCCCCAAATGCAGCCCTGCCCGGTCCTGGCCGCAGCCTACCACCGGGCAACCGCCGAAACACCGGTCAACTGACCGGTCTTGCACCGCTTACTCAGCTGAGTTCGAGTAGCGCGTCGGGCGTGAGGTCCGCGATCGCCGGGTATCCGTCGACCGCCATCAGCAGGTCCGCCTCGGCCAGCAGCGAGCGGAGCACATGGACGATCCCGTCCTCGCCGCCGAGCGCGAGCCCGTATGCGTACGGCCGGCCGACCGCTGCGGCCCGCGCTCCGAGCGCCAGCGCCTTGACGATGTGCTCGCCGCCGCGGATCCCGGAGTCGAACAGGACCGGGGTGTCGCCCGCGGCTGCCACGACGCCCGCCAGGTGGTCGATGGCCGGGATCCCGCCGTTCGCCTGGCGGCCCCCGTGGTTCGAGCAGTAGATACCGTCGACGCCGCCGTCGATCGCGCGCCGGGCGTCCTCGGGGTGGCAGATCCCCTTCAGCAGCAGCGGCAGTTTCGTCAGCGATCGCAGCCACGGCAGATCGTCCCAGCTGAGGGTCGGATCGCCGAACATCACCGCCCACATCAGCGCCGCTGCGCGCGGGTCCTCCTCCGGCGGCTTCTCGAGCCTGGCGCGGAACAGCGGATCGGTGAAGTAGTTCGCCAGGCAGTGGCCGCGCAGCTGCGGGAAGTTACCCGCGGCCAGGTCGCGCGGGCGCCATCCCGGGATCCAGGTGTCGAGCGTCACGACGATGCCCCGGAATCCGGCGGACTCCGCGCGTGAGACGAAAGACTCGGCCAGCTCGCGGTCCTTCGGCGTGTAGAGCTGGAAGAACCCTGGCGTGTCGCCGAGCTGGGCGGCGACCTCCTCGAGCGGGTCGACGCTGAGCGTAGAGGCGATCATCGGCACGCCCGTCCTCGCGGACGCCCGGGCGGTCGCGAGGTCCCCGTGACCGTCCTGCGCGCACAGGCCGATGACGCCGATCGGGGCCATCATCAGCGGCGAGGGCAACGACAGACCGCAGAGCTCGGTCGACAGATCCCGGTCGGGGGCGCCGACGAGCATTCGCGGGATCAGGCCGTAGCGGTCGAAGGCGGTGACGTTGGCCCTCTGGGTGTACTCGTTGCCGGCGCCGCCGGCGACATAGGACACGATCCCGGGCGGCAGCGCAGCGGCAGCGCGCCGTTCGAGCTCGGCGAAGGTCAGCGGCAGATCCTCGACCACGCCGGCGAGACCGCGCAAGTAGATCTCGAGCTGGAAATCGCCGAAGTTGGGCACGCGTGGGGAGCTTATGCGACGCGCGACGCGCGACGCGCGACGCGCGACGCGCGGCAACCTCGGCGGAGGCTCAGAGGCTGGGACGCGGCTGCTGCAGAGCGCTCACGAGTGCCCCGAGAGTCTCGGTCGCGGCGGCGAGCGCCTTCACCTGCTCGTCCGAGGTGTCGGCCAGGTAGACGCCGAGCGCCGCGCTGACATCTGCGGCGAAGGCCTGGAATTCGGTCCGGCCGGCATCGGTGATGTCTACGAGCACGACGCGGCCGTCATCGGCCTGGCGCTCACGGATGACCAGGCCCTGCTGCTCGAGCTGCTTGACGAGCAGCGTCATCGTCGGCTGGGCCAGGCCCTCGAGCTCCGCGAGCTCGGTGATCCGCCGCGGCCCGCCGCTCAATGTGCTCAGCACGCTCGCCTGACTGCGCGACAGCTCCGTTCGTAGCTCTCTGATCAGCAGGCGGGTCAGCAGGCCGGTACGCCTGAGCAGCTCGCGCGAGACGTACTCGACCTGCGCGGCGCGATCTCGTGTTGGTGCGGGTGGCGAAGACATATTTGAAGACTATATTGTATATTGATATAATTCCAACGTGACATGACAATCTGGCGCGGAGCGCAGCGAGCGCCCCGCCCGATCGAAATCGAAGGAGGCGTCATGTTCCACGACATCGTCGTCGCCGTTGATGGCTCGAGGCACGCCGAGCAGGCGCTGTCCCACGCGATCGACCTTGCGCAGAGCGAGCACGCACGCTTGACGGTGATGACGGCGGTATCGGAACCGCCTGTCACCGTCTACCTCGCGGCGGGCGAGCTAACCGGCAAGCTACTGGCGGACGCACGCGGCCAGGCAGAGGCAATCCTGCGGCGGGCGCGCGACCGGATCCCTGCCGACCTACCCGTCACCACCATCCTGACCGAGCAACCGATCGGGATGGCTCTGCTCCGCGAGATCAAGGAACATCACCACGACCTCGTCGTGATGGGCTCCCGCGGCCGCGGCGCCGTCCGCTCCACGCTGCTCGGAAGTGTCAGCCACTACATCCTCCATCACAGCCCCGTGCCGGTACTGATCGTCCACGATGAGGGGAGGGGGGAGGTCGAGGCGCCGCGGGTGGCGGAGCACAGCGCGGTCGGGTGAGGGCGGGCGGGATGGGCGTGCGATTGTCACGCGCGCGCCGCGGCTATGTCTCATCCGTGTGACGTCTAGCCCAAATCCCCTCGCACCAGATTCTGGCGTGATGAGAAGTCAACAATAGTTGTCGACAACTCATCACGCGGCTGTCGGTTTGGGTGGGCTGGGGAAGGCGTCCGGATAAAGCGGCATCGAGCCTCCCGGCAGGCTTCCAGCGACGTGAGGCCGCGGGGGATCGAGGTGGGCTCGTGCGTCGCCCGGCACTCGCGAGCCACGCATATCCAGCCACGTCAAATTCGGGATCGATCATCAAGTGGTCGGTCCCGAACCACTAGGGTTCCGGGATTCGATGAAGATCATCTACACGCTCACCGACGAGGCGCCGGCGCTGGCGACACAGTCGCTGCTGCCGATCCTGCAGGCGTTCGCCGCGGCTGCGAGCGTGGAGGTGGACGTGCGCGACATCTCGCTCGCCGGCCGGATCCTGTCGCAGTTCCCCGAGCACCTCACCCCGGACCAGCGGGTGGGTGACGCTTTGGGCGAGCTTGGCGAGCTTGCGAAGACGCCGGAGGCGAACATCATCAAGCTGCCGAACATCAGCGCCTCGGTGCCGCAGCTGAAAGCCGCCGTCTCGGAGCTGCAGGGCAAGGGATACGCGATCCCCGACTATCCGGACGAGCCCGCGGACGAGGAGCAGCGAGCCGTGCGCGCCCGCTACGACAAGGTCAAGGGGAGCGCGGTCAACCCGGTGCTGCGCGAGGGGAACTCCGACCGCCGCGCGCCCGTGTCCGTCAAGTCCTACGCGCGCCGGCACCCGCATTCGATGGGCCCGTGGTCTCCGGACTCGCGCTCACACGTCTCGACGATGAGCGAGGGCGACTTCCGCTCGACCGAACGGTCGGTCACGGTCGAGCACGGGGGCGAGGCCAGGATCGAGCACGTCGCCGGGGATGGGACCGTGACGGTCCTGAGAGAGAACGTGCCGGTGACCGCGGGCGCCGTGCTCGACGCTGCGGTCATGCGCCGGCAGGCCCTCGATGCATTCCTCGCGGCCCAGATCACCGAGGCGAAGGAGCAGGGTGTGCTCTTCTCCGTGCATCTCAAGGCGACGATGATGAAGGTGTCCGATCCGATCATGTTCGGTCACGCCGTGCGCGCCTACTTCGCCGATCTGTTCGCCGAGCACGGCGCCGCGCTCGCGTCGGTAGGCGTCAACGCCAACGACGGGATGGCAGCACTCCTGAGCGCGATCGAGAAGCTTCCCGAGGACGAGCGCGCAGCGGTGCAGACGGCGATCGACGTCGCGTACGCGACAGGTCCCGCGCTCGCGATGGTCGACTCCGACCGTGGGATCACGAACCTCCACGCGCCAAGCGACGTGATCATCGACGCGTCGATGCCCGCTGCGATCCGCTCCTCCGGGCAGATGTGGAACCCAGGCGGAAAGCAGCAGGACACGAAGTTCACGATCCCCGACCATTCCTACGCGCCGCTCTATGCCGAAACGGTGAACCACTGCCGCGAGCATGGTGCGTTCGACCCGGCGACGATGGGCACCACCCCGAACGTCGGCCTGATGGCCCAGGCAGCCGAGGAGTACGGATCGCACGACACGACCTTCGAGATCGCGGCCGCCGGCACCGTCCGCGTGCTCGACGGCGCCGGGGAGACGCTGCTCGAGCACGCCGTCGAGCAGGGAGACATCTGGCGCTTGTGCAAGGCGACGGACGCTGCGATCAAGGACTGGGCGAGGCTCGCGGTAGCGCGGGCCCGCGACAGCGGCATGCCGGCGGTCTTCTGGCTCGACGAGACCCGGCCCCACGATGCGGAGCTGCTACGCAAGGTCCGCGCAGAGCTGGCCGAGCTCGACACCGACGATGGCGCCGACGGAGGCTTGCAGATCGAGGTCATGGAGATCGCCGCGGCCACCCGCTTTACGCTCGAGCGCGCGCGGCGCGGCGAGGACACGATCTCGGTAACCGGGAACGTGCTACGCGACTACCTGACCGATCTGTTCCCGATCCTCGAGCTCGGCACGAGCGCAAAGGTGCTCTCGATCGTCCCGCTGATGGACGGCGGCGGGCTGTTCGAGACCGGCGCGGGCGGGTCGGCGCCGAAACACGTGCAGCAGTTCCTGAAGGAGAATCACCTGCGTTGGGATTCGCTCGGAGAGTTTCTCGCGCTCGTGCCCTCGTTCGAGCTGCTCGCGGCGACGACCGACAACCCGCGCGCCAAGCTCCTGGCCGGCACCCTGGACCGGGCCACCGGCCGCGTGCTCGAGGAGAACCGATCGCCGTCGCGCAAGGCCGGCGAGCTCGACAACCGTGGCAGCCACTTCTACCTCGCGCTCTACTGGGCCAAGGAGCTGGCGGAGCAGACCGGCGACACCGACCTTGCGGCTCGCTTCACGCCGCTGGCGGAGCGGCTGGCCGCAAGCGAGGAGGCGATCGTCGCGGAGCTGAACGCCGTCCAGGGATCACCCGTCGACATCGGCGGGTACTACCTACCGGACGAGGAGAAGGTGGCGGCCGCGATGCGGCCGAGCGCCACGTTTAGCGAGGCGCTGGCGGAGTTCTAGGGGTCGCGCCGACGGCTACGGCTGCGCGGTCGCGGCGACGATCGTCAGATGCGCGTTGGAACCGCTGACGTGGTCGACCCGCTCGGTGAGCGTGGCGCTGCCACCCTGAACGAGCTTGATGTGGCAGACGACGGTGTTTACCCACCTTTGCCGCGACGCCGCTCGTGCAGCTGATCGATTTCGCCGGTCCCGCGCTGGTTCTGGCCAGCCCCTCACGGGCAAGGCTCGCGGCGCCGCTTGGATCTATCGTGACGGTTATCGGCCGCGACCGGGTGGCCTTGAGCCCCCTCGCGTGTGAGATCCTTGTCGTCGTGCGATCTAGCTTCTGGGATCGGTGGGGGCCGGCCGGGCAGAGCCGGCTGACGCTCGTAGTCGTCGCGTCTGTCGCCGCCGTGATCCTGGCGTGGCCGGGCGCGGCACTGGCGGCGCCCAGCCCGCGGCTGTCGGCATCGTTCCGGCTGAGCGGAAGCCGGCTGAGCGTCAGCGGTACCGTCCGGCGGCGGGCCTCGAAGGGGTCGCAGAGCGGATGGCGCGTGCAGCTCGAGCAACAGGTCGGAACCGGCAAACAGTGGAGGACCCGCGCGACGGGGCGGCTCGGGCGCGATGGTGCGTTCTCGCTCGGTTGGGTGGTCCCGGCTTCGACGGCCGCGCTTGCCGTTCGGGTGGTGGTGGTCTCCGGCCGGCGCGCGCTGGCGAGCAGTGCTGTCAAGCGCCTGGCGATCTCGCCGCCGCTACCGCAGACTGTGCCGAAGGCTCAGGGGTGCGGTGGCGAGGTACTGGCGCCGAAGCCGGGCGGCGGCACGTGGACATGCACCTTCGACGATGAGTTCGACGCGAGCACCGGCGACGCGACCGCGCTCAACACCTCATGGTGGATCCCGCAGGTGACGGCGACGAGCGGCTACACGACCGGGCCGCTCGGCTCAGAGGCCTGCTACGTGAACTCCCCGAACAACATCTCCGTGTCCGGCGGGGCGCTGCACCTGACCGTACGCAAGGAGGCTTCGGCCTCCCTGTGCGGCACGTTCGTGACGCAGTACACGGCCGGCATGGTGAGCACGTACGAGAGGTTCAACCAGACCTACGGCCGCTTCGAGGTCCGCGCGCTGCTGCCGCAGACGACGGCGGCCGGACTGCAGGAGACGCTCTGGCTGTGGCCGGTCAACGACACGATGTACGGCGCCTGGCCGGGCTCCGGCGAGGTCGACTTCTCCGAGTTCTACAGCCAATACCCCTCACTCGACATCCCTTACATCCACTACGACTACAGCACCTCCACGGTCAACGCGGCGACCCACACCAACACGGTGACCGCGTACAACTGCCAGATCACGCTCTCCCAATACAACGACTACGCCGTCGTCTGGACGCCGGGTAGCTTCACGATCACGATCAACGGCAACACTTGCCTGACCGACAATTACATCCCCGACGACGGGCTCACCAGCCCCGAGCCGTTCAACCAGCCATTCTTCATCGCCCTGACGCAGGCGCTCGGGGTCAACACCAACGCGTTCAACCCCTCGAGCACGCCGCTGCCCGCCACCACCTCGATTGATTACGTGAGGGTGTGGAAGTAGAGGGGGCGGCGGGCTCGGCTAGGCGTTACCTGAGGTCGAAGTACGCCGGTTCGACCTGACCTGAGTTGAGCGTGAGGAACAGCGTGTAGCAGCCCTTCGGGCGTGGCGTCGCCCACGCGTAGAGGTACGCGTTCGCCTTCGGGTCGTACGTCGGATGGTTCGGCCCGATCGCGCTGGTGGCCGTTGCGCCGGCCGGGTTGGTCGTGAACGCGCTGCACGACGTCGCCTTGTAAGCGATCGAGGTGATCGCACTGAGCGTGCTGACGTACTTCCCGTTCGCATCCGTCAAGCGCCACACCAGCGGGTACACGAACGCGGCCAACCCGGCGTTGACCTTCGGCGGCGCGTCCATCGGCAGCACGAACGAGAACCCGTAGCCGACCGTGTAGTTCAACGTCGCCGTCGCGGTGTTCCCCGCGTTGTCGGTCGCCGTGCACGTGAGGGTGTGCTGACCGACCGTGCTCGTGATGACCGGGCCGCAGCCGGATGTTGCGACGCCGGAGGTCTGGTCGGTCGCGTTCGCCTTGGCGACCGCGGTCTGGTTGAGCAGCAGCGTCGTCCCGGGGGAGATCGACGGCGCCAGCACGGGCGGGGTCTGATCGATCTTGAACGTAACGCTCTCAACCGGCTCCTCGGTGCCGTTGTCGTCGATGCTCGCCGCGTAGATCGTGTGCGTCCCGTCGGTGCTCACGCTCGTGAGCGAGCACGGCCCGGAGGGCAGGCTGTCATACGTCGTCGGCACCGTCGCGGGGTCAAGCTCGCACTCCGTCGCCGCGACCCCCGGCCCGCCGGTGTCGGTCGCCGAGATCGTCACGCCAACCGGACCCGTGTACCAGCTGTTCGTCCCGTTCGGGGAGGCAGGGTCGAGCGTGATCGTCGTCACCGGCGGGCAGGCGATCTCAGCGGTGCTCGAGGCCGCGATGATCTCCGTGCCGACGGGCGCGAGCGGGGTCGACAGGGTCACGTACACGTCGATCCCGTTCACGATTAGCTGCTGGCCGTTGAAGTTCTGGCCGTTCAGGTCCTGTTCGTTGAGCACCACATAGCCGACTCCGGGGAGGGTGAGCTGCGTGTTCGGTGCCGGCGTCCCAACGATGGGGAGTCCCAGCACGCTCAGGTCGCTGAATTGAGTACCCTCGGCGCCGCTCTCACCGTCGCAATTGACGTTCGCGCTCGCCGTCACTGAGGTTGCCGTGATCAGGCCTCCGAGGATGCTCACGCTCTGCGCGGTGGAGCCGGCCTGGGCCTGGCTGCCGCTCCCGCTAACCGACGCGGTCAGCGCTCCCGTCGTCGTCGCGTCATCAGGGATGGCCGCAGACGTGGCGCTGGCGCTCAGCGAACCGCCGGAGTCAGGCAGAGGGCCGGTGTCCCCAAAGGTCGTCGTCGTGGTGCCGTTGGACCCAGAAAGCCCGAAGGCCTCGCCGCCGAACAGGTTGCTCGGCTGCGCACTGGCCGGCTGGGCCCCGAAGCCGCCGAGGACGAACACGACGGTAAATATGACCGGCCACGCGACCGGCAGCCTACCGACACCCGACCTCAGCCTCTTCACGATCACCCGCAGCACGACAACCCCCTTTGGTCACGACCACGACACCTGGATGCGCCCGAACCTACCAGGCACCCGACCACGAAACACCGGTCAAATGACCGGTATTCGAGCGCGATCGGCGGTGCCGGTCGGCTGGCACGTCTCGAACGCGTTACGCAAGCTGGGCGTCTCATCGCGGGCCTCGCTCGTCGCCGAGGCCACGCGCCGCGAGCCTTGCCGAAGCTATCAGCCGCTCCAGGAGCCAGATCAGCGGTACCCAGCCGCTGAATGGGACCGGCGCCCGGTCGTCGGCGCTCACCCTCCCGCTCGGCCGCTCGGTGTCGTCGAGTTCGATCTCGATCCGCACGATCCCGACCCTATACATGGCCGGTTCGCGAGACACCGGTCAGATGACCGGTTTTCTCACGAACGTGGGGGCGCCTGAGCCAGCCATTGTACGCTTGAGGGCGTGCCAACGCTTGTGCTCGATCCCCAGCCACAGGAGCTCGGAGCGCTGATCGAACGGCGTCGCCTACTCGGCCAGGATCTGTTCGACGAGGTGTGGGAGGGTGTGCTCCACATGAACCCCGCACCTCGCGGACGGCATGGCGCAATCGAGTCCCAGCTCGCGGTGCTGTTGGCCCCACTCGCCCGCGCCGCGGGGCTCGTCGTGACCGGCCGGTTCAACCTCGGTAGCTCCGATGACGACTACCGCGTCCCGGACTTGGGGCTGCATCGCGACTTCTCGGACCGCGTCTGGTATCCCAGCGGCGCGCTCGTGGTGGAGATCGTCTCCCCGGGTGACGAGAGCTACAAGAAGCTCGGCTTCTATGCCGCGCACGCCGTCGACGAGGTCGTGATCGTTGACCCCGGCGACCAAGTCGTTCACTGGTTCGCGCTTGCGGACGGTGAGTACCGCGAGATCGAGCGCAGCGCGGTGCTTGACACCGGCTCGGCGCAACTCGCGCAGCAGATCGACTGGCCGTAGCGGCCGGCGCGCGGCCGGGGCCGCCGTGGGCCTACTCAGGCGAGTCCAAGCCGCCGCCAACGATCGAGTGGACGGAGATCAGCTCCGCGGGGCTGCGCTTCAGCTTCGCGCTCCATCTTTCCTCGACGCGCCCGAACTTCCAGAACACCAGCGCGGCGGCCCAGGTGACGACGAACATGCCGACGATCACGAAGCCGGCCTTGTTGATGTCGAACCTCGCCATGTAGCTCCAGAATGCGCCGTGCAGGCCGCCGATCTCCTGGGGCAGCAGGCCGAGCACCTCGATGGTGGCGATGAAGAAGCAGATCGCGACTGACAGCCCGGTGATGGCGAGGTTGTAATAGACCTTGCGGACCGGGTTGAAGAACGCCCATGAGTAGGCGAAGTTCATGAAGATCCCGTCGAGGGTGTCCATCAGGCACATCCCGGCGGTGAACAGGATCGGCAGGCAGATGATCGCGTAGAAGGGGAGATGCTGCGTGGCCAGCAGGGCCGTTGTCGCGAGCAGCGTGACCTCGGTCGCGGTGTCGAACCCCATCCCGAAGACAAGGCCGACCGGGTACATCTGCCACTCCCTGTTGATCGACCTCATCCAGCGGCCGAAGAAGCGGTACATCAGCCCGCGGTTCTGAAGCTGGTGCTCGAGCTCGGCTTCGTCGTAGCTGCCTTGCCGCATCGAACGGAACACGCGGAAGATGCCGGCGAGGATCACGACGTTCAGGAGCGCGATCAGGTAGAGGAATGACGCCGACACGACGGTGCCGAAGATCCCGCCGAACCGCTCGAGATGCGAGTGGCTGTTCGAGACCGCGCCGGAGACAGCCTTCTCCGCGATGACGACGCCGACCCCGATCGCGACAACGATCGATGAATGACCGAGCGAGAACCAGAATCCGAGACTGAGTGGACGCTTGCCGTCATTCATCAGCTTGCGCGTGGTGTTGTCGATCGCGGAGATGTGGTCGGCGTCGAAAGCGTGGCGCAACCCGAGTGAGTAAGCCAGGCCGGCGACGCCGATGCCGAGGCCCTTGTAGTGCGACGGGACGACGAACAGGATGAACACCGCGAACCCGACGATGTGAAGGACGGCGATCACTGCGAACATCAGCGCGGCTCGGCGCCGCTCGCTCGGAGTGAACTCCTTCGC
>Ga0302326_10023403_pt1 | contig 12594 bp, 10 predicted proteins | sample Palsa_T0_3_FD_202264 | JGI IMG/M metagenome (GOLD analysis project Ga0302326, IMG submission 202264) | Peat permafrost microbial communities from Stordalen Mire near Abisko, Sweden - Palsa_T0_3 | ecosystem: Environmental > Terrestrial > Soil > Palsa > Peat permafrost | place: Sweden: Abisko... | reverse complement strand
CTGGTGCCGACCCTCGAAGAGACTGACATCACCTCCGTCCGCAGGATCTCATCTGGTTTTGAGCTCAAGACGGCCGACGGTCAGACCGTCCAGTCGCGCAGAGTGATTGTCGCGGCGGGCATCACCCACTTTGGGCATCTGCCGCCGTTTCTTGCCGACCTTTCTCGCGAGCACGTCACGCACAGCTCCCAGCATCATGACTTGAGCGGATTCCGTGGGAAAAACGTCGCGGTTATCGGTGCTGGCGCGTCAGCGGTTGATATCGCCGCGCTACTCCATGAGTGCGGTGCCCACGTGGAACTTGTCGCAAGACGCCAGAAGATTGCCTTTCATACCTTGTCTAAGGAGCCTCGTCCGCTTTGGCAGCGGTTGAGAAACCCACGTTCAGGCCTCGGTGTGGGGTGGCGCTCCCGCCTATGCACCGATGCGCCGCTTTTGTTCCACGCCATGCCGCAGGACCTCCGCTTCCGGGCGGTTCGCAATCACCTCGGACCTGCGCCGGGGTGGTTTGTTCGCGATAAGGTAGTAGGGAAGTTTCCATTGCATCTGGGTTCGCGAATCAAGAGCGCCGCCGTCGCGAACAACAAGGTCCATCTTTGCGTTGTCGAGAATGACAGCAGAGAGATTGAACTTGTGATGGATCATGTTATCGGCGCGACAGGATTTCAAGTCTCTATCTCCCGCCTTAACTTCCTTGACGAATCGCTGCGCCAGCAGATTCACACCGTAGATGACACTCCAGTCTTATCTCGGAACTTCGAAACTTCGGTGCCCGGCCTCTATCTCGTTGGCGTCGCGTCTGCAAACTCCTTTGGTCCGCTGACGCGTTTCGCCTTCGGCGCAAAGTTCACAGCGCGACATATCGCCAAACATCTCGCCCGCGTCAAGACTCCCATTGGCACTGAACAATCAAGCACCCAGGCCGATTTAGAAGCAGATAGTCCGGCCAATGTGGAACTGGTTACCTCAAATCACGGATTCCGTCAGAGCAAATAGCGAGGGCTCCATCGACGAGACACTCAGAGTCAAACATCAGATACAAGCTCTGGCGGAGTTACCGTGGCAGGGAGAGTGGGAGTTGCGATCGATTACTTACTTGTGCTGCCGTGAAGTTCCTGCCCAGCCGCATGCAACTGCGTCCAATCCACCGGCTTGAGCCACGCCCAATGCACGCTTCCTGCTTCCGCCAAAATGTACTTGTTATAGTCAAAACGGTTACCCGGTGCCGAAGGTCCGCCAGAAGAGGTCATAATCCCCGAAGTCCCAGCGGCGCCGAGATAAGTGATCGTGTTGCTGTAGACAACGTTATTGGCCGCGGCCCAGACCCCCAGAGTTCCGGTTCCCCTCTGCTCATTGATCAGGCCAATTCCATTTCCTCCATCGGCAGCAGCCTGCACCGTATTACCATATACGTCTACGTTCTGCGAGTTTGCCAGCACGATCTGCGAGTTCCACAGAGTCGAGTCTGAGTCTGCAACGACGCTGTTGCCCTCGACCGTATTGCCGGTAATTACTGCTTTATAGCTGATCTCGTGAAGTATTCCTGATCCAGCATTATTGATCACGGTATTGCTTTCGTACAAAGTGCCGACATTGTCGCAATCGGTCCACAGGCCATTGCCGTAGTTGTCGTGGACGTAGTTCGATTCCACTACCAGATTGGTAGTCATCCAAAACTTGCTACCTCCGGCCTCCCACGACGTTGTGTAGCCCGCATAGTTATTCCAGGAGATCTCGTTACCGATAACCTTCGAGTTCGCTCCGCCAACGATGCCGACACCCATTTGGCCGTTGTTATGACTGTAGGAGTTTAATATCTGACCGCCGGGCCCAAGGCTTATGCCAGTGCCGTGATTCCATTTCGCTTCAACTTGGCTGACAATCCAGTTGGCTCCGTCCTTGTAACCGCCAACTGTTCCCGTCTGGGCGAGAGAAGCATATTCCTGGACGGTTAAGTTCTTTATCTGCACGCCGCTTGCGGCGCCATAGAAGGCAAATGTTGACGTCCCAAGCTCGGCCATACCCGTCCCAGGGTTGCTGGGCAGATAGACTTTGCTATTGGCACGATCAAAATACCACTCGCCAGCCTTCAGGCCTGCCAGAGAACTCACGGGAGTCTGTATTGCGCCATCGACAAACAAGTCCTGATCGTAAGTGCAAAGCGGGTGGGTCGTCTGACATTGGCCCCCATCGTGGGGGCTGGCCACTGCGTGCGCAACCCACAACGCACTGCCGGCTGAGACGGGCGTGAAGGATAGCACTTCAGACCCATTAAGAACTACAGTTCCCGTTCCAGTGAAAATATCACCCTTCTTGGGTTGGACGCTCTGCATGCGATAAACGCCAGGCTCCAGCTCGAACGTGGTGCCTGCTGGCGCTCCGTTTACCGCCGATTGAATATTGTCGCCTGGAGAAAGTGTCACTGTGTTTGTGCCGGCCCCCTCTACGCGCTGGGAGATGCCACACGCTAGGAGGACGATGACGGCGATTTCGCCGATGAGGGGGCGCAATTTAGGAAAAACACTGCTCATGATGAGCTCCTTCGAAAGAGTCCTAGAATCCGTATTGAAACTGCTGTTGGGAAATGAGGGACTACCGCAGAAACAGGATTGCCGTATCCGAAGCCGCTTTCATCGAGGCGGCGCCATTCCTGCTTTCGCTTTAGAATGCTTAGTTGCCGGGCGCCTCGGCGCCGTTCCAGATCCGTATTCGGCCGACATCCGACAGGTAGCGGATCTCGATGCCATCGATCTTGCCACCGGATGCAAATGAGTACCGCATCGATCCTGGATCTGTAGAAACCGGCGACAGTACCAGGCAGCTTCCCGGCTTGGCCGTGAGAGCGAAGAGATGCAGAGCGTCGGTAACGGATTCCGTCGGTAGCTGCTGAATCAGGTCAGGGCTGCATCCAAAACCCGCCGCAGCTTTGACAACGCCCGCGAGCCAATGTTCATGTGCTTCCTGAATCGCCGGATCTGGGACAGGGCTGGCCGCGGCTCCTGTAGATACATTGCTACCGGAGGCCTGGACCGCTGTCGCCGTAATGGAGGAATCGGATCCTACCGCGGACGCGATGTATAACCCGCCAGAAGAGACTGCTCCAGGCGCGGCACTTCCCCCGACTGCCGCGGATGACAGCCATTTCATCCCCGAAACGACCGGGCTAGTCCCAGTCGCTCGAAACTGCTGCGCTTGTCTAACGAGCAGAGGTGCCCCAGCGGGGCTGACAGCGAGGTTGGTTGGAGGGGTGGCAGAATGAGCGAGTGTGGCGCCAGCCACTCCGGCCCATATTCCAAATTTCAAAAATGCGACGCAAGGAATCCTGGACATTTACGGGTCTCCTGAGGAAGAAAAAGCGAATCAAGTACGCGGGCAGGGATCGGAGCCATATTGCTCAGGGGGCGCCAATCAGGCCGTCAAATTAGAGAGCATCTACACGTAGGTAATCGGCAATGAGTTACTATTCATCGATAAACACTCAAGATAATGTTACCAAAGTGTACATTTGGGCGCCAGCAGCTTTCGCGAGTAACGGATCAAAGCGGAGGGAATTTCGCTTGCGTGTAGAAGATTGAGCAGTACGGCGCGCAATTGCTCGATCTGCCACGATAATCTAGCTCGACTTGAGCACGAGGGCGGTAGCGATTGGATCGATCGGGTTTGCCGGCAACGCAATGTCAATTCCGTTTGCGGTCTTCGTGATCTTGATAGGTCCCTTGGCCTTATCCGCAAGCAGGTACGCGATGATCGGGCGGCAGTGACTCCGACGGCCCACAACTTCAGGGGTTCATAGCCGGATATCTGTCAATAAATTTCGTCTCTTCTCGCGAACCTTCGCAGCAGCATAGCTCCCACGCCTAGAGCAGCCGTCCAGAAACCTTCCGGACTCACCAGACGCAGGGCACTTTCCGCCAGCCACGCCATTTACAAACAACGAGCGGTTCTATGATCCGCACATCAAAAATCAAGGTAGCGTTTGGTTCCCCACTTGGTTGCCGCGACGTGACGTACCCGAGCCACAACTAGCATCAGGGCCGACTTCCGATCAGGAAAAGCGCCTACGACCCGTGTCCGTCGCCGGATCTTTCGCATCAACCGCTCCAGCGGATTGTTGATGCGCAGGCATCGCCAGTGTTGTGGCGGAAGTTGATAGTAGCTCAGCGTCTCTTCGATGCCGTTCGGAACGATCTCCGCGGCTCTGGCCAGCTTCGTCGCGCACGCCTTGGCAATGATCTGCTCGGCTTTTTCCTTAGCTGCCTTTGCCTCTTCTTGGGCGTGAATCGCCTTCAGTATGGCGGCCACTTCCTTTACTTTGCCTGTGGGCACGGCGGTCCAGACGTTACGGTAGAAATGAATGACGCACCGTTGCCACTGAGCGTCAGGATAAAACTCGGCCAGATTCTCCACCAGGCTCAGGCAGTTGTCGGAAACGAACAGCTTCACGCCCTTGAGCCCCCGCTGCTTCAACTCGCGTAGAAATGCGGTCCAGCTGGCCTTGTCTTCCTTGGCGCCTTCGCTGACCGCCAGAATCTCACGATAGCCTGTCTGGGCAACACCGATCGCAACCAGCACGCTCACGTTCTTCACCTCGCCACCCCAGCTGCGCTTGAGCCAAAGGCCATCCAGGAAAACATAAGGAAACTCGCCCACTAATGGCTGTTGACTCCAGTTCTCAATCTGCTTGTAGATCTTCTGGTTCAGATCACTGACAGTTGATGCGCTCACCATGCCGCCTGGCATAGAGATCGTCGCAGCCATTTGTTGCCTTCGCGCATTTTGCCGGACTTTCTCTTGCCTGCGCTCTCATGGTTCCCTGGGCATAAAGCTGCCCATGACGCTAAATGCTGAGCGCTTGGAAACTGCTCCATCCTGACCCCAATCTCTGCCACCAGACTCCAAGCCGTCACTTGGCTTATCCCGGGTATCGTCTGCCAGAGGGCGATCGCAAATGCAAACGGGCGGATTTGCTCTTCGATGCGATGATCCAGGCTTGAGATCTCTTCTTCGTACCAGTCCCACTCACGCAAGAACTTGGCAAGCAGAAACCGGTGATGTTCCTGTAGGCGGCTGCGGCTCCTGAAGATGTAGCAATCACCGATACCGGGAGGCGCCAATCGCATAGCGCAGATCTACCTGGAAGGCGAGAACGAGAATGGGGACGATTACTACTCCGCCGCCAAGACCGGTGAGAACTCCAAGAAAGCCGGCAAACAGAGACATGGCGAAAATGAGGAAGGTGAACTCCAGGAAGTTCATTGGGGGCCTCCGGCAGCCGCCAACTCTTTTCCAGCCTTCCGCTTTGGGGACGGGTTGAGGGATCGAAGAAGGTCAATCAGGTCTCGGAGGGGCCCCTCTCTCACGGGGCCGCTAAGAATAGCAAAACTCATCTCCCTCTTGATCGGTCCATTTTCAAGCGGAATGATGCGGACACTACCAGCCAGCTTGACCTTCTCCAACGCCAATACCGGGGCAAAACCGATTCCGAGTCCAGACTCGACTGCAGAAATGATTCCCTCGGTCGAGTTTAGGTCAACGTTGGTGCGCAACTGTTGGCTCAGCACACCATTGCTCTCAAGGTAATCCTCAACAAAGCGGCGCATCCCGGAACCGGTTTCACGGAGGAGAATCGGCTCCTGCACAATCTCCGCCGCACGTAATACCGTCTTCTTTGCCCATCGGTGATTGGGGGGAAGAATCAGGCATAATTCATCCTCCGTGAATCGCTCGATCTTTAGATCGGGTCGATGGGCGGGCGCCTCTATCAAACCGATTGAAACCTGGTGTGTGGCCAAGGCGTTGAGAACTTCGCTAGTGCTCCCGATCGCTACATGGACGCGTAATCTGGGCCAATCGCGCAAGAGCGTTGGGAGCAGTTTCGGCAATATGTAGACGCCAATCGTGTGAGATGCACCAAGAGTTAGTTCAAGCCCTTCCTGTACTCCGAATGGAGCTAGAGCTGCCACGGCATCACTCGTGAGTGTTTCAATCTGGCGTACGAACGGCAGAAGCGTCTTTCCCGCTGGAGTGAGCGTTGCATTACGCCCAACTCGATCAAAAAGTGCAATACCCAGGCTCTCTTCCAAGCCTCGAACCTGCGAAGTCACCGCAGGTTGGGAGAGATGCAACTCTTCAGCAGCCTTACTGAAGTTGAGAGTCTCCGCAACGACGCGGAAGACCTGGAGTTTAAAATTTTCGATCATGGTTGCGTTCCGATCTGATAGTTCAAGGTGGAGAGGGAGAGGCGGTATTGGTATTGCGCGTTGGTATTGTCGATGGCAGCGTACGTTTGCTGAAATTGTGCCTGGCTCAATTCCACGATGGAACTCAGTCCAAGTTTGTACCGGGTTTCTGCGAGTGAGAGCGCCAGATTTGCCTCCTTCAGGAGTTCCTCGGTTACGCCTACTCGCTGATACGCTGTGTTCGTCGCAAGCCACGCAGTGCGCACATCCCTGACGATTCTGTCACGAAGATCACGGCTCTGTTCCGATGTTGCCTGAGCGCGGATCGTCGCCTCCTTGGCCTGAGCCGAATAGAGAAATCCATTAAAGATCGGGATGTTCATGTTGACGCCGATTCCGCCCCACCAGTTTTCGGTGTAATACTCGGCAGGGCGAATAGGCACGCTGCCAGCGGTTCCGGCCGCGCTGATACTCGGAACCATCTGATCGCGCTGTGCATGGCTGAACTTGACCGCCGCTTGCTGACTGTAGTTGAGGGCTTGGAGGTCGGGCCGCTGTTGCAATGCGATTTGAGTGAGTTTTTCTGCATCCGGAGGAGGTGACGGGAGCGAAGAGTTGCTGTCAATCAACTCATAGGTCACAGCATGATCGAGGCCTACAACAGCGTCCAGGGCAGCCATGGTTGAATCTACGTTGTTCTGTGCGTCGAGTAGCAACAGCTTTCCCTGCGATAAATTAACGTCCGCGAAGCTCAAGTCAAGGGTCGACTTGAGATTGTTCTTGGTCATTTCGCTGACCTGGGTTTCCGTAGTCTGGCGGGTGCTGACATTCTGTTGTGCGACCTTGAGCAGGGCCTGGGCTTGAAGGGCATTGAAAAAAGCCTGATCGGCAGCTAGGACAATATCTTCGGTCGTTGCGAGAGCATTCGCATTCTGGGCTCTTTCCTGTAGTTTCGAAGAAGCGACCAGATTGCGTGTCCTTCCAAAGTCCGTTATGAGTTGAGTAAATCCTCCTCCGGCTCCTGCGTGTTCAAAGAGACGCGAAGCCGTAAGAGAGCCGGCGGAGATGCGGCTTGCGTTTTCCGCGTCCTCGGCAGTAATGCTGGCAGTTGCAGTCGGCAATTCGGCGGCTCTCGTTTCACGGACCACCTGGTGCTGTGCCAGCGCGAGTAAGTGAGCCACGCTGATCCTTGGGTTGTTCTTGATTGCCAGCTTTTCAGCATCGGTTTGCATCAATCGCGGATGCGCATCGGCCCCCTGATTTTTGCCCGCGCTCCCCGAAGTTTGACTCGTTGCCTCGGGCATTGTCGGAGCGCCATGCTGCAACAATGCTATGAGGCCGCTCGGAGGGGCATCCGGAAGCGGGTGATTGACGGGTGACGTCTGTGCTTCGATCGTTGCGGGCCCGATCAGGGCAAGAGAAACAAGCATCACGGAATGCAGAAGAAACAATCGAGTACGTGTCATTGATCCCTATACCTCCTCCGCCGTTGCGGCCTGTTTCTCACGTCTACCGTGAATGATCAAGTAAACTGCCGGGACCAGGAAAACGGTGACAACCACCGAAACCCCTAATCCTCCGATGACAGCGCGTGCCAGAGGAGCATATTGCTCGCTGCCAGCTTCCATGCCTAGCGCCATCGGAATCATTCCCAGGAGCGTCGCAAGCGAGGTCATCAGGATCGGCCGCAAGCGGATTTTGCATGACTGTACTACTGCATCTAGAAGCGACTTACCCTCCTCATGCAGGGTGCCGGCGAACTCGACGATCAGGATGCTGTTTGAGACTACGATCCCGGTCATCATGATGACTCCCATCAGGGACATGATGTTAAGCGAACTCCCCGTAGCCAGCAGGATCATGACGACTCCCGCCAATCCAGGTGGTATAGCCATGAGAATGATGAAGGGATCGATAAACGAGGTGAACTGGGCCATCAGGATGAGGTAGACCATCAAGACCGAGATGATGAGTCCCACCCCAAACTCCGTGAATGATTGGTTCATGCTCACCACCGCCCCACGCATCTTCAATACCGTGTTCTTGTCGGTCTTGGTATCCGATAGAAGCTTGCTGATGTTTCCGCCGATCTTCTGCAGCGCTTCTGTTTTGGTCGATACGTAGATGTCGATCACACGGCGGATCTGGTAGTGATCCACTTCCGTTGGAGTATTGATCAACTTGATGTTGGCAACGGAGTTCAGTGGCGTATATCCAGCTGTATGGTCGCCCTTCCAGAACTCTCGCGCTTGTTCTGCAGCCTCGTTAGCGTCCTGCATCGGACTGAAGCCGGGGGGATGAACACCACGTAAGGGGATGTTTTCGAATTCCTCCATCGACATGTTGTTAAGGAAGCGATTGGCATATTGGACAGTAACCATATAGTTATTTCCGCTTTTTGGATCGATCCAATAGCTTGGCGCGACCATGCCGTCCGATGTCATGGCTGTGATGACGTTGTCAACGACGTCCTTCGCTGAAAGACCGATGAGGCTGGCCTTCTCGCGGTCGATATTGAGAGCGATGCCTGGGTAGTCGAGATCCTGCGGGATGTAGACACCGCTCACGTTCGGCATCGGCTTGATTTTCTGAGACAGAGCCTTGGCCAAAGCGTAAGCTCCTTCCATGTCGTTCGAACTGACCTGGATATCGATGGGAGCAGGAAGGCCCTGGTTGATCACTCCATCCACGAGACCGCCCGTCTGATAGTAGGCCGTGAGTTCAGGCATCTCCTTGGACAATTTCTCCCGCACGCGCTGCATGTATTCATAGCTGCCAATGCTGTGGTCTTCCTTCAGGCTAGTCTGAACGAATGCAGTGTCCATCGAAGCGTTGGTGGTGTAGATGGAGGATATATCCGGGTAGACACCGATATTCGAAACGATCATATCCAGGTCGGAAGGCTTCACCACACTACGTATGATGTTCTCTACCTTCGCGATATAGTCGTTGCTGACCTCCAGTCGTGTGCCACTCGGCATGTGAACATCGATCACGAACTGGCCTGGATCTGTGCGCGGAAAGTAGGCTCGTCCAAGGAAGGGGAAGAGAACCAAGAGCGTCAGCGCTACTCCCCCAAGAATCGCAGCAGCGGTGAACACTGGACGCTGCATGGCTCGCATAGCCAGACCCTCATACCAGTTGAGCATGTGCTGGAATTTCTCATTGAAGTTGCGCTCGAAGCGCGCAAAGAAGCCCTGCCTTCCTCCCTTTCCGTGCCCATCCTCATGCGAGAGCTTAATGAAGTTGGCGCAGTAAAGTGGCACCACTGTCATTGCGAAGAAATACGAAGCGAAGATCGAAAGCACAACACCGAGCGCGAGAGGTGTAAAGATATATTTGCTGATCCCAGAGAGAAACGAGACGGGGAAGAAAACGATTGACGTAGTCGATGTTGCTGCCAAGACCGCCAATGAAACTTCCATGCCTCCCTTTTCGGCGGCCTCACGCGGTGGACTGCCCATCTCCATGTATCGGAAGATATTTTCAAGGACAACCACGGAATCGTCGATTAGACGCGAGAAGGCCAACGCCAGTCCTCCAAGAATCATGGTGTTGATCGAACCGCCCATGGCATTCGTCAGCAGCAGGCAAACCAATGCCGATAATGGAATCGACAGCAGCACCGCAAACGTGGCACGCGGACTGCCAAGGAACACGAGAATCATGATGCCCGTGAGGACAAGACCAATGCTCGCTTCCTTCACCAAGTTCCAGATGGCCAGCTTGACAAAAACTGACTGATCAAAGACAACGGCCGTTTTCAGGGATGCAGGAATATCGACGAGGTGCTTGATGGCGGCCTTCATTCCGTCAACGATGGTAATGGTGTTGCTGTTGCCGCCCTGCTTGAAAACGGGAACATAGACAGATCGCTGTCCGTCGATGCGCACGATGTTGTACTGGAGCGCGCCCGAGTCTTCAGCTTTGCCTACGTCTGCTACCAACACGGAGGAGTTACCAACGGATTTTAGTGGCATCGAATTCATTGCGTTGGCGTCGGGGAACTGGCTGTTCGCGTAGATGTTGAAGTCCTTTGAGCCAATGCGCACATCGCCCGCGGGGAGAATCAGGTTTGAGCTGTTCACCGACTGCACGACATCATTGAGGCTCAGGTTCCGTGCTTCCATCTTCTGCGGGTCCACGTATACCTGAATCTGCCTGTAGGTACCGCCGAACGGTTGCGGCACAGACGCGCCCTGCACATTCGAAATCTGGTTGCGCACCTGGAACTGCGCCAGGTCTTTCAGGTTGGTTTCGTTCAGCCCTTGTCCCTTGAGAGTGACGAGGCATACCGGCTGGGTCGAGGCGTCCATACCGAGCACCACCGGAGGGAGGGTTCCGGGAGGCAATCGGCGCAGGTCGGCCATCGCCAGGTTGGCTATGTTGCTCAACGCGGCATTCGGGTCTGTCCCGGGCTTGAAATAGATTTTGATCAGGCTTACGCCGGTGAGCGAGCGAGACTCACTGTGATCGATGTTCGCGCCCAGGGTGAAGAAGCGCTCGAAGGTATTGGTGATGTCAGCTTCAATCTGCTGGGGCGGCATTCCGTTATAGAAAGTAGCTACAACCACTACGGGCATTTCGATCTTTGGGAACAGATCGACCGGCATGCGCACGGTGTTCACGACTCCAACCAGGGTCACCATCAGACACAGCATGATGATGAAGAAAGGATATTTGAGAGCAAACTTAGGCATTACTTCGTACCTCCGTTGTTCTCGTCTGCTTTCAGATCAATCACCCCACCTGACTCCTTCATCACGTCAGAGGTGGGTTCCTGAAGAAGTATCGGTGAAACCTCTTCGCCTTCCGTGTACTGTTCCTGACCGCCCACGATCACACGGTCACCAGGTGCGAGCCCGCTCTTGATCTCAGCGAGTTTCGACCCTCGAATGCCGACCTCTACGTCCCGGATGTGAACGCGATTGTTCCCATCCAGCACATACACGTTCTGTTTGTTTCCTGCTATCACCAACGCATCCGTGGGAACGGTGACCACATTCTCCGCATGCGCAAGTTGCAGTTGCGTGTTGGCATACATACCGGGGGCGATCGAGAGGTCCTGATTCTCGATATCGACCTCGGTCTCCATCGTCCGCGTTTCGAAGTTCACGTCCCGAGTGAAACGCACAATCTTGCCCGTAAACGACCTGCCAATTGCATCCACTCGAATCTGCATCGCATCGCCAATATGCACATACCGAACATCGTTTTCGGGAATAGGCATCCGCAGACGCAACAGGCCGCTTTGCGATAGCTTTACGATTGGAATGTCCTGTTCGTTAGAGTTAGTGCCACTCTGAATTAGCGCCCCGGTGTCTGCGTATCGCCAGACAATCACGCCGTCCAACGGCGCCACTACATTGGTGTAGTTTTGAAGCGCTTGGACGCGATCGTTATTCGTGTGTGCTACTTCCGTGTGCTGCTCGGCTGCCGCCGCCTCCGCTTTGGCAGCATCCACTTGTGACTCCGAAGAGAGATCCTTGCTCTGTGCGTCGTCCAATTCCTGTTGCGCGATCAGACCTGGCTGGGCCTTGGAAGTTTCGAGAAGTCGTTCGTAGTCGGCGTGCAGCGCAGAATGGATTGCTTCTACCCGCTTAATTTCGTGTTGTGTCCTAAGAAGGTCGTCTTTGGCCTGCTGCATCTCGAAGACAGTACCCTTCAATTGTGCATTCAATTCCGGAACTTCTAGGATTGCGAGAGTCTGACCTTTGCGGACTCTGTCGCCTATATCGACATTGATCTTTACCATGAAGCCCGTCACTTTTGGATGAACGTCAACTACCTGGTAGGGCTGGAATTGGCCGGCCAGGCTCAGCGTGTGCGCAATGTTGCCGCGACCTGCGGCGGCGACTTTCGCCGATGGTATATCTGCTGCTCTCGCTTGTGAAGTCGACTCTTTGGATTTGCAACCGGTAATGCCAAAAGCGACAGGAAGTGCCAATCCTGCAGCAAGGAATAACAAGGCTGGCGTTCGCATAATTCGAAAGCACCTCTTTATGGAATTGTCCTGATTGGGTTTAGAACGGTACGTACATCCTCCTCAAGAGGACGCACAGGACAGCAGACAACCGATCAAAACCGGCCGATCCAGACGGGGAGTGTTGCCTATTGCTGCCGAAGAGGAACTAGAGGAGCGCGGGAGGAGGGCGGAACGAAAAGTAGATTGAAGCTGCCAAGGACAGGCGGAAGTGTTGTTCGTCAGCTAACACATCCTGAACCCGAAAAATCGAATTCAAGCACAATCGACGCCCGGCAAAGCACAGCAGTATAAGTGAGGGAAATACATAAGATATCAGTTGGAGCGATCTGGGAGGATCGAAGACTACACTGCGATGCTCAGCGGGTCTTTCCTTCTGCGAAAGCAATTTCGCATGGGGAGCCTGCGAACATGAACTTGCTGATCGAGCAT
>Ga0302326_10023400_pt1 | contig 12595 bp, 6 predicted proteins | sample Palsa_T0_3_FD_202264 | JGI IMG/M metagenome (GOLD analysis project Ga0302326, IMG submission 202264) | Peat permafrost microbial communities from Stordalen Mire near Abisko, Sweden - Palsa_T0_3 | ecosystem: Environmental > Terrestrial > Soil > Palsa > Peat permafrost | place: Sweden: Abisko... | reverse complement strand
GACGACGTGCTCGCAGTTGTCCAACACCACCAGGGCGCGGCGATCCCGCAAATGCGACACGATCGTCTCGGTCGCGCTTCGACCGGGCTCGTCGCGCAACCCCAGTCCGCTGAGCAGCAAGGCCGGTATCCGCTGTGGGTCAACCTCGGGGGCCAGTTCGACGACCCATACTCCGTCTGGAAACTGGCTGAGCTGCGATTCTGCGAGCTGGAAGGCAACCCTGGTCTTGCCCGACCCGCCCGGTCCCACCACACTCAGCAATCGGGTGTCGGCCAGCAACTTGGCCCCCAGTATCAATTCCTCGACCCGTCCTAGGAACGATGAAACCTGGACCGGAAGGTAGTGCGTGAATGCTCCCAAGGACTGCAGCGGTCCGAAGTTCTCCTGCAGCTCGGGATGGCACAACTGGTGCAGTTCCAACGGCAAACTCAGGCCTTGCAAACGGTGCCTTCCCAGTGGTTGCCACCACATCCCGTCTGTCAACCCGCCAGCCGCAGCCCGCGTCGCTTGGGTGGCCACGATCTGGCCACCTTGGCCTGCCCGGCACACAAGAGAGGCCTGGTGCACAGCCAAGCCCGCATAATTGTCCCCTACCCGGCGACCTGGTCCCGTGTGAAGGCCCATCCGTACTCTGACCGGCACATCCGCCGTGTCTCCCAAAGTGCTCAAGGAGCCCTGGGAATCCTTCGCCATGGAGAGCGCTTCGCAGGCATCGGCGAACACGACAAAGAATCCGACATCGTCGGCGGACACTTCGACCCCGTTATGGGCCGCGACGGCCTGTCGGACGATGCGGTGATGCTCGTGCAGCATTTCTTCATAGGCGTCGTCACCTGCCTGCTCCATCAATGCGGTCGAGCCTTCGATGTCGGTAAAGAGGAAAGTCACAGTCCCTAGTGGAAACGCCTTCCCCTCCACGGAATCGGGGTCACCGGCTGGTGGGCTCCAAGCCAGCTCGGGCTTCTGAAGCAAGATCGCCTCCTCCAGATCCCGCAACTCAGCGCTCGGCTCGATCCCCAGTTCCTCCCCTAATACGTTTCGCAACCGTGTGTACGAACGCAGGGCGTCGCTCTGCCGCCCGGATCGGTATTGCGCCAACATCAGTGCCGCCCAAAATCCCTCGCGCAACGGGAACTCACTCACCGCCCGCTCCGCGTCGGCCACCACTGTCCCGTGATCGCCCAAACCCAGACGAACACCCAGCCACTCCTCTACCGCCCCCGCCCGCAGTTCCCCAAGGCGGGTCACCTCTCCGATCGCCCAAGCCGCGCCAGTCACATCCGCCAATGCGTCACCCCGCCACCGCCCTAGCCACTGCTCCAGCAGCACGGCCGCCCGGTCCAGATCACCCGACCGCTCAGCGCGGCGAGCTTCGGTCAACTCGTCGACCGACCGCACGTCACACTCGCCGTCATCGAGCGTCAACATGTAACCGCCATCACCGAACCGGATCCGATCGCTACCGATCAGGCCCCGTAACACCGATACATGACTTTGCAACGTGGAGGCCGCCCCGGGTGGAGGCGCTCCATCCCAAAGATCCTCGATTAGCCGGCCTGATGGCACCACTTCGTTGGCCGAAACCACCAAGCGCACCAATAGCGCCCGCCGACGCAATCCGGACACCGCCACCTCGCGGCCGTCGAGGGCTACCTCCAGAGGTCCCAAAACCCGGACAGCCAAGGCTCCCACGTCAGCAGGAGCGTACCTTTCGATCGAACCATCTGCGACCGGTGTGTCGAAATGGTGACGTTACATCTGTCGCTCGCATATAGCGGGGTGTCCGCTTTTGGGGCTGACCTGGACCCCGCCGGCTGATTGTGGGCTCACAGACAGGCTAAGGCGGCGGTGCCCACACCGACGATGGGTTCTCATCTGACGCCCATGGCGTAGTGGGACTCACGTACGGAGCCGAGTTCGCAGAGCTCTTTTTTGGGTTTCCTTGACCTTTCGGCATTCTTCGGGCAGTTGGTACTCAAGACTTTGGACTCGACACTCGGTCATTTTGAGATACTCAAGGGGCGCTGGTTGATCAGTATGAGGCCGTCCCAGTCGAACCGAGGTAAGAGCCAGTACCGGCGAAGACGGCCCGGTAGCTGCTGTCGATCAGCTGATCTAAAACCGGCACCGTGCCGGTACACGAGGCCATCCCCGATGCATTTGTCGGTGCGGAGCACACCTGCTGCCAAGTGCTGCCGGATGCCGTCTCGAACAGTACGGTCTGTCCGGCTATCGGCGCCCCATCATCCGATCGGGTCAGGGTGGCGGAGAACATCTTGGCAGATTTGCTCGCCGGGGCGGCTGCCAGCGCCGTCGCGGCCTCATCTACCGTCTGGGATAGCGAGGCACTGCTCGACAAGAAGCCGGAGGTAGGTTGGTAGGTGGCGGTGATGGCGTCGACACCCACGGGCAGGCTCGACAGCGACAGCGTCGCCGAACCTCCGGTCAGGGCCACCGTCCCCAGCACGGTCCGTCCCGACGTGAAGGTGACCGATCCGGTGGGTACCGGCCCCGTGCTGGTCGTCACCGACGCCGAGAAGGACACTGGCTCCCCCCATTGGGTGGGATTGGCACTCGACGACAGCGTGGTCGCGGTGGCGGCCGCATCCACGGTGTAGGGGACAAAGTCGTAGTCCTGGACGTCGTACTTACCTTGGGCCAGACACTGCGCGCCGACCGCGTAGGAGCCAGGAGCGATGGCGGGGACGGTCAGGTAGCCGACCCAGGATCCACCATTGGTGAGCTCGACCACGACAGATGTGACGACATCGGTGCCCGAGGTGTTGGACAGGCTCAGCACCGCGGTAGTGGCATTGCCCGGGCAGGGCGTGGTCGAGGTGGCCGTGACAATGGATCCGACAGTGCCCGAGGACGGAGTTGTGTTGATGGTGCCCACCGGAGGTTGATTCCCTGTGCCCGACAGCGAGACCGTCTGGGGGGAATCGGCAGCGTCGTCGTCAATGTTGAGAACGGCCGTTCTCGCACCAACGGCCACCGGAGCGAACGCCACCTGCAGAGTGCACGAGCCGCCGGACTGGATAACCGTATTGGCGCAGTTATCGGCTTGGACGACGAAGTCGGTCGGGTCGGCACCGCCGAGCTGCACCGTACTGACCGCCAACGGTGCCGCGCTCGTTGCTGACACCGTCAACGTCTGGGCCGTCGACGGCAGGGTGAGGATCTCGTCACCGAAGGCCATCGACGTGGGACTCACGCCTGCCATCGGCGCCTCGATCGTTACGGTGAACTGCTTGGTGGCGGTGAACGTGTCGTTGGTCGCGGCCACCGTGAACGTGGAAGCTCCAGCGGCGCTGGGCACGCCGCTGATCAGTCCCGAACTCGACATGGTCAGCCCGGTGGGAAGGGCGCCGGCCGACACGGAGAAGGTGACCCCGCTCTGGGCGCTGGTCGTGAGTTGGAAGTCGTAGTTGCCGTTGACCCCGCCGGTAGGCGGCGCAGGTGAGGTAAAGGCCAGCCCAGTAAAGGTGATGATGACTTCGGGGGCCTGCCCGGTCGCCGCGGTCGTGAGGGTGCTGCCGGTCGGAACCAGGCTCGCTCCACCGCCACCTCCGGCGCCCGGGTCCGAGTACACAATCGAGGTGCCCCCAGTCGAAAAGCCCCAGAGTCCCGCGCCGCCGCCGCCGCCACCGAACACCCCGCCGCCCCCGCCGCCGCCGCTCGCTCCATATTGGGAACTCCCACCTGCTCCACCAGCCAAGGCCTCGCCGTTCGCCCCGTTTGTGCCGTCACTCCCATTGCAATCGGCCGCCCCTCCGGTTCCTCCTGCCGTGGTCGTCCCCGGTCCGCCACCGGTTGCGTTGGAGCAGGTTCCGGCTGGTGCCGCGGCCCCGGCCATACCGGCGTTGCCGCCGGGCCCGGCCGCATTGTCGTATGTGCTGTTCGAGCCCGACCCGAAGGTGATCTCGCTTTCGCCTCCGCCACCTCCGCCGCCAGCGGCCACTAACAGGGGCGTGGACGCTTGCAGGATTTCGGACGCCCCGCCCCCTCCTCCACCGTTGGCGCCGTAGTCGTCGGTGCCGAAGGTGACCCCGCCATTGCTCCCGGCTGCCCCCCCGCCGTTGGCGCCCCCGTTCGTTCCGGAGGCGTTACCCCCAACGACCACGCTGAGCGTCGTGCCACTTGCCTCGGAGAGGGCCGCCGTGAGTTGGGCGCCCAAACCGCCCGGCGTCATTCCACTCGAGTCGGCCGCGCCGGCGCCGCCGACCAAGGTGACCTGCAGTGCCGATCCGATTCCTTGAGGGACGATGAAGGAGGTGGTCCCGGACGAGTAGGCGCATGTCGCCTGGGCCCCCGACACCACGCATCCCGGCGGCAGGACCGGCGCAGCGGACGCCACCGTCGCGTCCACAACCAGCGATCCGGCGATGATGCCGACACCGATCAAAACGGGCAACAGCGACCGGATCCACCGCCGGTGAGATCGATTGAGGGGAGATTGAAGCATTTGAAACAGCCGGGACGCACCGGATCGCGCGCCGCCACTGACCAGGCCATTCACGAGGAACTGCATCTTCCGCCCTCCTGTCGTGTTCTCGTGCTGGGGTGCACTCACCACAGGATGCGCCGGGTCGCTCCAACCACGCTCCAACGGGGCTCCGGGCAACCCAAGATTCAGGCGTTGCGCAGACAATGCAGCCGAATGACGGCGGATCTCGAGCAGTCCCAACGGGATTTGAACCCGTGTCGCCACCTTGAGAGTGCGGGCAGGTTCCTCCAGTGGATTCTAATCCGCTTTGTTTTCCCTGTTCAGGAGGGTAGTGTCGTCCAGTCCGTCCGCCTAGTAGGACCAAATGTGGGTCGTCAGTAGGGCAATTGGATGGGCAACGCAAATGGTGGGAAGAATGCTTGTCACGCCCTTCAGGTATACCGATACGATTGATATCGGAACTAGAAACGGGCCGCCATGACTACCCCAACAACACAGAAGATCAGCGCCGCCGAATCCTGGCAAGTCTTTGACGCCGCCGCTCGAAGACTGCTGAAGATGAGCGGAGAAGACGTAATTCGTCGCTGGGACACCGGTGAGCTAGACGGCTCCAGAACGCCGGAGCTCATGAGAGTTCTGATGCTTCGGCCAAGTGGCCGGTAAGACTCCCGCAAAAGCCGTCAGAGCTTTCACCGATCCAATCCAATCAGCTCTGACCTGCTTCGCCGACGGCAGGGTTCAGGTCGACAGCTATGACCCATCCGCTGAAGGCGTGCTTCAGTTCAATGGCGGTGACGCCGTAAAGCTGAACGGGTCGAGTCGAACGCACGTTTTCGTAAGCATGCGATATCGAATCGTCGGTTCTGGCATTGAACAGCTCCCGTGGAGGGTTCACACAACAGGTTGGGCGTATTCGCTGCTGGATCGCCACCAAGATCCGGTGATCGATTTTCACTGGCACCCGGAACTCACGCCTGACATCCAGTTCCCGCACCTCCATGTCTACAGCGAACCCGACAGACGACACTTTCCGACGGGTCGAGTATTGATCGAAGATGTACTACGCCTCGCCGTTGAAATGGGCGCAGAACCAAGGGACCAAAAGAAATGGCAGCGGGTCTCCCAAAAGAATGTCGAGAACTTCAAAAAAGGCGCCACCTGGGGCCTGCCCTCCTAGGTCCACCAATACATTTTTTACCTTCTCACCTTGAGAGTGCAGGAATGCGTGTCCAACCAGGGCGTGGTGTATTTATCCAGTTCAGAGCAGTCGTGTCATCCAGCCCATCTGCCAAGTTGGACTGAATCTCGATGAATGGTTGGGCATTTGGATGGGCAAGCGAAGCAGCCCGGTGCCGACGATTATTGGCCGCTTGACCGAGTTTTGGAGGACTCAGCAATCAGAGCCGGGTGAAGCTCGACGACATTTCGCTCAACGCCGTTCATCCCGAGGTCGCGGGCGAGCATCAGGCATTCCTCGGCCAGCGCGATCGAGCGCTCCGGATCGTCCTCTCGGGTGAGACGGGAGTACCAAAACAGTGAGCGACACAACATCGGACGGGCACCAAGATCCCGCTCGTGAGCCACCGCCGACTCAAGGAACTCACCGGCCAATGCTCGGTCCCCCAATAGAAGGTAGAGAGCGCCGAGAAGGCGGTCGACCGAAGACAGAAATCCGGTTCCGTAGCTGAGGGTGATCAGTTCACCACGGCGTTCCTTCAAGAGTTCTACGAGCTTGGCGGCCATGATCGTGTCGCCGAGCTCCAGGCACACTTCAGTCAGCATGCAAATGGTTCCGACCCACAAGTTATGGCGTGGTACTGCAACGAAGTTGTTCTTACCGAGATCGGACACGAAATCGGCCGCTTCGCTGTGGCGTCCGGATTCTGCCAAGGCCAGGGCCAGACCCACCCGGGCGATGACGAAGCCAGGAGCTTGGCTGAGATCCTCGAGAACCGGGATGAGGTCCGCCAGGGTGCCCTGATGCCAGAACTGCACCAGCAAGATCCCATTGAAGGCAGCCGAGAAGTCCCACGCGTTCGAGATCTCGAGCATCTGGGCCGCAAAGTCGTTGGACTCGGAGAAAGAACCCTTCATAGAGGCGTACGCAGATCGATATTGAAGTACCACCGCCCGTAAGTACCAGTCTTTGTTCGTCTCGGCGAGCTCTTGGAGTTCTTCTAGATCCCGGTGGAACCCGGGTTCGTCCCACAGACTCAGATGGAGTGGTGTCCGGATCAATAACGCGTACCCGCGACCCGCGATGTCATTGCACGATGCTGCCCGTCGATAGAGTTCGTTGGCAACGTCGAAGCAACTCGACGCGGTCGCCAGTGCGGTAAGGGTGATGCACTTTACATAGAGCGCCCGATGAAGAACCTCATGTGGTGTGTCTGACCGGGCGAGCTCGATCGCTTGATCGACCAGGTCGTTGGCCTCGGTGCCTGATCCATCGCAGACCACTTTGAGGAACGCAAGGGCGGACAACAGCTGAGCTCGGCGCGACCGGTCGTTCGGATCGACACGCGCAAGGGCGCGCTCGCACAAACTCACGGTGACTGGGTCGGGAAGCCCCGTGGTCGTCACCCGGGCCAGCAGGATCGATGCATCGGCGAATACGTTGTCGACACCGGCTCGCTCAGCCTCCTCAGCCGCCCTCGCGGCCAGCTCCTTGTACCGGTCGAACTCTCCGAGGGCCAAGTCTGCTCGGGCCAAGCCGTAGTACGTGAGAGCAAGACGCTGATGATCGTCCACAGCTTCACCTTCGAGAAACTCGAGTCCGCGCTCAAGGGACGAGCGGGCTTCTTCGAACGCGAGACGGCCCAGCTGGGAATCGGCAGCACGAAGTATCCAGTCGCACGAGATCTCCGCTCCCACCAGCGAAACGCACTCCGCGAAATGGTGAGCCACCACAACAGGATCTGCCCGTTCACCCCACCTCTGCTGGATCGACTCAGCAACTCGAAGGTGTAGGCGCGTTTGGCGTACCTTGCTCATCGAGGCGTAGAGCGCATTGCGAATCAGTGCGTGAGGAAAGACGCACTCGTCCCCAAGCTCAAAGAGAAGGCCAGCTCCGAGGACCTCGTCGATGGCTTCGACGGAGCCGCTCTGTTCTTCGTTGTCCGCGGCACCCAGCAAATCAGTGATGTTGAATCGCTGGCCAAAGACCGACGCCAGCAGCACGACGTCACGTGCCGACTCGCTCAATCGGCGGACCCGGTACAAGACGACTTCGCTCACTCCATCTGGGAGACTGAGCGAACCGGGCTCGACCGTCAGCGTCCAGTGCCCGCCTTCGTCACGGTGCAAAACCCCGATGTCCACTAGGTGACGAAGTAGCTCGCGAATAAACAGAGGGTTGCCGCCCGTCTCCGCCATCAGGCGCTCCGACACAGCGTGTCCACTTGCGTTCAGTGTCTCGCCGGACATCGACTCGAGGAGGGAGACGACCTCGGGCTGATCAAGTCCTGAGAGCCGCAGCTCCTCAACGGCTGTCGAACGTCGCAAGTCCGTCAAGACATTGGTGAGTGGGTGATCCGGTCCCACCTCGCCGTCCCTGTAGGTCACGACAACTGTCAGATTGGGTGACCCCGAACGAACGAGATGTCGCAACAACAGCACGGTTGGGTTGGTAGCCCAATGGAGGTCATCAAGCACTATCAGGGTGGCTTGCCTATGCGACATCGCGTCCACCGTCTGGCGCACCGCCTCGAACATGAGGTGACGCTCCGTCTCCGGATCGGCAAGATCGAGCTCCATGCCATCAGGGAGCTGGCGCCGCAGTTCAGGGAGCAGACGGACCAAGTCAGGCCCTTCTTCTCTGAACCGATCTCGCAGTTGGTCGCGGGTGAGCTGCGCTATGTAAGAGCCAATGGCTTCGACGAACGGCTGATAGGCAAGTCCGGCGTCCTCGTCACAACGTCCGTAGAGGACGAGTGCTCCCTTGTCGCGCATATGAGAGGCGAAATGGCTGATCAAACTCGTTTTACCGATGCCGGGATCACCAGAGATAAACGCCAGAGTGGGTCCGTCCACGCTGCGACCCACAAGATCGCGCAGGACCGCACTCGGAGTCTCACGACCAATCAACGGCGAGCGGCTGGCCATAGCCAGTGCAGGCGGGAACGGTGCTAGTAGCGCGGGGTGTGCCGTATTCACGGGAGTCAGTCCGTGATCTTCATCGAGTCCTCGGCCCACCAATGCGAGAACCTGCTCAGGTCGGCGCATGCCTCGCAGCTCGTGAGTCCCGAGTTCAACCAGGCGACATTCCTCCGGGAGTCGGTCGTGGACCAATTCAGCGGTGGCCGCAGAGAGGATGATCTGTCCGCCCTGGGCCAGAGATCGCAGGCGGGCGGCCCGATTTACCGCAGGTCCGAAGTAGTCGCCGTTTCGTTCATATGCCTCACCACTGTGGAGAGCGATTCGGACCCGAAGCCCGAGAAAAGTGGCGGTGCGCTCTGTTCCAAACCGACGCTGAAGATCAACAGCGCAGGCAGTTGCAGCGGACGCGCGTTGGAACACGGCAAGTGTCGCATCTCCCTCCCCCTTGGACTTGATGAGCACGCCACCCGAGCGCAGGACTGTTTCTTCAATCAGGAGGTCGTGCCATTTCAGTGCGACCGCCATTGCTTCTGGATCGTCGTCCCATGCCTGCGTAGACCCCTCGATATCGGTCAGCATGAACGTTACGACACCGCTCGGCATCGTCGAGTAACTGCTCGCACGTGAGGGCGTAAGGATGGGCGTGCTCAGGGATGGGTCCTGATTGAGGATGGCAGTCTCTAGGTCGCAGAGTTCCGGGGTCGGATCTATACCAAGCTCATCGGCGAGGTGCTGACGCAAGGCCTGGAAGGCCCGAAGTGATTCCGCCTGCCGGCCGGAGCGGTAAAGAGCGATCATCCGTGCGGCCCACAACCGCTCGCGCAGAGGATGCACTCCGCAAAACATCTCCAGTTCCGCCAGTACGGCTGCGTGGTTGCCAGCCGCAATCTCGGACTCGATTCGCTCCTCGTTTGCGGTGATACGCGCCTCCTCGATCCGGCCAGCTTCGGCGCGCGCCAGCGGCATATCGGCGACATCGATCAATGGGGGGCCACGGAAGAGATCGAGTGCCGAAGTGAAGGTCTGAGAAGCCATCAGATGATCGTCGTCAGCAGCTCGGGCTCTGGCTTCACTCAGGAGGTGGTCGAACTCCGCTATGTCCGATTCGCCAGGCTCGAGTCGAAGCAAGTATCCAGAGCCGACGGTAGCGATTCGGCCATGGTCACCGAGCGAATCTCGTAGTCGCGAGACATGAGCCCGCAAGGTCGTTGCCGCGGTCTTTGGCGGTCCTCCCTCCCAAAGGTCCTCCGAGAGCCGGTCGACGGAGACGATTCGATTGGCGGAAATCGCCAAGAGCGTCAAGATGCGTGCCTGAGATCGCGGGAGAGGTACGAGGTTGCCGGCGTCGTCGGCCACTTCGAGCGGTCCCAGAAGGTTTACTTTCACCTCGCCTGCACCTCCGCCCTCCTCGCCGAGGGATCACGTCCTCCCTGCTAGGTCGCCCGAACTGCCAATCCGCCGACCGCAATCAATCCACAATCACATTGCAATCCCAGCCTAAGACACTGGTTTCCATGACGGATACTACGGTCAGCGGAGCCCGGTGATGGTTTCAGCCCCTTGGGACAGATCCACCGACCCCGCCGTCTGGCTGGCTGCCATGGCGGCCAACAACTCAGGCCCCACCGAAGAGGGCCCCGTGACAACAGAACGCCGCATCGAGATGCTGCAGTTGGTGCCCCAACTACGCGATCTCTCTGCAAGGGAAGTCGCCCTGCTGGCCGATCTGGTGACTGTGTGCGAGTACCCCGCCGGCGCCACTCTCGCGGTCGAGGATCAGATCGGAGTCGAGACCTTCATCGTGGTCGATGGGCACGTAGAAGTAAGCGTTGGGGGGCGCTTGATCGACTACCTCGGCTCCGGTGAGCTCACTGGCGAGATGGCTCAGATCGATGGTGGCCGCCGCTCCGCGACGCTGCGTGCGATGACACCCGTGACCGTTCTTGTAATCGGGCCGGATGAATTCGCCCTAATGATGCGCCAACCACTCATCCTGAAGGCAGTGATCGAAGGACTCGTTAGCCGCTTACGAAAGCAACTTGAGACCGCTGCTACTTGGAAAGCCAGCGAAAGGAGATCTGAATGTTTGGATTGCACGCGATGAGGAGAGCTTTGCGCCTTGCATGTTCGGCGTCACTTGCGGCGCTGCTCCTAGCGCTAGCGACTGGGGTGTCCCAGGGCGCAACTCCGTCCAACCCCGCCACCGACCCCTTTTACACCTACCCCGCATCGCTAATTCACATCGCTCCGGGCACTGTATTGAAGGAACGCGCGGCGAAACTGACCGTGTTGGGTGGAGTTCAGACGCCTCTTCAGACCGAGCAGCTCCTTTTCCGGACGACCGACGAGTCCGGCGCGGCGGCATTGGGGGTCACGACGGTCGTCCACCCACTGACCACTGTTCTCGACCCCCGGATCATCTCCTGGGAGATCCCCTATGACACCTTCGGGTCCCAGTGCGACCCGTCCTACGTGCTCGCCGGTGGAGGCGCCACCGTCACCTCTGGCGCGGAGACTTATTACGAGAGCTGTGCCTACGAGTCGGAGTTTCAGGGGACGATTGCCGACGCCTTCCTTGCGGAAGGCGTCACCGTCATCATCACCGACTACGAGGAGACAACCGACGAGTACAACGCCGGCCAGCTGGAGGGCTATGCGACGCTTGATGGCGTCCGCGCCGCCGAGAGTTACCTAGAACTGGCACAGCGAAGCACTCGGGTGGGTGTGCTCGGGTACTCCGGCGGGGCAACGGCAGCGGAGTGGGCTGCGGAATTAGCGCCCAACTACGCGCCGGATATAGATCTGGTCGGTACCGCTGCCGGAGGTGTGATGGTCGACCCCGCGCACAATCTCAACTACATCAACGGAAACGGCACAGGCTTGGCCTCAGTGATGCCTGCGTTCTTCCTGTTGGCGCAGCGGGCGTTTGGCATCGATCTCGCCCCGTACCTGAGTCCGCTGGGAGCCAAAGTAGTCACCGCTGACGAACAGGAGGACCTGAACAACTTCGCAGGTAACTTCACCTCATACCAGCAACTCCTCACACCCCAATATGCAATTGTCGGGAGCATTCCCGGATTTACTGCGATGTTCAACACGCTGATCATGGGTTCCGACGGGACGCCCCACACGCCGATGTTCTTGGCTAACGGGGAGGGCACGAAGAACAATGACTACGACGGCGACGATGTGATGATCACTGCCGATGTCGAGGCCCTCGCACATCGGTACTGCGGTGACGGCGTTCCGGTGGAGTTTCAGGAGTATCGGGGCATAGACCACGGTGACTCGGACGATCTCTTCATGCCCGAGGCGGCGTTATACCTGACCGCCTTGCTCGCTGGTCTTCCAGCACCGTCGAACTGCGCGTCGATTCCGGCCGGAGATTCGATAGCCCCGGCGAACTCGGGAGCGTCGGGTCAATCCAGATGAGAGCCCGATCCTTTTTGGACATCGGCGAGTCCGGGGAACCGAACCCCTGGCACGCCGCATTTGGCGCGCAGAATTGAGGCGGGAACACAACCCTGAATAACTCGTTCCCTTATTCAATGCTGATCTATCGCTGTCCGTCCGTGAGACGAGAACCTGAATGGACATACTGATCTCAGACATTCGGGGCGAAGCCCGCAGCTCGGCCGATCAAATCTGCTCCAGTCGAGTGGTCGAAGTGGATTTCATCACCCCACCAATTCGATCGAGTCGCCACCTTTTCTTGGCGAAAACATTTGGTTCGGCAATCCCCATGTGAACTGGTAGTGATGATCGCCCAGCGACCACATCAACTGGCCCAAATGGCGGTCAATTGGATGGGCAAGTGGCACTTGTCGCTTGGCCGGAGGGACTTCTAGGCCTCTGACCTGGTCTTTCTGAGCAGTCCCAACGGTGTGAGAATTCAGGACATCGGAGACCGATGTTCCTTTGGATGTGTCAAGACATAGGAGACCGCTGAGGCGAAAGGTGCTCCTATGGACATGGGCCGTTTTTTAATTGAGACGCATCTGCGAACGGGGCGTCCGATTAAAGAGTTGGCCAAGTCCCACGAGGTGAGTG
>Ga0302326_10023399_pt1 | contig 12595 bp, 8 predicted proteins | sample Palsa_T0_3_FD_202264 | JGI IMG/M metagenome (GOLD analysis project Ga0302326, IMG submission 202264) | Peat permafrost microbial communities from Stordalen Mire near Abisko, Sweden - Palsa_T0_3 | ecosystem: Environmental > Terrestrial > Soil > Palsa > Peat permafrost | place: Sweden: Abisko... | reverse complement strand
AAAACAAGAATTGACGCGGATAAGGTTCTGGCCATCTGGCGTCTCCGATCGAGTCCCGAGATGGTTCGGACGTTGTCAGTAGATGTCGTACTGCTCCCAGTGCAGTGTGGGGTCGGCTTGGATGATGGCGCTCTTGCGCGTGAGCTGCTCGAGTTCTTCGATCAGGCTGGCTTCGCGGGTCTTTAGGGCTTTGGCGATTTCCGGGTGGACGCGCAGGGTCAGGCTGGTTGAGTCGAGGTCGGCGGACATTTTGCGGGCCTCGGCCTGGATCTCGTAGCAGATCGTGGGGATGGATTTGACCATGCCGGAGCCGGTGCAATAGGGGCAGGGCTGGCAGAGCACGCGCTCGAGGGCTTGCTTGGTGCGTTTGCGCGTGACGGTGACCAGGCCGAATTCGTTGAAGCCCAGGACTTTCGAGGGGGCGCGATCGGTTCGCAGGGCTTGCTCGAGCGCGATCATCACTTTTTCGCGGTTGCGGCGCTCCTCCATGTCGATCAAGTCGAGGACGATGATGCCGCCGAGATCGCGCAGGCGAATCTGGCGGACGATTTCCTTCACTGCTTCGAGGTTGGTCTTGACGATGGTGTCCTCGAGGCGCGTCGAACCGCGGCCCACGTACTTGCCGGTGTTGACGTCGATGGCCACGAGCGCTTCGGTGTGGTTGATGACGATGTAGCCGCCGGACTTGAGCCAGACCTTGGGCCGCAGGGCTTTGTCGAGTTCCTGCTGGATGCCGAACTCTTCGAAGATCGGCGCGGCCTTGGTGTAAAGCTTGACGCGGCCGACGAGTTTGGGCTGGAAGCGGCTGACGAATTCGACGACCTTGCCGAACTCTTCTTCGTTGTCGATCCAGATGGCGGTGAAATCGTTGCTGACGTAGTCGCGCAGGATGCGCTCGACCAGATTCAGATCGCGATGCAGCAGCGACGGGGCCTTGCGCGGCTCGCCTTGCGCGAGGGTCTTCTCCCAGGTACGCCCGAGGAACTCGACATCGGCACGAATCTCTTCTTCCGGTGCACCCTCGGCCGCCGTGCGGACGATGAAGCCGCCCGGAAACGTGCCCTTGGCTTCACTCACCAGACGCCGAAGGCGCGAGCGCTCGTCGGCTGAGGCGATGCGCCGCGAGACGCCAATGTGGTTGACCGTGGGCATGTAGACCAGGAAGCGGCCGGGCAGCGCCACGTGGCTGGTGATGCGCGCGCCCTTCTTGCCGAGCGGCTCCTTGGCGATTTGTACGATGATCTCCTGGCCGGCCTTGAGCATTTCGGAGATTAGCTGCGGGCGACGCGCGGCTTGCTGTTGACGATGATCGTGCTGGCGTGCGGGACGGCCTCCGCGAGGACGGCCGCCGCGACGCATGGGGCGCTGGAAACGCGCGCGCTGCGGCTGGGAGATGCGGGCGCTCATGGATTGCGAGTCGGGTTGGGAGCCGGGCAGCGAGCCGGGCTGAGCGTCGAGTGGCGAGCCGAGAGGGGCCGACGGATCGACCGCGTCGAGGTGCTCGGTCTCGGTCTCGTGTCCGGGCGCAAAGGGTCCCATCGCTTCGGCCGCTTCGAGAGCCAGCTGGTCGACGCGTTCCTCTTCGTCTTGGCCCAGCTGTTCCATCCGTTCCTGCGTCTCGGTTTCGGCGACGAACTCTTCGACTTCGGAGGCGGTTTCCGGCGCGGTGGGCTGCTCTTCGTCGAGGATGCCGAGTTGCTCGTCGGCTTCGGCCTCGGCGCTGGCTTCCTCGTGGCGGGCTTCGGCGAGTTGCTCGGCCAGTGCGGTGGCCTCGTCTTCGGAGAGATCGGTGGCTCCGGCAGCGGCGTGTAGTTCGGCGTGATCGGGATGTTCTTCGTGTTCTTCGTGATGTTCTTGGTGTTCGGCGTAGTGTTCTTCGTGCGCGGGGGCGCGATCCTCTTGGCTCCGATTGGGGGCAGCCTCGCGCGCGGAAGTCAGCGGAAGAGTCGGTTCGGCGGCGGCTGAGGTCGAGAGCTCAGTGAGCGGCTCAACCGGCGCAACGGCTTCGACCGATTCGGCGTGAGTTTCCGGCATGTCGGCATTGTCCGCGGCGGACGGCTCTTGCGGAGTGGCGTACAGCGACGAGGGCAAGCCTGGCGCGGCGGCGGAAGATCCCAGCGTCCCTGCAAGGGATTCCGCCAGGGTCTTGGCCGGCAAGGCAGGGGCACCCGGAGCGCCTGGAGCGCGGTCTTTATACTTGGCGAGCGATTCGCCGGGGAGGATCACCGGCACGTAGTCGGAAGGCGGCGCAACCTCCTCGTTGGGCTCGTGGGGCTGATACGGCGGGCGCGGCGTGAAAGGCCGCGGAGAGGCGTACTTGGACGGCGGTAGATCGCGTCCCTGGCCCGGGCGGCGGTCATTGCCGCCGCCACCGCCACGACGCCAACGTCCGGTACCACCCCCGCGACGGCGTCCGCCACGATCCTGGCCTTGGCCGTAGCCACCGGAGCCGCCCGGGCCAGCGGGTCCGCCCGAGCCGCGATCCTGTCGATCCGGTCGATCTTGGCGCTGGAACGGCCGCGCCTGGGACGAGGAGTGGCGAGGCGGCTGAGAAGAAACGGGTTCGGAAATTGGTGACACAGGAGGCGTGGGCAAAGCCTCGTTGCCTGGAGATGGCTCGGAGGCAGCCTCCTCAGCCGGATGCGCAGGCGCAGCCGGCTGCGGCGGCGAGAAAACGGCGCCGCCCTGCTGCTCCATCCGTTCGACCTTGCCCTCGACCGGGGCGACGACATGGTCGTAGTCCTCAAGGTTTTCAAGGAAATCGCCGACGTACAGAAAGGCGTCGCTATCGAGGCCGATATCCACAAAGGCCGACTGCATGCCGGGCAGCACGCGCGTAACGCGGCCTTTGTAGATGCTTCCGACTAGAGCAAATTCTTTTTCTCGTTCGATGTAAATTTCGTGCAGCAAACCATCTTCGAGAATGGCGACCCGCGTTTCATGGGGGGCCGCAGAAATAACCAGTTCTTTGGGCATGAAAGCTCCTCGGAGGCCATCGCGACGACCCGAATCGGGGCGCCAGGGCGCAAGCATCCCGGCTGGGCCAGGAGGTCCGGAGAAACCGGCAATGGTGCGCAGCATGTCTCGGACACGCGATGCAACCTCATCGACATAAATCGTTCATCAATTGTCGTTCACAACGATATCTGGGCCCACTTCTCGCCGGCGACATAACCCCAAGGCTAGCGGGTCGCGAGCCGGCAGAGCAAATCGCGCGGGCTTAGTTGACGAAACGCCGGAGACGGACGTTCATCACCAAGCCGAGCGCCAGGAACACAAACAGCGTGGCCGACCCGCCGTAACTCATCAGCGGCAGGGGAATGCCGGTCACCGGCATGAAGCCGATGACCATGGCCACGTTGACCAACACATGGAATCCTAAAATCGCCGCCACGCCCATCACCAGAAACATTCCCTCGCGATCCTTTGCGCGTTGTGCATTCTGGATCAGACGCAGCAGCAGAGCCGCATACAGTGCCAGCGCCACGAAGACTCCGGCAAAGCCGAGTTCTTCGGCAAGCGCCGCCATAATGAAATCGGAATAACGGACCGGCACGAAACCGAGCTGATTCTGGCTTCCGTGGCCGAGTCCTTTGCCCCAGAAACCTCCCGAGCCAACGGCAATTTTCGATTGGAGGAGCTGGTAGCCCGAACCCTTGGGATCATCTTCCGGACGAAGGAAAGCGGTGACGCGTTCTTTCTGGTAGGGCTTGAGGACATGCCAGCCGACCGGAAGCAACATCGCTGCGGCCAGCGCGATCACGGCCACATGTTTCCATTGCATGCCCGCCAGATACGCCCCCACGGCAGCCACGGGAACGAGCACCATGGCCGTGCCCAAGTCCGGTTGCAGCAAAATCAATCCGATTGGCACCCCAGTCAGAGCGCCCACCCTGATTAAATCCCCCAAGGACAGACGATCTGTGCGCACATCGGTGAAGAAGCGCGCCAGCACGACGATTATAATCAACTTCGCCAATTCCGACACCTGGAAAAACTGACCGAGAAGGGGGAGCCAGCGCTTGGCGCCAAATCGCGTGTGGCCCAGGGCCAAGACGGCGATCAGCGCGAGGATCCCAATGACGTAGAGGATGGGCGCTTTGTCGAGGACGGCGTGGTAATCCAGGCGTGAGAGCAGCAGCATGCCGACCAGGCCCATGCCGATCCAGGAGAGCTGCCTCCACTCCATGCCCGCGAGATGGCTCATGTGAGTGGCGGACCGGATTTCGAGCACACCCATTCCGCAGATCGCGAAGGCGATCATCAGCAGGATCCAGTCGTATTCGCGAATGCCGCCGGTTTGCTTCATTGTGCCGCTCGGGTCATTGCGCTGGTCATTGCTCTTCCCGGGTTTGTCCCGGCGCTGCTTCTGCGGGCGCTTCCTGCGCGGGCTTGGGCGGCGCGAGCTGCGCGGGATCGGCCGGCGCGGCGGGTTTGCTGGCCGGCTGCGGCGCCGGGGATTTGCCGGCCGGTTGCGGCGCGCGGACCACGTTTTGCGATGCCGCGCCCGCGGCTGCATTGGGCGTTGCGATGGGCATCGCTACGGTCGTTGGGGCGGGCGTTGCAGCGCGCATCGGATTGGGCGCCCCGTTTGGCAGCAACTGCGTGGTGAGCAGCTGGAACTTGCCCTGCTTTTTATCGTAATAGGCTTTGACGATGTCTTTCGCGATGGGCGCGGCGGATACCGCGCCGAATCCGCCGGCCTGCACCAGGACGGCGACGACAATCTCGGGATTGCGTCTCGGCGCGAAGCCTTCAAACCAGGCATTGTTCTTGGTCTGCGTTTGTTTTCCAGCTTCCCCTTTATGCTCGGCGCCAATCACCTGCGCAGTGCCCGTTTTACCACAGAATTCAATACCAGGCAGTCTGGACGCGGCCGCGGTACCGTCTTCATTGACGACGCCCCACATGGCCTGCGTGATGAAATCGGTCGTGGATTCGGAAATGGGGAAGTCGATTTCCGGACCGGGCTGATCGCTCATGAGAAGGTGAGGTTGGTGGAACACGCCGCCCATGGCAATGCCGCCGATGGTATAGGCGATCTGCATCGGAGTCACGACCGTGGCTCCCTGGCCAATGGAAACCGAAATTGTTTCTCCGGGGTACCATTTTTGATGGAAGACGCGCTCTTTCCACTCTTGCGAAGGGACCAGGCCGGAATCTTCGCCCGGCAGGTCTACGTTCGTTTTACGGCCCAGGCCAAGTTTGGTGGCGTAATAGGAGATGCGGTCGATGCCCAGGCGCTGGCCCACATTGTAGAAGTAGACGTCGCAGGACTTCACGATGGCTTTGTGCAGGTCCACTTCGCCATGGTCCTTTTCGGCGTCGTGAAAAATGCGCCCGTAAAATTCGGCCCAGCCGGGACAAAAAACCTGGTAGTCCGCGGGAATTGCCTTGGATTCGAGCATCGCCGCGGTCATGAAAATCTTGAACATCGAACCAGGCGCGAGTTGCGCCTGAATCGCGCGGTTGAGCAGGGGACGGTCGGGATCCTCGTTGAGCTGCTGCCATTCCTGTTTGGAGACGCTGACCGCGAAATCGTTGGGGTCGTAGGCCGGGTGGCTGGCCATCGCCAGGACGTCGCCGGTGCGAGGATCGAGCGCGACGACGGCTCCCCTTTTGCCTTGCAGGTCCTGTTCGGCGACCGCTTGCAGGTCCTCATCGATCGTGAGGCGCACGGGTTTGCCGGGGACAGGGTCGGTTTGCTCGAGGCGGCCGACCTCGCGGCCGACGCTATTCACGATGACGCGCCGCTGGCCGTCAACGCCCATCAGCGTTTCGTTGTACTGCTTTTCCAGGCCCGTCTTGCCGACGATGTCGCCGGGTTTGTACCGGCCGCCAGAGACGCCGACCTCGTCTGGGCTGACTTCACCTACGTACCCGCTCACATGCGCCTGGAACCCGTTGGGCGGATAGCGCCGGCGATGCACCATCAGCATCTCGAGTACGGGAATGTCGCTGCGATGGGACTCGATGAAGGCGATATCCGCAGGGCTGGCTTCCGGCTTGATGACCAGGGGCTGGAAGCGCGGGAGCGATTTCGCGGCCTCCATCTGTTGCTGCAGGTCGTCGAGGGAAAGGCCGAGACCGTCGGCGATCTGCGGCAGCAAGCGCTGAACTTCGTCGACGTCGTCGCGCAGGAGCAGGACGCCGAAGGAAGGATAATTGTCCACCAGCACGCGCCCGGTACGGTCGAGCATGGAGCCGCGTGGCGCAATCACCGGAATGGTGCGGATGCGATTCCGCTCGGCGAGTTGAGCGTAGCGGTCCGAATCGACGATCTGCAGCCGCCAGAAGCCAAACAGCAGCAGTCCGATCAGCCCGACGATGACGTAGGAGATGACGGCCAGCCGCGTTTGCGGCAGGCGACTCTCTCTTTGAAACGAGCTAGACAACGCAAACTCCGCGCCGCCCCCGAATCTCTCGCTAGCCGATCACCGCCCGTAAATGCGATGAACGGCGTCGAACGGCATTACCGCAAGTCGGCGCGTGCGGAGGGGGCTTCCGAAGCGCCTACGTTTGCGGAAAAAGCTGAGGACGGTGTCGTTTATGAGCTGTATGACCTGGATATCACCTGGCTCCGCGTGTAGCCCACGCCCATACCGGAGCACCCTGCATGCCCGGGAATCTGTCCTCTCCCTGGCTATCGACCCGGGGGAGAAAATCGTTATTTCACCGCTTATGATGACGCCGCAGACAGTTTTCCGCCCTCTTACTAGATCGACTCACGGTAACATTTGCAGCCATAGTGTGCAACTATTCGCACATGTTTGGCCTCAGGGAGTTACTCCCTGTACCGAAGTGTGGGCCGGAGGTAAGCCGGGGCGAACCAATCAGCTTCCTGGGCGACGCCAGGCACGGCGCCGGATGCCTGCGGCGATTGCCGGGCGGCCGACGGGCCATTTTCGATAAATCGCGCCATTGCGATTTGCGATTAGGGTAGGAGCACGATCTTGCCCCGAGTGTGGCCCTGCGCAAGCAGTTTGTACGCCGCGCGCACGTCAGCCAAAGGGAAGGCCGCGGCGATTGGCACTGCCAGCTGACCAGCGGCAACCATCTGGGCGAGTTCCGCAAGGAGCGCGGCGCTTAGCGCGGCCGCACTGCCCTCGGCCTTCACGCCATACTGCTGCACGGCGGCGAAGTCGATAATCGTGTTGATCCGGCCTGGCAAAACGCCCAGCTCGATCGCCAGCTTGACGTAACCGTCGCCGTGGGTGTCAATGAATGCGTCTATCTTAGCCTCCCGCAGCCGGGCGGCTAAGGTGTCGCCATAGGGCAGGGGTCTGATGCCGTGTGCCGTCAACCAGCCGTGGTTGGCCAGACCGGCAATGCCGATCACTTCTGCCCCAGTCCGTCTCGCCAGTTGGACGACCAGCGATCCAACCCCACCCGCGGCGCCGGAGACCGCAACCGTGTCACCCGGCTTGAGGGATACCGCTCGCACCGACGCATACGCCGTGCTTCCCGCAACGGCTAAGGACCCGGCAGTCTCCCAGGACACATTCGGCGGCTTGCGCGTCAGGTTCTGGGTTTCGACGACGGCATACTCAGCATGGCTGGCGCGCCGGTTGGTGAAGCCGATGATTTCGTCCCCGGCCGGGACACTTTCCACACCCGCGCCGAACTTCGTCACGATCCCGGCCAAGTCGGTACCCTCACCCGACGGGAAAGTGGCCGGCCAGCGCGCATGCATCAGTCCTTCGCGTATTTTTGCCTCACCGGGGTTGATCGAAGCGGCTTTCACCTTGACCAGCACTTCCCCCCGAGCTGGCTCGGGTACCGGCACCTCAGCTATATGCAGGACTTCAATGTCGCCGTACTTATCGAATCGCACTGCCTTCATGCTTCGGTCCTCCTGGTTTTTTCTGATGTGCTATCTGCTCTCTTGGGCGCACGCCGTCTCAGTGGCGAAGCTAACGCCATCCAACGAATCGGCGCCTGGCGAATATTTCTTGAGCAGGACAACGATCCCAACTTCGGCGTCGACGCTCCTGGAAGCCCGCAAGCATTGCCGCGAGCTAAACCGGGCATACTCCCGTCGCGCCTCCCATAGACCGGGACTAATCCCCTTTGGCCCAGGCGAGTTGAGCTTCCGCGCATTCGATATGAACGGTCATGAAGCGGTCGACGTCGTCTTTGCTGATGAAGGGATTCGGATCGCCTGGTTTTCGGGACCTGAAGGCGTCTAGTTTCTGAAGTGTATTATCGTCGTTCGAGTGGATGTGGATGATCGTATCGACACCGGCCTTATCTTCGATCTCTTTGAAGCGTTTGGTCGATGCGATGTAGGTTGTGCTCATGGCCTGCATGTCTGGGAACATCTGCACCCCTTCCTGCACGAGTCTCATGAAGTCTCCGCCGAGCATGCCGGCCATATGTTTTTGATTCCCTTCTTTTACGGGGAAGATCAGTGAGAGGTTTCCGGGCGTTGACGTGGGTGTCGAGTACAGCGTGACGGTGGTGTCTCCCAAGGTCACCTTCTCGCCATCTTTGGCGACCATGTCTTTCGTTGGCTTGAGATCGGCGGGGGTGTTGTCCTTGGCTAGGAGATCATAATCGGTCTCGGACATGATCACGCGTACGTTCGGCACCATCTTCTTTAGCGGATTGATTCCCCAAGACTGGTCGGAGTGGGAGCGGACGATAATGGCGTATTTGATGTTCGCCGGGTCCAGACCAAAGGTCTTCAGCTCATTCACCAGGTCCGGCGTGACCCAAGGGAAGTTTGTATTCAGCAGAATAATTCCCTTGGACGTGGTGAGCGCCCAAGTGGATTCGGTCTGTGTGCCGATGAAGTAGAGGTTGTCGAACACCTTCACTGGCGGCACGTACCACTTATCGTGCGGCGTAGGAACCAATTTCGCTTTCTCGTCAGGCTCTCCGGGACCCACGGCGGGAGGCTTTGCGCCCGGCTTCGGCTGAGTGCATACAATGTTGAATAAACCATTGAACGTCTGCCAGGGCTTGGCGTTCGCGGTCGTGGGAGACAGCGCAGCTTTGGCCGCGGCCACGTGGGTCTGTGCCTCCGAGGCCTGGCCATTCGCATTGACGGCGACGAAACCCGCTAGCAAGACAGCGCAAAGTGCAGATGCGCAGCAAGTCTTCATGGCTCGATCCTCCCCAGGGTTTGCCTAGAATTTCCCCGATGGGCCTGCTTATACACCGTCGGCCCGTTCGAGTAAACACAATGGTGTGGTCCATTTTGTCGAGATCGCGGGCGAGCATTCTCGCAGGAAACCGTCGAGACCGGACGGTTGTGTTTACGAGTTTTTGCGGAGGCGATCGAGCATGGGAAACAGCAGGCTGGCGAGCACTGCATTCACTCCCGAGGCGATCAGAAGCCTGGGGGTGAAATAGAGTTGCTGGTGTGCGAGCAGCACGCGCGAGATCAGTACCAGCACGGAGTTGTGGAAATAGAAAAAGAAAAGCGTGAGGATGAAACGACTGACGGGGTGCTCGACATCGAGCCGGGCACCGAGGGAGGAGGCCACGAATCCAACCAAAGTTTTGGCGATGCCGTAGAAGCCGATGGGTGTGTGGCTCAGACTGTCTTGCACCAGGCCGATGACCATTCCCAGCAGCAGCCCTCCCGACGGATTCCGGCGGCTCAAAGCGAAGTAAATCGTGACCAGCAGAGGCAGCTCGATCAAATCCGCCCAGCGGAAATTAGCACGCAGGAAAGCCTCGAGCAGGAGCGCGAGAAGTACCGTGCCGGTGACCACACCCGCGTAAAACTTATGTACTTCGATGTGTTGTTCGGCTGTCGCGTGGACTTCCATTCAGCTCACCTGTAGCTTCTGGCACGGACCGGTTCGGCCCGCTTCGGTCTGGAAGCATCGCATTACGACCATTTTTAGGACGTGGACTCCGGTAGAGCCCACACGCGGTGTTCTCATGGATGGCTCGCGGGCTGAGTGGCCGCTGGAGACGCGGGTTTCGCGAGCGCTGCCGGTGACTGCGGCACATTGGCGGCCTGCGCGGCGGTTTTCTTGGGCGCAAAGTCGTCCCGGCCCAGCAACACGAGCACTTCTTCGAGCCCGTCCAGGTGAGCCGCGGGCTTGATCAGAATTTCCTGGAACGAGGTGCGACGATCGATTTTTACTTGCGCCACGGTGCCCACCGGCAGGTCCTTGGGGAAGATGCGGTCCTGGCCTGAAGTCAGCACGGTCTCACCTGGCTCCACTTTCACGTCGTTGCTGACGTACTCCATGCCCAGCAGCGGGTCCCCGGTGCCGCGCACCGGGCTTTGCGTGCGTGAGCCAGCCAGAAGCGCCCCGACTCCGCTGTCGCGGTCGTCGAGCAACAATACTTGGGAGGTGTCTGGAAAGACGTTTTCGATCTTTCCGACCACCCCTTCCGGCGTGATGACACCCATGTCCCGCTTCAGGCCGTCGCGCGAACCCCGGCTGATGAAAACGACGTGGCTGCCTGCGTCAGGACTCCCTCCGATCACTCGCGCGGCCAGCATGGGAACCTCGGCGTGCTCCTCGCGGAATCCCAGCAGGTTCCCCAGGCGGTCGGCTTCCGCGGCGCGGCCCTCGAGTTCAGCGTTACGCATTTTCAACCGGTCGAGCTCCGCCTGCAGCGCCTCATTTCCCTGGCGCATGTGCCGCAGCGCAATGTAGTTGCTCCACGTCCCGCCGATAGCGTCGCTGGTCCAGGCCGCGGCACGACCCAGCGGGGAGACAAGTTCCACGGCCCAGATGCGGATCAGGCGCACCTGCGTCTCGCGCTTGATCTGGATGGCGAGCAGGAGCAACTGGGCTCCAATGATAACGCCCAGCAACGTCAAGGAACGGTGTCGAGAAGCTACGGCTAGCATGATTGTTCACGCTTTGGCGCCGCGGGACCGGTTGTCGCGCGCCGCCTTGTCAGTCCATTCCGTCGAGCTCAAATGGCTCTCAGTCGCTCTCAGTCGATCGAAACCAGACGCAACAAGTGGAAATCGCTCAGCATTTTTCCGGTGCCGAGCACCACAGAGGCCAGTGGGTCGTCGGCGATGGAGACGGGCAAACCGGTTTCTTCGCGGATGCGTTTGTCCAGATTGCGCAAGAGAGCGCCGCCGCCGGTCAGGACGATACCGCGATCGCTGATATCAGCGGAAAGCTCCGGCGGGGTTCGTTCGAGCGCGACGCGGATGGCATTGAGAATTGTGGCGACGCATTCCGAGAGCGCTTCACGGATTTCGCTGTCGTCGATGGTGACGGTACGCGGCACGCCCTCGATTAAGTTGCGGCCTTTGACTTCGATGGTCAGCGGTTTCTCGAGCGGGTAGGCCGAGCCGATCTCCATCTTGATCTGCTCCGCAGTGCGCTCGCCCACCAGCAGGTTGTACTTGCGCTTCAAGTAATGCATGACGGCTTCGTCCATCTCGTTGCCGGCGACGCGCACCGAGCGTGAGTAGACGATGCCGCTCATGGAGATGACGGCGATATCGGTGGTGCCGCCCCCGATGTCCACAACCATGTTGCCGGAAGGCTCTTCGATGGGCAGGCCCGCGCCGATGGCCGCCGCCATGGCCTGCTCGACCAGGTAGACTTCGCTGGCGCGCGCGCGATACGCGGAGTCCTGCACGGCGCGCTTTTCCACCGGCGTGATTTCGCTGGGCACGCCAATGACGATTCGAGGATGAACCAGGACGCGCCGGTTGTGGGCTTTCTGAATGAAATAGGTGAGCATCTTCTCGGTGACTTTGAAGTCGGCGATCACGCCGTCCTTCATCGGCTTGATGGCGACGACGTTACCCGGCGTGCGGCCGAGCATATCCTTGGCCTCGCGCCCGACGGCCACCACCTCGCCGCTGGTCTTGTTGATGGCCACGATCGAAGGCTCGTTGACCACGATGCCTTTGCCCTTGGCGAAGACCAGCGTGTTGGCCGTACCGAGATCGATGGCCAAATCGGACGACAACAGGCTGAAGACGGAGCGGAAGTTATATCCGTTCTTATTGATCATTTTTGTCGTTGCCTCGAGCCGCGATCAGCCTCGGCTCCCCAGTCCAGAAACGGCGTCCTCCCTCGCTACGGAATGACAATCGGCACGCGCTTGATGGCCGTGCCTCCCCGGCGATTTTGGCCGGTGATCACGATTTCATGGCTGCCTCGCGAGAGCGAGGGCGTGAAGTAACGGAAGCGCCCGTCGGGCTGAATATCGACGACGGTTTCTTCGTCGATGATCAGCGCGGCGCCGGGATCGGTGCGACCAAGCAACTCGACGACGCTGCCGTGGATCTCCGGGGCGTCCACCTCGAGGAGCATTTCCTCGCCTTTACCCTGCGCGACCAGCGTGAAGCGGAAAGGGTCGCTCGGGGCACTGTCGCGCTTCTTCGCGTCGGTGGCGGTGACGCTCCAGAAGTAATCGCCGGGCTCGAGCCCGCTGAGATCGGCGGTCAGGGCGCCGGTGTTTTTCTCCGCAACGATGCGCGTGAACATGGTGTTGGTGCTGACGCGCAGTTCGTAGCTAACCGCCTCCGGGACGGCCGCCCAGGCGAAATGCACGCTGGCGTGCTTAGGATCCGGCACGATCAGCGGCTCTAGGTTGACCGGCTCAGCTAACTCCGGAGGAGCGAGCACCATCGTTTTGGTAAGCGGCCCGT
>Ga0302326_10023398_pt1 | contig 12595 bp, 11 predicted proteins | sample Palsa_T0_3_FD_202264 | JGI IMG/M metagenome (GOLD analysis project Ga0302326, IMG submission 202264) | Peat permafrost microbial communities from Stordalen Mire near Abisko, Sweden - Palsa_T0_3 | ecosystem: Environmental > Terrestrial > Soil > Palsa > Peat permafrost | place: Sweden: Abisko... | reverse complement strand
GCGGTTGATTTTCCAGGCACGCTGATGTTGGACATCGACATCCCCAGCGATTTTGGAAGTCGCCGAAGCGGTCGGCCGGCTCTGGGGAGTGATCATCCGCGAAATGGGCGCGGAGTCGGATTTTACCACCGCTATCAAGCCGATCGAGAAAGCAGCGGGCGTGGTGGAACCAAGGGCGGTCACGCGGCAAAGTAAGGGAAAGCGCGCTCGACGGCGCGGCCATTGCGCCCGCCATCATCGAGAGCTGCCCGACCCGGCTGTGTTCTCGCTGGCACGAAGCGATCCGGACGCGCAGAACTGGATCGTCTACATAGCTAGCCTTTCCAAAATTGTCTCGCCAGGCCTGCGAGTGGGCTTGGCGGTGCTGCCGAGCCGCCTGATTGCGCCGTTCACAATCGCCGAGCAGGCCAGCAGCCGCCTGGTCTACCGAGAATGACAGTAGGCGTTGCTCTCGAAAATTGGGGGACAGGAAGTTCGAATCTCTTCGGGCGCCGGATTTATCGTGAAACGCAGGTTGCGTGACATTCAGCGCCGAAAAAGCCCGCCGTCGATGATGATCAGACTCGCCATGATCAAAGCCATCCCGATGAATTCGAATGGTTCCAGTCTTTCACCGAGAAGCGCGGCACCAAGCAGAATCGCACTGACAGGGACAAGAAGCGTCACGAGGGATGCGTTGATCGCTCCGGCCGAGGCAATGATGTTGAAATAGAGAATGAAAGCGAGCGCCGTCGAAAAGATCGCAAGAGCACCCACCGCCGCCCATATCGGAAGGCTAGATGTCATGATCGCCTGCGGACCGTGGAGAAGCAAAACAATCGGTACCATAAGGACCGTGGAAGCGGTGAGCTGGCCGGTTGCTACGACGGATGGCGTCATGTCGCGGAACCGCTTGGCGTAGACGACACCGAAAGCGTAGGAAATCGCGGCACCAATCACCGCGAACTTTGCCCATGCCGGGCCGCCAGGGTCGGACCGGAGACCGGGGCCGATCATGACGGCAGCTCCGGCAATTCCGAGACCTACGCCCGCGAGCTTGGTTGCGACAAGCTTCTCGTCCGTCGTCAGCAGGTTCGCGACAAGGATCGTCCAAAGCGGTGTCGTTGCGTAGAAGATGGAGGCGAGGCCTGCACCGATTTGCGTTTGTCCGGTGAAGATCAGGGAGAACGGAATCACGTTGTTGAGCAATGCGAGGCACAGTAAAGGACCAGGCCGCGCTAGAGCAGGAGAGAAGGAAATTCCGCGCGTTCTTAGCCAAAGGTGCAGGACCAGCGCGGCGATCGACACCCGGCAAAGCACTAGTGCGAGCGGCGGAATCTCGGCCACCGCAATGCGGCCAAAGAAGAACGAGCCGCCCCAAAGAAAGCCGAGAAGCAGGAGTTGCCCCCAGTCGCTTGCCGACATCGACCGAGTCAATGTTGTCGTGCGCAACGCCTTGCCTATGATATTTGGAATTTCGCAAATATCTTGACATTCTAACCAGGTAGAATCCAATTTGGATGGAACATCTGTCTATATTTTCGCCGCTAATCGAAACTTTTTGCCAAATCCAATTGTTCTAGCGAGTAAGACGGTTTGCGTGGACGAAAAGAGCGCAGTCATAGGCCCCTGTCAGACGACGGGCGTTTCGCTTGCAGAATTTTTGCAAAGGCTGCCATGTTGATGTTTCCGGGAGCCGCAGTGGAGTTACGGCACCAGCGCACTTAACTCGGTCCGTCACCGTGCATCACCAAAGTTGCGTGCTGCGCGGCCTGCGGGAGCAGCTTGCCGGTTCGGATCGGGACATCGACTGCGCATGGCGTCAATAGCGTGTTCCGAAGTGGCGCGCCAAAAGAGATTCGAACTCCTAGCCGCGTACTGTGAGCCAGAAGGCTCGTTCGGTGCGCGGCGACGGCCAATTAGTGAATTCCAACGTTTGTAAGAGCTTGCCAAAAACCCACTTGTATCACAGAGACAGGACACACGCGGCCGACCGTTTCGGTAGATCATTGTTTTTGTTAAATTATTTTGGCTTGTGGTATCGAGTCCCTCCCTCGCTACCATCTCGCCGCTAAAGCATTGAATTCAATAGAACTTGATCTGACGACTCTCGTTGCGAAGGATGTCGCACGAGTACAAGCTAACCTTGTTTTCCAGATATTCGTTCGTGACGACAGAGCGCGATAGCTGCCGGCCAGCCGCGGGCTCAGGCGATCAAGGGGGAGTTAAGTGCACTGTCACCGTAATTCCCTGTCACCGTAATTCCCGCGTAATTCCCGGGATTGGATTGACGTCGACGGTCGACGCGAAACGATTCAGCCAGGCATGCAGGTGTCAGCGGAAATTAAAACTGGGGATCGCAGAGCTATCGACTTTTTATTGTCACCCGTTGTTCAGACAATCGAGGAAGCGGGGAGAGAACGATGAGCGAGAACGTGAATCCAAATCCTCTTTGTAAGTTACGACAGGTGACAATCTCTGCGTCAATCGAGTTCCTAAGTGCCATTTTCACCGCACTGTGGCAGTTGCTCCGTCGTTCTCGATCTCCCGTGCGACGCATCAAGATCACGCTGCTGACATCGTCCGAAACTTTTCAGGACACCACAGGTGACGATACAGGCTGGCGCCGGCAATGCGGTGCTGTTTTTCGATCCGAACAATACCAACGGGATTACCCAGGCAGATCTGGTCATCTTCACGGACTCGAATCCCTCGGCGGCGACGGAGATCGACTCGGCTCGATAGGCACGCCGGACGGCGGGCCTATTCTATTATTCTAAGCGGGCTCGTTGAGGGAAATGGCAATGCAGTCCGCAGCGGGGAGAGGGCAGGAAATACTTCTTCCGCACATGTGGCTGAGGAAGTTATGGCTACAACGCACGCTTCGCAACTATCCGCCGTATGATCCGCCGTACAAGGTGGAGGAGCGATTACTCCCTCCCGAAAAGACGCGCGAAAACTTCGACTACTTCATGCGCGTCCGCCATCAGCGAATGGCGTATTTCCGGGAATGGCTCCGTCGCTATTTCCGGATCGTACTGAAGCCGGACACAAATGGGGTTGAGGCACTCAATCGCTGGGGCAACAAATACGCGGGGCTACTGTTGGAAGCAAAGCCCAGTGGCGGCCCGACAGACGCCTATTTTACTTACAATCCACCTTGGACAGGTAGCAGTGCCGGATGCAACGTCGTGTTCGACATGGGCATCACGCTCGGCGAATTCCTCATCACTAATTGTCCGAAGCTTTACTGGGACCTCGACCCGATTTCGGCAGTCCTTCCGCGTACAGGGACGATGCTCAAGCGCGAATTTGGCATGAGTTTCCAGAGACCGAGCGTAACAGGCTCAGAAAATCCGGCGTCGAGTTGGCCCGCGCTACACCACATGCATACGTTCGCTCATCATAGAATGCATTGGACGACACATCCCAGCGCCTGTCGTTACTATCGGCAACTTAAGGTCGTTAGAGATCTCGTGCGCGACGAACTCCTAAACGACTTCAAGAACATGCTTAGAAAATATCCCACTTTTGGCTTGGATGGGGTTCAGCGAGAGATGTCGCTGAGCGAGTACTTGGACCTTGTGGATTCGGAAGCCGAACAAAAGGACGACGGCAATGAGTGACCAGTTTTCCAACTATTCATTTGCGCTTGGTACCGGGCTGTACGGCACAGGATTGGGGGTGCTAACGGTCTATCCGCAGGCGACTGGAAGTTATTGGATCTACAACGGCTCGAATGGAGTTAGGCCAAGTGTCAGTACATCCCTTTCAAATGCGATAGTAGATTCTGGAATGGAATTGAACGTAGTAGGTCGGAATGCGGTACCTCTTGATGTGGCTGGTGCCTCTAGAAAGCATTGAACTGTCGACCTCCCCAGTATCAATGGAGGGTTCCGGCAACGTGTTAGGGTTTTAAGCAGACTTGGTCTTGTTGACCCGCCTTGTGTCAAATCTCGCGCAAGCGCTGCTCGAAAATTTTATTTGTGATGGCGGCGTTGGCGTCCTTTCCAGGCGATTTAGCCGACATGGGCACCTCGATCCTATTTCCGACTTAGCCTCGTCTCGCGGCGCCTCCGAACAGTCCTTGCCTTGATTGCACCGGAGCAAATTTGGCTTTTCCTATAGGCAACTTCGGCCAAACCGCGTTGGTGGCCGACCCTTGCTTCGTCTAACGTTGGATGCAGCGGTTCAGCAAAGATCTCGATTGAGATCCGCCGATTCGTTTACGGATCGCGTCGTGCCGAACAACAAAGAGGCAGCAATGACTGATAAGGTGTTCACGGGGACGGTCATTTTGTCCGACCGAACAATCGAAAACGGTTATGTCTTAGTCGCCGATGGCAAGATACGATCCGTCGGCTCGGGAGCATCGCCGGCAGGCGAGAGGCACGGGGGCCCCGGCTTTCTCGTATTTCCGGGCGCGATCGACGCGCAGGTTCACAGTCGTAGCCAGCTTGGGCAGGAAGATTTCATTTGGTCGACGCGCAGCGCGGCAGCCGGCGGCGTCACCACGATCGTCGACATGCCTTACGATGACAACTGCCTGATCGCCACGGCAGACCGTTTCCGCACCAAGATAAAGGAAGCCGGAGCACAAGCGCGCGTGGACTATGCGCTTTACGCAACGATCGACCCGAACGAGGGAGCCGCGAGAGTCGATGAACTCGTCGACGCTGGTGCCGCCGCTTTCAAGTTTTCCACCTTCGGAACGCACCCCAAGCGTTTCCCTCGCATACCCCCGGATATGCTCTACAAGTCCTTTCAGGCCGTCGGTAAACGCGGTCTGGTCGCCGGCATTCACAACGAAAACGACGAGATGGTGCGCGCTTTTATGGCCGGCGTGGAAGCAAGGGGGATTACCGACTACACCGCGCACGGATTATCGCGTCCACCGATCGCCGAGGCTTTGGCAACCGCAGAAGTCTATGAACTCGGTGCCGGTGCGGGCTGCCCGGTTCATATCGTGCACAGTTCGATCGGCCGCGGATACGAACTGGCCGCGGCCTACCGCGCCCAAGGGCATGGCGCGACAATCGAAGCTTGCATCCACTATCTGATCCTGGACGAAGAGAATGATGTTCGCAGACTAGGCGGAAAAGCCAAGATTAATCCCCCGATTCGGGCACGCGCCGATGTCGAAGCGCTGTGGCATCACCTTGCCGCGGGCAACGTCACGATCGTCTCGACAGATCATGTGAGTTGGTCGGAGGATCGAAAAACCGATCCGAACATGCTCAAGAACGCGTCGGGAGTCCCGGGTCTAGAGGTGTTATACGGGTTGCTGCTGAAGGGACTGGACGAGCGCAAGCTGTCGCTGACCCATGCGGCGCGGCTGCTCGCGCACAACCCGGCATCGCTGTTTCGGATCACACATGCCAAGGGCGCGCTGCAGATCGGCGGTGATGCCGACATCGTATTGATGCGGCGCGATCCCTACCGTTACAGTGCAGCCGCAAGCGGAAACAATTTTGTCTCCTGGAGTCCCTATGACGGGATTGAATTGCCTTTCCGGCCGGTCGAGACATATGTGCGGGGTGCCTGTGTGGCCGCCGATGGCCGTGTGCTAGCCGAACCGGGGCAGGGGCGGTTCGTGAGCCCCATTCATGCACATTAGTCGTGTCGTCACATGACGAAATCCAATCTCCCGCTCAATGCCGATCGTCTGTGGGATGATGTGATGGCGCTCGCGGAGATCACCGACCCGGCGCGACCCTATACGCGACGATCCTTCACCGCACTGTTTCTGGAAGGCCGTGCCTTGCTGGGCCGGCGGTTTGCGGACGCGGGAATGACGACACGGCTCGATGCCGCCGGCAACCTGATCGGCCGGATCGAAGGCAGGAATCCCCTACTCGGGGTGATCGCGATCGGGTCGCACAGCGATACCGTGCCTTCGGGCGGGCGGTTCGATGGAATAGCCGGCGTCGCCACCGGGTTGGAGATCGTGCGCGCATTGCGCGATTCCGGCGTTCGTCTTGAGCATACGCTGGAAGTCATCGATTTCCTTGCCGAGGAACCAAGCGAATACGGACTGTCCTGCGTCGGCAGCCGCGGTATGACCGGCTCTCTGGACAATAAGATGCTCGATTTGACGGAGCCGGGAGGAGAGCCGCTGCGCGACGGCTTGCGGCGCGTCGGCGGTGATCCGACCCGGCTAGGCGAAGCGAGGCGCGACGATATCCGCGCATTTCTGGAGCTGCACATCGAACAGGGCGTTGTGCTCGAATCCCGGTCGCTCGACGTCGGCATTGTCACCTCGATCGTCGGTATCCGCCGGATCGAAATCGTGTTTCAGGGCGAGGCCGATCATGCCGGGACGACGCCGATGACGCTGCGTCACGATGCACTGGTCGCCGCCGCCGATACGGTCGTCTCGGTGCGAAGGGCAGCCGAACAACTGGCTGCCGAGGGGGCGGGGTATTTCGTCGCAACCGTCGGCATCCTGACGGTCGATCCTTCGGCGTCGAACATCGTGCCGGGCCGGAGCCGGCTGGTTATCGACATCAGGACAACGGACTCGTCTTTGACGAAACAGTTTGTGGAAACCATTGACAGGGAAAGCTCGGCGCATGCCAGGACGGCCCAGGTTGCGCGGGTATCGTTTGCGACGCTGTCCGATGGACCACCCGTCGTCTGCGACGAAAATCTACGATCCAAATTGCGTCAGGGCGCCAACGAATTGGGCCTCAAGCAAATGGATTTGCCGAGCGGCGCCGGGCATGATGCCGCGTTCATGAGCCGCATCGCACCGTCCGCCATGGTGTTTGTGCCGTGCCGTGCCGGCAAGAGCCACGCGCCGGAAGAGTGGGCGGACCGCGACGCGTTGGCGGCGGGGGCCGCGGTCATCTATCAAGCGATAAGGAATCTCGATCAATCTTTGACGCGGAGCACGCAGCCAGGAGCGGCATAATGGGACGTATTCTCGGTTTACAGGATGTCGAGGCCGCCATCCGCGGTGGGTCGGTATTTGCCGCGGGCGGCGGCGGCTGGGCGGATCATGGGCGGATGCTTGGCACGGCGGCGGTGAGTATCGGTCAGCCCGAACTGGTTTCGATGGATGAGGTTCCCGACGATGCGTATATCGCAACGGCCGCCGCGATCGGCGCGCCGGCTGGTACGACCGAATGGCAGATGCTGGGCGTCGATTACGTCAAGGCCGTCGAGATGCTGCAGGACGCCTTGGGCGCCCCGATTTATGGGCTGATGATCGGCCAGAATGGCATGTCGAGCACGATGAATGCGTGGCTGCCGTCGGCACTGCTCGGAACCAAGGTGGTCGATGCTGTCGGTGACCTCCGTGCCCATCCGACCGGCGACATGGGATCAATCGGCATGGCCGGCAGTCCGGAGGCGACGATCCAGGTTGCCGTCGGCGGCCACCGCAACAGCAATTCCTATATCGAGATGGTGGTGCGGGGCGCCACCGCGAAAATATCTCCGATCCTGCGCAAGGCTGCCGACATGTCTGGCGGATTTATCGCAAGCTGCCGTAACCCGGTGCGCGCATCTTATGTGAAGAAAAACGCCGCACTTGGCGGAATTTCACGGGCGCTTGAGCTGGGTAATGCCATCCTGGGCGCCGAGGCGAACGGAGGTGACGCCATCATCGATGCGATCTGCAAGGCCACTTCGGGCACCGTACTCGGAAAAGGCAAGGTGACGCGCAAGGCCGTGACATACACCGAAGCCGCGTTCGACATTGGCACGATCACGATCGACTGCGGGCAAAGCAATCTCGTGCTCCACGTCATGAACGAATACATGGCCATCGAGGACGGCGACGGCGATCGGCTGGCAACATTCCCTGATGTGATTACGACGTTGGGTTCGGACGGTCGTCCGGTCAGCGTGGGCCATATTCGGGAAGGTATCGAGCTTTCCGTGTTCCACATCGCGAAGACACATTTGCCGTTGAGTTCGTCGGTCAGGGATCCCGCGGTCTATCCGGTGTGCGAGGCGGCGCTTGGCATACCCATTGCCAAATATGCGCTGGCGTGAGGAAGCGATGAGCAGGGAATTTACCGTTACATCGGGATCGAACCTGCGCTGCCGCGGATGGCGTCAGGAAGGGCTGCTGCGTCTGCTCGAAAATGTGCTGGCGGTCGGCGAAGACCCGGGCAATCTCGTGGTCTATGCGGCGCTCGGCAAGGCGGCGCGCGACTGGCCGTCCCACGACAAGATCGTCGAGACGTTGCGTACTATGGCGGACGACGAGACCCTGATCGTGCAGTCCGGCAAGCCGATCGGTCTGATCAAGACCCACGACAAGGCGCCGATCGTGATCATGGCGAATTGCAACATGGTCGGGCAGTGGGCGAAAGCCGAAAATTTCTACGAATTGCAGAAAAAGAATTTGATCTGCTGGGGCGGATTGACAGCCGGCGATTGGCAGTACATCGGCTCGCAGGGTGTGATCCAGGGCACCTATGAAATCTTCATGCGGATTGCTGAACGGCACTTCGACAAGAGCCTCAAGGGACGCTTCATTCTCACGGCAGGTCTCGGCGGCATGGGTGGCGCCCAGCCGCTGGCCGGACGCATGGCCGGCGCCGTGATCCTTTGCGTCGAGATCGATCCGGAGCGCATCGCCAAACGCATGGCCAACGGCTTTCTCGACCAGCGTGCCGACGACCTCGACGAGGCCATGGTCATGGTCGATACGGCCCGGCGCGAGGGACGCGCAACCTCGATCGGTCTGGCTGGCAACGCCGCTGATGTCTACGAAGCGCTGCTCGCGCGCCATGTCATTCCTGATGTCGTGACCGACCAGACCTCGGCGCATGATCTTGTTTATGGCTATGTGCCGTCCGGTCGGACGCTTGCGGAAGCAAAACGCATGCGCGCAGACGATCCCAAGACGTTGATGCAGGAGAGTCGCGCCACGATCGTGCGCCATGTGCGTGCGATGCTCGGTTTCAAGCGGGCCGGCTCGGTGGTTTTCGACAATGGCAATCTGATCCGCACCCAGGCGTTCGAAGGTGGTGAAAAAGAAGCGTTCGATATCCCAATTTTTACCGAAGCCTATTTAAGGCCGCTGTTCGCCCGCGCTATCGGGCCTTTCCGCTGGATCTCGCTGTCCAACGATCGCGACGACATCCGCAAGATTGACGATCATCTGCTAAGGGCGTTTCCCGACAACCACATTCTGTCCAACTGGATCGCGCTGGCGCGCCAATACGTGCCTTTCGAGGGCCTGCCGGCGCGGATCGCCTGGCTCGGTCACGGTGAGCGCACGGCGCTTGCAATCGCGGTCAATCGTATGGTTCGTGACGGCACGCTGTCGGGCCCAATTGCATTTACGCGCGACCATCTGGATGCCGGGGCGATGGCGCATCCCAACATCATGACCGAACGGATGCGTGACGGATCGGATGCGATCGCGGACTGGCCGCTTCTCGATGCGATGGCGATGTGCTCATCGCAGGCCGACCTGGTGGCGATCCATTCAGGCGGCGGCGGCTATTCCGGTTATATGACCAGCGCCGGCGTAACCGTGATCGCGGACGGTACGCGCGAGGCGGAAGAGCGCCTCGATCTGTCGATGACCAACGATACGACGCTTGGTATCCTGCGCTATGCCGATGCAGGATATCCCGAGTCACTCGAAGAAATCGAAAGCAAGGGTCTGCGGCATTTCAGTCTTCCGTAGACTTGCAGACCAGGTGAAACGTCAGTCGACGCTGCGGGGTTCGGATAATTTCTTCCGCAGAGAATTCACCAGACTTCGTTCCGGCTCGCTTAGCGTTCGCTCGCCCGAATAGATCACGAACAAACGTCGGGAGATCACGGGGTCGACGATCGGATGTGCAGTCAGGTCGCCATTCGCTATTTCACGTTCTACCGCGGAGGGTGGCAACACCGTGCAGACCGGCAACCGGGCGAGGATTGTCACAGCCATTGGAAGGGCGTCGATTTCCATGTAGGGCTGGATCTTCAGGCCGCGTTCTTCGGCTGCGGTATCGAACAGTTGCCGCAAACCGAACCGGTTGGTGGGCAACGCAAGCTTCATTCGTGCGAGATCGGTGAGCTTCACTGGTCCGGGTGGAAGCAATTTATGGTACGTATGCGCTATGGCTGCGAGCCCCTCGGAGGAACCCAGAGGCAGGCGCGGCATATGCGGCAGGACCGTTTCGACGATCGCAACGCCCACCAATCCCCGCATCACCCAGTCCTGCAACGTGCTGTTCGGTGCCTCCTGAATGACGAGCTTGAGCGTGGGATGGCGCGTTTGAATGTCCAGTATGGCTTCGGTGATCCGGTTGACCAGAAAACCGTGCTGGTTGACCGATGGAAGAATGCCGACGGCAAGGCGCCGGCTCTGCGGTGGGGTGGCGTTGTCGTCTTCGGTTGTCAGCCTTCGAAATCCGGGTTCGATAAGTGCCGCCATCGCCGCGAAACGGGCGCCCCTTGCGGTCGGAACGACGCCATCGCCATGCCGTTCGAACAGCGTGCCACCAAGCGAAGCTTCCAGCTTGTGGATTTGTTCGCTGAGAGCCGGTTGGCTGATGCTGGCGCCCCGCGCTGCTGCCGACACCCGTCGAAGCCGGTGCACCATGTTGAAATAGTGAATCTGCCGGAGACTGATCCCTGGCCGTTCGACGCGGGATTGGCCCTTGCTTGCAAGCGCAGCCTTCAGGTGACGAATGAACGCCGCCGTTATGGCGTTCGGATCTGCCGTGCGCGCGACGACCTTCATCGCCAGCGGTTTGTTCGGCGTAACTACCGCAACGTTTAGCAGTCCGAGCCGTGGAGAAATCAGGCTTTGTGGCAAGAACAGCGCAGCATCGGGATAATCGTCCATCAAGCGTGGCAGGTCGCCCGGATGATCGTTGAGGAAGCGCACGCCGGTTATTTTATGGTGGCTGAAGAACCGGTCGGCCTGTTCGATCAGCGGTGGCGCAAGTGCGGGGATTACCAGACGGCCTGCGACCAACTCCGCCGCACTCGGCAGTTGGCGCGTGCCCGCGGGTAGACGGCAGGCGAACACCCAGGGATCGGAGAGCAGAGTGACCGCGCGCCGGGACTCCCTGTGGTTCTCGTCACCCAGGCCGATCGTCACGCGGCTGCGTTCAGGGCCGTTCCAGTCTTCGGCCAAACCGCTGATGCGCGGAATATCCTTTTCGTCCGTCCATGCCGGGTCGACCAGTATGTCTGAACGTTCTGTTCCCATCGTCTCGATGGCATGGCGCAGCGCCTTGCTGATTCCGCCGATGGTGAAGCTCAGGCCAATGTCGACCTTGAGCACTTTAAGCTGGGTCTTCAACGGCGACGCGACCCAACGGCGTGTGAACAGCTCAGCCATCAGCAAAGGGTCTGCAGCGCGCATCAAGGTGCGCGCCGCCTCCGTCGGATAGAGACCGTTGTTGATACGCCGAAACAGTTCCAGGCCCAGATCCTGTTCAAGCGTCTTCATCGTCGTGCTGAGCGTCGACACGGCGATGCCGAGTTCGTCCGCCGCGAGCGCGAGGCTGCCGGCCCGACAGGCGGCTACGAAGTAAGCGAGGGTGCGGAGTTCGACCATGGGATCCAGTTTGCTGGCCGGAACTTAGCCGTTCGAGAAACGCGCGTCATCACAGCTTCGCTTTTACCTATGCCCCAGTTCGCGGGTTGAAGCGATGGACCCGGCCGAGATGGCCGATATGATCCAGGATATGAAATGGCGCCGGGACCGGTGAATCCCCGCCGGTTTATGAAGGAACGAGGTCAGCCTCGCGTGCCCGTAAAGGAAGCCATGACAGACGGAACGCCGATTTCCCGGCAGTCGATGCGTGCGTTCCTCTCTGCGCTCGAGGACGCGGGGCAGCTGGTCACAATCTCACAGCCCGTGAAGCTCGATTACGAGGTGGCGGCATGTCTGTCCGAATCTGCCGCGGCGTTGCGCTTTGAGAGCGTTGAAGGCAACACCGGTTCATCGAAGATGCAGGTCGTAGGCAACCTGCTTAATTCGCTGCCACGATTTGCCATGGGAATGAGCAGCGCAACCGGCGCGATCCAGGCAGCGCTGCTGGCGGCAATAGAACAGCCGTTGGATCACCGCGTTATCGCGAATGCACCTTGTCAGGAAGAAGTCATCGCCGATCCTTCGCTTGCAGATGAGCTGCCGGTTCCGCGCTTCTTTGAGAAAGAAGGCGGCCCTTACATCACGGCAGGTACGATCATCGCCAAGGACCGGGTCAGTGGCGATACCAACCTTTCGATTGCGCGGTTGATGCCGTTGGACGGAAACCGGGCCTTCGTCGGTATCGCCCCCAATCATCATCTCGCCATACTGGCGCGGGCAGCGCATGCGCGGGGCGAGAAACTCGATATTGCGGTCTGCATCGGAAATCACCCGGCCGTCCTGGTGGCGGCTTGCCTCTATCTCGGATTGGGTGAGGACGAGCTTCCGGTCGCCGGCGCGTTGCTCGGAGAGCCGCTCGACGTGGTCCGTTGTACCCAGTCGGATTTGCTGGTGCCGGCTCATTGCGAGCTCGTTCTGGAAGGCAGGCTCGACGCGGGTGAACCGTTCCTCGAAGGACCGGTCAGCGAATTTCACGGCATGTATGAGAATTACGGCGCGGGGATTGTCGCGACCTTTACGCGATTGACCCGCCGACGTGACGCGATCTTCCAG
>Ga0302326_10023396_pt1 | contig 12596 bp, 7 predicted proteins | sample Palsa_T0_3_FD_202264 | JGI IMG/M metagenome (GOLD analysis project Ga0302326, IMG submission 202264) | Peat permafrost microbial communities from Stordalen Mire near Abisko, Sweden - Palsa_T0_3 | ecosystem: Environmental > Terrestrial > Soil > Palsa > Peat permafrost | place: Sweden: Abisko... | reverse complement strand
GCCGCCAGAGCCGGCGCATCGCCGACTGGCGAGAGCAGCCCGGCTCGTCCGCCATCGAGCATTTCGGGAATGGCTCGATAATTCGTGGCGGCGATGGCCAGGCCACGGCTCATCGCTTCGAGCAGCACCAGCGGCATGCCGTCGAACTGCGTCGGATAGGCAAAGATATCGAATGACGGGAGGATGTCCGTCAGCAGTTCCTCACGCGGCACCCACGGCAGCCAGCGGATTCCCTGGGCCTCGAGGCTGGCCTCATCGAGGCGGGCCGGGCTGCCGACGATGACCAGCTCGGCGTCGGAGATCTGTGCCCGCACGATTCGGAACGCCTCCAGCAGCACCGGGCCGCCCTTGGCGTCGAAATCCCGGGCGATAAAACCGATCGTCCGCGGGTGCGCCGAGGCCTGGGCCGCTGGCGCTTCCGGCAGGTAAATGGGGACCACATCGATGGAAGAATCCTTCGCGATGCCGCGTTCTCGATACCAAACCGCGAGATCCTGGGAGAAAGCGATGACCCGTTTGATCCCGGGCAACTGGTAAGAGGTCAAATTGACGCCGAAAACAGCCGCGAGCACCTGGTCGGCCGCTTCCAGAATGCGGACTCGAAGCAGGGTGAAGCCGCGGGCGTCGGTATAAAGATAACGGACGGGCAAGGCATTACTAACCACCACGGGACAGTCGATCGCGCGGAAGCCGCAGTTAAAAACGTGGGTGTGGATGACGTCGTATTCCCCAGCGCGCACGGAGAATATCCGGAAGGGTTCCCAGAACAAAAGACGCGCCCGGCGCAGCAGATTGACCGCCTTGGCCAGCGCCGTGGTCCACGTTTCGCGCCACCGCCCCTGGCCCGTGCGCCACGCCCGCCACAGGGCCGGCCGGCAGGCGTGCTCGATGAGCGCGCCTCGCTTGATCGCATCGGCATAGGTCACGTACTCCACGCCCGCTGGTGGATCGCTGAGCAACGTCTCGGTATAGACCACGTCGCCGCAGGCCGGGTCCAAACCGCGCATCGGGCTGAGAAGGAGGACACGCATCGGCACGGTCAGGCGGACGAGCGATCGAGCACGGCCAGCGTCGTGCCGGCGATGTGGGCCACGTGGTGATCGGGAAGGAGTTCATCGACCGCCTTCACGACGCCCGGCCAGCCGGCCTGATAGTCGTGCCACACGATGACTCCGCGAGGAACCATGCGTAACGCATTCGCGGTGTCGCTCTTGACGAAAGCGTAATCGTGGCAGGCGTCAATGAAGGCCAAGTCGATGGCCCCACGCCAGGGCGTGTAGTCAAAGTTCGTCGAATCGCCGATCAGCTGGCGAATGTGCTCCGCTTCCGGCCGGCCAGAGAAACGCCGGCCCACGCCGCCGCCGCGAACATTCTCCACCTCACTATCGATCGTCGCGGGTTGGGCCGCATTTACGGATCCGGGATCGAGATCGAGGGTCAGAATCTCCGCGTCGGGACAGGCCGCGGCCAACTGGAGTGTCGTCCCGCCGTCGAAAGTGCCAAATTCGAAGATGCGCTTGGCGTGGCGGAGAGCGGCGATACAGCCCAGGCAGAAGGCTTCCAGGGGATTGGCATTGGAGCGTGTGTAACGCAATTCTCCGATCGGCAGACTCAGGGCCTCCGCTTCCGGATAGAGATCCAGGAAATGGCGCTCCGGGATCTTGGGACGAGCGTCGAACCGATAACCGGCCCGCAGGAATTCCTGGGTGAAGGCGAATCGTTCCGAACCTTTTCGGCGGAAATCGCCAGCGACATTGGCGGCAATGCGCGAAACCGCGCCGGCCCAGTAGGTGAGCGTCATAGGGGGGCCGCTTGAGGTTGGGGATCAGACGCGGTTTCGCCGTCCGGCAGCCCGTCCGGCCAGCCGTCAGCATGATTCAGCACCGGCGAACCGGTCTCCACCGCGATCGAAAAATCCGCCAGGACTACGCTGTGTTCCAGCGCACGTGGGCTGGAGGCGTCCGGATAAGGAAAGTCGGTCAGGACCTCAAAACTGCAGGCATCCGGAAATTCATCCATGGCCGTGCTCCCGCAGACATAAGCGTCGAGGCGGTACCGACCCGGTTTCAGCCAGGGGGTACGGATCGTCAGCGTCACCTCGAGGCGCTCGGCGGCGTCGATCTCCAGAGCGAGCAGCCGGGAATCCAACTGTGCGATCGCCGCGTCGCGCTCATCCCGCAGAATAAAGATGAAATCGACTTTTCCCCTCCAAGGCTGGTGGCGCTCGAGGGTCGCGGAAAATATCTTGTCTTCGGCGCAGGAAAAAAACTCGCTCGCCGGGGCCACCGAAGTGAGGCGGAATTCGCCGGTGCCGCGCCGCCGCGCGGGGTCGGAAGCATTCCCGGCTCGCGCGGGCGGACTGCCCGCTCGCGCATAGCGCAGCACGGCCTCCGGAACTCCGCCCGCGTAGGCGACGGTGCCTTGATCCAAAAGAATCGCCCTCGTGCAGAGCGCCGCGACCGACGGCATGTGATGACTGACAAAAAGCACGGTGCGCCCGCCCTCGGCGACGGTCCTGATTTTTCCCAGGCACTTGCGCTGAAACTCGGCGTCGCCGACGGCCAGCACCTCATCGACCACGAGAATCTCGGACTCCAAATGCGCGGCCACGGCAAAGGCCAGCCGCACATACATCCCGGACGAGTAGCGTTTGACCGGCGTATCGAGGAACTTCTCCACACCCGCGAAGTCCACGATGGCCTCAAATTGCTGGCGAATTTCCGTCCGGCTCATGCCGAGAATCGCGCCGTTCAAATAAATATTCTCGCGTCCACTCAGCTCCGGATGAAAGCCAGTGCCGACTTCCAGCAGGCTGCCGACCCGGCCGTAGAGATCAATCTCCCCGGAGGTCGGTTCGGTAATGCGGCTGAGGATTTTCAGCAAGGTACTCTTGCCCGCTCCATTTCGGCCAATGATGCCGACGACCTCCCCTTTGTGGACGTCGAAGCTCACCTCCCTGAGCGCGGCGAAGGTTTCCCGTTCTTCGCGGCGAAAGGGATGCCGCAACCGGTCGAACACCGCCTCGGCGAAGGTCGAGTGCCGCGCCGCCTGGTGGGCGATGGTGTAGGACTTGTTCACGCCCCGCGCGGAGATGGCGAGGTCGTTCGGTGAGCGGCTGGCGGGACGTTCAAATGACATCGGCAAACTGTCTTTCCATCCGCTTGAACAAGAAGAGCCCGGCGAGGAGGGCCAGCACGGAAACCGCGGCGGCACCGGCCAGCGGCTGCCATCCCAGCCAGGCAGTGTGCAACAGGGAGGCGCGAAACGCTTCGAGTGGCGCACTCAGCGGGTTCAGCACGTAGAGACTCCGGAGATGCGCCGGAACGGCGGCGATCGAGTAGGCGATCGGGCTGGCGTAGAGGAGGATCTGGAGGAAGACCGGCACGATATAGGGCACGTCCCGGTACGAGACGGCGAGCGCCGCGGTGCAGAGCCCAATCCCGAGAGCCAGCATCAGGACCAGAGTCATCCAGACCGGTAACAGGAGCACACCCCACCCCGGGTTGACGCCATAGAGGCACAGAAATACGGCCATCATGCCACCGGCGACTGCGAAATCGACCAGGGCCGAGGGAACCGTTGAGAGCGGTAAAATCAAACGCGGGAAGAATACCTTTGAGATCAATTGGGAGTTACCAACCAGGCACGCGCCGCATTTCATCACAGTCGTGCTGAACAGGTTCCAGCCGAGCAACCCGGCAAACGAGAAGAGCAGATAGGGCACGCCGTCACTCGGGAGCTTGGCGACTTTTCCAAACACGAAAGCGAAAACGCCGGCCGCCATGAGCGGCTGGATCACGACCCAGATAATACCCAGTGCCGTCTGCTTGTAGCGAAGCTTCAGATCCCGGCCCGCCAGCGAGATGAGCAGACCGCGAAACTGCCAGATTTCCGGAAGATCCAGCGCCGCCCACTGGGGGCTTCGGCGAATTTTCGCGAACGGTTCCACGGTCGCCGTCAGGGATAAGGTAGTCACAGGTAGGCAGATTGGTTCTCAGGAATAAGAGAGCAGCCGGCGGTGCAGGCCGTGAGAGGCCAATGGGTATTTTCCGACTCAGGGTGAATACCGAGCCGGCCCGCCCCCTGGCCGTCAGGCGACGGCCCTGGCGGGGACAGCAGCCTTAGGGTCATATTTGCCGGCGCCGTTGTGATAGTAATAGCCGATGCCGCTACGGGCCGACAACCGGTTGAGGATCACGCCGACCGGTTGCCGACCGGCCGAAGTCAGAGCGGCGACGGCCCGCAAAATCGCTTTGCGCGGAGTGCTGCCCGCACGGACAACGAGGCAGACCGACTGCACATGCTCAACGAGGAGCAGCGTGTCGCTGACTGCGTTGACCGGAGCCGTGTCGATGACGAGGCGATCGAAGTCCTTCGCAGTCTGGGCGATGAGCGCACCGAAATCGGAGCGGCCCAGAAGTTCCGTCGGGTTCGGCGTGCGGCTGCCGGCAGGAAGCATGAAAAGTTGGTCTTCAGGAGTAGCGTGGATCGCCTGATTGAACGTCACCTGTCCGGCGAGCAGATCGCTCAGTCCAGGCGACACCTCTTTTCCCAGCAGCGTGAGCGCCACGGACGGCCGGCGCAGATCGGCATCGATCAGGAGTGTCCGCAGTCCCTGTTGGGCCAGTGAGATGGCGTGATTGATCGCGCAAAAACTTTTGCCTTCCGCGGCCACCGCACTGGTGAAAAGCGTGACTTTTCGCAGGTCCGCTTTCCCGAGCAGCGACAGCGAAGTGCGCAGCGATCGGAACGATTCGGCCACTGCCGAATTGGGGTCCGTGAATACCAGCACGGCGTCCGCAGGGCCGCGGGGTATCGCCCCAACGATGGGCAGGCCCAGCAATCTTTCGACTTTGTCCACGGTCTTGACCGAGCTGTCGATCGCGTTCAATCCGAAGCTCAAGCCCAGGCCCACCGCCAGGCCACCGGCCAGCGCAAGGAGCAGAATCTGAATCTTGTCGGGCCGGACCGGCACGGTCGACACCGTCGCATTTTCGACGATGCGAATGCTATTCTGTTCCAGACCCCGCGTTACATCGGTCTCTTTCATCCGCTTGATGACCGACTCGTAGAGGGCGCGATCGGACTCCACCTCGCGCGACAGGACATTGTACGGGATTGAGAGCTTGGTCAGGCTCAGTGCGGCCTGCTCCTGCTCATGGAGCGCCTGCTCAAACTTCCGCTCGGTACTCTGCGATGCTTCGTAGGAGGTGACAACCGCGCTGGCCGCCCTGGCGATCTCCACCGGCAGTTGTCCCTGCAAATTCGCCAACTGGTTCTGCGCCTCGATCAATTTCGGATTCTTCGCCCGGTACCGCTCCCGCAGCGCCGCGATCGTCGCCTCCTGTGCGGCCACGCCCTTTTTGAAATCTACCAGTGCCGGATTGGCGGCTACGCTGGATATGGCGCTCGTCCGCTCGCTGTCGCCGCGATACTTCTCCACGTCCCGATCGTCGGACTCGAGCCGCAATTCCTCGGTCTTCGCTTCGGTAACCCGCTGGTTCAGGTCCTTCAGCTTTTCCACCGTGATATTTTGCCGGTCTTCCAGGCTTACCGCCTGCGTCTGTTCCTTGTAGCTTTGCAGCGCCTGCTCGGATTTATCGAGCTTGGCTTTCAGTCGCTGGGCTTCGACCACCAGAAATTCACTTGCCGTCTGGGTCGAATTCGTCCGCGCCTCGACATTCTGGAGGATATATTCGCTGACGACCCCCTGCGCCAGCGCCTGCGCCAGTTGCGGCTTTTCGTCTTCGGCCACGATATCGATCAACCGCGTGCCAAGGCGAATTTTCGCCGTCACTTTTCCCGCAAGTTGCGCGCCGTCCCCGGGCAGATGGTTGGCCTTCGCCACACGTTCCAGCAGCGTCAAACTCAGCAGATTCTGCTCGATGGTCTTGACGATTTCGCCGCTCTGCTGTTCCTCCGGATTGACGTCCGGGATATTGATGACCTTTTGTCCCTGCGGCTCGACTTGAATGACTTCGCGGGAGGCGTAGATGCGCGGGCTGCGGACAACGTAAACGGCGCCGAGGACCCCGCCAACGACGATGCAGAGAATGATCAGCCAGGCCTTTTCGAGCAGGACGTGGACGACTTCCTGGAGGTCGATGCCGTCAAACGGGACAACCGGAGATGCGATTTTTTTCATAGGTTAAAAGAAGCTTTCGCCGATCGTGATGGTGTCTCCGGCCTGAATGAGAAACGGCGGCCCCCCGCCTTTATTCGCCATGGTTTTGGCGTTGACCTTGAGCAAAGTCTCCCGCCCGCCCGTCTGCCGCTTTACGGTCACATTCCCGGGATTGGCGGTGCGCGTGTAGCCACCGCCGCGGCCGACGGCCTCGAGCAGTGTTAAGGCGCCTTCAATGGGTATCTTGTAGGAACCCGGCTTTTGGACCTGCCCGAGAATCGTGAACGTCTGCCGCGTAAATTCCACCACCGTCACGGTCACCTGCGGATTCACGATATAATCGCGGTCGAGCAATTCGCACACGAGAGCTCCGGCTTCATTGGCGGTCTTACCTCCGACCCGGACAAGACCGATCAACGGAAGGGTCACGGTGCCGTCTTGGGAAATGCGCACCGTGCAATCCATGTCGTCCTCCCGGAAAACTTTCACCTGGAGGAGGTCCTGCGCCGCGAGGCGGTAATTTTCGGTGGGAGCGGCGGGAATGGCGGGAATAGCGGGTTCCGCCGAAAGCAGGCCGCACGACAGGAGCAGGATAACGATGGATAGTTTCATATGGGTCAGTGAATAAACGCGGGCTCAGAAGCTCAGGGTCGCCTGCAGCCCGATAATGTTGTTGTCGAAGGAGAAGGGCAGTTCCGTGGAATTGTTGCGGCGGTACTTGTAGTAGAGCTCGAGCACGAGCCGCTTGGAGACGGACATGGAGATGGCTGGACGGACGAAGAGATACTTGTCATGCCGCGTGATGCCGACCGTTGACCCGGTCCCTTCGTACTGGGCATCCTCATAGCCACCGGCCAGGGTCAAGGCGAACCGCCGACCGAGTCGCTGCCGTGCCGTCAGCGTAACTTGGGTGGCCGTGAAGTCCGCGCCGTCCAGCGCCGCGGCGCTGAAGTTCGCGCGCGACGCCTCCAGCGAAAGGTTCGTGCCGTTGGCGGGCGCATAACTCGCGCCGATTCTAAAGACTGGCTTGGTCTGTGTGCCGGCGCCGCCCCCAAGCTGCCGGACTTCCATGCCGCCCGAAGCCGAGATCTCCAATTTGGACGTGGCCGGGATGTAGAATCGCCCCAGGGCCTGCTCATAGGTCTGCGCAGCGCTGCCTTTCGGGATAAGATCGCCGAGAGTCAGGCCGAGGCCGAGCCGGGCTTTCGGCGACATTTGGTAATCGACCCAGTTTTGGTCCACCCATTCGACCGAGCTGCGATAGACCGCGTAGTCGGAGGCATTTCGAAAGAGGTTCACCTCGGCTGAAGTTTTCTCGTTGTAGTCATATTTCGCCCTGAGCTCGAAATTGTACATGGTGAGGTTGGCGCGCGCGCCGACGTCGATGTCGCCGCCGGTCGTGGTTTGGAGTCCGAATACCCCGCCAAAGGTGAACTTTCCGGTGCGCCACTGGCCCACCATCGTTCCCACTTGTTCGAAGCCATTGTAATTGCTGTGGTCGGCAAAAAACAACCAACTCGGCGCATATTGCACCATCAGGAAGTTATCCTTTTTCTTGAGGTAATCGCCCCAGGTGAAGCCGAGGTTGACACTCGTTTTGAGGATTTCGTCGGACTCCTTGTCGCTGTTACTGATCAGGATGTTGTCGTCGTAAAACGCGTTCAGGGTGAAGGAAAAGGTCCAGTTCCACGACCTGCCCGGCCTGGTCGGCGTCCGCAGCACGCCGATTTCGGTGTCATTCGCGTCGGCTGGCTCCGCGACTCGGGTGACGTCATCGTCCGGCACCACCTCATGCGGCTCCGCCGTCTCAGCGTCCGCATCGGTCGCCGCCGGTTCTGTCGCTTCCGGGAGTGCGGGAGGCGCCGCGGAATCGATCATGCGTCCACCGAAGGCCGGCGCAGCGACAGCCAGCAAGAGGATTGCGCACCCGCTGGTTTGCAAAGGAAGTGATCTCATTGGCGCGGCCTGGTCCACGCGAAACGGTTCGCTGCCCCGGATTTGCCAGATTCGTCGTCCACCATTGCGACCAGCATCGCGCCCGGCGCCGCTCCGGCCACTTGGCGAAACGAGCATTGAAGCTCCGCCAAAAGGAATCTCACATTCCGAACGAATTTGGTCATTTTACTCATATCGAGGTCTTTTGTTCTGTTGCACCCTCCGATCTTTTCACCGTCTCTACCGGGTGAGCTTGAGCGTAGGTGGAGCGCAATCGACGCCACGACCTTGGTTGCGACCATGTAGTTTGCGGGACAGGGAAAACCCTCAGTGGCTCAAGACGAACAATTGCTGGAAGCCCTCGTTCTGCCGGAGATCGCGGATGCGCTTGCGATTGGCATCGCGAACTGCTATCAAAGGCACACTCATGACTGCAGTCGCCACGACCAGGTTCGCCGAAGCTCTTCCCATCGCTCCTTCGGAGCGGAACGGGGGTTTTTGGGCGTTTTCGGGTCAGGCCGGGCGTAAAACCGCTACAAAAAGCAGGAAAAAGGCAGATTTCGGGTTGCCCAAACTGCATCAGTCTCTAGAAATCAGCTAAGCCGGCGTGGCGGAACTGGCAGACGCGCCAGACTCAAAATCTGGTACACGCAAGTGTGTGTGGGTTCGATCCCCTCCGCCGGCACTCCTGGCGCGGAGGATGGATTGCCCAAATGCGCGGAATGTGGAAACTATCCATCCATGGCCGAACCCGACCCAGACGAGCAATTCTACCGCGATACCGAGAGCATCGCGTTCCCAAAGCTCGATGACCGGCAGATGGCGATGCTCGAGCCCTTGGGCAGGCGCCGCATCGTCCGCCAGGGGGAAATCATTTACGAGGCGGGCCAGCGCGATTGTGCCATGGTCGTCATCCTCTCCGGCGCAGTCGAGGTCTTCGCTTCCCGCGACGGGCGCGAACAGATTCTCGCCACTGGGGGGCCGCGCGATTTCGTGGGCGATGTCGCCATGCTCAATGGCACCTCGACGCTCGCCACCACCCGCGGGCGCGCCCCGGAATCGGAAATCCTGGAAGTCCCGGCTGCCGAATTGCGCCGCGCCATCGTGGAACTGCCTGGCGTGGGCCGGCCGATCGTGGACGCCTTTATCATGCGTCGCGAGCGCTTGCGCCGCGATCGCGAGTTCGCCGGGTTGCGCGTTCTCGCCAGTGGCGACTCCCACGATGGCCATCAGATTCACGATTTTCTCGACAAAAATCGCATCCCGCACCGCCTCATCCTCCTCGAAAGCGAGGATGGCCGCGCTCTGGCCGAGCGCCTGCACCTGGCCAGCCACCAACTCCCGGTGCTCATCGATTCCAAGGGCCTGCCGCTTCGCCGGCCCTCCCTGCGGGAGGTGGCCCACGTGGCCGGCTTGCTTCGGCCACTGGCGCACGGGGACGAAACCGAAATCCTCTGCGACCTCGCCATCGTCGGCGCCGGCCCGGCTGGACTGGCCGCCGCCGTCTATGCCGCCTCCGAAGGTCTCAAGACGGTCGTGCTGGAAGCCTACGCGCCGGGCGGCCAGGCGGCCGCCTCCTCATTGATTGAAAATTTCTTCGGCTTTCCCACGGGCATCAGCGGTGGGGATTTGACGAACCGGGCGCAGCTCCAGGCGTATCGTTTCGGGGCGAAGTTCTCCACGCCCGCTCAGGCCCTGACGCTGGATTTCAGTCATGGCCCCTATCAGGCCTGCCTTCGGATCGAAAGCTGCCCGGCGCCATTGCGGGCCAGGTGCGTCATCATCGCCACCGGCGCTGCCTATCGCCGCATCGAAGCCGAGGGCCGCGAGGATTTCGAGGGCTCCGGCGTCTATTACGCCGCCACCGCCATGGAAGGCCAGCTTTGCCGGGGGGCGACCGTGATCGTCGCCGGCGGCGGCAATTCCGCCGGGCAAGCCGCGATGTTTCTATCCGAGTGCGCGGTCAAGGTCCTCCTCGTCGTCCGCGGCGGCGATCTCTCCAAGAGCATGTCCAGCTACCTCTCGCATCGCGTGGAGACCAGAGACAACATCGAGATCCTTTGCCACACCGAGATTCGCAAGATGAGCGGCGCAAAAACTCTGGAGTCGGTTGAGTTGGAAAACACCGCGACGGGCGAACGTCGCGTCGTGCGGACCCCGGCCGTTTTTTCCATGATCGGCGCCAGACCTTGCACGGAATGGTTGCCGCCGGAAATCGAGTGCGACGAGAAGGGCTTCATCAAGACCGGGTGCCTGGTGGGGCACGCCCCCGCCTGGCAGGGTGTTGGGCGCCCGCCGGGGCCCTTGGAAACCACCCGCCCCGGCATCTTCGCCGCGGGCGATGTGCGCTCCGGTTCCGTGAAGCGCTGCGCGGCTGCGGTTGGTGAAGGAGGCATGGCTGTGGAAGGAGTTCACGACGCTTTGGGCACCTATGTGTGAGTCTTTTGAAGGAAAGCCCCCAAGGCCACCCCGTCAAAGTCCGCCGCGCCCGCGAACCACGTCATCCACACAGAAGTTACGGTATCCGTCCTCGCCTCTCCCAGTGTCATCGCGGATCGGGCCAAGCTTTCCGAAACGAACCTCGGTGGTCTGCTCCGGCAACCAAATGGGCCGCTGGCCTCTGGGATCAATCTCCTTTGCGAAGGGGGCTTCCGGGCTTCATGTCGCCAAAACGCAGGAAAGCCTTATCGAATACCAGAAGGTGCAACCACGCCACCAGCATGCCGAGAACGATGATCGCCGTTTTCAGGACCGCGTGGTGAATGGTTTCCTTGTACCTGATGACCCGGATGAACGCCGTCACAGATGCAGGCACCAGGCCGACCGCCACGAGACCAAGCAGGGACTTGAACACGATGCCGACCGTAATGCCGGAGAGTACCGGGGTGTTCCACCAATGCAAGGCTTCCCAGACGAGTCCACCGGCGAGGGCGAGGAGGATGAGGATGCCGAGGATCAAGAGGCACGGTTCGAGGAACCAGACTTTCAAAGCCAGCTTGCTTCCAATTTCAAGGATGCGGACCAGGCGCTGGTGAGCCTTGAACCGACCGGCAGCCGGCTGCAGGATTTCTTCCACCTCGCGGAAGCGCCACGACGCCCTGACCCCGCTGGGCGGAAACCCCGTGATTTTTAGCGGGAACTCGTGATCGGCCATCCGGTAGCCGCTCATCATGAGCGCGTAGGCTTCGGCGTCGGAGAAAGAATCGAGATCGGTGCGAATGCCGGCGAGCTTTTCCTGGATGCTTTTCAAGACACCGTAGCGGGTCATTGGACCGCGCCGGTCCACCGGACGTGTTTGTTCGTAGTCCTCCGAGGCAAGGTAGGGATCCGGGCACTTGTCCCAATCGACGGGCACGACGTCGAGGTCCTTTTTGAGGTGCAGAAACATGAGGCCACGCAGGAGCGATGAGCGGACGCGTCCGTCCATGTCGCGATATTGCGCGCCGCGTACGCGTGCCATCAGGATATCATTCGCGCGCAGGGGAACGGACAAGGCGCCCGCCGCCGGCTTGTCCTGGCTCGCAATCTGCCCACTGGCGTCGCTGACCAGGAGAACCGTGCAATCCTCCCCAAGCAGCCCGGCTACACCCTGGTTGTCGTAGACACCACCGTCGACGAGCCGGACAATCCGTTTCGGATAAAGCCCGGCCAACGCGATTGGTTCAAATAGCCCGGGGACGCACGAGGATGCGGCGACAGCCTGGCCGAGGCGGACATTCTGGTATTCCGGCGGTGCCTGGTGATAGTACATTCGGCGCAGGCGGTCGGCGCCATCCACCTCGGAATCGATACTGGTCGGCGGCTCACCCATCCAGGAAGCGGTGAACTGCCAGTTGTGACCCGTATTCAGCGTGGTCGCATTGAGGATGAGGATGGGCGCCTTGAACTTGCGCCTCCAGTTGTCGACCTTTGGTTGAAAATTCGCCGGCCCTCCCTCGGGCTTGATGAAGAGTTTGTTGAGCAATCGAGGGCCGGTTTCGCCGTCGGCGACCGAAGAGTAGATTTTGCTCTCGTAGAGTTCGCCAAGGCGCACCGTGCGCGAGTAACCCGGCAGAAAAGCCATCTTCAGACTGGTCCAGGGGTTGGCGACAACGCGGGTCCGGAGGTTTTTTTGGACACCAACGAGGAAATTAGTCTCGAGACGTTTGACGATATCGATGTAATCCTGCTGCTCGAGGTCGTCGTCGGATTTGCGCTGCAGAAGATGGCGCAACTCGAGATAATAGTGGGCGCCGATGATTGATCCGCCGGAGACGCAGGAGAGAACTTCGATATGACGCAACACATCGAGTTCCGCCAGGCGCGCCAGCACGCCAATGTGGAAAAGCGAGGCACGAAAACCACCGCCGGAAAGGGCGAGTCCCACTTTGCCGACAAACAAGCTCTGGACGGCGGCGTTGTCATTCTGCAGAAAGCGGCGGAGTGCTGCGGCGGGTGAGTTTACGCCATCTTCGACCGGCGTGCGCCGGAGTTGGGCGAGGCGCAGGAGCTGGCGCGCCGTAGTTTCGTATTCCCAATTGGCTACGTCGGGCAATGC
>Ga0302326_10023394_pt1 | contig 12597 bp, 10 predicted proteins | sample Palsa_T0_3_FD_202264 | JGI IMG/M metagenome (GOLD analysis project Ga0302326, IMG submission 202264) | Peat permafrost microbial communities from Stordalen Mire near Abisko, Sweden - Palsa_T0_3 | ecosystem: Environmental > Terrestrial > Soil > Palsa > Peat permafrost | place: Sweden: Abisko... | reverse complement strand
ACAAATCGTGTACCATGAATCGGGGAGCGGGCCGACGCTGATGTTCATCCACGGGATATCCCCAGGGGCGTCCTCGTATGAATGGTCGAAGGTATATCCGCAATTTACGGGCAGCCACCGGGTCCTGGCGCCGGATTTGATCGGGTTTGGGGAATCGGCAAGGCCGGATGCGAACCTGACGGCGGCGGATTACGCGAGGTCGCTTGCGGAATTCATCCGCGGGACGTGCGACGAGCCGGTGACCATCGTGGCGAGCGGGCTGGGCGGGGGCTTGAGCGTTCTGCTGGCGAGCCAGCACCCGGAGGTGGTCAAGCAATTGCTGCTCTGGATGCCGACGGGCCTCACGGAACTGGGGGTGCGCGAGGTATCGCTGGGCAGGCGGGTGGCGAGCATGGCGCCGCTGGTGCACCGGTTCATGTACCGGAACTATGAATCGAGCCGCGTGGCCGTGCGGGGGTGGCTGGCGCTGCACGGGTTTGCGGATCCGTCGCGGATCACGGACGAGACGGTGGACGTGTATGCGAGCTGCGCCCAGCAATATGGGGCGGAACATGCCATCCGCAACCTGCACGCCGGACGGCTCAATGTGGATATGGAGGAGCGGCTGCCAATGCTCTCGCAGCCGGTGACCCTGTTGTGGCCGGAGCAGTCGTCGGAAGCCCCCCTGGAACTGCCGGCGCGCCTGCAAGGGCTGGCGCGGGGAAGCCGGCTGCTGCTGGTGCCGCGGCTTTCTCAACTGGCGGCAGTCGAGGGGGCGGCGGAAATCACCGCGCTTTTGGCGGAAGAATTGGACCCGGGGCCGAAGGTGTTGAGGTAGGCCGCCGGGGGGGTGGAATATTCGAATTTCGAATTTCCCGCCATAGGCGGGCCGAATTGCTGTTGTCAGCAGGGGAGCGATGGGGTAAGACACCGAATCGCCATCAAGGGCTTATGATTCGACCTGCACTTATTTTTCTTTCGGCTGCGACCCTCATTTTCCTAACCGCGTGCGAGTCGGATGATTCGCAGAAGCCGCAATCGGGGGACCATCACCAGTTTGGCTATAACCCGGACACGGGGACGCAGGTGGGCAATGACGGGGATACCGGAACTACGCAACCTTCTACAGGAGTAGGAGATAATGGAGGCCCGATTGCCCCGCCGCCCCCGCCGCCTCCGTCAACCCCGGACCAGACCAAGCCCACCGCGAATGCCAACCCGGCAGCGCCGGCGGTGCAGAAGAAGGATTACCCCTATGCGCAGCCGGTGCCGGGCAAGCCCGGTTTTGTGACGAGCCCTTACGCGCCGTACTCGGGTTATGTGGATGTCCGCGGTTTCCCGCCCGGAACCGAGGTCAAGGACCCGTACACGCAAAAAGTGTTCCTTGTCCCTTAGGTCCTTTGGGTCTTTAAGGTCCCTTAGTCCCGCAAGACCAGCGCCCCTGAGCGTGGGAGCGTGACCGGCCGGATAACAGCGATGCGCGAACCGCCCGCCGCCTCCATTTCCATTTTCACTGATGAGTTTTTCGTCCATTGCGATCCTGGGTCCCGGGCTGCTGGGGGGCTCTCTGGCGCTGGCGGTCCGGGAGCGGATGCGGGGTGTGGAGATCCGGGTGTGGGCGCGGCGGGAGGAGAGCGCCCAAAGGGCGCGGGCCATGGGGCTGGGGGACGCCGTATCCACGGACGCGGCAGAGATCGCCAAGGGGGCCGGGCTGATTCTGTTTTGCATGCCGATCGGGGGCATGCCGGAGGTGGCCGAGCAAATCGCCGGGGTGGTCGAGCGGGATGCGCTGGTGACCGACGTGGGAAGCGTGAAACAGCCGGTGGTCGAGAGATTGGGAAGGATTTTTCGCGGCCGGGCGGAGTTCGTGGGGAGCCATCCGATGGCCGGTTCCGATCAATCGGGGCTGGAGGCGGCGCGCGGCGATTTGTTCCAGGGAGCGGTGTCCATCGTGACGCCGGAGGATGGGACGAAGAAGGAAACCATCGAGGCGGTGGCGAATTTCTGGGAGAAGGTGGGATGCCGGGTGGCGATTGCCACGCCGCGGGCGCACGATGAGGCGGTGGCGGTGGTGAGCCATCTGCCGCACCTGGCGGCGGCGGCGCTGGTGCAAGCGGCGCTGCGTGAGAACCCGGCGGCGCTGGACTGGCGCGGCAATGGATTCCTGGACACGACCCGGGTGGCATCGGGTCCGCCGGCGATGTGGGCGGAGATTCTGATCGAGAACCGAGTGGCGATGAAAAAAGCAATTCACGCAATGATTGAAAATCTGGCGGAGGTCAGCAAACTCCTGGACGCCGAAGACCTCGGCGCCGTGGAGCTTTATCTGGCCGAAGCCAGGCTCGCGCGGGACCGGATTAAAAAGAAAGCGATTTCATGACGCAGTGGAAAATACATCGGGCGCCCGTGATCCAAACGGAGATCCAGGTGCCTGGGGACAAGAGCATTTCACACCGGGCCGTGTTCATCGCGGCGCTGTCGAACGGCCCGTGTGTGATTCGCGGATTCCTGCCGAGCGAGGATTGCCTGAACACCGTCGCGGCGATGCGTGCTCTGGGGGTGAGGATCGAGCAACCGGAGCCGGCGACGCTGGTGGTGCACGGGAGGCGCAGGCAATTGACGGCGCCGGCCGGGGATATCGATTGCGGCAATTCCGGAACGACGATGCGGCTGCTGGCGGGCATCCTCTCGGCGCAGCCGTTCAAATCGCGGCTGACGGGGGATGCGTCGCTCTCGCGGCGTCCGATGAAGCGGATCATCGAGCCGCTGACGGAGATGGGGGCGAAGATCACGACCGAAGGGCCGAAGGGGACGCCGCCGCTGCTCATCGAGGGGGCGAAGCCCCACCCGATCCAATATTTCATGCCGGTGGCGAGCGCGCAGGTGAAGAGCGCGATCCTGCTGGCGGGGCTCTTCGCGAAAGGCAAGACGAGCATTACCGAGCCGAGCCAGAGCAGGGATCACACGGAGCGGATGCTCAGTTACTTCCTGGTGCGGCCGCAGCGGGATGACCTGACGGTCTCGATCGTGGGGGAGCAGACGCCGGAGTCGCGGGACTTTACGGTGCCGGGGGATATCTCGAGCGCGGCATTCTGGATGGTGGCGGCGGCGGCCCAGCCGCGCTCTCACCTGCTGGTCAAGGACGTGGGGCTCAATGAGACACGCACGGGGGTGCTGGGGGTGCTCTTGCGCATGGGGGCGCACGTGGGGGAGATCATCGACGAGGTGGACGAGGGCGAGCCGCATGGGTCGGTGGTAATCCAGGGAACGCGGTTGAAGGCGACGGTGATCCAGGGGAAGGAAATCCCGAATGTGGTCGATGAAATCCCGATCCTGGCGGTGGCGGCGGCGCTGGCGCTGGGGACGACGGTCATTGCCGACGCAAAGGAGCTGCGGGTGAAGGAGACCGACCGGCTGGCGGCAATCGCGACCAACCTGAAGGCGATGGGCGTGGAGGTGACCGAGCAGGAGGACGGGCTGGAGATCGTCGGCGGAGCGCCGTTGCGCGGGGCGCGGCTGCAAAGCTTCGGGGATCACCGGATCGCGATGGCATTCGCGGTGGCCGGCTTGTTTGCCGAAGGGGAGACGATCATCGAGGACGTCGACTGCGTGGGCACGTCGTATCCGAATTTTTACGAAACGCTCGAGCACATCATGAAGCCGTCGCGGGAACCGCAAATCCCGGTGATCGGGGCGCTGCCGTCCCATGATGCCGTATAGGCCGTGCGGAGCAGCACCATTATCGCGATCGACGGGCCGGCTGCATCCGGCAAGAGCACCGTGGCGCGGACTCTGGCGCGCCGGCTGCGGCTGGCGTACGTGAACTCCGGGGCGATGTACCGGGCGGTGACGTGGTGGATGTTGCGCCATGGCGCGGACCCGCAAGACCCGGATGCCGTGCTGGCCCTGGCGGCGCGGATGCCGATGGAATGCGGGCTCGAGAACGGGGTATCGACGATCCGGATGGGAGACGAGAACCCGGGGCCGGCTTTGTGCGAGGAGGCGGTCAACCAGAATGTCTCGGCGATTGCGCGGATGCCGGAAATCCGGCGAATGCTGGTGAAGAAGCAACGCGATTACGCGGAATACTGCGACCTGGTAATGGAGGGACGGGACATCGGGTCGGTGGTGTTTCCGGATACTCCCTACAAGTTTTACATCGATGCGTCGCCGGAGGTGCGGGCGCGGCGGCGAGCCCTGCAAGGCCAGAGGGACGCGATCACGGACCGGGACCGGGCGGATACGTCGCGGAGGACATCGCCGCTGACAATCGCGGAGGATGCGTATGTGATCGACAGCTCGAACCTGACGATTGACGGGGTGGTGGGAGAGATCGTCGGACGGCTGAAGCTCAAGGGGCTGGAAGTGCCTGAGTGATTCTTATGGGGAATGCGCCGCGCGCGGACGGGGAGATGCATGGGTGGTACCGGTTCGGCTACAAGCTGAGTTGGGTGCTGGCGCGGCTGCTGTTTTCCTTCAAGGTGACGGGGCGGGAGAAGATTCCGAACAAGGGAGGATGCATCCTTGCGATGAATCACGAAAGTTACCTCGACCCGCCGCTGGCGGGAATCTGCTGCCGGCGGGCGATTCACTTCCTCGCGCGCAAGACCCTGCTGGAATGGCCGGTCCTGGGGCCGATTTTCCCGAAACTCAACGTGGTGCCCGTGGACCAGGACCGGGCGGACATGAGCGCGCTGAAGACGATCATCAAACTGGTGAAGAGCGGCGAATGCACGGTTGTCTTTCCCGAGGGGTCGCGGACGCTGGACGGGAAGCTGCAGCCGGCGCAGCCGGGTCTGGGGCTGGTGATCGCGAAGACGCGGGCGCCGGTGGTGCCGATGCGGATTTTCGGGGCGCACGAGGCTTTCCCGCGCGGGAAGCGGCCGCGGCCGCGGCCGATCCGGATCGTGGTGGGGGAGCCGATCGTGTTTACCGAGGCGGACCTGGAAGGAAGCGGACGGGATTTGTACCAGCGGCTGAGCGAACGGGTAATGGAGCGGATCGCGGCGATTGAGTTGCCGCGGGGGTAGCTCTTTTTTGGGACGGGCAGGATGGACATTGCCAGGGGGTCGCGGATAATCGGGACATGCCAGGCGCGGAAAAGGAAGCTTTGACCATCGAGCCATGGGCGGTGGGCATTGGGCTCGCGACGCTGGCGGTGGTGGGGAGCGTAGCGGTGTTCACGGCATGGGACCGGGCCCAAACCGCGGCGCTGGAGGCGGTGGTCACGCCGACTGCGGTGGGGGACCCGCATTATGTCCGGAAGCCGCCGTCCGGGGCCGGGCCGATTGGGCTGAAGTATCAGGGCCAGAAGCTGGACATGGTAACGGAAGACAAGATCCGGGACTCGAAGCTGATCCGGGTGGGGACCGATGACAGCGGGGTGTACTGGCTTTACCGGCCGGAGGAGGAGAACCAAGGGCTGCCGAAGGACCGGTTCCTTATGAAGGTGGGGACGAATGATTTTATAGAGGTGACGGGGGAGTAGGGAATTTTTGATTTTTGATTTTTGGTTTTCGAATTGCCGGGAGCAGCAGGAGCGCCGCAACCGGTTGGATGGTCATGAAGATGGGGCTTTTGAGGTGCGGGGCGAGGCTGTTGCGGGCGACCGCGGCGAGCAGCAGGTCGAAGGCGGAGAGGGCCAGGATGCGGGTGGGGAGTGAACGGGGGAGGTTGAGGGACTCGACGGCCAGCAGGCAGGCGGCGGGCGCGAGGACGACATAAGTTTGGTTTTCCGTGGCGGGGCCGAGCAGGAGCATCCAGACCGAGACGAGGAGGTAGAGCGTGGCAAGGATGTCGCGAAGAGCGATGGCACGGCGGGATTGATGCCAGACCAGGGCGGCCAGCGCCGCGCCGGCGAGGCCCTGGAAAACGGTGTAGGCGCGCTCGCTGATGGGAAGCATCCCAACGCGGACAAGGAGGTACCAAAGATCGAGGGGAGCGTCCTTCATCGGATATTGGAACCGGTCGTCGGCGAGGCGGGTCCCGAGCCATGCGTGGTATTGGCCGCTGACGTAACGAGGGTCCCGGAGGGCGAAGGGGAGGAGCGCGAGCAGGAGGAGGACAAGGGCGATGCGCCAGGAAAGCTGGCGGGAACGCAGGAGGCAAAGGAGCAGGGCAAGGGCGACTGGATAAATTTTGAAGGTGGTGGCAATGCCGATGGCGACGGCGCAAAGGCTCCAGGCCTCCCATTGCACGGCGGCAACCGAAAGCATCATGAGGCCGGCGATCAACGGGTTGGCCTGGGCGTTGTCGAGATTACCGATCGAGAGAGGGAGGACGCCGAGGAAGACGAGGCCGTGGGAGGCGGGCGGGATGCGATAAAAGACGCCGGAGCGCAGAAGCGCCCCGAGACCGAAAAGGAACGTGCCGGCGGCAAGGCTGTGCCAGAGGATGGCGGCCACCGCAAGGGGAAGGTGGGTGAAGAGGCTGAAGAACCAGGCGATGACGGGCGGATACACGAATCCGCGCCAGTTTGTGTACAAAGGCTGGGAGCCGGCCCAGGCCGAGCCGCCAGCGAGGTAGGTGGTGAAGGAAGTGGGCCGGCCCGGATGAAGGCCGGCCCGCAAGAGCAAAGCGGCGAGGACGGCAGCCCAAAGCACGGAGGCGGCAATAGTCCAGGGTGGCTTTGAGGAGGGCATGCGGAGCTATTGCCAGTCGATGGGTCCTATAGGTCCTATACGACCTATACGTACCCGGCTAATGCGGGGGCGAGTTAGGGGTAAAAGAGACGGGCCAGACCTGGGCGAGATTTTCCTTCGTCGTGACGATGAAGTCGCGCCCGGGCGTGATCGCGGCGGTGGCGAAGGTGAAGCCGTAGCGGGCGATATAAAAACGGGTGTCCTCATACCAGTCCCCCGTGCCGAGAAACCGTCCGGTCTTCGTCTCCCAGAATCGGGGAGGGTTGTCCTGGATGGAACCGAAGATGCTTTCGGCATCGAGGCTGAAGCAAAGGAAAAGGATGGAACTGCGATTATCCGGGGTGATGGTGCTGCCGGGGAAGACCGGGGCGACGGGCGGGACGGGAAGGACCTCCGGATGGGCGTATCCGGCGAACATTGAAAACTGCGTGCCGGCGGCGACGTTCCAGACGAAGCCGGCACCGTTCTGGTTGCCGGTGGCCAGGAGGCGGCTGTCCGGGGAGAAGGCGAGCGCGCCGACGCTGGCGCCATCGGCCGAAGGCAAGGCATGCCTTTGCGCCCAATGGGCGGTGTCCCAGAGGGCGACCTGGCCATCGGAATCCCCGGCGGCAAGTGTCCTGCCATCGGGCGAAAACAGGACGCTGCAAAGCGAGGAATGGCGGCGCAGGGTCGTTACGCGGCGGCCATTGGCGAGATTCCAGATGGCGATCTCCCCGTCATCGCAGCCGGTGGCGGCGAGGGCGCCGTCGGTGGTGCAGGACATGACGAAGGGGATGGCGTCGCCGGTGCTCATCTGGCGGAGGCTCTTGCCGGTGGCCAGGTCCCAGACGATGAGCTGGTTGTCGTCGCCACAGGTGACGCCGCGCTTTCCATCGGGCAGGAGAGCGGCGGCGAAGACCTCGCGCGAGGTATGGCCTGGGAATTTCTGGACGATGCCGCCGGTCTTGACGCTCCAGAGCGTGACGAGGCCGTCGTCCTCGCCAGTGAAGACGAGCCGGCCGTCATCGGAAATGGCGGTGGCGGTCATCATGCCGGCGCGGGCCTTGAATTCGGCGATCGGAGTGGGCGCTGGAGTCGGAGAAGCCGATGGCTTGTCATCGGCGCGCAGCGGGAGGCTCGGAACGAGCAGCAGGGCGCACAGCAAAAGCGCGGGCGGCCCGGTTAGAGACATCCCGGGAGTGTGCGCGGACGGGGCGGGGTTTGGCAATGCGGCGCGGCGGGGATTATTTTCTGCGATGCGAAGCGGAAAATCGTGCACGGACTTTGATTTGAGTGCAACAAATGCCCTCCCCGTTTCAACCGTGCTTCCAACCTTTCCCGCGTGAACAAAAAGTCCCTGCAAATCGCCGCGTGGCTGATCTCGATGGCGCTGGCCCTGGGCGTCGCGGCACGGTACTGGAATCAGGCGTTCCCGACGGCGGCGGTGCCCTTCCCGCTGACGCGCGGGGAGGTCATGGCGCGGATGGAGAATTTCGTCGGGAGCATGGGGGCGCCGGTGGCCGGGTACCGGAGCGCGATCAGCTTCGGGGAATCGACGGAAACCAAGAATTTCATCGAACGCCAGTACGGGCCGGGCCGGCTGGCGGAAGCGGCGCGCACCGGGGTGGACATCATCTGGTACTGGACGGGGCGGTGGTTCAAGCCGGGGCAGCATGAGGAATACCGGGCGTGGGCCGACCCGGCGGGCGACATCGTGGGCTACTCCCACGTCATCGAAGAGGAGCGGGCGCTGCCGGCGTTGAGCCAAGCGCAGGCGCGTCTGCTGGCGGAGGTTTTTTTGCGGGCGCACATTTCGCAACACCCGATGGCGGCGCTGCGTTACGTGGAGGCGAGCACCGAGCTGAAGCCGCACCGGACGGATTACACATTCATCTGGGAGCAGGATGGGCTGCGGATGGGGGACGCGCCCTATCAGTTGGATGTGATGGTGCAGGGGAATGAAATCGGCTCGTACGGGGAATACCTGAAAGTACCGGAATGGTGGACGGTGCAGTATCAGCGGCAGCGGGCGGTGAATGATTTGTGTTACCGGGTGGCGGCCTTTGCGGGGTTCGGGATCGTCCTGGGGCTGATGATCATGCTTTTGCTCGGCATTCGCAATCACCAGGTCCGCTGGGGCGACGCGGCGCCGTGGGGCTGGCTGGCGGTGATCGGCGTGGTGGGGGCTGCGACGCGGATCAACAGCATTCCGGACATCGTCTTCGGCTACCCGACGACCGAGCAGTGGCGTCCCTTCGTGGCGGGGCAGATCTTCGCCGGAGCCCGCTCGGTATTGGGAGAAGTGCTGCTTTTCTGGGTGCTGCTGCTGGTGGCCGATTGCATTTACCGGGAGCGGCTGCCGGGCAAGTCCTCGTTCCGCCGGGCGCTCGGGCCGCTGGCGTTGCGCGACGGGCAGACTGTGCGGGCGATGGGGGTGGGAATCGCCTTCGCGTTCTTCTCGCTGGCGTATGTGTGCCTCTTTTACTCGATGGGGCAGCGGCTCGGGGTCTGGTGCCCGGTCGAGGTCGATTTTTCCAAGACGATGAGCGGACCGATGCCCTGGGTGGAGGCGATGCAGACGGGGCTGAGGGCCGCTTTTACCGAGGAGATGATTTTTCGCGTCGGCGGGCTGCTGCTGCTGTGGCGGATATTCCGGGTGCGCTGGCTGGCGGTGCTGCTCTCCGCGGCGACCTGGGGCTTCCTGCACAGCAATTATCCGCAGATGCCGGGATATACGCGCGGAATCGAGCTGACCATCGTGGGCGTGGTATGGGGGACGCTGATGCTGCGGTACGGCGTGGTGGCGACGCTGACGGCGCATTACCTTTATGATTGCTGGCTCGGGAGTTTGATTACGTTTCAAAGCGCGAGCTGGGAGAACAAGGCGGGCGCGATCGCGGTCTCCGCGTGGCCGGTGGCGCTGTTTCTGTGGGGAGTGTCGCGCAAGCGAGTGGGGCTGGAGCCGGAGGCGGCGCATGCGCCGGTGAGGCCGGATGTGCCGCGCCCGCCACCGCGCGAGTGGAAGCATGTGCCGCTGCGGCTGGGCGGGAGGGGAATCGCGCTGATCGTCCTCGGGTGCCTGGCGGCGCAGGCGGCGGTCCTTTTTCTCCCGAGGCCGCAGCACAAATTCGCGGAGCTGGGAAAGCTGGACTTATCGCGGAAGGCGATCATCGAAAAGGCGGATGCGGCGCTGAGGGCGCATGGTTACTCGCCGAAAGGCTATGAGCGGGTGACGGGGTTGTATGCGCAGGGCGTGCCGTCGGTGTACCTGCTGGAACACGGGAACCTGGATCGCGTGGCGGACTTATATAACACGAACTTTTCCGACTTATACTGGTGGGTGAGGTATTTCCGCTTTTTGCAGCCGGAGGAGTTCGCGGTAAAGCTCGACCAGCACGGGCGGTTCCTGACCTTGGGGCACACGGTGCTGCGGGAAGCGCCGGGCGCCGCGCTGGACGAGCCCGAGGCGCTTGCGCGCGCCCGGGAGGCGCTGGCGCGGGATGGACGCCTTGCCTTATCCCGGCAGCAACTGGTGCGGGAGGGACCGACGCAACAGGAGCACCGGCGGGACTGGATATTTGCATTCGATCAAAAGGACTTTGACTGGGGCGATGCGAAACTAAGAACCTATATCTGGCTGGTAGGGGACGAGGCGCTCAACCTGACGCGGCAGGTGAAGGTTCCGGACGCATGGATCCTGGAGCATGAGAAGAAGGGGTGGAAGCAGTTGATTTCCGCCGAGTTCAAGCATTGGACGGGACTGGCGGAGGTCGCGATCCTGGGGGCGCTGCTGATCCTGGCGATCCGCAAGCACCTGACGCCATGGCGGAAGGCGTTCCTGTATGCGCTCTTTCCGCTGGGGATCAAGGCGGTGGACCTTCTCAATGGCGCGCAGCAATTCTATGCCCGCTATGATACCACGACGCCGCGCGCGCATTACTTGATCACTGAACTGGGCACGCGGGCGCAACTGCTGCTTGTGACTTACCTGACCGGCGTGTTTGTCATTGCCGTGGCGCTGGGGCTGCTGCATTGGGCATGGGGATGGACGCCGGATCAAGTGGTGGCGTGGCCCGCGGACCGGCGGGAGCGCGGCCTGTTCTGGCGGGATACGCTGCTGGTGGTATTTGCGAGCATGGGGCTGTTCTGGCTTCTCGCGCTGGTGGATGTCGAGGTGCTGGGACATTTCTGGCCGGCAGAAGTGGCGACGATCCATTACTGGAGCATCGAGGAATGGGCGCCATGGATCGGGGCGGTGACGGAGGCGCTGCAGAAAGCATACGATGAAATGATCCGGCTGGCGATTTATGCTTCGGTGCTGCGGTTGATCTGGGGCCGTCACCCGCGGCTGGCCTGGGCGCTGTTGTTCGTGCTGCCGCTGCTGACGTTGGGAACGCCCGAGACGCTGGGGGGCTTCCTCTGGGGGCTGGCCTCCGCGGAAGCGACGATTCTGCTGACGGCATGGCTGGTCCTGAAGGTATGGCGGTTCAATGTGCCGGCGGTGTTTTTGACTTACACGCTGTCGTGGTTGTGGGCGTCCGTGACCTTGTTCCTGCGCAAGGGAGGGCCGGTGTACCGGTGGCAGGCCGCGCCGCTGGTGGGCCTGGTGCTGGCGGCGCTGGCGGTGGGATGGTGGAAGCATCGGAAAACGCCGAGCGATGCGGCGGCTACTTGAACTTGAACTTACACTTGAACCTTCTGGATTTACCTAATTGTTATTACCGATGTCCGTCATCCCGGACCCGGTGGTGTTATACCCTGTCAAGACGTTGCTCGTGGTGTTATCCCCGTACTTGCCGCTCGAGCCGCCGGATAAGTCAAAGCCGGTCCCGGTCGTGACCACGATGTTATTGAGGAAAATGAGGTTCTCGGAAGGAGCCGTGGAATCCGCCGCGATGCCGGTGGCCGCGCCGCCATTGGTGGCGGCGGAGGGTTCGACGTCGAGGACGCGGTTGTTGCTGACGACGATGTTCGAGCAGCCCCTGACGCGGATGCCGTCGCCAAAGTGGTTGGTGTTATCGGTGGCAAAGGTGTTTTCCACGTCGTTGTCGCTGACGGTGCAGTCGGTGCCGGTAATGCTAATGCCGATGGCGTAGAGTAAGGAGGCGATGCCGGACCCGCCGGTGTTGCAGACGCGGTTGTGGAGAATCTCGTTGTCGTCGCCGACAACGGTGATGCCGCTGCCCAGGTTATTGGTTACCAGCAGGTCGGCGACGCGGGCACCGGTGGAGGTGAGGACCACGCCGTTCTGAAAGCCGCGGATGGTGCCGTTCTTGACGGTGACGCGGTTAAAGCCGTCGCAGTTGATGCCGATGGCGGTGGTGGCGATGCCGAGGACGTCAACGAGTCCATGCGCGTTGAGGTCGATGACGACGTCGGTCGCGGCGATGTTGATGGCGGCGGCGTTGCCGGTGTTGAAGTTGAGATCCTTGGTGAAGTGATAGACGCCGGACTTGGTGATCGTGTAAGGGACGGCGGTGATGGCGGCGCCGAGGGTGGTCTCGGCGGAGCCGCGCTGGGGAAGAAATGCGAGAAGGGCGAGGAGGGGGATGAGACGTTTCATGGGAGTTAGGATTGGTTGGGATTGGTAATGGCGCAAGGGAACAGGGGCCGCCTCCTATTGTTCCTCGTAATTCCAGAGCAGGCCGCCATCGACGAATAGCGTGGTGCCGGTGATGTAATCGGCATCGGAGGAGGCGAGGAAAACGACGGCGCCTGCGACGTCGGCGGGCTTGCCGAGGCGGCGCAGGGGGATGTTGCTCAGGAGGGAGTCGAGCTTCGCCTTGTCGTTGAGGAGCGTGGTGTTGATGGGGGTCTCGATGGCGCCGGGGGCGACGTTGTTGACGGTAATGTTGTAGGGGGCGAGCTCGATGGCGAGATCGCGGCAGAGCATTTTAAGGCCGCCCTTGCTGGCGCAGTAGGAGGCGAAGTGGGGGAAGGGGAGTTCCTCGTGGACGGAACTCATGTTGATGACGCGGCCCGGGGCATTGCGGGCCAT
>Ga0302326_10023392_pt1 | contig 12597 bp, 9 predicted proteins | sample Palsa_T0_3_FD_202264 | JGI IMG/M metagenome (GOLD analysis project Ga0302326, IMG submission 202264) | Peat permafrost microbial communities from Stordalen Mire near Abisko, Sweden - Palsa_T0_3 | ecosystem: Environmental > Terrestrial > Soil > Palsa > Peat permafrost | place: Sweden: Abisko... | reverse complement strand
GCGCCTACCCGAGCGAGGCGGCGTAGTCCTCGAGCCTCTGCCTGTAGACGCTCCGCGGCGGGAACCCTATCCCCGTGAGGTACGTGGAGAACTTTATGCGCTTCTTAGGGTCGGTCAGCGTATCCTCGATCGCGCGGATCTCCTCGCCCACCACGGCGTAGCAGGTTGCGTAACCCGGGAACATGCCCTCGTGCGCGGGGAAGAGGTTGTAGTAGACATTGCTCCGCTCGACGCCCGTGTGCTTGTGTGCCCAGTCTATGAACTCAAAGAGACCCTGACTGCCAGTGTTTATGCGGACGTCCCCGACCACGCGGAGGAACCTGATCAGCCTGAACTTTCTCGTCTCGAGCTCCAGCTCCATGAGCAGCAGGTCGAACCCGCCGAGCTTCTCGAGGAGCGCCACGTAGGCCTTCTCAGCCTTGGTCAGCGACTCCTTGCCCTTGAGAGCCAGACTAGCCTCCAGGAACTCCCTCTCCCTGTTGAACGACAGTCCCTCGGAGACCGGTCCGATCAGGAGCGTGTTGATCAGCTCTATCTGGGAAGGTCGGGGCCCCGGCCCGAGAACGCTGTTGGAGTGGTTGACGCAGTGGCCATACTCTTCGTGGACGAGCAGGTTGATCAGCTGGGATGCAGACTTTGGTGGGTTCCTCTTTGGGTCCGTGGTAAGGAAGTATACCTGGAATGGCTTCTTCGTGAAGGTGTCGAAGAACATCGCGGCCCCTGTGGGCATCGTGCCCGAAAGGTAAGCGGGGGTCTCTATCACCTTAGTCTTGTAGTTCTTGTTGATCCTGACGACGGACTCATCCGTGAAGTCCTGGACCACCTTGCGAATCGAATTTGTGATGCGAAGCAGCTGCTTGGGCTTTAGGTCCTGCCTCTCGTTGATCTTCTTCTGGACGGCTTCAGACGTCGCAGCGCACTTGTAGTGCTTGGCCAGCCGCTTCACGATGTCCCTGTACTTTGGGAGTTCGTCGTCTATCCACTTCAGGGCCTTCTGCTCCAGCTCGTCGGGCGTCTCGCTGTAGTCGAACGCTCCCTCCAAGGCAGCCCGGTAGAACTTCTCGCGTCCGAGCGCGAACTTCTGCTTCTGGAAGACCTTCTCGACCTCCTCGAAGGTCCCCTTGCCGAACCCCTCCAGCCCGTACTGCCCGACGAACTTCTCGACCCTGTCAGCGAGCCTGTCGCAGTCCTCCTTCAGCTTCTTGTTCTTGGTGGCCTTCTTCACAGAACCGATTATCTCGAGCGCCCCGTCCAGCCTGTAGAGCGTGAGTGCCTTGACGGCGGACGGGACCTTCACCCCCTTGAACCTCTTCTGCGTCGCGTCGAGCGCCTTCGACGCGCCCGTGATGAGGGACGCGAGGTGCTTTTCGTTGACCCCTTCCTTTGTAAGGTGGACGAAGATGGTGCCGACTATGTCGTCGAGGACGGGCTGAGGCTCGGGAAGCAGGAGGGCGACCTCGAGGCTGTCGAGTACCTTGGCCTGTACGTCGTTCTCAGCCCTGCGCCTGAGCGCGCGTACCCTCTCCAGAGCATCCTTGATGTTCTGCTCGCTGGGGATGAACAGCATGCCTGCGTATTCGTTCCAGCCAAGCAGGTAAGCGCCTGACGGCGAGAGGTCCTTCCACAGGGCCACTATGTCGTCGTCCAGCGACCTGGGCATCTACTCGGCGACCTCAATCGGCTTGAACTTCTCCGTGGTCTCGTCGATCTCCTTGAGGAGGGTCTTCCTCCAGTCCTCGAAGCCCTTGGGGGAGGTCGGGTAGCTCAAGTTGTGCTCGACCAGCGTCTGGCTCTTCTTCGCGGTGTACCTGAGCCCCTTCGCCAGTTCGTACTCGCTGAGCGCCCTGAGCAGGAGCATGGGGTTCATCATCTGGACCCTGTTGAACTCCGGGTGGCGCCTCTCGCCTATCGCGCGGACATCGTCTTCTGAAAGGAAGTGCTTCATCCCGTAGTTGATCTGGTCGTTGGTGAGCGTCTGGAGGTACCTCCTCAGAACCTCGAAGCTCGCCATCTGGTATCCGTGGGTCGTCATGTACTCGACGTTGTAGCCCCAAAGAGCTTCCTGGCTGAAGTCGTTCGCCTGCAGGCACTGCACCACGACCTTGCCGAGGATGACGCTGGCGTACATCGACGGGCCTATCCCACCGGCGTCAAGCGGCCTGGGGAGCCACGCTGCGTCTCCGACCAGGGCCAAACCGTTGGCGACCATGCAGTCGTTGTGTCTCCTGACGGGCACCTGCCAGTTCCCCTTGGCGTTCCCGTCGTACTCGGGGCCCGACGACAGCCTCCCGTTCTTTATGGAGGGGTTGTCCTTGACGTACTTGTCGATCAGGCTCTGAAGGTTGTCGTTTAGCTTGAACTTTTTGTTGCGCCTGTTCAGCCCGGACTTTGAGACCCCCAGCCCGATGTTGACGCGGTTCTTGCCCTTCGGGAAGACCCACGCATACCCGGCCGGAGCGATGAACTGGTCGAGGTGGATCAGGCAGTAGTCGGGCGTGAAGTAGGTCTCGTCCTCCTTCCCCTGGTCGAAGTCCATGATGTACCGCCCCGTCGCCTCGATGTCGTCCATGTCGATCTCCTTCTCGATGTTGCTCTGGATGGGCAGGAACTTCCTAAGGACCGAGGAGGAGCCGGTCGCATCTATCACGATCTTGGCGGTAGCCCTGAACGCTCCGCCGTCTGCATCTCGGCCGGTCACTCCGGTGATGTAACCGTTCTCAGACGTCAGCCTGTCCGCGCTTACGTTGAATTTGAACTCTACCCCGAACCCCTTTGCGTCGCTTACCTGCCTCTGGGGCAGGAGCTTCCTGTTCAGGATGTATCCCTCCCCGTCGAAGCGCACTTTGGTCTTGTGGTCCGGGGAGTACACCAGGACGCCCTTGACCGGATGCTCTAGCTCCGGGTACTCGTACTTGATCCCTATGTTCTTCTCGAGGAACCTGAGGCTGTTCAGGCTGGTCGCGTCGCCGCATGTCCATCCGTTGTTGGTCTTCTTGCCGGCTTCCTCCGGGGGATTCCTGTCGACTACCAGTACGCGCGCAGACTTCTTCGAATAATGCCCAATCGCGGACGCGGTTATCAGCCCCGCCATGCCACCGCCCGCGACTATCACATCGTAATCGGTCTTCAAACGTCACGACCTCCTTCGCTCTGTCTAAAAAAGGAGCGCATGGAGCCTGCCGTCCTTCGACGTCTGCTCTTAAGCGTCTCGTTGAGCACGAATCATGAACAACCCGTTTATACGGGAATACGGTTCCTCGGACTATGAACGTAGGGAGGGCTTTCGCTCTGGCCCTACTGGCGCTCCTTCTGGCGGGGGCTGTGCCCGCGATGGCGGGAGCACACCTAGGGCAGTCGTCATCTACGCCGCTCTTCAAGGAGGTCCCGACCCAAGTGTGTGTGTGCCAGTCGGCGATCCAGGGCGAGTCATCGACCCTCGCCTCTTTCCGGCCGGCAAACCCTCTGGCTCCCGCGCCGGTTTACGACGAGCAGCTGGGGACGACCTTCACCCAGAGCTTTACGGCCCTCGCATTCAACGTCACAGCGGTCGAACAGACCGACCCGTCCTCGGGGGAGGGTCCGGCCTACCTCCTGAACGGGCTCACGGGCAGCGGGTTCTGGTATCAGGTGGGAGTCTCGTGGAACTGGAACCCGGGGACCAACCCTGGGACGGGCTTCGCATTGAGCTACGAAGTATTTAACGCGCAACAAGACTCTGTATTCCCGACGAACGGTAGCGGGGGGCTGCAGGACTTTTCCGGGACGGTAAACCAGGGGGACATCATCCTGCTGAACCTGTACTTCAGCTCGGGCGACGTGATGATGGTGGCCCACGACTGGAACACCAGTGCTTCAGCGTCCGAGAGCTACACGGCGGACGGTTCGACCTCTTTCCAGGGAGACTCCCAGGCGGTCGCGAACTCCAACGGCTTCTTCACCGGGCTGATGACCGAGTGGTACCACCCCCAGGTGTTCCTCTCCAACGAGAAAGAGGTGGTCTACTCGGAGACCGACATCGCCATTATTTCGGCGTGGATGTGGATGGACGAGTTCAACCCGAACGGGCGCGGCCAGGGCGTCTTCTCCAACGCGACCAGCTCGCCCGTCTCATTCACGAGCCAGCCTACGACGCTGCAGGAGTTCTCTTCCAACGGGGCCACCGAGTACATGAACGCACATGAGTTCATCACGGGCGCTCTAGGCACGACTGTCGTGACTCCTCCGACGACGGTGAAGCTTACGTTCAGTTACGCTATCGTAGGCGGAGGGACCGGCTATTCCGCGCCGGTCCTGACCTACATCTCCAAGGGGTCAGGGGTGAATGCGACGCTGAGCACCTCCCCCACCAGCTTCGAGGCGGACATAGGGACAGCGTGGAGCGTGACCGGGACCCTCGGCGGGTCGACCGGGAGCGAGAGATGGACTACCGACCAGCAGACCAGTGGTAATGCGACCGCTGCCGGGACCTTTGTGCTGGACTATTACAACCAGTACGCCGGCTCTGTCTCCTATTCGATAATAGGTGCCCCGACGTCGGGGCCCGACTTTTCGTACACTTCCTTCGGTTCCATGGAGAGCGTGGGCGTCGTCGCTCAGCCCCCATCTCCCATAGTTTTCTGGGCTGACGCGGGGACGGACTATGCGATATCAAACCCCCTCGGGGCCTCCAACTTCCAACAGAGATGGATATCCGACAGCGTCGTCAATGGATCTGCGACCGGTCCCTTCAGTTTGTCTCCGGTCTACTATCAGCAGTTCCTAGTCAGCGCCGACTACTCCACCATAGGCGGAGGGGACATCTCAGCCGCCGGGCAGGTTTACCTCTCGGCGCCGTCGTTCGGCAGCGAGGTCACCCTGGCGCTGTCCACGAGCCCGCAGTCGGTCTGGCTGGACGCTGGTTCGGCCTATGGTTTGACTCAGAGCCTCAGCCTCACGGCCCCAGTGCCGGCCAACGAAACGGGTCTGGTGACTCCGCTAGAGGTGGAGAGGTGGACGACCAACTCGACGGGAGGCATAGTGGTCGAGGACCTTACCATCGTGGCGCAGTATCAGAACCAGTACCTGGTCACGCTGCAACCCTCAGCCGCAGATGGGGGTACCATCTCTACTTCTGGAGGATGGTATGATGCGGGCGCGCAACTCCAAGCGACGGCTACCGCCAACAGCGGATGGCACTTGGAGTACTGGAGTTCGGCGACCACCGCGGTCAATCCAACAATGTCAGCTAACGGCTCGATAACCTTACAGGTAAACAGTCCGGTGAACGATACTGCGGTATTCTATCCGGGACTGACAATATCGACGACGCCAGGTGTTGTGGTGTCCTACAGCTATGGTCCGCATGGAGTTTCGAGCGGCACGATAACACAAGGTAGCACGGTAGTATACGTGCCTCCGAGCGGCATCGAGCTCTCCGCGTCATCTTCGTCGTTCCTGAATTCATTTGGCGGATGGTCAGGGGCCAGCTCATCCAGCAGCCCTTCTGTGTCCGTACTGATTACCAGCCCGTCCAGCATCAGCGCGCGGTCGACTTACAACTATCTCGATATTGCGATAATCCTTGGTGCCTTGATACTGCTGGTCGCCGTCGTGGCGGCGCTCGTCAGTAGACGTCAGAGAAAAACAGTAGGAAGCCCGGCTGCGTAATAATGCAGCCGGACTGGTCCTTTCAGCTCAACCGCTGTAGACGGATTCGCCGGACGCAGAGGGAATCTCTGGGAAAGATTCGCTCATACGCTTCTCGGCCACCGCTGCGGCCTCGGCCATGATCTTGTCCGCTTCTTCGCTCGACTCTGGCGTGAAGAAGTTGCCTCCCGACAGGCCTCCCACGTCCGTCAAGAGGCCGGTGAGGGAAGCTCCGATGTCTCCGAGCGCAGACTGAGCGTCTGGCATCGCAGTCCCGAGAGTCCCGCGGATGTTGCGGATGACGCCGATGGCGGGAGCCAGCGTAGCCGCGAAGTCGCCGACGTCGGTGACTGTCTGCAGCCTGGTCGTTATCTGCTCTAGCGCGATCTTAGACTGTGTGACGAGTTTCGTCATCTTCCTCACCTCGGCCAGCTCGTTCGAGTATGCCTTGCTGGTCATCTCGTCGTGCTGCTGGACTGCGGTGACGGTCTTCTTGAAGATCGCCTGCTCCCTCTGCTTGAGGCGGTCCATCGAGCGGTCCAGGCGGGTTATCTCCTGCTGGAGCTGGCTCGTGGCCTTTGCGATCTGGGGCTTCATCGGCTGTTGGCCTCTGATAGCCTCCTTCGTCTTCTGTCCGAAGCTGCTTTGGTTCTGCGCGGGTTTCCAGTTCTTTTCGAACTTACTCATATAATCTCACGTGAGAAGTGCATCGCACGATATCATGATACCATCCTTTGACAACAACTTTTGACACGTTGCTCAAAGTCATAGCAATATTTTGGTCCGCGAGACGAAGTCCGTTGGTGGTTAACAGTGAAATCCGATTTTTTGGTGGATGGAGGCCGCTCCAGAGGGGGAGAAACTAGTCTGGCCGCCGAAGGCCGAGGACCTGAGAAGGCTGTATATCGATGAGCGCCTTTCGGCTGCGAAGATTGCGGCGCGGTACGGCCTGAAGTATGCGAGGCCCAAGACAGCTGAATCGACCGTCCTGTACCATCTGAAGAGGAACGGGATAACACGTCGGGACAAGGCCGACCACGTCAGGAAGGTGACGGAGGGGATGGTCGACGGATGGGTGAAGAGGTATGAGGCGGGAGAGTCGCTGAAACAGATTGCGGGAGAAGAGGCCAACCACGTAACCGTGTTCAACCATTTGAGAAAACGCGGGTTGCAGCTCAGAGACAAGGTGGAAGCCCAAATTGCCGCAGTGTCGAAACACGAAAAGCACCCCTTCAACGGAGATTCCAACTTGAAATCCTATCTCATCGGAATCTCAAAGGGGGATTACTGGGTCACAAGTCATGGCCGAGCGACCAGAGTCAGGCTTGGAACGACCCACCCTGCCATGAGCGCTCTGTTCAGAGATCTATTTCGTGAACATGGGCCGATTTACGAGTATCCAAAACTGGCTCGCCTTACGGGATTTGAGTGGAGTCTTGATTGCGACCTCGACAGTAGTTTTGAATTTCTGACAGACGCAACCGAACTGGTAAGAGTATTCGAAAGCAAGGATTCATTCATTAATTTTCTCGCCGGATTCTTCGATGCTGAAGGCAGCATCTATTATCACAACAAGAATGGTCGCGGCTCATTCGAATGCAGCATTGCCAATTCAGATGGCGAGACAATCGGGCGAATAGTAACGGCCCTTTCTAACCTAGGCTACCATCCCAAGACGAGGTTGGAAGAGTCGACCTCTAAGAGAATCTACAGAGGTGGCGAGGTTATTTTCGACCTTGCCTATGTGGAGGGTGGGACTTTGGAGACATGGTGAAGTTCGACGCTTCCTACAAGAAATTCCCATAAGACATCCAGAAAAGACTGCCAAAGCGAAGATCGCCCTCCAACTAGATTTCAAGCCGGACTACCGTGAGCGTGAAAGGACACTCTCAGAGTGGAATTCGCTGAAATGCAGAATTCGAGCGGATGTACTAGAATACATCCGAAAGGCGGGAGAAGAATTTAACCGGCGTCGAAAGGAGAATTAATGACTATTGTTCACGCACGCGTGTGACCTCTACTAAACGTTCGCCATTTTTGAACTCCATTTTCCAATCCAAACTGTCGCCCAAAGTAAGTTCCAGAAACTCGACAATCCCGGACGGGATCGTCGCCCGCAACGATTCAGAGTTAGACCTTGCTTTTGCTGTCTTAGACTGCAGACCACACATGATCGTCCTTGTTTAGCCCAACTATTTGAATCTACCTACGCATCTACCTATCCGATGAAACTGGCCAGAAATTCAAACTCCAATAAATGGAAGGAATATCGGCAACATGTGCATTTTTCAGAAGATGTGGTAGCAGGATCATATTCCTGAAGTTCGGGTCGCTCATCTTGAGCCTATAGGGCCGGGGCGAGCCGTCGCTCACCAGGTGGTATCCCTGCTCCCCGTGGGCCGCCTCCGTCCTGAAGTAGACCTCTCCCGCGGGGACCCTGGGCTGCGGCCCGAGCTTGAGCCTGACCGGGCCCTCCGGTATCGTCTTGAACGCCTGCTTGAGTATCCGCAGGGACTGCCTCATCTCCTCGACGGCTATGGTGGTGCGCGCCCAGCAGTCGCCCTCCTTCATGACGGGGATATCAAAATCAAGCTCCGGGTAGACGCTGTAGGGCTCGGACCTCCTGATGTCGTGCTTCACTCCGGAAGCCCGGAGGACGGTCCCGGTCGCGCCGTACCTTATCGCATTCTCCCTCGTAAGGATGCCCACACCCTTGGTCCTCTGCTCGAAGAGCGGGTTCCTGAGGAAGACCTTCTCGTATTCCTGCAGCCGCTTCTCGAACCAGTCGAACGTCTTCAACGCCTGCTCGGTCATGTCCCGGGGCATGTCGTTGCGGACGCCCCCGGGTATGGTGTAGGCAAAGGTGACGCGCGCGCCGCCTATCCTCGCGGCCAGGTCGATGAACAGGTCCCTGTCACCGAGGCCCCACTCGATCATCGTGGTGTGGCCCTCGAAGACGCCGTAGATGCCCAGGAAGTACATGTGGGAGATTATGCGGTTGAGCTCGGCCATGATGACGCGGAGGTACTGCCCCCTGGGAGGTATCTTGTTGCCCATCAGCTGGTCTACCGCTTCGGCGTAGGCGAATAGTATCCCGCTGCTGTCGAGGATGACGGGGCGCTCCAGGTGCGGCACGTTCTGGATATAGTTGCGGTACTCTGCCATCTTCTCCTCGCCCCGGTGGACGTAGCCAGCGTCGGGGTCAGCCCTCACGACGTAGTCGCCGTCAAGCCAGAGGCGGATGCGGAAGTGGCCCGAGCCGGGGTGCTGCGGCCCCAGGGCAACGGACATTATCTTGTCAGGGTCGGGAGTGTAGTCGGTCTCGGGGGTGGTCATGGCTATCGACCCGGGGAGATGTAGTCCTTCCTCAGCGGCGGGATGTCGTTCCAGTCCTCGGGGAGGAGTATTCCCCTCATGTCGGGGTGGCCATCGAACTTCACCCCCAGCATCTCGAAGGTCTCCCTCTCGTGGTACTCGGCACCTGGCCAGAACTCGACGAGGGAAGGGACGACAGGCGAGTCCCTGCCCGTCCTCTCCGCCAGCGCGGCGACCAGGTCTTCCTGCCCGGGCCTCAGCGACGCGACGAAGTAGATGACCTCTATCTCCTTCTTGGCCATGTAGTCGGTCCCGGAGACCGCGATGATGTGGTCGAAGCCCAGCTCGTCGCGGAGGAATAGCGCTGCCTCGGCAGAGGCTTCGGGGGCGACGGTGACCTTGAACCGCTTGGAGCGGACATAGTCGGATTTCGCCGCTGGGAACCTCTGGAGGAACTTCGCCGAGAGCTCCGCCGTACGCGCGTCGGGCGCGGGCGGCTGCGCGGCTGCCGGGCCTGTTGACTGCAACTCCTACCTACCGCCGATGCTGTTGGATCTACGTATCTTCTCTTGCAAGAGTATCAGGCCCTGCATGAAGGCCTCCGCCCTTGGAGGGCAGCCGGGTATGTACACGTCCACTGGAATCAAGTCGTCGATGCCGCGCAGGACGTTGTAAGAGTCGAAGTAGAGGCCGCCAGTTATCGCACAAGCTCCCATCGAAATGACCCACTTCGGCTCGGCCATCTGGTCGTAGATCAGCTTCAGGCGGGGCGCGAGCTTCCGCGTCACCGTCCCCATGACTATCAGGAGGTCGCACTGGCGGAGCGAGCCGAAGGCCTCGAGAACGCCGAACCTCTCCATGTCGAACCGGGCACCGCCAGCCGCCCCGACTTCGACCGAACAGTTGTGGACGACGGCGTTCGAGACGAGGTAGGTGTTGTCAGCGGTCTCGATGTTGTGCACGGGCCCGGAGTAGGGGACTCTGGATATGCTCCTGATGGGTACGGCGATGAAGGTTGACTGAATGTCAAAGCCAGAGCGCTTCCTGTTCGTCTGCAGCCAGAGCTCGTAGGCGTCGTGGGTAACCACCTCTCGGCCCATTATCCGGGATTTCCCGCCTTTGGCACCTGGCCTTACGCTTGCGAACATGCCAAGGCGCGCGTAAGCGAGCTGGAGTTGGAGAGCTAGGGTGCGCGAAGTCGAGCTCGCCCTGTCGTATTCGGGCCCCCTCGAATCCACCGTCCCGTTTCCGTCGCCCTCCAGATAGCCGGCCATGAACGCCTTGAGAATCTCTATGTCCCTGTGGTAGAGGATAAAGTCGGGCATCTTCTTGTTCTCGGCTAGATGACCACACCAGACGCGCAGCGCGCGGGCGAGTATGCTGGAGGAAAACCTGACGTTGACTCCTGTCTCCCTCTCATTGACGGACGGTGAATATCCTAGCGACCTGGCGATGCGTTCGACCCTGCGGACCAAACTGTCCTCATCGTGTCCGAATGCGAAATAGACGTCGTGATTCTCGGTCGTCCAGCCTTCAGCGGTGTACAGGCCGAGGAACCACGCGGTCTCCGTGTTGAGCGGGAGCTCGAGAGGAGGGTCTTCGCCGCGGCCCCTCACGATGTTCAGGCCTCGCGTCGTCGCAAAGGCATCGAGCTTGATCTCCTTCAGCTTCACGGAACCCTCGATGCGAGGAATCAGGAGGCAGTCGTGGTCTGCCGTGGGATAGAGGAAACGTCCTTTGCTCTTGACCGGAGGCGCAGGAGCCAGCTCGGCGGCGCTCTTCCAGACCTGGGCTTCGGAGTACTCTCCCTTACCGCTGCGGAGTTTCCTTCCGACGGTCAGGACGGGGTGTTCAGGGGTAACGAGCATCGGGAGCATACCCCGACCACGTATCTTCAGGAGGTCGCCCTGATAGTCCCTGGAAAACGTTTGCGTGACGCCGACGTGGCCCGAAGCGCCGACCACCCGGTCGCCGACCTGATAGGAGGAGATGGGTTTGTTGTCACCGAGGAGTATGGTGTCCGGAGGTGTGCAACAGGCCGTCTCCAGGTGGACAGGCCATAGGCTGTAGAGCCTGCCCCAGTTGACCACGTAGCGGATGGGGGCGCCGACTGAGTCCTGGAGTATGTCGCTGGCCTTCCCTACCAGGGCGTCGAACGCGCCGGTCTTCTGCACCTCTACCAAATCTCTCGCTTCCCGGCCATGTAGACTGTGAAGGCCATCGGGAGGAGCAGGGCGCCGATGAATATCGTCATCATCCAGCTCGAAGATACGCCGAGCAGGAGGGGCTGGTACGCCGCGGCCCACGCGTAGAGGAACATGGCCATGACATCGAAGACCACGAACATCAGGAGGTAGGCATAGTACTGCATCATAAAGTGCATCTTGCCCTTCCCCTCGGGCACCTGTCCGCACTCGAACGGCGCGTTCTTGATGGGGTTGGGGCGCCTGGGTGCGAGAAAACGTGGTATGATGAGGGTCGGGACGGCGAAACCGGCGCCTATCAGCCCCATCGCGAAGACGGCCCCGATATCTCCGAAGAGCACCATGCCGAAACTGGACGAACGGGCCGTCGCCTGTTTTTAAGGTTTGAAGGGTTTCGCGTCGGCCGCGGCTAGGCCGTGATCTTTCCGCCGCGCAGCTCGAGCGAGACGTACCGCTCGTCCCTCGGGCCGGTGTATTCTGCGATGGGCCTCATAATGCGGTTGTCGGCGTACTGCTCCATGATGTGTGCGAGCCATCCGGGGGTCCTTCCCACGGCGAAGAACGGGGTGAACATGTAGGTCGGGACGCCCAGGTGGTGAAGTACGAAACCGGAATAGAAATCGACGTTCGGGTAGATGCCCTTCTCCCTCACCATCACTTCGGAGAGCGCGTCCAGGATCGCGAGGTTGTTCTTTTCTTCGCTCGTTGACGCGATCCGGCCTGCGTAGGCGCGGAGTATCTTGGCGCGCGGGTCGAGGGTCTTGTAGACGCGGTGGCCGAACCCCATTATCTTCTGCTTGTCTGCGAGCTTGGCATGGAGGAACGCCGGGACGTTGCCGGGCGACCCGATCTCCTCTACCATCTCGACGACCCTTTCGTTGGCGCCCCCGTGGAGGGGCCCCTTTAGTGCAGCGACGGCCGCGGTGATGCTGGAGTACATGTCGGAGAGGGTGGAAGCCACTACCCTTGCGGTGAACGTCGACGCGTTGAGCTCGTGGTCGGCGTGCAGCACGAGCAGGACGCTCATCAGCTTCTCGGAGGACGCGTCAGGCGTCTTCCCGGTGAGGAGGTAAAGCAGGTCAGCCGCGTAACTGAGGTCTTTCCTCGGCTCGAGCGGCGGTAAGCGGTACTTGTGCCTGTGGATGTAGGGCACGATCGTGCCTATCTTCGAGGCGATGGAAGCGGCCTTCTCTATCAGGGAGAGCGCGGGGTCGTCGTAAATCCCGAGGCCAGCCATGGCCATCTCCACTGCGTCCATGGTGTCGCAGTCGTACGAGAGCGAGTCGATGCTCGAGAGGACTCCCTTGGGCACGGCCCTCTTGGAGACGAGGTCTTCCGTGAAGGGCTTCAGCTCCTCTTCCCTGGGGAGGCGCTTGTGCCAGAGGAGGTAGGCGACCTCTTCGTAGTTGGAGTGCTCCGCCAGGTCGTTTATGTCGTAACCGGAATAGATCAG
>Ga0302326_10023391_pt1 | contig 12597 bp, 6 predicted proteins | sample Palsa_T0_3_FD_202264 | JGI IMG/M metagenome (GOLD analysis project Ga0302326, IMG submission 202264) | Peat permafrost microbial communities from Stordalen Mire near Abisko, Sweden - Palsa_T0_3 | ecosystem: Environmental > Terrestrial > Soil > Palsa > Peat permafrost | place: Sweden: Abisko... | reverse complement strand
AACTCGGCGGACAGCTCCGCGGCCATTCGGTCAAAGTCTTGGCTCGCCTTGCGCGAATAGATGATGGCGATGGCCCATGCCACCACGAATTGACTGAACGCGAACAGCAGCCCGACGTTGATGACGCCCCAAACGCGAATCTTGAAAATATCCTGGAAATACGCCGCGCCTATCGGCAGCAGGAAGTAATACGCTATGGCGAATGCCATCAGTCCGTAGAGAAATGCGTTCTTGCGCTTGTGCAGGCTCTGAAAGCGCGGATCGCGAATGATCGCGTCCCAGTCCACCTCATTGGGTGTTGCCATAATCTGTCCCCCTCGCTACTTGTTTTTCTAATGCCTCCGCAGTGCGAAGATTGGTCCCTGCGCGCTCGCAGCGACATTCGACTTTAGTCGTAATTGACGTCTATTCACCGCCCCATTCGACTAAGGTCGTAGAGCCGGAGCGATCTGCCGCCAATGGCAGCGCAAATCATCGATTTTCGACCAAAGTCGCAGACCCTGATCATGCGCGCGATGCTACAAGGGATAATAAGGACGGGGGGCACCGACACATTGTGCGACGTCATCGCAGCGACATGGGCGTGTGCAACGATATCTTGGCCCATTGCCGAGCCCTCGGTCGTGTCGCATTTGGTTGAATCCTGGATCACAATCGCCCAAAACCCGGATCCTGTGAACAGCAAGCCGGCGCCTGCATGAACTACGAAGTCCTCATCGTCGATGATCACCCGCTGTTCCGAGCGGCACTCAAGGGCGCCGTCGCGGCAACCTGCACTAACTGTGAGTTCTTCGAGGCCGATAGCGTTGCCAGCTTGTTTGATACCCTCGAGCAACATCCACACACTGATCTGCTGCTTCTCGACCTCAACTTGCCGGGTGCCTACGGATTCTGCGCTCTGGCGCATCTGCGCGGTTCCCATCCGGAACTACCGGTGATCGTAGTCTCCGCAATGGACGACGTTCGCACCGTGCGCCAAGCATTAGCGCTTGGCGCGCAGGGCTTCCTATCCAAGTCCGCTGATGCCGGCAGCATCGGCCGCAACGTTCAGTCGGTGCTACGCGGCGAGTATGTGTCTCCGGCGGAGCTGGGAGTGACCGCGGAGCCTGACTCCGACGTCGGTGCGCTCGATCTTGCGCAACGCCTGGCGCAGCTTACCGCGCAACAGTTCCGGGTATTCGGCATGCTGTGCTTGGGACAGCTCAACAAACACATCGCCTACGAACTGCAGATTACCGAAGCGACCGTGAAGGCGCATATGACCGCCATCCTGCGCAAACTCGGTGTCGCCAACCGCACGCAGGCCGTACTGCTCGCCGGGCGCCTGGTGATCGATCCGCACGAAATCAGGGCGCCGCCCGAGGAAATCGAGTAACTCTTAAGCGGCTGAACCGCGCGTCAAGCGCAGTTTGAAAGCGCTCAGCAGTGCTCGCAGCGCCGCTGGCCGCAACGGCTTGCGCAGTAGCGGTACGCTCGCCCGGCGTGCCGCACGTGTCAATTCCGCTCCGTGATCCGCGGTGATGAGAGCGGCCGCGCAGCCCGGGCCTCGCACTTCCGTGATTCGCTTGATCAGTTCGAGTCCATTGCTGCCATCGCCAAGATGGTAATCGGCCAACACGGCATCGATGTTCTCCGCCGCAGCCAGGCGCAGCGCTTCGCTCGATTCGTGCGCCTTATATACGCGAATACCCCACTGCTCCAGGAGCGCTTGCATCGCATCGAGAATGGTCAGGTCATTGTCCACGACCAGGACTTTGAATTCGTGTAATCCGCCCGGATCCGGGGCGACGGCCGGGGGCCGATGCCGTTCGGGACGTCTCGCTTGTGCAACGCGCGGAACACGCACGCCAAACACCGATCCGTGGCCAGGCTGACTGCTGAGGGTCAGCTCGTGGTTGAGCAGACGGGCCAGTCGATCACAGATGGAGAGTCCCAGTCCGAGGCCCTTTTCGCCCCATGGTGAACCCTGCTCGAGGCGGGTGAATTCGACGTACAAATGTTCGCGCTGATGCGAGGCAATGCCGGGTCCTGTGTCGTAGACACAAATTTCCAGGTCCGCTCCGCGTCGCCGGCAGCCGATCAGTACGCCGCCCCGTTCACAGTAGCGCAGCCCGTTGGATAAATAATTCTGCAGGATCCGCCGCAGCAGCACGCGGTCGCTGCGCACGGCCTCCCGGCAACTGACGACCTCGAGACGCAGACGCCGCGACAGCGCGAGGGGCGCATATTGGCGCCGCAGGTCATCCAACAGTTCCGAAATCGAAAAGGTGCTGATATCCGGCCGCATCACGCCAATATCCAGCTGCGCTATATCAAGCAGATCCTTGAGCAACTCCTCGGCGGCGCGCATTGACCCATCGATACGGCTGGCGAGTTCCACAAGGTCCGGATGCGCCGCGGCCCGTGATTCCAGCGCCGAAACAAACAGCCGCGCGGCGTTGAGCGGCTGCAGCAGATCGTGGCTTGCTGCAGCGACGAAGCGCGTTTTGCCCATATTGGCGGCCTCGGCCTGAAGCTTGGCGGTGCGCTGCGCTTCGAGAGCGTCACTCAATTCCCGAGTGCGCTGCTCGACTCGCGCCTCGAGCTCCTGCTTGGCATCGAGCAGCGCCTGTTCCGTGCGCTTGAACTCGGTGATGTCTGTATATGTTGAGACGAAGCCGCCGCCAGCCATTGGCTGGCCATTGATACTGAACACCCGACCGTTCTTACGCTCGCGCTGGTAGGAGTAAGCGGTGCCGGCGCGCATGTGCGCAAGCCGTTTTTCGACCTGCTGCTCAGGATCGCCGACACCGAATTCGCCGCGCTGTGCATTCCAGCGGATGAGATCAGCCACCGGACGGCCGACGTACACCAGATCGGCTGGATAATCGAACAGCTCTAGATACCGGTGATTCCACGCAACCAGGTTCATGTCCGCGTCCACGACGCTGATGCCTTGCGTGACGTTCTCCATCGTCGCGGCCAGCAACTGACGACTGAAGCGGAGTTCCTGCGAGGTTTCGTCCAATAATTCCGCGACCTCGTCGACGTCGAGGCCCTTGCGCTTGAGCGCATGAGTCAAGACGATGCGGGCCGAAGATGCGCCGATGGAGCCGGCCAGCACGCGCTCGACGTGTTGCAGCATGCCCCGATCGGCGGGGTCGGACGGCTTGGATGGTGGGCGCGCTGACAGCGTGGCGTATTCATCAAGCGAACGGCGCGCCGCTGCGTGACCGATGATGCGGCCGGCCGCCGCCTCCAGATCACCAACTTTGGCGGTGCTCGTGGGCCGCATGAGCGCGGCGAACACTCGTGCCGCGCGCCGCTCCTGCAGCGTCACACCGCGAAGCAATGAGGCCGTCACGAGGATCACGATATTCAGCGTTAAGGACGCAACTGCAACCGGACCGGCAACGCCGAGGCTCGAGTAACCCGCGACCGCGCGGGGCCAGAGCCAGGCCAGCGCCTCGGGGGGCGCAAAGGCATGCGACGGCAGTAGGCCACCTGCGACCAGGTTCGGCAGGAATAGCAGATATCCCCAGGCGATGAACCCAGCGAACATGCCCCAAAAAACTCCGGCGCGGCTCGCACCCCCCCAGTACAATGCCGCCAGTATTCCGGGCGCGAACTGCGCCACGGCCGCAAACGCGAGAATGCCGAAGGACGCAAGACTGGTCGATCCGGAGGTGGAGCGGTAATAGCCGAACGCCAGCAAAGCCAGCGCGACGATGACGAAGCGGCGCAGCCATAGGATGCGCCGCCCGAGACTGGCGCCGGCCTGAAGTCGACGACGCCACAACACCGGCACTGCAATTTCGTTCGAGATCATCGTCGACAAAGCGATGCTCGCCACGACCACCATGGCTGTGGCCGCCGAGAGACCGCCGAGAAAGGCGAGCACGGCAAGCCACGGGGCTCCGTAATCGAGTGGCAACGTCAATACGAGCATGTCCGAGCCGGCCGGCATTGCATGGGCGCCGCTGACGGCAAGCGCGACGATCGGGACCGCAAACACGGAAAACATTCCAAGATAAAGCGGCAAAATCCAACGAGCCCGCTTCACATCACCGCTGTCTGCACACTCGATCACGCTTACCTGGAACTGGCGTGGCAAACAAAAGATGGCGGCCGCCGCAAGCAGCGTTGCGGTGAACGCGTTGCCGTTGAACATTGTAGAGGCGTTCCTGAGCCCTGCGGGAAGTTCGAACGGACGTCCTCCCAGTTCCAACCACGCGTACAGCCCTACGGCCACGAAGGCCGTGAGCTTGAGTAGCGATTCGAAGGCGATGGCGAGCATCAGACCCTCGTGATGCTCCGTGGCGTCGACTCGCCGTGCGCCAAATAGCACCGCGAACAATGCCATAACGAGCGCCACCGCGAGAGCCGAATCGTGATACCACGGTGCAGGCCCGGCAGGTGCAGTCGTCAATGCCGCGATGCTGGCTGCGACCGCCTTATATTGGAGTGCCAAATAGGGAATGGCTGCGGTGACGGCGATCAGCGTTACCAGCACGGCGAGCGAGCGGCTTTTGCCAAATCGCGAAGCTATAAAATCCGCGATCGATCCGACTTTGTGGGCACGCCCGACTTCGACCAGACGTTCCAGAAACGGCAGGGCAAGCAAATAAACCAAGGTCGGCCCGACGTAAATCGGCAGGTAGCCCCAGCCTTCTCGGACGGCGGAGCCGACGGCACCGTAAAAGGTCCATGACGTGCAATACACGCCAAGCGCCAAGCCATAGATGTATGGCCTTAGGCGTTGGCGATTGGGATAGGTCGAGCGGCGATCGCCGTAGAACGCAATCGCAAACAAAAATCCCAGGTACGCAACCGCCAATGCGGACAGCAGCCAGCCAGACAACATGAGTCCCCATCCTGTTGTTCGACGCGTGTGCCTCGGCACGCCGCCTGTTGAGTGTTAGGCACGTCCGACGTTTGGGACAAAACCATTCTAGTATGTCGGATTGCTAACCGCCACACATGGGCGCCTCATCCCCGCCAGGGCATCTCTTTGGGGTTTGGTTTCACAGAATACGATGGCACGCCTGCAGCCACTTGCGTGTCGACGCTCAGGCGCGGCTCCTGATGCAATGCGTCCGCCTCCATGCATTGAAGTCCACAGCTTGGACACGCTCCCAGTCACGCGCCGCCGCGGTCATGAATCGGCATCAGGAAGTACACTCAGGCGCGACTTCCAAATTCTGCAGTCCGTTTTGCCCGAAGCTCTTGCCCGCGGCCGCATCTGCTGACACGATCGGATTTGTATGACCCGTTGGCGCCACGAACCTCTGGATCAAATGGCGGATCTGTCGTAGACGACCAGCGCCAACGTAATGCTTGCTGCATGAGTTTCGAAATCGATATTGCCGAGGCATTGGAGCATGCGCGCACATTGGCTGCGAAGGCCGAGGATGAGGCCGCGAGGCAAGCGTATCTCGCCGTCCTGCGCCGTGACCCCACGCATTTTTCCGCGCTAAACGAACTCGGTACCCTTGCCTACTCCGGCGGGTTTCGTTCCGCCGCGCGCAGCGCCTACATGCAGGCCGTGCGGCATCATCCCGACAATAAGATCGCGCGCGTCAATCTCGCCAATTTACTGCGCGAGGAGGAAGACCTGGCCGGGGCCAGGGCGCATTATGAGGCGGCGCTCGCCATCGATCCCGATCTGCCCGAAGCTCATCAGGGCATGGCTTGGGTGCTGGACACACTCGGCGAGGACGGTGCAGGTCCGCATTGGCAAAAAGGGTACTCAGGGCACGCGGTCGTCAGCAAACCTTACCGCGGCACGGGCATTGGGGCGCCACTCCTACTGCTGGTGTCGGCACGCGGCGGCAATATACCAACGCACCTTTGGCTCAACGATCGGCAGTTCGCGGTGAGCGCGATCTATGCCGAATTCTATGAACCTGATTTGGCACTGCCGGCGCACGCGCTGATCGTGAATGCGATCAGTGATGCGGATCTCTGCGCCGTCGCCCTAGGTCGCGCAGAGAAAATAGTGGCTCACAGCACGGCGCCGGTGATCAATCGACCGGAGCGTGTGCGACTCACCGGACGCATCGAGATCGCGCAGCGCCTTGCTGTCATTGACGGTGTCATTGCACCGACAATCTACGCGTCGACTCCGACTGCAGTGCTCGCCGCCGAGAATCTGCACTTTCCACTGTTGCTGCGACGACCTGGCTTCCACAACGGCCAGCATTTCGCCTACGTCGAGAATCACGATGCGTTGGCTCACACGATGGTGTCTTTGGCGGGCGACGAATTACTCGTCATCCAATATCTCGACGGGCGCGGCGCGGACGGCATGGCACGCAAATACCGTGTGATGTTCATCGACGGCGTCGCGTACCCGCTGCATCTGGCGATATCTGCCGATTGGAAAGTGCATTACGCAACCTCCAGCATGGCGCACAATGCCGCGTATCGCGAAGAAGAACGCCGTTTTCTCGAAGATATGCCGGCGGTCCTGGGCTCGCGTGCGATGGCGGCGTTGGCACAGGTCTGCGCGACACTCGGACTTGAATATGCAGGTATCGATTTCGCGCTCGCGCCAGATGGCTCGGTACTGCTCTTCGAAGCCAATGCGACGATGATCGTGTTTCTCCCGAACCCAGATTCGATGTGGGATTATCGCCGTCGTGCGATCGGCAACGTATTGGATGGGGCGACCCAGATGCTGCGACGCCACGCCAATCATGCTGAGGCTTTGGCGCGCAAACTCATCTAGGTGCTTGCGCCGTCTGCACCGTACCGCAAAGCACGAGTGTGTCGAACAAGTCCGCTTCAAAGGGTGTCTCGGCAAACTCCGTGTAAAAACCCGCTGCTGGCGGCAAGCACTGTGCCCGTAGATAATTTCCTGATTCCAAAGCGGAGAAGCAGCCATGAACGTCCACCAAACTTGCGCTTACCTCGCCCTGGGCAGCTGCTTTATCGCCGTGCTACCAAGTGAAGGAATGGCCGAGGACAGTTCCAGCACGGCCGCCGCTTCCGATCAACGGATGCGTGGGGCCCGGGACGGGCAGCACGATTTCGACTTCGAGCTCGGATCTTGGACCATTCATCTCAAGCGTCTGATGCATCCTCTGACTGGTTCCACTTCCTGGGTAGAATTCGACGGCACGTCCGTGACGCGGAAGGTTTGGAATGGCCGCTCGCAGATCGAAGAATTCGAAACCGATAGCCCCGCTGTCGGGCATATCGAAGGTCTGACTTTGCGCACGTACGATCCTCAAACTCACCAATGGCGTCTGTACTGGGCCAACAGCAAAAACGGCATTATGGACCCACCGCAGGTCGGCCAATTTCAGAACGGAGTTGGTAAGTTCTATGCCACGGACACGTTGAATGGCAAACCCATCATGGTTCGATTTGTATGGTCGAAAACCACCACGAACTCGCCTCACTTTGAACAGGCGTACTCTGGTGACGGAGGCGAGACCTGGGAGGTCAACTGGATTACGGACCAGACGCGCGCAAAAACTGAATCAGCTTCGGCACGCTGAGATGTGGTCCGCGTCGCGTCGCGGATCGGCCAGCGGCCGCCGGAAACCATGACCGCAGCGATGCCAAAAGCCACCTTCGATGACAGCCTGCGTCAAGCGCACGCGGCGCTGCTGGCCGGTCGCGCGGCGACCGCGGAGCGCCAGCTGCGCGCACTCGAGGCGCAGTTCCCGGGTGAGGTCAACTGCCTCTGGCTCTTGGGTGCGGCTCTTCTGGCGCAGGACAAGATGCCCGAGAGCATCGACACGCTGGAACACGTTCTCATGCGCGTACCGGAGTTTGCGCACGCGCGTGTGGATCTGGCTCGCGCCTATCGGCGCGCCGGCCAGGCCTCGCGGGCGCGCGAGGAAGTGCGGCGGGTGCTGGAGAAAATGCCGCATCATCATCTGGCTTGGCTGGCGTACGGTGATGTGCTCGTTGATCTTGAACAGTACGCGGATGCGAGCGTGGCTTTCGAGCGGGCGCGGCAGAGTGACCCGCAGCGACCGCACGTGGAGGAAGCAACCGCCGCACTGGTCGCTGACGACCGGAAGACCTCTGAACGCATCTTTCGTGACATCCTGCGGTCAGACCCGAGCCATGTCGCCGCGTTGTGCGGTCTCGCGGCACTCTCACTCGCGGCTGACAAGCCCAACGATGCCGAGCGCCTGTTGCGTCATGCCCTGAAACAGTCTGCACACAATCCTCTCATGTGGCGCGGACTGGGACAGGCTCTCCTAGCGCTCGGTCGTCTTAGCGAGGCCGAGGCGGCTGCGCGCCGTCTGACCAAGATTGAGCCTGAAAACCCGCAGAGCTGGATCAGCATCGGCTTCATGGCGACGCGGCTCATGCGCCAGAAAGAAGCGCTCGAGGCCTACGAGCAGGCGGCACGGCTTAAGCCCGAAGAAGTTCGGCTGCGAGTATCCATCGGCCACATTCACAAGACGCTCGGACAGCGCACCGAGAGCGAGGCTGCGTATAAGGCGGCGCTGGCCATGGATCCTGAATCTGCGGAGGCGTACTGGAGTCTTGCGGATCTCAAAAACTACTCGTTCGGCAGTGCCGAGATCGAAGCCATGCAGCATCTGCTCGCGAACGCTGACATTAAGCGCTCCAATGCGGCGCAACTGTATTTCGCACTCGGCAAGGCCTTTGAACAGCGCCAGCAGTACGCCGACGCCTTTGCCCACTACGCCCGCGGCAACGCGCTGCGGCACCTCGATGCGCCGTTCGATATCGCGCACTTTGAGCGTCGCACGGCGCGCATTTGTGCGTTCTTCGATAAGGCCTTCTTCGCCAAACGCGCCGGCAGCGGCGACCCGAGTGCTGCGCCGATCTTCATCGTGGGCCTGCCGCGTTCCGGTTCCACGCTGGTTGAGCAGATCCTCGCCAGCCACTCGCGCGTGGAGGGCACCATGGAGCTCCCCAATATCATCAACATCGCGCACCAATTTGATGACATGGTCGAAAACCGTGATGGCTATCCGGAGACGGTAGGCACCGCTCCGCTGGGGCTGCTCAAGGCACTCGGCAGTCGTTATCTTGAGGATACTGCACCGCTGCGCACGGGGCGTGAACACTTCACCGACAAGCTTCCCAATAACTTCAGCCACATCGGCCTCATCGATGCGATCCTGCCACACGCGACGATCATCGATGCACGTCGTCACCCCATGGACTCGTGCTTTAGCGCCTTCAAGCAACACTTCGCCGAAGGACAAGCCTTTAGCTACGATCTTGAGGACCTCGGCCGTTACTACCGCTGCTACCTGTCCCTCATGGACCACTGGGACGCGGTATTGCCGGGCAAAGTGCTGCACTTCCAGTACGAGGAGCTGGTGCGCGATCCCGAGACGAATATCCGCAGGCTCTTGCAGCACTGCCGGCTGCCCTTTGAACCTGCGTGCCTGTCCTTTCACGAAACCCGACGGTCCGTGCGCACGGCAAGCGCCGAACAGGTGCGCCAGGCCCTGTACACCTCGGGAGTCGGCTACTGGCGCCATTTCGAAAAAGAGCTTGAACCCCTGCGTTTCGCCCTCGGCGATTGCCTCGACCGCTTCGAGTGATCCAGCCGCTATATCCGGACAGCGCCAGACGCTATTGAACGACTGTTGACTAAGGGCGTGCGCTCAAAGGATGATCGTCCGACGCCCTCACTCTATGAGTGAGCGCGGCACCTGATCAGGGAGTTCGCCGATGCATTCACGTAGTCGGAATCGTGCGGCACCGTATTTTCCAAAAGCGACGCGGCTCGCGCGCGGACCCGGCTCCAAGATCGGTCTGGCTGTGGCCGCGGCCCTTGCCGGGCTCGCTGTGCCGCGCGCGCCGTCGCTGGCGGCCGAAGCGGACACCTCTTCATCAGAAGGCCTTGCGGAGGTCGTCGTTACGGCCCGCAAGCGCGAAGAGAACTTGCAGGAGGTGCCACTCAGCGTCGATGTGTTCACGAAAAAGGACATGCAGAATCTCGGCATCTCGGGCTTCGAGGACTATGCGGAAAAAGTGCCGTCCATCTCCTTTATCAGCGAGGGACCCGGCACGCAGTTCTTCGTCATGCGCGGCGTTTCCGACGGCAGCAACCCGAACTACTCGAACACCTCCGCGACGGGATTTTTTATCGATGACATGTCGCTGAGCTGGCAAGGCGTCCAGCCGGACCTGCACCTCTACGACATCGAGCGCATCGAAGTCCTGAACGGTCCGCAGGGGACAACCTTTGGCGCGAGTTCCATGTCCGGCGCCATACGCTACATCACCAACAAGCCGGACGTGAATGCGTTCAGCGCGGGCGTCGACTTTGAGGGCGGCCAGATCCAGGGCGCCCAGCAAAACTGGACCGAGGAAGGTTTTTTTAATGTCCCGCTCATCGACGGGATCCTCGGTTTACGGGTATCCGCCTTCAGCGACTCCCACGGCGGCTTCATCGACGACAAGCTCACGACCCGCACCTGGGTAAACGGCACCGTGTCGAACAACTCGGAGTGGGCACGCAACGACTACAACCGCGAGCACGTGGAGGGCGGCCGGTTCGCCCTAAAGGGAGTCGTCAACGAACAATGGAGCGCCACGTTTACCTACAGCTTTCAGCGCCAGCTCACCCTTGGCGCATGGGACGAAGATCCCAACCTCGCGCCCCGCACAGTCGAGCGCTTCGGTCCGGAGAGCCATCACTTCGAAGCCAATATGGCTGAGTTCCACCTGGACGGCGACGTCGGCATCGCGGACCTGGTGTATGCGAGCACCTACTGGTCACTACCCACACGGCAGGAGAATGAGTACTCCGAGTACATACAGAACTACAACGGAGGCGCCAACGAGGGCGTCACCTGTCTGAACGACCCGGTCTACGGCACCGGGCCGTACGCGGGCTGCAAGGTGCCCCTGCAGTACTACGAATACCATACGAACCCGGAGCGCTGGTCGAATGAACTGCGGCTCGTGTCCAAGCCGGGCGGAAAGTTTCACTGGCTCGGGGGCCTGTACTGGGAAAAGACCCGGGACAAGAACTCCGGCAGCACCTACTACATGCCGGGACTGCGGACCAACAGCCCGGCATTTCAGTATTACAACGCTTACAGCGGCACTCCCCCGGGATCGTCATCATTACCCCCGACGGAGTGGTATGCCTATACCACGCGCTCGGATTACCTGCAGACCACCGAGTTTGCGAATATCAGCTACGACCTCACCGACAAGCTCAACGCGGAAGCGGGAGTGGTGCACTTTCACTCCAATTTCAGGTACTACAGCCCCTATGGCCAGTTCGCTTATGCGGCGACGACGCCCAGTCTCGACGTGGGCTCTTCGAACAAATGGGACAGTAAATTCGGCGTCAACTACAAGCTCACGGACAAGGCGATGGTGTACGCCGACTTCGCGCAGGGTTTCCGCGACGGCGGCTCCAATTCCGGATTTCCCCAGGGGTGCTACAACAAAGGCGTGCCGCACACTTACGTGCCCGACACACTCAACAATTACGAAGTCGGCTGGAAGACGACGAGTCTCAACGGCACCCTACTGTGGAACGGTGCGTTCTACGACATGAATTGGAAGCAGCTGCAGACCATCATCTACGACGTGGACGTCTGCGCGCCGAGCAGCTACTACGCCAATATCGGAAACGCCCGCATCTACGGCGTCGAATCGAACATCGACTACAAAATCACGACTAACTGGTCACTCCAGGCGGCCACGAGCTACACCGATCCGCACATCATCTCGAGCCCCTATCCGGAATTCCAAGGAAATATCGGCGAGCGCCTACCCTACGTGCCGTACTTGAGCTGGAGCTGGAACCTGCGCTACGAACATCCTCTGAACAAAGACCTGCGGGGTTATGCGCAGTTCGACATCTCCCACAAGGGCGACATGTGGAACGACTTTCATGTGCAAGGCTCGAACGGCTTCCCGCGCATCCTGCAGCCTAGTTACAGCATCATGAATTTGCGCGCCGGGTTGAACCCCGAAGGGGGGCACTGGCTTGCGGAGCTCTACATCACAAACCTTGCTGACAAGAACGCGATCATCTTCAGCAACACCGGCAACTTTGACCTACGCGAGACGACCAATGAGCCGCGCGTGTACGGCCTGCGTCTGAATTACCGCTTCGGCAAGGAAACCAATTCGGACTAGCCCGTCGCAAACCCAATCGGGATTCGGACATTGAGGACTGGAACCGGCGATCCAGCGCGATGACATGGAAAATTAGTATTTTAGTTTCAATCACTTGCCAAGGACTGTCTGAAGCACGATTGAGCTCGACCGAGTCCCGCAGTTTCTACTGCAGTCAGGGAATCGCGTGCTACGCTCACTTTTTTGGGCGCAGCTCCTGATTGCCTCCAGCCGCATGAATGAACGCGACCCGCGCCGCGCGCACCGGGACTCTTGAAGAACTCAACCGCCGAGTCATGCGGATCTCGCCCGCGATGGGCCGCCGAACTCGCCATGCGGGCCCGAGAAGGATTTGTCCGGACGTTTGTCGGGACCACTGTCTTCAACGGATTTTTCTTTGTCGGTTACTTTTACGTACAAAGGCATCTTGCCTACGCGCCGATCATAATGCCGGTAACCTCACTCGACCTGATAGTTCCGTTCCAGCCATACGCATTATTGGCCTATGTCTCGTTATGGATATATGTA
>Ga0302326_10023389_pt1 | contig 12598 bp, 10 predicted proteins | sample Palsa_T0_3_FD_202264 | JGI IMG/M metagenome (GOLD analysis project Ga0302326, IMG submission 202264) | Peat permafrost microbial communities from Stordalen Mire near Abisko, Sweden - Palsa_T0_3 | ecosystem: Environmental > Terrestrial > Soil > Palsa > Peat permafrost | place: Sweden: Abisko... | reverse complement strand
GTTCTTTCATCGAGCCAAAACGCTATGGTACCTCGGATGGGCGCGAGACCGCTGCCGAACGGGCGTGAATAGCCAAGGCTTTCTTTGCGGTGGTGCTTATCGGGACTTTCTCGAAACTGCTTTTCCCGAGCCATCGAAACCCGTTTGGACTGGAACTAATTGTGGCCCGGCAGACCTCCACAAAGTAAGTCGTATTTACGATTGTGTGTCGAAAAGCCCCGGCATAGTCAGTGACATCGGCGTCGGGCAACTGCTCCTGTTCGGGAAGCTCCCAGAATTTTGCCAGGCGCGAGCTGTCGGCGGACCGCTGCCAGAAGAGCACCTTCCCTGCCCTTTCGATAACCAGCAATTTCTTCTCACGCTGGTCGGCCGCGGGTTGCGTGCCCCGCACCGGCAATTGATTTTCGAGTCCCTGTTTACGCGCTTCGCAATGCAAACGTACTGGACAGAGTTCGCACAGCGGCTTTTTGGGGACGCACACCGTAGCGCCTAATTCCATTACCGCCTGATTGAACTCTCCAGGCCGCTTTCGATCCAAGAGCAACTCGGCGACGGCTTGCAAGCGCTTTCGAACGGCTCCTGATTTTATGTCGCCCCGCTCTGCCGCTAACCGGCTTAATACCCGCGCCACATTTCCATCCAGCACGGCGTGCGGCAATCCAAAAGCGATGCTTGCGACTGCGGCCGCTGTGTAATCGCCCACTCCCGGCAGCTGTCGGAGTGAGGCGCGATCCCGAGGAAATCCCCCTATCTCCAGGATGTTCCTGGCCGCCTTTTGCAGGTTTCGCGCGCGCGAGTAGTAGCCCAATCCGGCCCAGGCCGCCAATAGATCTGGCTCCGGTGCCCCGGCCAGCGCTTGCACATCCGGGAACCGATCCAAAAACCGCGCATAATAAGGCACCACCGCAGCTACACGGGTTTGTTGCAACATGATCTCGGAGATCCAAATCCGATACGGGTCTTCAGTTCGCCGCCACGGCAGATCGCGCTTATGTTTGCAATACCACGCTAATAAGCGCCGCCGAAACCCACGCGAATCCGGCGTGTTCGTTTGGGGAACCATCTGGGAACGAGTATACTGTCACCAGATTCCGTGAGTGGCCGCATTATTCGCAGATTCCTATGGGCCGGCTTCGTATTGCTTGCCGCGTCGTTGCTTGGGATGGATCTGTATGTAGCGCGTTACACACCGGAGCTGTGGCGTCCACTGCTGGGTGGCACCCTGGCAGTGCTGTTACTCGCGGCCCTGCTGGCGCTGCTGTTTACGCGGTCTTTTTCCCGCCGTGTATCTCAGATCCGGGCTTACGCCGAGCGCCTGCTCGATTCGCCGGCTGTGGAGCCGGAGCTGCCCTCCGGAGACGACGACCTGGGACTACTCGCGCGTTCTCTCCAGCGCACCGCGCCGCGCATCCGCGAGTTAGTGGAGAGCCTGAAACTGGAGGGCGCCCGCCGCGAAGCGATTCTCGTCAGTATGGTGGAGGGCGTGCTCGCTGTCGACAAGGACCTGCGCGTTACGTTCTGCAATCATTCCTTCGCCAAAACGATTGGCGCGCGGCTTCCCGTGATTCCGGGCATCCCGCTGGCGGAACTGGTGCGCGACCCTGGATTGCGCGAGATCATGACCAACGTCCTCGCCACTGGAGAGCGCGTGGAGCGGCGTCTCACTCTGGCGGCTGCCAGTGGACACTCTTTTGAAGTACTGGCGGGACCGATGGGAGGTCCGCCGTCGCGGGGAGCTCTCGCGATTTTGCACGACGTCACCGAACTGGAGCGCCTGGAACGTGTCCGCAAGGATTTTGTGGCCAATGTCTCGCACGAACTTCGAACCCCGCTGACCGCCATCCGGGGCTACTCCGAGACGCTGCTCGACGGCGGTCTGGAGGATTTGCAGAATAACCGGCGCTTCGTCGAGATTATCCTTTCGCAAGCCACCCGGCTCAGCAACATCGCCGCGGATCTGTTGTCGCTCTCAGAGCTGGAATCAAGCGGAGCCACCGCGCCCCCGCATCCTGTCTCCATCCGCGACGCGCTCGAATCCGCCCTGCGCACGGTGGAATCCGCCGCCCGCCTGCAAGGCGTTAAGCTACTTTGCGAAAAGTTGGACGACGTCAAGGTGGTTGGCCACGAATTGCGGCTGGAGCAAATCTTCGTCAACCTGCTGGATAACGCAGTCAAGTTCAATCGGCCCAGCGGTGAAGTGCAAATCGAAATGCGTCCGAAAAACGGAAAGGTCAATATTCTTATCGGCGACACCGGTATCGGCATTCCGTCTGAGGATCTGCCGCGCGTTTTCGAGCGTTTCTATCGCGTCGACAAAGCCCGGTCGCGCGCCATGGGGGGCACCGGCTTGGGCCTCTCCATTGTCAAACACGCCGTCGAACAGATGGGTGGAACCATCAAAGTGGACAGCCGCCTGGGCGAAGGATCGGAATTCACCATCGAGCTGCCAACCGTCTAATCACCCGCTGTAACCGGATATTAACTTGTTCGTCATTTATCGCTAACGCCATCCCGCTATGCTCCGTTAGACGAGTGCGATAACAATCCCGCCTCGCTTTGGAAAACGGATTCTTGAAAACCCTATTTGGGATGGAGACGATGAAAGTAAAAACGCTTGGAAATGCAGTATGCTCCGCGGTATTTGTGGCCGCGTCATTGTGGGGACAAACGGCGGCGACGACGTCCGCCAACACCCCCGACCTGGAGACCTTGAAAGCACAACTAGCCGAGCAGCAGAAGCAGATCGATCAGTTGAAATTGGTTCTGGAAGACCAGAAGAAACTCATTCAAAGGGCGACCACCGCCGCGCCCGTGCAACCGGGCCAGGACAACTTCGCTTTGCCGCGGGACAAAGCCTTGGGAGATGTCGCCAGCACCACGCCGATCATTCCTTCGATCGCGCCCGCCGTTGTTCCGCCTTTGAGCGGCGGTCAAAAAACGACATCCAGCAATCCGTGCGAGGAAAATCCGGATGGTCCGGCTCCCGCATTCATCCGCTTGGGCAGCACTTGCTTGACCCCCATCGGGTTTGTGGACGCGACGTTCTTGTGGCGAAGCGAAAACGCCGCCTCGGGAATCGGAAGCAATTTCGGCAGCGTTCCTTACAATAACGTAGCCAACGGACTCCTTTCCGAAAGCCGCTTCAGCATCCAGAACTCCCGGCTCGGGCTCCGTATCGATGGAGACTGGAAGGGAACTCATTTCATCGGCTACAACGAGATCGACTTTTTGGGCACCAGCGGCGCAACCAACATCAACACCACCAACGGCGCTGTCGTTCCTCGCTTGCGGCTCTACTGGGTGGACGCGAGGAAAGGGCCTTGGGAATTTCTGGCTGGACAGAGCTGGAGCATGTTAACACCGAACCGTAGCGGAATTTCTCCGCTGCCGGGCGACATCTTCTACTCGCAAGTCATGGACGTGAATTATATGGCGGGCTTGACCTGGAGTCGCCAGCCCGGATTCCGGGTGGTCTTTCACGCCGGCGATAAATTGACGTTTGGGCTCGCGGCTGAGGAACCCGATCAGTATATTGGTGGTTCCTCGGGCGGTTCATCAATCGTTCTGCCGGCCGCTTATAGTGCTCTCGCCGGCACCCAGCTCGACAATGCCACCTATAGCAATCCCTATGCCGGGCCGCAGCTCACGCCCGACTTCATAGGCAAGATCGCCATCGATCCGAGTTCACGGTTTCACGCCGAAGTCGCCGGCATCGTGAGCACCTTCAAAATCGTGAACCCGGTTAACCTGGCCTTGAATCAAACCAATACCAAGGCTGGCGGCGGTATTCAGGCCGGGTTCAACGTCGAGCTATTCCCGGGTTTCCGGTTGATCACCACCAATTTCTGGGGTGATGGCGAGGGACGTTACCTGTTCGGACAAGCGCCGGACGTGGCGGTGAACGCCAATGGCACCCTGAGTCCGCTGCACGCGGGCGGCACTGTGGATGGCTTCGAGGCCAGAGCCGGTAAGTTCCTGTTCTTCGCCTATTACGGCGGCATCTACGTGGGACGCGACGTGGTGATCGACGCCACCGGCAAGCCGGTCGGCTACGGTTACACAGGTTCAGCGGGCAGCCAGAACCGCGCCATCCAAGAGGGTACAGTCGGCTTCAACGAGACCCTGTGGGCCAATCCGCGCTACGGCGCGATCAATTTAATTGGTCAATATGAATATCTGACGCGTTCTCCGTGGTACGTTGCCGCCGGATCCCCGGATGCCGCTCACGATAGCACCATCTACCTCGACCTCCGCTACACGCTGCCTGGCAACATGCCAAGGTTTTAGCGTCTATGTTTATGGAGGCGGTCAAACGGCCGCCTCCGCGAAAGGACCGAATTCATGAAGACAAGAATGCTTTGGATTGCCTTGTTCGCGGCTGCCGGAACAATGGCGGCCTCAGCGGAAACCATCACTGCGGCGGGGGCTACGTTCCCCGCCCCTATTTATCAAAAGTGGTTTGAAGAATTTCATAAAGCGCATCCCGATATCCAGATCAACTACCAAGCCATTGGCTCGGGCGGCGGAATTCGGCAGATTATCGAAGGCACGGTTGACTTCGGCGCCTCCGACGTGCCCATGACCGACGAGCAGATGTCGAAGGTTACGAAATACAAAGTACTGCATTTTCCAACCGTGCTCGGCGGCATAGTGCCTACCTATAACGTTCCCGGCGCAACCCTGAATTTCTCCGGCGCTACTTTGGCCGGCATCTATCTGGGCAACATCAAGAAGTGGAATGATGCGGCGCTGAAGAAGGACAATCCCAGCGCGAATCTTCCCAACGAAGACATTACTGTCATCCATCGTTCCGACGGCAGCGGCACCAGCTTCGTGTTTACCGACTATCTGGCGAAGGTGAGCCCGGAGTGGAAAACCAAAGTCGGCGTCAATGCCTCCGTAAATTGGCCGGTAGGGTTGGGCGGCAAGGGCAACGAGGGCGTGGCTGGCTTAGTAAAGCAGACGCCGAACTCCATCGGCTACGTTGAACTGATCTATGCGGTGCAGAACAAAATGGAATATGGTTCCTTGAAGAACGCAGCCGGCAATTTCGTCAAAGCCGATTTCAATACAGTTTCGGAAGCGGCCGCCGGCGCTGCCAAGGATATGCCGGCCGACTTCCGCGTTTCCATCAACAACGCGCCGGGCAAGAACGCCTATCCGCTTTCAAGCTTTACCTGGCTGCTGATCCCGGACAAAATTGCCGACGCCACCAAGAAAAAATCGGTCATCGACTTCTTGCAATGGATGCTGACCACCGGCCAAGCGGATGCGCAGGGGCTCAGTTACGCGCCGCTCCCGAAAGCGGTGGTAGCTAAGGAACAAAAGCAGATCGCTTTGATAAAGTAGAAGTCCAGGCATGGCAACCGCCGTCGTCACCGCGCCGCCTTCATCGCGTCCGCGGAAACTCGGGCAGTTTTGGCGGGACGGTGATCACATCGCCCACCTCGTCACGCTGATCTTTGCGGCCAGCGTTTTTCTGGTCACGGTGTTCCTGGTGTACGAGCTTTGGATTCACTCCGCTCCATCGCGGGCTAAGTTCGGATTCAGTTTCCTAACCGGCAAAGTCTGGGACCCCGTGGCCGAGCAGTTCGGCGCACTGCCTTTTATTTACGGCACTGTGCTGACGTCGTTTTTGGCTCTACTGATCTCGGTTCCGCTGGGTGTCGGCGCCGCCATCTTCCTGGCTGAGTTGGCTCCCCCCAGGCTCTCGAATATCTGTACATTCCTGGTGGAACTGCTGGCGGCGGTGCCTAGCGTAATTCTCGGACTACTCGCTATTTTTACAATGGTGCCGCTGCTGCGCCAATATGGCGAGCCGTTTCTGAAGCGGACGCTCGGCTTTTTGCCGTTGTTCCAGGGACCGGCGTATGGAGTCGGCTACCTTGCCGCCGGCCTGATCCTGGCCATCATGACGTTTCCCTTCATCATCTCTATCTCGCGCGAAGCGTTGCTGGCGGTGCCGCGGGAACAACGCGAAGCCGCGCTAGCGCTGGGGGCAACCAAGTGGGAGTCCACCTGGCAGGTTGTCGTACCCTATGCCCGTCTTGGAATTCTTGGATCCATTTTCCTGGCTCTAGCGCGCGCCCTGGGAGAAACCATGGCCGTCACCATGGTCATCGGTAACGACACCGGCATCCATACCTCGCTGCTTTCGCCCGGCTACACCATCGCCGCCGTCATCGCCAATATGTTTAGCGAAGCCACCGGCGATATGTATCTCAGCTCGCTGATCGAACTTGGATTGGTTCTGTTCGCGCTCACCATGGTTCTGAATGGCGCCGCCCAGTTGTTGATCCTCGCAACTACCGGCAAAGGATCGAGGCAACCCTGATGGACCCAATCGCGCGCCGTAACATCGTGAACAAGATCATGCTGACTGTCACGGGCATCTGCACGGTCCTTACGGTCTCCACTCTATTCCTGATCCTCGGGTACCTGGTCGTAAATGGCTGGCGCTCGGTGGACTGGAATTTCTTCACCAAGCTGCCAATGGCTGCCGGCGAAACCGGGGGAGGCGTTGCCAACGCGATCGTGGGAAGCGGCATAGTGATCTTAATCGCCATGGTGATTGGCATTCCGGTGGGATTCCTAGGCGCCATCTATCTGGCGGAGTTCGGCGGCAAAACCGTGCCCATGCTGATTCGTTATACGGCCGACCTGCTCAACGGCGTTCCATCCATCGTTATTGGAATATTCGCCTGGACCGTAATCGTTGTGCCCATGCACCACTTTTCCGCTTGGGCCGGGGGCTTTGCTTTAAGCTTGATGATGATCCCCATTGGCCTGCGCGCCACCGAGCAGTTCCTGCGGGGTGTCCCCAATTCCCTTCGGGAGGCTTCACTGGCGCTGGGAGCAAGCAAAACTCGGACCATCATCTCGGTCATCGTTCCGGCGGCCAAGCAAGGCATCTTGACGGGCATGATTCTAGGGGTGGCTCGCATCGCGGGCGAAACCGCGCCTTTGCTGTTCACCAGTCTCAATAATCAATACTGGGCTAAATCACCGAACGAACCCACAGCCGCGCTTCCCGTGCTCATTTACAATTACGCGATCTCGCCGTACGAAGATTTGCATCGTCAAGCTTGGGCCGCTGGCCTGGTGCTGCTGGTGCTGGTCTTGATCGCCAACATCGCGTCGCGCTGGGTGTTGTCTCGCGGTGCAGCCGTTCAACGAGGATAGTAACCTGGAGATGGGAGCTTATGCAGGAATCCGTGAAAATGAGTGAAATCACCGCGCCGCCGCCTGCCGCCTCCGGCATTCAGCCCGAGGTAGCCTCAAGGCCCAAACTGCAGGCCACCAATCTGAACTTTTTTTACGGCGCTTTCCACGCACTGCACAATGTGAGCCTGGAAGTTCCCGAAAAACGGATTACAGCTCTGATCGGACCTTCTGGTTGCGGAAAATCCACTTTCCTTCGCACGCTCAACCGCATCAATGAGACCGTCAAAAACGCGCGCTATGAGGGAGAGGTGCTGCTGGACGGTGAGAATGTATTAGACCTGGACGTTACCATGCTGCGCCGCCGGGTTGGCATGGTGTTTCAACGTCCCAATCCGTTCCCGAAATCCATCTTCGAGAACATCGCTTACGGGGTAAAGGTGAACGGTTTGAAGGCCGGCCGGTCGCTCCCCGACATCGTCGAACACAGCCTGAAGCGCGCCGCGCTGTGGGAAGAAGTGAAAGACAAACTGCACCAATCCGCTTATTCACTATCCGGCGGCCAGCAGCAGCGTTTGTGCATCGCTCGCGCCCTGGCGGTGGACCCGGAAGTTTTGCTGTTGGACGAACCTTGCTCGGCCCTGGATCCAATTGCCACTTCCAAGATCGAGGATTTGCTGTTCGCCCTGAAGGATCAGTGCACCCAGGTGATCGTTACTCACAACATGCAGCAAGCCGCGCGCGTGGCGGAGTTCACAGGTTTCTTTCTGCTCGGCAACCTGATCGAATTCGATAAGACCGAGATCATTTTCAAGCGGCCTGCCAAGCGGGAAACCGAAGATTACATCACAGGGCGGTTCGGATGATCCGTCGTCGATCTTATCCAGGAGCTATTCAGTGATCCACTTCAGAGAAGAACTCGACGAAATGCAGAACCGCCTGCTGGAAATGGCGGGCTTGGTGGAATCGGCGATTCATCAAAGCGTAGCGGCGCTGGTCATGCGCGATGAGCAGTTGGCCAAGGAAGTCCTGTGGAAAGAGGCGCTCATCAATCAGAAGGACATCGAGATTGACGAGTACGCCACGCGCTTGCTCGCCCTCTATCAACCGATGGCGCGCGATATGCGCTTTCTTACCGCCGTCATCAAAATCAATGGCGACCTAGAGCGCATGGGGGATCTGGCGGTCAACATCACTCAACGCGCCCTGTCGCTGATGCGCGATCCGCCGGTAAAGCCGCTGATCGATATTCCCCAAATGGCCAATCTCGCCGAGGACATGGTGCGCAAAAGCTTGGATGCTTTGGTTAAGCGCGATGAAGAACTAGCCCGCAGCGTCCTGGTATCGGATGACGAGGTGGACCGCCTGCGCGACGCAGTTTATAAAGAGCTAGTGGCGTTCATGCAAGAGCAGAGCACCACCATTCCGCGCGCCGTGGACCTGATGTTCATCGCCCACAATCTGGAGCGCGTGGCCGACCATGCAACGAACATCGCTGAAGACGTTTTGTTCCTAGTGAAGGGAATCGACGTCCGGCACCATGCCGAAGTGCGCGAACAGCCTCTGTTCTCGAAGCCCTAGTCAGCTAGATACCAACAAAACATTCTTATTTTCAACGAGTTGCAGGTAATATAATTTTCCCTTGCTGATTAGCATAGTATGTTGATAGACTTACTTCCAAATGGGAAGATTGCTTGAAAGATCGCTTCTTGGTCGATCGCTCCGCAACCTGAGCGCCGTCCTTGTCCTCTCCGCGGGAATCTACCCCGCGCTTGCTCAAGATGACGTAACCACCCAAAACGGGTCCAGCGGCTATAGGGGGGCCTGGATCACCGGACCCGCTTCGAATCCTCTGAGCTTTTTGAATGGCCCCGCCTTCCGAACCACCGGCCAGAACATGCCCTACGATTTGCCCGATTTTGCGCCTATGACCGCGCTGGATAATCAGCTCCCGCCCTGGATCGGTTTCGGGCTGGAAGAACGTCTTCGCTGGGAAGGCCAGGAAAATCAAAGCTTCAAGCGCGGCGACGACGACAATTATCTGTTGAATCGATGGCGCTTCCTGATGCAGATTAAGCCTACCAGTTGGCTGCGTTTTGTAGGCCAGTTGCAGGATGCGCGCGCCTGGTTTCAACAGCCGCCGCTACAGCCGCCAAACACGAACCGCTTCGATCTCAAATTGGCTTATGCCGAGTTTGGCGAACCGGAGCATCAATGGATCAGCGTGCGCGTCGGCCGCCAGATGATCAACTACAACAACACCATCATCGCGAACTCGGAGTGGCGCGATCAGGGCCGCTCCTATGATGCCGTGGTCACCAATCTACACGTGGATCGTGTCCGCCTTGGGATCTTCGCCGCCTCCGCCGTGGTCCCGATGGACGAAGGCATCAGCCATCATCAGGAAGGCAACAACATCTACGGCATGTACGGCGGCATCGACAACCTGCTGCTGCCTACATCCAGTTTTGAGCCGTTCGTTCTCTGGCGCGTCGATCCCAGCGTGTCAGTGGAGCCCACGGCTGAATCCAAAGCCAAGACCGGCCACGAGAGTGAGCAAGCTTATGGCGTTCGCTATAAGGGCCTCCTCTTTCGCGAATTCGACTACACCATCGAAGGCATTCGCGAATCCGGAATGGATGGCGACAACAATATTCGTGCCTGGGGCACCACCGACGGGCTTGCCTATCGCTTCTCTCCTGTGCTCTGGAAGCCGCGCGTATTCGGGCAGTATGATTACGCTTCCGGCGATAAGAATCCCAAGGATGGCGTGCATGGCACTTTCGACACCATGTACCCGACCGCACATGACCGTTTCGGCATCAGCGATCAGTTCGGGTGGCAAAACATCAAAGCAGTTCGCGCCGGGGTTACCGTCGAACCACACCGCCGTTGGACCGTGACGGCGCAGTGGCTCGATTTTTGGCTGGCCAGCGCGACCGATTCGCTGTACAACACCTCGGGCGGTTCTATTGTCCGCAATACACTCGGGACTGCCGGCAGTCACATCGGCCAGGAAGCCGACCTCTACACCTGGTATGAACTGAATCGCCACGTCAACGTAGGCGTCGGCTTCGCGCATATTTTCCCAGGTCAATACCTGTTGACGATGGAAAAGGGGCCGAATTACACCTATCCGTATTTCGCCTTAAACTTCAAGGACGCTGGAACCACGCACTAGCTGCATTTAACCTGATTTCCCTTGCGTCGATTTGTGGAATACGCTAGCATCTCTTTTACAAGACAGCTTCATCTTTAAAAGACAGGTTAGCCATGATCTCTCACAAACTAAGTGTGCCCGTATGTATCTTGCTGCTCTGTTGGCTTGCGATGGCGGCGTTCCCGGTGTGGGCTCAAACGGGAGCGAGCCTTTCCGGCGTGGTGACGGACCGAACCGGCGCGCCCCTTCCCAAGGTCGCGGTGACAATCAGGAACCTCGACACAGGCGAATCGCGCACCATCCCAACCGACGACGCTGGGCATTATCAGGCCACCGGTCTGGCTCCGGGGCGCTTCGAGATTCGAGCGGCAAAACAAGGGATGGCGGATGAAAGACGCGAGGGAATCAGCTTGGCGGGCGGCCAGGAGGCCACAGTCGACATCAAGTTGGGCGCGCCCGACGCCTGCACCAGCGGCCACGAGTTCCTCACCACCGATTGCACGCTGACTTGGCACGGCATCACGGTGTACGGCGCCTATGACATCGGTGTCGGCTATGTCAGCCACGGCTTGCCGGTAAATGGCTCTAACTATGAGGGCGAATCTCTGGTGAACCGAAACGGCTATCAACATCGATTCCTGGTCGCACCGAACAACCTGCAGCAGACGGGATTTGGCATCCGAGGCAAGGAAGAGTTTATGCCTGGCTGGTACGTTGTGTTCAACGCTTCCACCGGCATTAATCCAAATTCCGGCCTGCTCGCCAATGCTTCAGAGACCGACTTCAGCAACAACGGCCTTCCCAGGAAAAGTTATTCGATGGCCATCGACGGCGCGCGCGCCGGCCAACCTTTCAATGACGAATACTATGGCGGCATATCGTCTACGATTTTCGGCACGCTCACCTTCGGCCGTCAGCGCTCTCTGGGGACCGATGCGATGCTCCAATACGATCCGGCAGGCGGCGGCTATGCCTTTTCGTACATCGGATACAACGGCACGATGGCCGGCGGCGGCGATACCGAGGACAGCCGTTGGGACGATGCCATGAAGTATCGCCTCGCCGTCGGTCCGGTCCATTTCGGCGCGATGTATAAATTCGCCGATGGCTCTGGCGGCTGCTACTCGGCTTCCTCAACCTGGACTGCCGCCAACTGCACTCCGGAATCGGCGCATAATAACGCCTATGGATTCGACTTCGGCGGAGAGATCCGCAAGTTCTCCGTCGACGTCGTTTACCAAGCTTACAACGACGCGATCAGCGTATTGAACCCCTTGCTGGGTCCGCAGAGTCCGACGCAGCCCTATCAGTCCACCACCGACAGCATCAATACAAACCCCGTCACCGGGAACAACGTGATCGGAACCACCAACACCTTATATGGCATAGTCACCGACAACACCGCCATTATGGTGGCGGCCAAGTATGCGTGGGACCCGTTCAAGTTTTACGGCGGCTACGAATGGATCCACCAGACCAACCCGGCGAACCCGTTGGGCGTTGGCGCCTTGGACCAGGGCGGCTATCTCTTGAGCGGCGTCGAAGATAACAATCTTGATTCTCCTAAGATCGTCCAGATCTGGTGGATGGGCGTGAAATACGCCATCGGCAGGAAAACCGAGATTACTACGGCTTGGTATCATCAGCTGCAGAACGACTTCCGTCTTCCGCCGACCTGCTCCGTCGACGCCGGTTTCCGCGCTTCCTGCGCCGGTACCCTCAACGAGTTTTCGCTGTATGCGGATCATCACTTCACGCCGCGTTTCGATGGTTTTGCTGGAATTGCGTATTCCTACGTGGGCGGTGGTCTGGGCATCGCCATTCCTCATGGCCCCGGCGTCCCCTATTTAAACGACAGCAACTTTGCTCCGACCATCGGTGGCCGTTTCAGCTTCTGAACCGCGCACGTCAGTAAGCGGTCTTTTACAATAGATGAATTGGAACCGGTCTCTCACTATTACTATTCGCATCGCCTGAAACTGCAATTCTGGGACTGGGGGCAAGCTGGAAAGCCGCCGCTGCTGTTGGTTCACGGCGGCCTGGATCACGCCCGCAATTGGGACTGGGTGGCCCGCTCCCTGCGCGAGCACTTTCATGTTTATGCGATGGATCTGCGCGGCCATGGCAACAGCGCCTGGGCGCCCGGGGCCAGCTACAGCATCCCGGAGCATGTCCTCGATATCTCCACTTTGGTGGATTTGCTGAGCAGCGACGCGCTGGGGGGCGGCCCGGTCTATTTGATCGGACACTCGCTCGGCGGTGTCCTGACCCTGACTT
>Ga0302326_10023388_pt1 | contig 12598 bp, 8 predicted proteins | sample Palsa_T0_3_FD_202264 | JGI IMG/M metagenome (GOLD analysis project Ga0302326, IMG submission 202264) | Peat permafrost microbial communities from Stordalen Mire near Abisko, Sweden - Palsa_T0_3 | ecosystem: Environmental > Terrestrial > Soil > Palsa > Peat permafrost | place: Sweden: Abisko... | reverse complement strand
CGGACTATGTCCGAGCCGACCGCGGTGAGCCGCCGGGCGTCGGCCTGGTGGCCGGCCCTGGTCGGGCTGGAAGAGGTGATGGACGCGGTGACGGCGACGGCGGTGGCGCTCGGCCGGGGAGCCGCGCCGCCCTCGGCCGCCGCGGTGCACCAGCTCACCGGCGCCCTGCTCGCGGTCGCGGACGCGATCGAGACCGGCACGCTGCCCCGGCCGGCCGGCCCGCTGCCGGCCGATCCCCAGCTTGAGCCGGTGACCGACGCGGTCCGTTCGGTGCTGATGGTGCTGACCCCCGGCGGCGGGGATGCCGCCCGGGGCGAGCCGGCCGCGCTCGCGCCCGCGTAGCGGGGTCGGTGTGGTCAGCGGAGTCGGTGTGGTTAGCGGGGTCGATGTGGTCAGCGGGGTCGATGTGGTCAGCAGAGTCGGTGTGGTCAGCAGAGTCGGTGTGGTTAGCGGAGTCGGTGTGGTTGACGAGGTCGGTGTGGTTGGCGAGGCTGGGCTCCGGCCGGTCACCTACGCCATTGACATCGCCTAGGGGTACCTGCCAAGTCCCCAACGCGTCGCCTCATGATCGAAGCCTCGCACCACTCCACAGGATTCACGCTATCCCCGCGCTCCACTCTGGCCCCGGCCCCAGCGCCGCCAAGGATGGCAGCACGCTTAGCGCTGAAAGTTTGACCGCCCATGACCGGCCGTACTTTCAGCGCTAAGCCGGATCCGGAGATCTGAGCCGGAGCGCGGGAGGGCGCGCCACGCTCCGGCGGCTTGGATAGGGCTAGAGGGCGGGATGGGACGGGGTTAGAAGTTGTACTGGAGGGGTTAGAAGTTGTACTGGAGGTAGTTGGACTTGGTGAACTCCAGCGGGGCGGAGAAGATGATGGTGCCGGGAGCCGGGGAGTTGGAGACGGTGAAGGAGCCGAGGCTGCCTGCGGTGAAGGAGCCGCCGGCGGCGGGCATGGTGCCGTCGTAGACGTCGCGGGCGACGTTGGCGATCAGCTCGCCCTCGCCTACCTCGTTCCAGAGGAACAGGCCGGTGAGCGAGCCGTTGGCGAAGTACTTCTGGTTCGGGTTGGGGTCGCCGATGCCGAAGACGCCGATCTTCCCGTCCTTGCCAAGCGCCTGGACCGCGGCCAGCGCTCCCGGCACGGCGTCGCCGTCGATGGGGATGAGCGCGAGCAGGTCCGGGTTTGAGTTGATCAGGTTGGTCGCCTGGGTCTGCGATATCGACTCATTCGACTGGCCGTAGCCGATCGGGCCGATCTTCAGGTTCGGGTACTTCTGCGTGACGTAGGTGCGCATGGCGTCGATCCAGGCGTTCTGGATGGTGGCGTCCGGGGTGGAGGACAGGATGCCGATGGTGCCCTTCGAGCCGAACTTGGCGACGACCGCGTTGATCAGCGACTGGGCCATCGCCGGGTAGGCGGTGTCCTGGATGAAGTACAGCCGCGCGCTGGCGGTCACGTCGGAGTCGAACCCGATGACCTTGATGCCGGCCTTGGCCGCCGCCTCGAGGGCCGGCACCTCCGACGTCGGGTCGTTGGCGGAGTACGCGATCACCTGCGGCGGGTGGTTGCTGTGGACCAGGCCCATGATGACCGCGGCCTGGTCGGGGCCGCTGGCGTCGACCGAGGCGGTGTAGTCGATGGTCTCGTCGAGGCCGGGGGCCGCCTCCTCGGCCCCCTTGACGTTCGCCTCGAAGACCGACAGGCCGAGCAGCTTGGGCACGATCGCCACGGTGATGTGCGTGGACGCGAGCGATGAGGACGAGGCCGAGGCGGACGACGAGGCGGGGGTGGAGGCGGCCGGGGCCGAGCTGGCCGGGGCCGGGGTGCTCGACGAGCTGCTGGTGACCGAGCAGCCGGCCAGCGCGAGCGCGGCCACGGCGGCCAGCGGCAGGGTGCGTCTTGACCATCGTCTCGCCGGTGAAATCATGATTTTTCCTGACATTTCGTCCTCCTTCGGACGTGACTGATCGTTGTTTCTGGCGTTTTCTGGCGTGCTTGGTAGACCACCGGACGGTCGGGGCCTGAGACCGGGCCGGGGCCTGGGGCCGGTTGGCTGATGACCGGGGCCGGGAGGCCCGGGGCCGGTTGGCCGGCGGCTAGGTCCTGGTGGCGGGAGGCTCAGGGTCCGGTGGCTGGGGTCGGGGGATGCGGCTCATCCGCAGGCGGGGCTAGCCATCCGCATCCCGGGGCAAGGGAGTTCGGTTCCAGGGGGTTCTGAGACGGAGCATCCGGGCGCTCATCCGCTGCCGGAAGTTGCGCTCGAACGCGAACTTGACGACCAGGGCGCCGATCAGCACCAGCCCCGTGATCATCGTGATGGACAGCGAGCTGTCCCCTTCGATCAACATCCCCTGGCTCATGTAGCCGAGCACGAACACGGCCAGGACCACCTCTCCGATGCGGCCGCGGCCGCCGAAGATGTCCATCCCGCCGAGGATCACCGCGGTGATCCCCGGGAGCAGCAGATCGGTCCCGATGTCAGGCTGGGCCGAGTTGTAGTAGGCCGCCAGCAGCACCCCGGCCACACCGGACAGGGCACCGCACAGCGTGAACACCGAGGTCAGCGAGCGCCGGATGGCGATGCCTGAGTACCGCGCGGCCCGCGGGTTGTAGCCGATCAGCGTCAGCGACCGGCCGAGGCCGGTGTAGCCGATCGTCACGATCACGGCCAGCGCGATCACCAGGAAGATCAGCAGGGCGATCGGGATGTAGTCGATGCCGCTCTGGCCGAGCAGCGTGAACGAGCTCGGGAACCCGAACGGCGGCGACGCGCCGGCCACCGAGGTCGCCACCGACGTGATGATGAACTGCGTGGCCAGCGTCACCAGCAGCGAGTCGATCCCGACGAAGGCGACGATGACACCGTTGAACAGGCCGACGAAGGTGGCGACGGCGACCGCGGCCAGGATGGCCACCGCCGGGCTGCCGCCCTTGGACAGCACCGTCCCCGCGATGACGGCGGCCAGGCTGGCGTTGGCGGCGCAGGACAGGTCGATGTTGCCGGTGAGGATCACCATCGCGAGGCCGAGCGCGAGGATCCCGGTCGGCGCGAACTGCTCGGTCAGGTTGAGCATGCCCTCGCCCCCGCCGGCGAACTGGCGGGTGGTCAGCGTGAAGTAGGCGCACTCGGCGATGATCGCGACGAGCAGGCAGGCGCCCCAGCCAGGCACCCGCCAGCGGCGCGGCAGCTCGAGTGTGGTGCCGGTGGTGATGGTCGTCGTCGGCGTCATGACGCGCCGCCCCCAGCCGGCTGCCCCGTTGCCCCGGTCGGCTGCCCCGTTGACCCGGCCGACTGCCCCGTTGCCCCGGTCGGCTGCCCCGTTGACCCCGCTCGTCGCCGGAGCTGCCGCCGCCGCTGCCGCCGGGCGCCAAGCCGCCCGCCGCCCGCGGCCCGGGCGCGGCTGTCGTAGACGACCGCGAGCAGCACCAGCACCCCGACCCCGGCCGGCTGCCAGACGTCGGAGACGTGGGCGAAGCTCATCGCGGTGAGCGTGACGGTGAGGAAGACGCTGCCCACCAGCGCGCCGAACGCGCCGCCCACTCCCCCGGTGAGCGCCGTCCCGCCGATGATCGCGGCCGCGATCGCGGTCAGGTTGTCGTTGATGCCGGTGGTCGAGTCGGCGCCGCTGGTGTAGATCAGGTAGGCCACGCCGCCCAGGCCGGCGAACAGCCCGGAGATGACGTAGGTCGAGAACAGGACGCGCTGCACGCTGATGCCCGCCCGGTACGCGGCCTCGGCGTCGTCGCCGACCGCGTAGATCGAGCGGCCGAAGGCGGTGTAGCGCAGCACCCAGGCCGCGATGAGCACGAACGGCAGCGTGAGCAGGAGGATGATCGGGACGCCGGGCACCACCGTGTCGCTGCCGAGGTTGGTGAACGAGTTCGGGATCGTGTCGACCTGGTTCCCGTTGGTGATGACGAACTCGAGGCCGGAGTAGACGCTGAGCGTTCCCAGGGTGGCGATGATCGGCGGCAGCCGGATCACGCCGACCAGGATCGCGTTGCCGAGGCCGAGCACGATGCCCACGCCCGCGCCGAGCAGCACGGCCGGGAGCAGGGTCATGCCGTCGTTCTGGATGCGGAAACCGACGAAGATCGCGGACAGGCCCATGATCGCGCCGACCGACAGGTCGATCCCCCGGCCGATCATCACGAAGGACTCGCCCAGCGCCAGGAACGCGATGACGACGGAGTCGGCGAAGATGAAGGCCAGGTTGGTCGACGCCCAGAAGTACGGGTGGGCGGCGGTGGACCCGGCCACGACGATGACGATGACCGCGGTCACCAGGATCTCCCGGCGGCGCAGCAGCCAGCTCCACCGCGGCGGGACCGACAGCTCGCGGCGGGCGGCCGACGCGGCCTCGACGTTCCTGGCCGTCGTCATTACGCGCCCACTGCCAGCTGCCCCAGGCCCTCGAGGGTGACCGCGTCGCCGGCCAGCTCGCCGGTGATGCGGCCCTCGTAGACGGAGTACACCCGATCGCAGATGCGGACCAGCTCCTCGAGCTCGGACGAGATCACCAGCGCGGCCAGGCCGTCGGCGGCGAGCCCGGCGATGATCTCGTAGATGGACTCCTTGGCCCCGATGTCGACCCCGCGCGTCGGCTCGTCGAAGATGGCCACCCTCGGCTTGGCCAGCACCCAGCGGCTGAGCAGCGCCTTCTGCTGGTTGCCGCCGGACAGGGTCTTCATCGCGGCCACGATCGAGCTGGCCCTGACGTCCATCTCGACCGCGGCCGTCCGGGCGATCTGCTGCTCGCGCCGGAGCCGGAGGAAGGTGCCCGCGCGTTTCGGCAGCCGCCCCACGATCGCTGACGTGGCGTTGCGGGCGATGTCGACGTCGGCGAAGATCCCGTTCCTGCCCCGGTCCTCGGCCAGGTAGATGAGCCCGGCGTCGATGCACCGGCGCGGTGAGGCGCCGGTGATGTCCACGCCGTTCACCGTGACCTTGCCGCCCGCGGTCGGGCGGATGCCGAAGAGCGCCTCGGCGAACTCGGTGCGGCCGCTGCCGACCAGCCCGGCCAGCCCGACGATCTCCCCCGACCTGACCCGGACCGACATCCCCTCGACCTCGGGCGGCGAGACGAGATCATCCACCTCGAGCATGAGCGGGCCCGGCGACCGGGTGTGCGCCGCCCGCCTGGTGATCGCGAGCTTCCGGCCGATCATCGCTGTGACCAGGCTCTCCCTGGTCGCGGTGGCGCGGTCGGTGTGGTCGACGACGACGCCGTCGCGAAGCACGGTGATCCGGTCGCTGATCGCCTCGATCTCATCGAGCCGGTGACTGATGAACCCGAGCGTCATCCCCTGATCGCGCAGGCGGCCGATGAGCTCGAACAGCCGCTCGGCGTCGTGGCTGGTTAGCGGCGAGGTCGGCTCGTCGAAGAAGAGGATCCCGCAGCCGCGGGCGAGCGCCCGCGCGCACTCGAGGAGCTGCTGCTGGGCCAGCGACAGGCGCCCGGCGGGCACCCTCGGGTCGGCGTGCAGGCCCACGGTCGAGATGAGCGCCTCGGTCGTGTCGGTCATCTGCCGCCAGGCCACCGTGCCGAGCCGCCCCCTGGGCAGCGCGCCCAGGTACAGGTTCTCCGCCACCGACAGGTCGGGCATCAGCCGCGGCTCCTGGGGCACCAGGTAGATGCCGTGCCGCTGCGCGTCCCTGGGGGTGAGCGGCGGCAGGGTCTGGCCGGCCAGGACGAGCTCCCCGGCGTCGCTCGGGTAGACGCCGGCCATGATCTTGAGCAGGGTGGACTTGCCCGCGCCGTTCTCGCCGATCAGCGAATGGACCTCACCGGGGCGGAAGTGAACGGTCACATTATTGAGCACAATAGTGCCCGCGAACGTCTTCGTGATGTCCTGCGCCAGGTAGTCGACGCCGGTCACGGACGGGTTTTCAGCTTGGTGGTCAACCACCCCTTGGCCTCCCTCGCTCACCACCGTTGTTACCGGTAACATCTGGGCTTGACGAGAAACCGCAGCCGCGAAAGTGACCGTTAACATGACGCCGATAGTGAGACGCGACGCGCCCCTAGTCAACCGCCTCCGGTCACAACATGATCACTATTACGAACCCTGAGGCTCGCCGGCCGGCCGATCAGGGGCCCGGCCTAGTGCCAGTAGCGCCAGGCCAGCGGAGGTATGCCATGCTCAGTGTGTGCAGCAGGAAGCAGTGAGCCGCGAGAGCGGGAGCGAGATCCGTCCCCGCCCGGCCAGCATTCGCGATGTCGCCCGGCTGGCCGGCGTCTCGCACCAGACGGTATCGCGGGTGCTCAACGGCCACCCCAGCATCCGCGATGTCACCAAGTCGCGAGTGCTGGCGGCGATGGACGAGCTGCAGTTCCGCCCCAGCCGCGCCGCCCGGATGCTGTCAACCCAGCGGTCGCAGACGATCGGCGTGCTCGCCGCCGCCGTCGGCTCGCACTACGGCCCGGCCAGCAGCGTGAGCGCGGTCGAGGACGCGGCCAGGGCGCGCGGCTTCTACGCGACCGTGGCCCACCTGGCCTCGGTCGCGCCCGGTGCCATCACCGCCGCGATCGAGGAACTGCTGAGCCAGAACGTCGAGGGCATCGTGATCGTCGCGCCGCGCACGACGGTGCTGTCGCGGCTGGCGGCGCTGTCGATGAACGTGCCGATCGTGGCCGCCCAGGGCGAGCAGAGCGACGCCGGCGGCATCCCCGTCGTCTCGATCAACCAGGAGACGGGCGTCCGGATGGTGCTCGAGTACCTCATCGGGCAGGGGCACAAGCGCATCCTGCACGTGGCGGGCCCGCCCGACTGGAACGACGCCCAGTCCCGGCTGCGCGCGTACCAGGCCGAGCTGCGGGCGGCCGGGCTGCCGCCGGCGCCGCCGCTGTTCGGCGACTGGACGGCCGACTCGGGCTACGAGCTCGGCCGCGCGCTCGTCAGCGACACCGGTCCGGGGGACCTGCCGTTCACGGCGGTGTTCTCGTCCAACGACCAGATGGCGCTCGGCCTCATCCACGCCTTCCGCGAGGCCGGGCTCGACGTGCCGCGCGACGTCTCGATCGTGGGCTTCGACGATATCCCCGAGTCGGCCCACTTCTGGCCGCCGCTGACGACCGTGCGCCAGGAGTTCAGCCAGGTCGGCGAGGAGTGCGTGGCCATGCTGGTGGACGCCATCGGCCGGTCCGAGGGGCTGGCGTACCGGCCGGTCCTGGCGGCCGGGCGGGTGCCGGTGGTGGAGCCGCGGCTGATCGTCAGGAGCTCCGTCGCGCCCGCCTGAGCAGCCGAGATCTCCGGACCCGAGCGGGCGGCCACACCTCGCCCCGGACCGGACTTGCCCAATTGTCTGCCATAGGCGACGGTTGACGTGGATGAGTATTCCTGCGATAACATGACGGCTTGTGATGTGACCGGTCACATCACCGGGGATCGAGGAGCGCATGGGCGGCGAGCAGTACGTCATTGGCGTGGACTTCGGGACGCTATCCGGACGGGCGCTGGTGGTGCGGGTCAGTGACGGCGCCGAGGTCGGCACCGCCGTGAGCGAGTACCCGCACGGGGTCATCGAACGCGAGCTGCCGGGCAGCCGCGCGGGTGGTCGCGGTGGTGGTCACGAGGGTGGCGGGCAGCTCCCGCCGGACTGGGCGCTGCAGGTGCCAGACGACTACGTGGCGGTGCTCCGCCACGCGGTGCCCGAGGCGGTGCGCGCGGCGGGCATCGACCCGGGCGACGTCATCGGGATCGGCACCGACTTCACCGCCTGCACCGTCCTGCCGGTCTTCGCCGACGGGCCCCCGCTGTGCGAGGTGCTTGAGTACCAGGACCGTCCGCACGCCTACGTGAAGCTGTGGAAGCACCACGCCGCGCAGCCGCAGGCGGACCGGATCAACGTCCTCGCGGCCGAGCGCGGCGAACGCTGGCTGCCCCGGTACGGCGGGCTGATCTCCTCGGAGTGGGAGTTCGCGAAGGGGCTCCAGCTGCTCGAGGAGGACCCCGAGCTCTACCAGCGGATGGACCACTGGGTCGAGGCGGCGGACTGGATCATCTGGCAGCTGACAGGGAACTACGTCCGGAACGCCTGCTCCGCCGGCTATAAGGGCATTTACCAGGACGGGCACTACCCAAGCCGCGAGTTCTTGTCGGCGCTCAACCCCGACTTCGCCGACTTCGCCGAGGTCAAGCTGGCGCACCGGATCGGCCAGCTGGGCGAGCCCGCCGGGACCCTGTCGGCGCAGGCGGCGGCCTGGACCGGGCTGCCCGAGGGGATCGCGGTCGCCGTCGGCAACGTGGACGCGCACGTGACCGCGCCCGCCGCCCGGGCGGTCGAGCCGGGGCACATGCTGGCGATCATGGGCACCTCGACCTGCCACGTGATGAACGCCGCGGTGCTGACCGAGGTGCCGGGGATGTGCGGGGTGGTCGACGGCGGCATCGTGGCCGGCCGCTACGGCTACGAGGCGGGCCAGTCCGGGGTGGGCGACATCTTCGGCTGGTTCGCGGAGAGCTTCGTGCCCGACGCCTACACCGAAGCGGCGGCCGAAGCCGGGGGGTCGGTCCAGGAGTACCTGACCGCCCTGGCCGAGAGCCAGCCGGTCGGCGCGCACGGCCTGATCGCGCTCGACTGGGAATCGGGGAACCGGTCGGTGCTGGTCGACCACGACCTCTCGGGCCTGATCGTCGGGCTGACCCTCGCCACCCGGCCGGAGGACGTCTACCGCGCGCTGATCGAGGCGACCGCCTTCGGCACCAGGAAGATCGTGGAGACCTTCGGCGCCAGCGGCGTCCCGGTGACCGAGTTCGTCGCCGCGGGCGGGCTGCTGAAGAACGAGTTCCTCATGCAGACGTACGCCAACATCCTCCGGCTGCCCGTGCACACCTGCGCCAGCACCCAGGCACCCGCGCTCGGCTCGGCCATCCACGCGGCGGTCGCGGCCGGCGCCTACCCCGACGTGACGACCGCGGGCGACGCGATGGGCGGCCGCAGCGCGCGCGTCTACCGGCCCGACAAGGCGGCGGCCGACACCTACGACCGCCTGTACGCCGAGTACACGCTGCTGCACGACTACTTCGGCCGGGGCGCCAACGAGGTCATGCACCGGCTGCACGCGATGCGCAGGGCGGGCGGGTCGGGCATGAGGGAGGCCCTGTCATGACCGAGCCGCTCACCAGGCCCGCGGCCGGCCCCGAAGCAGGACTGGCCGCCGCCATCGCCCAGGTGCGGGCGGACGTCGCCCGGCTGCACGCCGAGCTGACGCGCTACGGGCTCGTCGTCTGGACCGCCGGCAACGTGTCCGGCCGGGTCCCCGGGGCCGACCTGTTCGTGATCAAGCCGAGCGGGGTCGACTACGACGAGCTGACGCCGGACACCATGATCCTGTGCGACCTCGACGGCACCGTGGTCAAGGGCAGCACCGGGTCCGGGCTCAGCCCCTCGAGCGACACCGCCGCCCACGCCTACGTGTACCGGAACATGCCGGAGGTGGGCGGGGTGGTGCACACGCACTCGACCTACGCCACCGCGTGGGCGGCGCGGGCCGAGCCGATCCCGTGCGTGATCACCGGGATGGCGGACGAGTTCGGGGGCGAGATCCCGGTCGGGCCGTTCGCGATCATCGGCGACGACTCCATCGGCCGCGGCATCGTGGCCACGCTCTCCGGCCACCGTTCCCGGGCCGTCCTGATGCGCAGCCACGGCGTGTTCACCATCGGGAAGAACGCGCGCGACGCGGTCAAGGCGGCCGTCATGACCGAGGACGTCGCCCGTACCATTCACATCGCGCGGCAGGGCGGCGAGCTCGCCACCATCGACCCGGACGCGATCGACGCGCTCTTCGCCCGCTACCAGAACGTCTACGGACAGCCTTCCAAAGGAGCAACGCACTTATGTCCGCACCGAACGCGTTCGACGGCCTCGAGATCTGGTTCCTCACCGGCAGCCAGCACCTCTACGGCCCGGAGACGCTCCGCCAGGTCGCCGGGCAATCCGCGCAGATAGCGGGCGCGCTTGACGCAGCGTCGTCCGTTCCGGTCAAGATCGCGTGGAAGCCGGTGCTCACCCAGCCGGACGAGATCCGCCGGATCATGCTGGCGGCGAACAGCGACGACCGGGTGATCGGCGTCATCGCCTGGATGCACACGTTCAGCCCGGCCAAGATGTGGATCGGCGGGCTCAGCGCGCTCGACAAGCCCCTGCTGCACCTGCACACCCAGGCCAACGTCGAGCTGCCGTGGGCCGACATCGACTTCGACTTCATGAACCTGAACCAGGCCGCGCACGGCGACCGCGAGTTCGGCTACATCCAGAGCAGGCTCGCCGTGCGGCGCAAGACCGTCGTCGGGCACGTGTCCGACCCGCGCGTGGTCGAGCAGGTCGCGACCTGGTCCAGGGCCGCCGCGGGCTGGACCGCGACCCGCAGCCTCAAGCTGGCCCGGTTCGGCGACAACATGCGCTTCGTGGCGGTCACCGAGGGCGACAAGACCGAGGCCGAGGCCGTCTTCGGCGTCCAGGTCAACACCTGGGGCGTGAACGACCTGGCCCGGGCGATCGCCGAGGTGAGCGGCGAAGACGTCGACGAGCTGGTGGCGGAGTACCAGGACACCTACGACGTCGCGCCCGAGCTGCAGATGGGGAAGGAGCGCCACCAGTCGCTGCGGGACGGCGCCGCGATCGAACTCGGCCTCAGGTCCTTCCTCGACGCCGGCGGCTTCGGCGCGTTCACGACTAACTTCGAGGACCTGGGGGCGCTGAAGCAGCTGCCCGGCCTCGCGGTGCAGCGGCTGATGGAGGACGGCTACGGGTTCGGCGCCGAGGGCGACTGGAAGACGGCCGTGCTCGTCCGCGCGGCCAAGGTCATGGGCGCGGGCCTGCCCGGCGGCGCGTCGCTGATGGAGGACTACACCTACGACCTGACGCCGGGGCAGGAGTGCATACTCGGCGCGCACATGCTCGAGGTCTGCCCCAGCCTGACCTCGGCCAAGCCGCGGCTGGAGATCCACCCGCTGTCGATCGGCGGCCGGGAGGACCCGGTCCGGCTCGTCTTCTCGGCCGACCCCGGACCCGGCGTGGTCGTCGCGCTGACGGACGTGCGGGACCGGTTCCGGCTGGTGGCCAACGTGGTCGAGGTGATACCGCCCCGGGCGCCGCTGCCGAAGCTGCCGGTCGGGCGGGCCGTCTGGCGGCCCGCGCCGGACTTCCACACCTCCGCCACCTGCTGGCTCACGGCCGGCGCGGCGCATCACACGGTCATGTCCACCGCGGTCGGCATCGAGGCGTTTGACGACTACGCGCGGATGGCGGGGACCGAGCTGCTCACCATCGACCAGGCGACGACGGTGCGGGGCTTCGAGCACGAGCTGCGGTGGAACGCCGCCTACTACCGGCTGGCCCGCGGCATCTGAAATGGGCCTGGTGGGTTAAAGCCACGGTCCGTTCAAAGTTCAAAAGATTTTTCCCTTGAACGGACCCGTGGCCTCGCCGCTAGCCGTCAGTGGCGGCGGCGGTCGTCCCGGCCGGACGTTTCATCAATGGCCGTAGATCTTTTCGGTTCGGCGTTTCTGCCCGGAAAGCCTCCGCGGCGCGTGAATGTAACAATCAGGGCGCACGCACTTGACGCCTTTGGCGAGCGGATTTACTCTCAATGTGACCGTTCACATGTGACCGTTCACATGATCCTAGCCCCAAGGTAGTTGCGCCTAAGGTCACAGCAATGAGACCGCTCACACCGCCCATTCGTTATCTCGGCATGTCTTTGTAATTCCAGACAGCAACAAGGAGGTTGTCGGTGCACAGAAAGTTCGCGACAGCGATCGGGGTGGGCGCGGGCGCGCTGCTCGCCCTCACTGCCTGCTCAAGCTCATCGAGCAGCAGCACCTCGGCGCCAGCGGCGACCAGCAGCAGCGCCTCGGCGTCGGCCCCGGCCACGTCCGCGTCGGCCTCGGCGTCAACCGGAGGGGCCTCCTCGATCGTCGGCTCGTCCTCGTTCAACGACGCGGCCATGACCGCCCTCACCGCCAAGATCCAGGGCGCGATCGGCAGCAAGAGCCTGTCCGCCGTCAAGATCGCCTTCGTCACCAACGGCAACTCGGCCTACTGGAACGAGGCCAAGGCGGGCTGGAACGCCGCCATGAAGTGGCTCAGCGCCAAGGGCGCGTCGGGCACGTTCCAGGAGCCCACCGCGTCGGAGGCGAGCGTCCAGGTGTCGCTCTTGGAGACGGACAGCGCGCAGGGCTACACCGGCTGGGGCGTGTCGGCGGTGACGGCGTCGTCCCTGACCACGCCAATCGCGCAGGCGGTTTCCAAGGGCCTGTCGGTCGTCGCGTACGACTCCCCGCTGCCCGGCACCGCCGCCCAACTCTACATCGGCACCCCCAACACGGACGCCGGCTGCGACGCGGGCAAGGCCATGACCCAGGCCATCGGCTCCGGTGACGTGGTCGCGATCAGCGGCTCGTGGACCGCGGCCAACACCCAGCAGCGGGTGGCCGGCTTCGAGTCGTGCGCGGGCTCCGGGATCAAGGTCATCCAGAAGATCAACGACAACCAGGACGTCGCCACCGCGGTGTCCGACCTGCAGGCCTCCCTGCAGGCCAACTCCAGCATCAAGGGCATCTACGCCGTCTACTCCTACGACGGCGGC